>OBLU010002284.1_pt1 | contig 17768 bp, 14 predicted proteins | sample 1518681 | NCBI WGS metagenome assembly OBLU01 (sample SAMEA3539304, study PRJEB22396) | soil metagenome | biome: tundra; feature: field; material: soil | place: USA | collected 2010-05 | depth 0.15 m | reverse complement strand
GGGCCATCTCGGAATCGAGTTGTTGCAGCATGTGGCCCGAGGTCATCGACTGATGCTCAGCATCGCGCTTTTCGCCGTCGAGACGTTCCAGCAGGCAACTAAACTCTTTAATTTCTCTCCCCAGTGTGAGCACTCGCATCTCTTCGTCACGAAGAGCTCTTTCCAGATCTTCGAGCTGGCGGAGAACTTCCCGCAGTTCGCGCTTCATCGAAAGCGGGCCCTCGGCGCGCTGTTTGCCGCCTGTAACCGTTACGTTGTGGAAACATTCGCCGGATTGCGACAGGAAGAATGCGTCGGGATTTTCGAGAGCCAGGCCACGCGCTGTATCGGACCCGGGAACAATGTAACCGTCGCGCAGCTTCGGAAGAATCACTTCCAGCGACTTTCCAAATCCATCGAGAACGCGGATGGTATTTTTCAACGGCACGATCGAAGCCGTCGGCGGCGCGCAGTGCGCGGCTTCGTCGACGATAAACGAGAACTTGGCTTGCGAATCTTCGGGATGAACCAGGAACGTGGCGCGGCCGTCGACATCGCTGCGCAGCAGGCGCAGGCCTTCGTCAGCAGCGTCCCAGGACTTGACCACGATGTAGTTCAATTCGTCGCGCAGAAAATCTTCCACCACGCGCTCAAAGCGCGGCTCAACCTCGAGAAAATCGGCGAGTACGCCGACCGGCGCGAGTCCGCTCTGCATCACTCCGGACTGGAAAAGCCGGCGAACCGATTCCGTCGAGTACCCATGCTCAGCAATCACCGCTTCCAGCGATCCCTTCCTTCCGAGTGCCGTGGCAAACTCGGCGCGCAGGACGTCGAGATTAGTTTTCGCCCGCGTCTCTTCCAGACGTTTGGCCTCGATCAAGCGGCGAAGCTGGCTGATCTCTTCCGTGATTCCGGCTACGCGCTGGGTCACGGTTTCAAACTCGAGGGCGAGTTGTCCGCGCTGGCCGCCGAAAGTTTCCACTTGAAGATTCGCGTTTGTGATTTCAGTTTCCAGGCGGCGCGCTTCTCGGTCCGCGCCCGCGAGGCGCTCCTCGGCTTGAGCCAGTTGGTTGCGAAGCCGTGAGGCCGAAGACACCGTGTCAAAAATCGCAACCCGAGACTCTTCCTGCTGCTGTTCGAGTTCCGCCAGCGCCGCGGTTGCGGCTGCGGCTTCCTGCTGCGACCGCGCGAGTTCGTTCTGCGCCGCAGCCAGATCGGTGGCGGCGGAGTCCAGCACTTGCCGATTGGAATCGCGTTCCGCCTCGAGCGATGTCAGCCGGTGACGGGCTTGCGCCAGTTCAGCTTCGGCCGAAGCGGAGCGAACCAGCAGTTCCGCGCAACGCTCGTCGTTATGACGGCGGCGGGCGTGCGCACGGTCGATTTCCATGGCGAGCTGGCTCAGGCGATCCCGATTCTCGCGCAGCTCGGTTTCGATGGCATATCCGCGCTCGGTGCTTTCCCCATGTTCGGCTTCGAGCTGCTGCACGGTCTCCGTGCGATGCTGCATGTCCTCAGCGAGCGCGTTGAGTTGAGCGTCGAGCTTGGTGCTCTCCTGCTCGATTGCGGCAAACTTGCTGGCCAGCACAACTCGCAGTTGAGCGCGCATCTCGTCGCGCAACTTGGCAAAGCGCTCTGCCTTGGACGCCTGGCGCTTCAGCGAATTCATCTGGCGCGTGACTTCTTCAAAAATATCGTTCACCCGCGCGAGGTTCAGCTTGGCATCTTCCAGGCGAGCTTCGGCAAGGCGCTTCTTGGTTTTGAATTTCGTGATGCCCGCCGCCTCCTCGAGAATCGCGCGGCGGTCGGTGGGACGGCTGCTGAGGATCTGGCCGATGCGGCCTTGTTCGATAAGAGCGTAGGTTTCGGGCCCGAGACCAGTGCCCATGAACAGGTCCTGAATATCGCGCAGGCGGCAGAGTTTGCCATTCAGCAAGTATTCGCTATCGCCCGAGCGGAACAGACGACGCGTGACTACAATCTCGCCGGAGTGAAACTGCTGTTGATTAAACTTGCGGCGCCGAATCTTGAGCACGACTTGCGGTGCGCCCGCGATAGCTGCCGAAGACGCCGTCAGCGCAATGTTGTGGGCAGGCAGCGCGAAGACAGGTTCGTCATCGGGGAACGCGACCGCGATGGTGTTCACTTTCGAGCGAGGAATTTCTACCTCTTCGGTTTTGCCGGGCTGGGCTTCTTCCACGGCGCTCTCGGTGTCCGCAGCCGCGCGGGCCCGGATGGCGGCTTCGTCCCAGTCGTCGGCGTGTTTCGACGCCATGGGATTAATCGGAAGTTCGTCCTGAATATCGAACTCGGTGGGCGCGTTGGCATCGGGCCCGGGATATTCCTGGGGATCGATCAGCGTCAGCGACACCTCGGCCATGCCCGTGGGCTTACGGTCGCGCGTGCCGGCGAAGATCACATCTTCCATGCGCGATCCGCGCAGGGTCTTGGCCGATTGCTCACCCAGCACCCAGGAGATGGCGTCGGCAATATTCGACTTGCCGCAGCCGTTGGGTCCGATGATGGCGGCAATGCCATCCCCGTGGAACTTGAGGTCGGTGCGGTCGCAAAACGATTTGAAGCCGAGAATCTGAAGCCGCTTCAGTTTAAGCAACGTGAACTCCTTGTAAAAGCAGTGGCCATCGGCCAGTGGCTAGAGTTATCTCGCATTCGCGTTGGGTAGGGCACGGCTTTAGCCGTGCCGCCCGCCAGCCCATAAAGACGTGGGCTTTAGCCCTCGAGGGATATCTTCTTTCCCTTGGAGAACGCTCATGAGACCAGGCAACCGATCCGCGCCCAGTCTCTCTTGTACTGCGTCGCGACCTGTTTACCAGACGGATACCCTTGCCTTCGGCAAAACGCGCGTTCCGTTTAACTCCGTCCCCGGCTGGATAGGGCGGGCACAAATTTAACCAACTGTAACGGTCAAATAGGGGCGGGGTCAAGCAATATAACACCATATATTGTATGACCTTACGCGCGAGCGCTCTGGGTTGCACACACATTGCAGCATTTGGGCATTTTACGGGTAAGGGAAGGACGAGGCGGGAGAATCGCGAGAGCAGCATTATGGTAGCGCTAGAGCGCGCGAAAAACAATGGAAAGAGAGACCTGGTTATAGAGACCGAACGATAAGGCTGCGGCCACGGAACGCTGCGCCTGGAGGGACGGGCAAGGCGCCCGTCCCTCTGCGAGCTGTTGCTGCTTTCCTGCTGGGAGCTGAAGAGTATCTTAGCGGACCTGCAGCCCGCTTTGCAGCTTACTGCTCATACGCCCCGATGTTGATCTGGCCACTGCCGTTTATGCGCGGATTGCCGGCGTAGTCGGTGCTGCCATAAATCGAGCTACCACTGCCGCAATACCCTACGCTGCAGGTGAGGCTGGTACTGCCAGCATTGACGGCCGGCGAATTGGAGGCCACGTCAAGATTAGGAGGCGTGGAACTCAGATTGATGAAAAGGGGATTTGCATTGGGTGAATTTGCATCTTCCCCGCTGCCCGATTGATATGCGGCATAGGTCTTGTAGGTCGACTTACCGGCCCAGGTGATCGAGGTTCCTTCCACGTAGCCGGCAGTGGAGTAGTGAACATTCCAATTGAGCGTCGCCGGAGGAGCCGGGTAGCTCGACGTGGACTTGACGAAGCTGTAGATCCAGACGTTCTGGGTGCCGGCGTACACGATATTGTTTTCAAAGATGTTCCCGGAAGCGGAGCCGGAGTGGTACTGAATCTGGAACTCAGCGCTCTGGTTCTGGGTGTTGTTGTTGTACAAGGTGTTATTGACGATCACGACGTGGTCGCTGCCACCCACGGTGTTGGAGTAGCCGCCGATGGAGACGCCTACCGTATTGGCGTCGTAGAACAGATTGTTGCGGATGGTGACGTAGCTGCTGTTGTGTCCTTTGTGCTCGCTCGCCGCCTCCATATTCAGATCGCAATTGTGGATTGTGTTGCGTTCGAAGATAACGTACGCGCAGCCGTCGCAGTAAAGCCCGTCGGCATCGTAGGAATTGCCCTCGCCCGCATTGTTTATTCCGCTGATGTTATAAACGGTGTTGCCGCTGATCTCGCCGTACTTTGCCTGGTCGTAGCCCGTGGGACCCACTCCCTCGAATCCAATGGCATCAATGCCGATGTTGTCGTTGTCGTGCACGATGTTGTTGGTAATGGAGAAATAGGTCACATTCCCATCCACGTTCACCGATTCGCTCTGCCCGGTCTTCAAGCTATAAACCTGATTGCCGCTGATCGTGAGATCGGTGATGGGTGTGCCTGACGTGCCATACACGGCAATGCCAAAGGCGTTGCCATTTTTCTCCGACGTGGTCGTGATGTTGTGCACCAGATTGTTGAGCAACTGTACGCCGCTGCCCGAACCCGTCACCCAGATGCCAGCCGGAGTCACGCTGGCGCTCTTGGTGGTGTAATTGCGGATTTCAAATCCGTTTACGGTGATGTAGCTCCGGTTCACGATGTTGATGAGGCCCTGGATCGCGGTCACGCTCAGTCCCGTCCCATCGATCACCGCGGTCTGCCCCGGATAGCTTGCGAAAGTGATGGGATTCGATGCAGTCCCAGACGAAGGGAACGTCACCGATTCGTTGTATACGCCCGCTTCAACATATACCCTTGCTCCTGCCGAGACCGAATTGGCGGCGTGCTGAATCGTGAGCCAGGGCGCCGTGTAACTGCCGGAGTTGGAGTCCTTCCCGCTCTTGGACACATAGAAGGTTGCCCCGGATTGTGCAAGAAGTGAGGTCGAGGTGAACACGACCAAGACGAAATACAGCTTCCAAAGCGATGTCATTTTCCAACCTCCTTGATTCTGTGAAACGAACGGTTTCCAAAGATCGTGGCAAATGGGCTGTTGCCGAAGTCCTTAGGGTGCGAATCGGCAAAGTTTAGGCTGGTTACGAATAGTTGTCAATCATTATGTTTACTTTCAGGGAGGACCGTTAGGGCCTCCCTGCGCAGTCGAAGCATTCCCTACAATCTTCCCTGCTGCGTCGGTGGGTTCCGCGTTGAATTACCGTGTGCGGTGCATTTGTCGAAACCGTTGCGGTCCCGCGCCGGAAAAGACAGCAAACCGATTGTGCCAGCGTTCGTGGTACCCATCCGTCGAAAGCCGCGACGGACGGGCTACGCTCGGTGGGCAGTTGGATTCGACCGCGGCTACTTCTCGAATCTGATATCTCTAGGATGGAGAACGGTCAGGTCGGGGATCTGCTTGAAATCATCCTTCTCATCGAACGTCAAAATATCAGCGATACCATTGTTTTTCATAATGACGCTGTGAATTACGTCTCCAACGCCGGAGTGATACCTGAGAATCCCCTGCTTGACATGATAGAAAAATTCCGTGAAGTCATAGTCTTTCTGTGGGCTCACTTCGATGATCTGTATCTTGAGATCTTTAAGCCGTTTCTCGCTTACTAGCTGACTTTCGATTTCCGCAACCGCGCCGCGGTCCATATTCTTGCGGCGAAATTATCCCTTTGACAAACCGGAACAAAAAGCGTAAGCTATTTTCATGTTGAACCTAGCCGAAACGCCGCAGTTCCAAGACGCAGAAAAAGCCCGCGAATTTCTTGAGAATCTTCGCTGGCCTGACGGTGCCGTGTGTCCGCATTGCGGATGCAAGAGCGCCTATAAACTCACGGCGAAGCCCACAAGCAAGAGGCCGGTGCGTCTGGGCGTGTACAAGTGCAAAGACTGCGAACAACAGTTCACGGTCACGGTCAACACGATTTTCGAGGATAGCCACATCCCCCTGAACAAATGGTTGCTGGCTATTCATCTTCTCTGTGCGTCCAAGAAGGGGATTAGCTCCCATCAGCTTCACCGCATGTTGGGGGTGACGTACAAGTCTGCTTGGTTTATGACCCATCGTATTCGCTACATGATGGGTCAGTCCTCATACCAGACCAAGTTGAGCGGCGTTGTAGAAGCCGACGAAACTTATGTAGGCGGAAAGACGAAGAATCGAGGCGGCGTGGGCCGTCCTGATTCCTACAGCAAGAAGCGCCCTGTGTTTTCCGTATTGCAGCGCAATGGCGACGTGCGTTCTTTCCACGTTCATCGCGTCACAGCAGAGAACCTAATCGACGCACTGCGGAGCAACGTGGAAGTGGATGCGACCGTAGTAACTGATGGCTATTCCTCTTATGACAGAGTGGGAAATAAGTTCAGCCGTCATGAAGTTATCAACCATTCCGCCGGGGAATATTCCCGCAAAGCAAAAGACGGTTTCACTGTCCACACGAACACGGTGGAAGGATTCTTCGGACTGCTAAAGCGCGGCCTGACGGGAACGTACCATCAGGTCGGCAGTCACCACCTGCACAGATACCTTGCAGAATTTGATTTTCGTTACAACGCTCGGAAGATCAGCGACACAGATCGGACGTTGCTGGCTCTGAGCCAAGCGGAAGGCAAGAGACTACAACTGCGGGACTCAGCAAGCGGCATTACTGGCCCATCGGAAAGAGGCAACTAGACCTCTGGGAGCCGGTATTGCCGATGTCTCGCTGGATGTGGCGCAAGCGTAAGCAGGAAAAACTTAAGGCCCGCGAATGAAGCGGGCCTTTCTGAAATTTCAATCTTTAGGCGGCGAAGGTGCTGGCACACCGAACCGAACCTGTGAACATCCTAACACGGGGCGGTGGTGGTATGCTTACCAGTTTTCTGGATTCAGGCATCGAAATGAGTCGTAAACGCATAATCAGATTTTCGGGCGACGTTCTGGAGCATCCTCGATACAGCATTGAGGATGTTGCGCAGTGTCTTCGCATCCCTACTTCTACGCTTAGAGCGTGGACCCGTGGACAAAACTATACGACTAAATATGGGAAGCGCGTCTCTTTCCTTCCGGTTCTCAATCTAGCGGACAAGCGGTTAGGGCTTTTATCCTTCAACAATCTCGCGGAGGCCCATATTCTGCGATGCACGCGGGAGCGAAATGTTCCCTTAAAGAACGTGAGACTCGCGCTGGATTACGTGCGCAAAGCACTGCCTGAGGAGCCGCATCCGCTCCTCAGTCGTGACTTTAGAACTTATGGTAGGGATGTATTCATCGAGCATTTAGGACGGACGGTCAATGCCACTAGACAAGGGCAGTATGCAATGCGCAAGTTGCTAGGCCGCTATCTTCAACGATTGAAGCGTGATGACAGCGGAAAACTTCTGGAATTGTATCCAATTAAGACTCGCCACCTATCCATCAATCCGTTGATTTCTGGCGGCAAGCCAGTAGTCAGGGGCACAGGAATAAGCGTTATGGTATTACAGGACCGACTCAGGGCTGGAGAGGATGAGAAGGATGTGGCTGGCGACTACGGCTTAACAATTGGCGAAGTCAAGAGCGCGGTCAAAGAATTCGCAGCAGCCTAAAGATCCGGTCTTTTTTCTCGACCGCCAATTAGGTGCCTATAAGTTGCCAGCGATTTTGCGTGCCGCTAGTTTCGTGTTAGTCACACACCTAGAACGATATGGAAGTCAACGCGACACTGAGCCTGATCCGAACATTGCAATTGAATGCGGCGTGCAAAAGAATGTGTTGATTACTGCCGATCCAGACTTTGAGCATACGTATGGGGCGGAAATTATTCAGGCCAAAATAGCTGTTTTTTATCTTGTCAACAATCACGACGGAGCGGACAAGTGGGGAGCACGAATTCTTGCAGCACGAGCGGACATTCTTAGAGAGCTAGGGAGAAGACGAAAGCCTTTCGTTGCTCACGTAACTACCGAAGGCATCGTCAACCAGGTAAAAATGTACTATCTTAAAAAAACTAAGGTTATAAGGATCGCCAAGAAACGATCTATAGAAAATGAATAAGAAAGAACCGCTGAAAATCCCGCTGGACTTCAAGCAGACGGTGCTGGCCGCGCTTGAAACTAAGCCAGAACCCCGGAAGAAGGCGAAGAGGAAGGCCCGACCCCGACCGGAGAGTAGCTCCGATCGGTAGACGGGGTTAAGGCTATCCCTTGGGAACGAAACCCTTGCAGGAGCATTTTGGGCTAAAGACTGCAGGGTTTGGTTCTTGGAGGGTAGTCGATTTGAGTTCCATGCAATGGCCGAAGCGGTGAGCCTCGACTGAGTGCTTGCAAGTGTCGCAATACTGATTGTTTTCAGCCATATATCTATTATCCCAGAACCTAGAGGCGCGTGTCGGCTGGCAGGTTGCAGGAATGTGCACGGTTTGTGAAAGGTATAATTCCGTCTTGCGGGATACCAAGATATTCACCATCTCAGTGACCGCCCACATCGAGGTGCAGAGTTGACTATCCTTGAGTTGGGCGAACACGGCCAACGCGTCCTGAACCATCTTTCTCTTGCTCTCTTCGGTTTTATCTTGGGAGTAGTACGCGATGAGGATGTTGCTGTCGAGATAGACGCGCTTCATTTCTTCTTGCTGCGGGAACGCACTACTTCTTTCCGTTCGAATGTCTTCACCGCCTTGAACGAGACCGTCTCGCCTGACTTCGTTTTGAAAGTAACCGTGGCGGGCTTGTGCTCGATCTTCGTAGCGACGAATTCGACGTTTCTTTGCGCCATGAAATTATGATATCACCGCCGCGCGAGGCGAAGCACGGATGCAATTGGGAGGCTGGCACACCTTTGCGCCCCTCCCCGCGACGCTCCACATGGCAGGCGCCATTCCTGTCATGCTGAGCGAAGCAGGGAGGACCGCTAGGTCCTCCCTGCGCAGTCGAAGCATCCCTACAATCTTCCCTGCTGCGTCGGTGGGTTCCGGGGGCTGGCACACTTTGCACCATCACGACTGAGGATGCCCCACCCGTCGGGGGCTGGCCCAGCCTAAACAAATATCGAGGGTGCCCCGCTCAAGCTCCGCTTGGGCGGGGATTTTGATGTTCCTACGGCGGCCTTGCGCCTTTTAACTATTTGCCACCAACTGTGACATCTAACCTTGCCATCCACAGCCCCAACCGCCGATCATGTTTGCGGAGACAGTGCGGACAACAATTTCGCCAGTGGCCCGCGCAGGCTAACTCCCCTGCTTTCTAAGGTTTGATATCTAAGTCCTTTAGAAGATGGACCTTACAGGGAATTTCTCCCTAACGCGATGATTCTAAAGATTTAGCGAAAAGGGGGGAGGGGGGCACCCCAAACAAGAAAGCAAACGTCCTAAGCGGTGGGTGAGGACGGGCGAGCCGCCCATCCCCTCCCATGCACGCTACTTCGCTCCCAGCTTCTCGAAGAAGAGGCAGATGGTTTCGATCCCGTGGTGAAAGTTCGGGATGTGGAACTTCTCGTTCGGAGCGTGCAGGTTGTCGTCGGGCAGGCCGAAGCCCATCATTACGGTGGGGATTTTCAACCCTTCGTAGAAATCGTTGACGATAGGAATCGATCCGCCGCTGCGGATGAACACCGTTTCTTTCTTGAACGTATCGTGCAGCGCTTCGGTCGCGGCCTTGATGTAAGGGTTGTCGGTACCGACCACGGAGGCCGGCCCTTTGCTGTGTACTTTGATCTTCGTCTCGATGCCCTTGGGCGTGAGTTTCTTCACGAAGTTCGTGTAGCGCTTCAGGATGTCGTCGGGATCCTGGTTGGGCACGAGTCTCATGGAAACTTTGGCCGCTGCTTTAGCGGGGATCACGGTCTTAGCGCCGGCCGCGACGAATCCCCCGGGCATGCCGTGAACTTCCAGCGTGGGGCGCGCCCAGGTGCGATACATCACCGAGTAGCCCGGCTCGCCGGTGAGGACTTTGGAGCCGACTTCGGTCTTGCGGTAAGTCTCCTCGTTGAAGGGCAGGCGCTTCCAGGCTTTGAGTTCGTCTTTGCTGGGAGCTTTCACGCCCTTGTAGAAGCCCGGGATGAGCACGTGACCTTTCGCATCTTTCAACTTGCTGATGATTTCGATGAGCGCGAAAAATGGATTCGGAGCCGCGCCGCCGTACACGCCGGAGTGCAGGTCGGTCTTGGCGCCGTAGGCTTCGATTTCCGTATAGACCAGGCCGCGCAGGCCGACGCACAACGTGGGGAGGTTAGGCGCAAAAAGTTCAGTGTCGCAGACCAGGGCGAAATCGGCCTTCAGCTTGGCCTTCTGCTTGCGTACATACTCCGCGATGGACTCCCCGCCCACTTCTTCCTCGCCTTCAAAAATTATTTTCACGTTGATGGGCAGCTTGCCGTCGCCGGACTTCAGGAGCGATTCAAGGGCCTTCACTTCCATCCAGAGCTGGCCTTTGTCGTCGACTGCGCCCCGCGCATAGATATTGTTGTTGCGCTCCGTGGGCTCAAAGGGAGGAGTCTTCCATTCGTCGAGAGGATCGGGCGGTTGCACGTCGTAATGCGCGTAGCAGAGCGCGGTGGGCTTGCCTTGCGCGTGCAGCCAATCCGCGTAGATGAGCGGATGGCCCTTGGTAGCAATGACCTCGACATTTTCCAGGCCGATGCGGCGCAGTTCATTGGCCACGAAGTCGGCGGCCTTTTGAACGTCAGGCTTGTGTTCGTCGAGCGTGCTGACGCTGGGGATGCGAAGAAGATCTTTCAGTTCGCTCAGGAAACGCTGCTGATTATTGCGGGCAAAATCTACTGCGGGGGAAGCCATGAGTTGATCCTTTCTCGTGCGAGAACGCAACACTATGGACTGCTGCGTTTGCGGAAACGCTCCAGTATACCCGAAGCAATCGGGAAAGGCGTGCGCTTAACCGGCGGAATTGTTATTTCTGAACCTTGCTGGCGAAAAGTCGGCAAGAGCGTGATCGGGATTAATTCCCTCGATCGCTTGCGCCATCAAAAGCGCGGTGATCGGGGCCAGAAGAATGCCGTCGCGGAAATGGCCGGTGGCAACGTAGTACCCGGGCGTGCCGGTTGCGCCGAGAATCGGCAACGCATCGGGAGTTCCGGGACGCAGTCCGGCCCAGTCTTCGAGAATTTTGGCATTCCGCAGTTCCGGAACCATGGCGATGGCAGCGCGGTGCAGACGCTGAATCGTGGCGACGTCGGTGCGCTTGTCGTATCCCGCTTCTTCTACCGTGGTCCCAACCAGGATGCGACCATCGCTCCGCGGAATGACATAGACTTCCGGCGAGCGGATCACATGCTTCAGCAGATTGCGAGAGGGCGAAGCCAGGCAGAGCATCTGTCCTTTCACGGGCCGAGTGGGAAACGCGAAGGGCGAAATTTGTCCCGACCACGCGCCGGCGCAGTTAACGACTTTGGGCGCGAGGAATGAAGTCTTGATGGTTACGACTCCCTCGATTCGCCCATCTGACAGTCGCACGGAAGTGACCGCATCGCCGGAAGAAATGTCCACGCCGCGTTGTTTGGCTGCCTGCAGCGCTGCTGCGGAAAGTCCGCGCGGGTCGACGCTGCGTTCCTTCAAATAAAACGCCGGCCGATTTGTCTCCGCAAGCGCAGGCTCCAGTTCGGCCAGAGGCGCAGGAAGCAAGGCTTCCAACTTGAATCCGGGTCGCTCGTGCACGTGTTCAGGCGGAGGAAAAACAATCGCTCCCTGATCGCGCAGATCGACGGTAAGTCCAGACTCGACCTGCAATTCATGCACGAACTCCGGATACATGCGCGCACTGGCCGTTGCCAGTGGTTGTAGAGCGGCGGGGGTTTCGGCGCTGCAATCGACCAGCATGCCGCCCGCGGCGTAGGAAGCTTCTCGCCCCGGTTGGCCCCGCTCGACCACCAGCACACTCGCGCCCTTCTTGCGGAGTTCCAGAGAAAGCGAGAGGCCGATGATACCTCCGCCGATGACGATCACGTCCCAGTTCTTCACCCTGTCATTGTAGAAGAACCCGGTAGCGCATCCCCTGAGCTTATTGACACCGCCGCTCTTGTGCTCAACAATTGAAGCGACCCCACAACTAAGGGCGTTCACTCCTGGAGGAGCCATGCCGGACGAAGGCGACGAGATACCTGTTCAACATGTGGAACCGCAATCGAATGCGGGGAAGTGGATTTTGCTTTTTGTAGCGATCATTTTCGTCGCGGCATCGGTCTATGGATATGTGACCACGCAACAGCACGTCGACAAACTGACGAAAGACTTGAGCGACAGCCAGAATCAAGTTGCGGAACTCAAAAACAGAATGCAGACGGCCGAAGCGTCCGAGGAAACGCTTGCCCATCAAGTCGGGCTCACGAAAAAAGAATTATCCCAGCGCGCTGCCCAACTGCAGGAACAGCAGAAGACCGCCGAATCCCGCCTGGAGAAAGAACAGGACGAAGCCAAAGCGCAGATTGGCCAGGTGAGTGGCGAAGTGGCTGGCGTCAGGACCGATGTAGGGGGAGTGAAGACTGACGTTGCCTCGACCAAGGCGGATCTGGAAGCCACAAAAGCGAAGCTCCAGAGCGCGGTAGGGGATCTCGGAGTGCAGAGCGGATTGATCGCCAACACGCGCGGCGATCTTGAAGTGCTCAAGCACAGGGGCGATCGCAACTACTACGAGTTCACTCTGCTCAGAGGGGCAAAGCCGCAACCTGTGGCGACGGTGAGTCTGCAGCTTAAAAAAATCGACGGCAAACACGGCAAGTACACAATGAACGTGACCTCTGACGATAAAACCATCGAGAAGAAGGATCGCAACATCGCCGAACCCATTCAGTTCTACTCCGGACGCGATCACTTGTTGTTTGAATTGGTCGTTTGGACAGTGGACAAGAATAAAGCAACGGGATACTTGAGTACGCCGAAGAGCGCGCCGGTTCCGGTGACGGCCAATTGAACGGAGTGCTTTTCCCGGCGGGCGCGCATGTGGCGCTTCAGATAGCGCTGCGTACGGGAGTCATCTATCTTGTCGTGCTGATTGGGGTGCGGCTCAGCGGCAAGCGCGAGGTTGGGCAGATGACGCCGTTCGACCTTACGCTGCTGCTTCTTCTTTCTAACTCTGTGCAGAACGCGATGACCGGGCCGGACACCTCTCTGATTGGGGGCGTGATTGCGGCTTCAACGCTGTTAGTGCTGAATTACGTGATCGGAACTCTTTCCGGGACCAGCCGCGGATTCCGGCGCGTGGTTGAGGGTGAGCCGAGTCTTTTGGTTCACGATGGGAAAGCCATCGAATCGCACATGGCCCGAGAACACGTCAGCATGGACGAACTGCAGCGCGCGCTGCGCGAGCACGGCATCGCACACGTTAATGACGTCGCGCTGGCCGTGCTGGAAGTGGATGGGTCGATTAGTTGCATGAAATACGACGAAATCAAACCTGACGCCAATACTCATCTCGCCCGGCGAAGATTCCTTCAAAAGAAACAATAACAGCGCGTCGGTTACTCGATCGGCACAAATTTCACGCAGACAGGTTGCGATATATCCAGCACTTTGCCAGTTGGCGTCAAACGGCCGGTCTGGGCATCGATGCGAAAGATAACCAGGTTGTCTGATTTTTCGTTGGCCGCAAACAGTAGCCTGCCTGTAGGATCGATCCCGAAATTCCGTGGACTCTGGCCTTTCGTGGGAACGTATTCGATCAGCGTTAACGTGCCTTTGTCTGGGTCGATGGCGAAGACCGCAACGCTGTCATGCCCGCGGTTGGAGGCATAGAGAAACTTGCCGGAACTATGAATCTGAATCTCAGCAGCTTCATTTTGCCCGGCGAATCCCTTGGGGATAGTTGAACTTGTTTGCAGAGTGCGCAAGACTCCGCCGGCGGCTTCGAAGCTGAAAACAGAAACCGTCGAGCCCATTTCGTTAATCACATAAGCAAACTTGCCGTTGGGATGAAGTACGAAGTGCCTGGGGCCGGCTCCGGCATCGGCCTTGGCAAACGGAGGATCGTTGGCAGTGAGTGAGCCTTTAGCGCTGTCAAACTTGTAGACGAGCGTCTGATCGAGCCCAAGGTCGTCCACGATGGCGAAACGATTGTCGGGCGACAGATCGATGGAGTGAGCGTGCGGCCCTTCCTGACGCTTTGGATTCGTGCCGTGGCCGGTGTGTTGCACAAAGGCAGATGCCTCACCCAATCTCCCATCTTGCAGGATGGGGAATACCGATACGCTCCCGCCAGTGTAGTTGGCTACCAACACGAACTTTCCGGTTTTGTCGACGGTGATGTAGCAGGGATCCGCGCCGCCGGACGCGACCTCATTCAACAGCTTTAGTTTGCCGGTTGCGTGATCGATCGCGAAGGCGCTGACTGCTCCACTCTTCTGGCCTTTGTAATTGCCAACCTCATTGACGGCATAGAGGAATCGATGGTTGGGGTGCACCGCGAGAAAGGATGGATTAATGGTCTGCGCCGCGAGGCCGATGGATGTCAGCCGTGCGTTGCCGGGGTCGAAGCGATAGGCGTAAATGCCTTTGCTGGCGCTGCCTTCCTCGGTGTAGGTTCCGACGTATACGAAGTATTTGTCTTTGTTTTTGGTTGACGCGCCCGCCTCAGCGCATACAGCCACGAGCAGGATTGCGAGCAGGGGTACGATTGTCCGGAGGAAACGCTGAGTTGATTTCATTTTTCTATGGAATCGCATTCGATAGCCATCACGCAACTGCTGGCGCTTACTCGGTCAACACCACGGGCACAGGTTGGTCGTAGGGTTGGATGATCACGCTTACGGACTTCCGCTGATTAAACACATCCAGAGTCACAGGAAAACTTACGATTACAGTGCGCTTGAGTTCCTGACTGGGTTGCAGTTTGTCTTCCGGAGAGAGAGCCGGCTGGGCATTCGCCTTTAGAGTGGGAAAAGCCTGATAGTAGCGATCGAAATCGACAGCGGAGACTGCGTCGCTGATTTGCTCTCCAGTGGAGGTGGTCAGCTTTGCTTGAATGCTGTGTACCCAGAGCGGTCTCTCACCGGAACTACGCAGGGTGAATGTCAGAGCTACTAACGATGCGGTCTGGCTTGGGATCTGTACGGCGGTAACGTTGTCGAGCGATCCGGCAGCTTGTGGCTTGGCGCGCTGGAGAAACGCTACGACGCCCGCGACCACGAGTACTCCTGCCAGCGCGATCAGTAAGACCTTAACCGGCGGCAGGTTGCGTTTGGCAGTGCCGAATTCGTCCCCGATGTGGATGGTGGGGCCACGGCGTGCGACGGGCGGAGTGCTGGCTGCAGGTCCAGTCGGAGTTGCGGAAGGAACCGAAACAGGTTTGGGCGTTTGATCAGGCATCGATATTATTTTCTCTTACTCCATTGAGATGCATGCCAGGGGGTATCAAAGAACTACATTTTCAACTGGCCGTCGCGGGCTGGCCCGGGCTGGCAATGTCGGATAGCCCATATAGAAAACAAATGTTGGCTGCGGTCTTTAGAGATGGATTCGTTCGTGCCTTCCGATTCTACTCCGCGAGCTTGCTCGATTTCTCCTCGCGATCATGGAGCGCAATTCCGCCCATGCTTTGGCGATATCAAACTCGTTAACCACAGGGGACACAGAAGAGCACAGAGGTCGGGGAACTAGTTCAACTCGATTTATGCTTCATTGCCCTCGCGAATGGTTGCGAGGCCAGAGTATTCAGGACATCATCCTTGGTCAGCCATGCGCGCCGCGCCTGCAGAATGCCGTAACGGATTTTGTCCAAATGCGACGTGTGGTGAGAATCGGTGTTGATCACGATCTTTACGCCCCTCTGTTTGGCTTGGCGCAAGTGCACGTCGTTGAGATCGAGGCGATCCGGATAGGAGTTTAACTCCATGGCAACTTTGTGTTTAGCCGCTGCGGTCAGGATCGCGTCCATGTCGAATTGGTATGCGTCGCGGCGAAGTTGCAGGCGGCCGGTGGGATGCCCAATGATTGAGGTGTTAGGATTCGCGACGGCCTTAAGCAGCCGTTCGGTCATCTTTGCCGGCTCCTGATTGAAAACAGAATGCACGCTGGCGATGACCACATCCATCTGGGCCAGCACGTCGTCGGAAAGATCGAGATCGCCATCGGCGAGGATATCGACTTCGATTCCGGAAAAGATGGTGATGCCGTCCATTCTCGCATTTGCCTGGCGAATCTTCTGAACGTGTGCCAGGGCGCGCGCGTCATCCAAGCCGTTGGCGAAGGCCAGGTTCTTGGAATGGTCGGTGATGGCCATGTATTTGTAGCCGCGCGCCTTGGCCGCCTCGGCCATTTCTTCGATGGTGTTGCGCCCGTCGGTTTCGATGGTGTGCATGTGCACGTCGCCCTGAAGGTCATCCAACGTGATTAGCGCGGGCAACGTGTGCTTTTCGGCGGCGTCGATCTCGCCCAGGTTTTCGCGCAGCTCGGGAGGAATGTAATCGAGATTGAGCTTCGCATAGATTTCTTCCTCCGTCTTGCCGGCGACCGGATTTTCGGTCTTAAGATCGGCGAGACTATATTCGTTGAGTGTGTAACCCATCTTAAGTGCGCGCTGACGCAGGGCAACGTTGTGGGCTTTCGATCCAGTGAAATACTGCATCGCCGCTCCGAACGACTCGCGCGGAAGCAGGCGAACGTCCACCTGCAAGTCGCTGCGCAACCGGAAGCTGATCTTGTTATCGCCTTGCGCGATGATGCTCATCAGTGGCGGATATTGCGCGATATATTTCACCGCCTTCTCGCGCTCTTCTGCGCTGCAGCAGGCTGCGCCTGTGACCAGAATGTCGAGATCGCCCACCGTCTCGCGGCCACGGCGTAGAGAACCCGCGGGAGTAATTTTGTCGAAGCCAGGAAACTTCGCGAGATACTCAGTGAGTTTTGTCGCTTCGGACTCGGCGGTGTCGATGAGAAACCGGCCCGAAATGCGGCGATAGTCTTCGATCGCTTTCAGTAGTTTTTGTTCGTGTTTTTCGCCCATGCGCGGCAATTCGCGGATCTTGCCTTCGCGGGCGAGTTTTTCCACGCCATCGACGTCACTGACCTGGTAGGCGCTCCAGATCAGCGCAATCGTCTTTGGTCCCAAGCCCTGGATTTTTAGCAACTGAAGCATGGAAGGGTGATATTTCTTGAGCAGATCGGTTTGCACGCTGAGTTGGCCGTCTTTGAATAGTTCCTGAAGGTTGACCAGCATTCCTTTGCCGATGCCGGGAATGGCCAGCACCTTCTTGGGTTCGCCGATCATGTCTTTGATCTGCTCGGTGTGATTTTCAATTGCTTGGGCGGCATTGCGGTACGAGCGGATGCGAAAGGAATCTGCCGCGTCGATTTCGAGCAGGTCGGCAGTTTCGTAGAGGACCGTGGCGATGGATTTATTGTCCACGGGTTAAAGATTAAACAAGAATGAATTCCAGCGCTAGCGCTTCATAGGGAGACGGGATGCGCTTTTCGGACAAAATCGTCCGCCGACTTGATCCTCTGCGCAGCGCCGCCGCGTTCAAGGATGGTCCTGGCAATACCTCTAGGGGCTCTTCCTTACATTGGCCGCCTGCGGCCCTTTCTGTCCCTCGGTGATTTCGAACTCCACCTCATCACCTTCCTGAAGGCTCTTGTACCCCTCCGATGTGATGGCGCTGTAATGAACAAAAATGTCGGGACCATCCGCGCGTCCGATGAACCCGTAGCCTTTGGCGTTATTGAACCACTTTACCGTGCCTTTCACCTTTCGCCTTACCCCCTTTTCCCGCACGTCTAATCGCGGGGGCCCACAGACGAGACCCGAAATTAGGATGCGTTCTGGAATGATTAGGATGGAGTAATTAAAGCAAAATATGTAGGGACGGCAACTTCTATGTGTAATCTACCGTACATCATTAATCACTCTGAAGTGTGAGTCAAGCGGGGCGATTCTTGGCGACCTTTTTTTTCGGACGCCGTGCCCGAATAGTCGGTTGTGAAGAATGAAGTGGATGATTGTTCGCGACCTGATGATCCAGCCACAGCACTGAGGAGATGGTTTTTGCGTCGCGGATCGTGCCGCTCAGA
>OBLU010002283.1_pt1 | contig 17775 bp, 19 predicted proteins | sample 1518681 | NCBI WGS metagenome assembly OBLU01 (sample SAMEA3539304, study PRJEB22396) | soil metagenome | biome: tundra; feature: field; material: soil | place: USA | collected 2010-05 | depth 0.15 m | reverse complement strand
TCTTCAACGCTGGCCGGAGGCATCTTCAGCACCGGGTCTGCTGCGCGCCGTGTGTTTGCGCAGGTCATCTTTACCTTTTAGAGTAAGCCGATCAAGTCCGAAGGCCGCTGCATATGCGATCGGAGAGGGTGAGTTCACAAGCTTCGCTGGAGGACAGTATCGTAGAGAGTTTTCCACTCGTTCATGCGCTTCTCAAAGCTGAACGTGCTCACGATGCGGCCGCGGGCAGCGCGTCCTTGCGCTTGACGCTCATCGCGTGGTGTCGCCATAAGCGTGAGCATCGCTTTGGCTGATACAGCTGAATCCCGCGCGGGAACAACGGTTCCAAACTCTCCGACAAGTTCGCGTACACCCCCGACGTCCGTGGCGACAATTGGCTTCTGCATGGCCATCGCTTCCCCGACGACAAGCGGCATTCCCTCCCTCGCGGAGGAGAGCACGAAGGCATCCGCGGCATCGAGCAAGGCCGGCATGTCACGGCGCTGGCCGAACCAGCGAATGCCGTTAGTCTTTTTGGAATCGAACTCAATTCCCGGATTTGTCCCACCATCTGACAACTTGCCTGTGATCCAGAGCTGCGCCGAGGGATGAATTTCTCTCACCGAGGCGAAGGCGCGCAGCAGATTGGGGAAATCCTTTGCAGGGACGATTCGCCCGGCAGCGAACCAGATAAACTCTTCGGCAACTTCAAATTCAGATCGAGTCTTCGCGCGGCGAAGCGCGTCTGCGGTGAACTCGGCGAGATCGATGGCGTTAGACAGAACCATGCACTTGGCGGCTGGGACCGCTTTCAGACGGATGTACCGTTCTGCAGCGGCCGTGCTGACCGCTACACTGCAACCACTAAATCGATCCGTGAGCCGGTAGGCGAGCATACGCGACCAGCCACCCTCGTAAACGTTATGAATTGTGGAGATGATTGGAGCTCTCGGTAAAGTTATTTCGAGCAGCCGAGCCAGCATGTTTCCGTGAAAATTGTGGCTATGCACGAGGTCGGGATGGAATCTTCTGAGAAGCTTCCATCCCTTCCACAAGCCCATCACCACCCTCAAAGGAGACTTGCGCAGGTTGAGGTGAACAACATCGAGCGTGGTGCGCAGCCCATCCTGTTGGACAGGCACCAAGACGATCAGCAGGACAGTGTGGCCACGTTGCGCCATGCGACCGTCAAGGGCCAGCACTTGTCGTTCCACCCCGCCAACGCCGAGAGACGTCAATACATAGACGATGCGCATGTCGTTCACACTTCACTCGAGAGAGTGAAATGATCATACCGCGCTGGATCAGAATCGTCTGGTAACTACGTTTTTGCGGCGAAAGAACCAATCAATCGCAAAAACTCCGGGACCGAAGATGAGGATGATCAGAGATGCAAACCAGAACGTGAATGGATCTGCCGCGTAGAACTTGTCCGGTGCAGAGATTACTCCCAGGAACGCGATACGATCAGCGGTCCAATAGGCAACTGTCATATTGACGAAAAGCACCAGCGCTACGAATCTCGATCCGAGCCCAAGCGCGAGCAGGATCCCGCCTACAAATTCGACGAGGGCGACAAATAGCGCGGTGACACCGGGCGCGGGCAATCCTAACGACGCGAAAAACTGAGAGACATGGCTAAGATTGTGGAGCTTGCCCCAACCCGTTTGCGCGAACTGCCATCCCCAGTAAAGTCGGATCAGCAGCAACAGAAAGCTTTGAAGTCGGTTTAGGACTGAGCCAAGCGTGTGGTGCGTGTTGCGAATCAAAACTAGCATAGTGTCGATCACTTTCGTCTTGCTTGAGACCGGGAAGATATTTCAAACGGCGTCGCGAATGGACTGAGCGTCGCAAATTCTGTGGGGTGTACAAAAGGTGATGCGCTAATTGTGAATTTACAGCAGCGATTCCAAATCAGGCGCACAGATCCAGCCTAGTTCGGCCCAGGTAGAAAACCAGTCTCGCACCACATTCGGGCGGATTGCCTCTGACTTTCGCGAAGTTGCGAAGCCCTCATCGATTGCCTCAGCGAGCGTGCGTCCCGCACGAATCGCGGTCAGAGTCAAGAATTCCTCGGGATCGAGTCGGCGATAGTAGATAGAAAAGTCCAGGCGATGAGCTGCGACCCAGGTCGGTCGACGGCGCAACCGCGGAATACGCGCTGGGGAGTCATCACCATCATCGTGCCTCAGGCCTGCTTCGCTAGTCTGACGCTTCTCGCGGCTGTGCAGAGCCAGAACCAGATCATCGGATTGGTAGTTAAGTGCAAGAAGCTGTATGTGTGGTTGCAGGGAAAGACGTGACCTCGCATCGAGCGTTGCAATCTGATCGAGAGTCAGCGGCGTACGCTCTGCACTATCGAATGCCTCGACGAATGCCCACTCCACTCGCGCTACGTCGATGGCCAGGGCGTGACGGCGACCCGACCACTTCGGCTTGTCCGCGAGCCATTCGACCAATTTGGAACCCAAATTTCGTAACGAGAACGAGTGGCTCGGATGCTCAGTGAGATAGGCAATTGAAAGCTGTTCGAAGCGGCGGTTACCAAGGACAGCTCGCAGCGCCGGGAAATCCTCAGCGAGAGCGCCCATGACGCGGAACCAGTACTGGCGATTGTAAATCTCAAGCCGTTCGAAAGCGCTGAGGCGGCTGTTTGGAGCGATGAATGACGCCGCCACATCGGCCATGGCGCGACCATCAGGAGCCTGTGTGCGCATTTCCTCGTCGGGCGTGAGAGGCATCATCACCGCTTTAGCCATTTCCCGTTGCAGGTCCGCCAGACTCATTTTTTGGGGGGTGATCACGGTACTCATGCTTTGGCCACCTCGGCTACCTGATGCGGCTGCGCGTGGAGAAACCGCTCGGCCTTCTTCGCTTCCGCATGGACTTCGTCGAAACTCGGGATGTGGTCGTCCCATTCGAGAAGCGTCGGTGTCGGGCCGCAGCGCTCGATCGCCCGGGCGTAAAGTTCCCATACAGGATCGATCACAGGATGGTCGTGAGTATCGAGAATGTATTTTTCATACTTTGAATGCCCGGCGATGTGAATCTGAGCTACACGCTGCGCCGGCACAGCGTTGACATAATCCATGGGCGCGAACTCGTGATTCATCGCGGAGACATAGATGTTATTCACATCGAGCAGAATTCCGCAGTCGGCGCGCTCCACGACCTCGGTTAGGAATTCCCACTCTGTCATCTGCGAACCGGTGAATGCGGCATAGCTCGAAACATTCTCGACAGCGACCGGGATTTCAAGATAATCCTGCACCATGCGGACGCGCTCGACGGTGCGCTCTACGGCTTCCCATGTGTAGGGTAACGGGAGCAAGTCATGAGTATAGGTTCCATCCACACTGCCCCAGCAGAGGTGGTCGCTGAGCCAAGGTGTCTTGGTGCGCCGAACAAGCTGCTTGACGCGGCGCAAATGCTCAGGGTCAGGTGCGGTCACGGAACCGAAATACATTGAGACGCCATGCTGTACGACGCGATATTGCTCGAGGATCTGATCGAGCATGGCGAGTGGACGACCGGCATCGATCATGAAATTTTCTGAAATGATCTCGAACCAGTCCACTACCGGCTTGCGGGAAAAGATATGCCGGTAGTGCGGGATACGAAGACCGATTCCGACGCCATGATCTTGGAAAGCATTGAAGCGATTGCCAGGCATGGGGAAGTCTCGTGTGAGAGTCTGTGGCTAATTTGGTTTTGAACTTGTAGTGGATGGGAAGAATGGAGGGATCAGCGCCGCCGGCTCACAGGTGAATTGATTTGCAAAGTCGCGAGCAGCTGATCCCCCGGATCGCTACGCGAACTTCGGTGGCTTGGAGCCGTCGGTAGCGCAGCCGCCCTTGCCCTTGCAACTATTCTTGCCCTTGCAGCCGTTGTCGCTGGACTTGCAGCCGCCCTGGCCTTTGCAATCGTTTTTGCCTTTACAGGAGTGCTTTGCAGGTGCATCCTGGCCAGCATACCGCAAGCCAGCTTTGACAGCCTTGACCGAGGATCCGTTGGCGGTGCCATGGTCGACGGTTTGGGCCGATACGGAGGTTCCGCCGATGAGGCCGGAGAGTGCCGCCGTCAAAAGTAACGCATTGAGCTGATTCTTCATGAGTGACCTCGCTGGGATTGGTTGGGGCGGATGGGCTCCGCGGTTTCTGCGACGCAGGACCGGCCATCCGGTCCGTCCTGCACAATCCTACTCCGCACACTAGGAGTGGGAACCTGGCCGAAAGGTTACAGCCAAACATCGTTAAGTGGAAATGAAATTCTTTCCACCGGTTCTCCTGGTCGATGTACGTGCCTGGGACATGAATGGATTGGCATGGGTCAATCCTCAGAACGCTGCCAAGCGGCAAAAATCCCACGGCCCAGGTAGACAATAGGCTTCAGGTCGAGAAGGTCTATCTCGATGCTGACGGTTTATAGTCTGAGTCTGAGAGATGGAAGAATATGAGGCGGTAATTCGTTGTCAGAAGACGTGAGCATTCAAAAGTTGCGGATTCTAAGCGGCGCAAGCTTGATGATCGCACTGTTGCAGAGCCTCTGTACTGCAGTCTTGACGATTAGCGGCATACGGGTAGCGATCGGGCTCACCGCACTGGCCGCAGCAAGCGGTGTCTATGCCCCGGCTCGTGGCTGGCACCAGGACGCCATTCGGATTCCGATGCTATGGTTGGCGACGATCGGAGCACTGGTAAACCTCGCGGTTCTGGCATGGATCTGGCATCTTCGTTCGCGGGGCTCGGCACAATGGCGTCGCCGTGAATTGAGTAAGAAGGACAAACGGTCTGAACGCTTGCAGGTCGTTCTCTCGATCGTCACCTTGGTCCTTGTCGGTCTGGAAGTATGGACGCATTCCATGGTGCACCGCATTGGTCCCAGGCCTCAGATTCGATCAAGCCACGTCCTTGAGCATCGCCTGATTACCGCGGGTGAAGAAATACCGTCCGTGAAACGAAGGGTCTAATGAAACAGGATCTCGAACTTACACTCGCGCTTCTCACTCGCACGCCAGCTACCCTCAATTCCCTTCTACGCGAGTTGCCGCAGGCATGGACGTTTAGCAACGAAGGCGGGAATACGTGGAACGCATATGATGTGGTCGGCCACTTTGTAAATGGAGAACGCCATAACTGGATGCCGCGTTTGCGCACAATCCTGCAATTTGGAGAATCCCAAGCCTTCACACCCTTCGATCGCGATGCCCAGGCACGCGAAAGCAAAGGTAAGTCGTTAGTTGACCTACTGAACGAGTTCGCCCGCCTCCGCGATGAGAACCTCACCAATCTGCGAGCGCTCAACCTCCAACCGGGAGACCTTGAACGACGTGGCAGGCATCCTTCCTTTGGGGCTGTGACGCTGTCTGAATTGTTGGCGACGTGGGCGGTCCACGACATGACGCACTTGCACCAGCTAACAAGACTCCTGGCGTATCAATATCGAGATGCCGTGGGCCCTTGGAACCGGTTTCTAGGGGTGTTGCAGTGCGATGGGCACAGTTCCCCGGCTTAACGTGTGAATAAGTGCTTGAAGACCGTGCTCAAGTCTAGATAGAGCGCTGAAACTTCAGTTTTGCCAGTTGACGCTGACTGACCCTGTTCCGCTCGCAGGCACGGTATAGGAATGATTCGAACCGCCTTCCCAGATCACGTTGCCCCCAGATTGAATGTCAATGAATTTGAACTGCACAGTCTGGCCTGCGGGCAATGACACATTCAGGAACCAATTTGGGTAATTCGGAGGGAGCATCGGACCTATGGCCGATTGAAAAGTCGTTCCCCAGTTACCAAGCTCGATCGTGTTGCCGGTGACAAAAATGTAGTCGCCCGGATTGGTGGGAGTGGCGTTATTTACTGTAAAGGTCACCGGAATGAGTTTCGCTGCGAGCACAGTGAAAACCATGGTGTTGGCGGAGCTTCCTGCATTGTTCTTCAACTGAACGTTGTAGACGCCATTGACAACGGACGGCACTGTAAATGTAACCGACGAGTTAGTCCAGGATTGGATGGTCGCCGCAGTCGTGCCAAACAAGACGGAGCCAGTCGAGTTACCAAATCCATCGCCCGCGAGGGTCACCGTCATTCCCGGTTGTCCAACGTGCGGACCGATGGATCCTACTTCAGGTGCGGTCGCATTCGCCTGAAATTGCCATACGGAAACGCTGTGTGCGGCGATGGTAAAGTTACCCGCCGGATTGTTGCCTCCGCTGCCTGACGATACGGTCAGGCTATTGCCGCCTTGCAATCCTCCTAGATAGTCCGAGTACGTGCCCGCTGGAAGTGCTGTATTGAGTCCGGTGATGGGATAGGTGGTGGTGTCGTTCTTGTTGACGGCTACCAGCGCGACATCGTTGAAGAACTGGCGCTCGTAGATGTAGACATCGTTATTGATCCACCGTTGCTTCCACGTGCCATACGCGATGGCATCATTTGTCTGCCGCAGGGCGGCAAGTTTGGCGATGATCTTATATGCGGTCGTCGTGGTTGAGAACGATGACATCCAGACGCGGTTATAAGGATCATTCCCACCATTGGTTGGATTGAAGAGATACTGCTCATCCCCGTAGAGAATGATAGGAATGCCGCGCCCTGTGAGGATGAAGGCCATCGCTTCCTGCAGACGGTTCTGGTTGTTATTCAAGTTTAGAAACCGGGGTTGATCCTGGCTGTCGAAGAATGTCACCAGATCATTCGGGTAAGTGAAGTTCCCATTTTCCGCGTTGATGGTTGAATCGATTTCGGTGAAGTTCTTGTCGCTCGCAAACACATCGCGCAGGGCGGTATTGAGGGGAAAGTCCAAGAGCGAGATGCCGCTATTGTTAGCGAACTTATAAGAATCGGCATAAAGAGGATCGTTGGTGCTGGTCTGCATCCATTCGCCGAACAAGAAACTCGGAGCAGCGTTGAATACGGAATTGGCAAACGAATATTCCCAGCCCCAAGTCACGTGCTTGACGGCGTCGAGGCGAAACGCGTCGGTCTTGTGCGTTTGCAATTGCATTGCTGCACCTTTAAGGTATCCATCGATCGTGGGGTTTTCCTGATTCAAGTCGGCAAGGTCTTCCAGCGTGTCGTATTGAACTTGATAGCGATCGTTAAAATCGGCGATGTTGGGATTGTGATGGAAGTATCCATGGGGATCGTTGTTGGCGGCGGCCATGAAAGTGCCGTTGTTGTAGAGCGATCCCATTTCGCCACAGTTATCTGGATTTGAGTGATTGTTGGCCTGGTCCACAATGATCTTCATGCCATTGGAATGCATAGCGTTAACCAGGTTATCAAAGACTGCGAAGGAATCCGTGTTATCTCCGAAGTGCTCCTCGATGTTCATGAAATCACGATTCCAGTAGCCGTGAAATGGCGCTGATACACCGGAACTGCTGCAGTTGAGGTTCTCGTTATTCACGACGGGAGAAACCCAGATAGCCGTCGCGCCCATCCCCTTGATATATGAAAGCTGTTGCTGAATCCCAGCCAGATCGCCGCCCCAGTAGGACTGCCATTGTGTATGCGTTGAATCAAACAGGCCGGAGCTTTGGGCTGGGTTGTCGTTCGTTGTATCACCATCGTAAAAGCGATCGGTAACGACCTGGTAGATTACCTGCTTTTTGAAATCTTGGGCATGAAGCAAGCTGCCGGCGAATATCAGCGCAAATATGACGGCGGGGGAAACGCGTGCCATATGTTTCTCCTTCAAGATCGACGCATGCGGTGATTGTGAATCTTAGGCTGGGTACGTTTCAAAAGGCAAAAGAATTTGTCCCACTCTTCGCCCGATTCCAGGCTTAGGCGTGGGGAACCCGATGGATACGCGTGAATCCACAAGGTCTTCGCATATTCAGAGGAGCCAATTAGTCTTTGAATGGCGAGGCTAGAAGTCTACCGACATCAGCAGGTCAGACAAGCCCCAAGTCGTGCTCAAGCCGCGCATGAAGCCGCTCGCTGAAACCGGAGGGTAGCTCAAACACGCGATCGTCTGCAATTAGGATCACGACATTCCGTATGGAATCGAGCACTGCAGAGCAAATTTCGCACGTCTCAAGATGGCGGTCAATGTGGGCACGCAACTCCGCGTCCAACTCGCCATCGATGTAGGCGGAGATGTATTCCCAAACGTGTTGGCAATCGATTCTCATGCGCCCCACCCAAACAACTTCTTCTGCTTAGGCGCGAATCCTCTCAATTGTGGTGCCAAGGCCTTCTGCAGTAAGGCGCGTGCCCGATGCAGCCGTACCTTGACCGCTCCTTCAGTGATGCCTAAAGCTTCAGCGGTTTCGCGAATGTCCATCTCTTCGATGTCTCGAAGCAACACAACGTTACGGTAAATCTCAGGAAGATTGCCGATCGCGGTGCGTAGCAGTTGGCCAAGTTCTTTTCGTTCCAACGCTTCGGCTGGAATTTCACGCCAGCTTGTCAGGATAGCCGGGGTGTAGTCGCCAGTCTGTTCGTCAGTACCGGCCTCGAGCGAATCTTCGCGACGGGTGCCGATTTTTCGCAGCCTGCCGTGCCCCTCATTGCGGGCGATCGATAGCACCCAGGTTCGGAATTGCGACTCTCCGCGGAAGAGATGGAGGTTGAGAAAGACCTTGATAACAGTTTCCTGGGCCGCGTCTTCCGCCTCTGCTTCGTTTTCGAGTAACGACAGCAACAGGAAGAAGATGGAGCGCTCACAAGGACGGATCAGGTCATGAAACAAGTGCTTCTCACCGGCCAGAATGCGTTGTATACATTGGGTGTCGAATTCCGGATTGGATGCCGTTGTCACAATCTGTCGATCGTCGCTTTCAGGCCAGTTATCTGGCTAATTGCCTTCCAAAGAGTACACCGCTTGGCCCATTGAAAGGTCTTACCGGCGTCAACATTGGATTGCGCCAGGTAAGTTTTTGTGACTGGGTCAGAATCATTGTGCGAAAAATGGTACAGTGGGCTGTACAATCTGCACGAGGAGACCCATGGCCGGAGATATTCAATTAACTTGCAGCGATTGCGGGCAGGATTTTACCTTCACAGCTGCTGATCAGGCGTTCTTTCAGGAACGCGGTTACTCGACTCCCAAGCGTTGCAAGCCTTGCCGTATGGCAAAGAAGAACGACCAGGGGGGTGGAGGGTCCGGCTACCGTTCGGCTCCGGCACAGGGAACGCCTGTGATCTGTTCCGGCTGCGGTCAGCCTACAACAGTACCCTTTGAGCCTCGTGGAGATCGTCCGGTATTTTGCCGGGATTGCTACCAGGCGCGCAAGGGCAGCGGCGGTGGCGGCGGCGGTGGTGGTGGTGCTTCACACGGACGCAGCCGGTACTAGCTTCCCCACGGGGCCCGAGACCAGGTTCTAATCGGACCAAAATTCCCCACCGAAACTCAAGCAGGATCCCAGAGAGGATTGATTCGGCGAATGCCGCCTCTGGTTTCACTTGGGAGGCTTTTTCTCCGCCCTCCTGCATTCTCCAACTGACAACGAGGAAGAGCATCGCGCCTGATCTTCTGGCAGACGCGATGCTCGCTTCAATGTTGAGATTCATCTACCAGGCTCCAGCTGGCCTTACGACGCGAAAGCTCCATCGAGCGCGGGCGGGTGTTTGCGCAATAAACCGTTGCGGATCGGCTGTCCTACCCGCAATCGATGAAACGCCGCTCTTTCGCGAAGTCAAACTTAAGTGGAAAGTCGTAGACAGTCGGTGCAGGCACTGCTGAGTATGATGGCGTCGGCTCAAAGCCAATTCGGACGCTTGCAGCTGCGACTATCCTTCATGAGACTAGAGATCCGATGATCCTGCTACTCCTGATTCCATGCCTCATTGCAATCCTGATTGCTGCTGGAATTCTCTTCCAGAGGATGGGAGCTTATCTCGACCGACGCCGCCATACTAGTCACGGACGATGGGTAAGGACACACGGCGGACGAGAGCTTTACGTCTTTGAGAAAGGTGAGGGCCGCCCGGTAGTCCTGTTTGAATCCGGGATTGCCGCTACGCATTTGAATTGGCGCCGGATCCAGGAGTCTGTGGCGAGCTTTGCGCGCACCGCCTCCTATGATCGAATGGGTCTTGGCTGGAGCAGTCCTTCTCGCACCGCACGAACTCCTCGCAACATTGTGAGCGAATTGCATGCGATGTTTACGCGAAGCCGGAATCGAACCGCCCTACATCCTCGTCGGTCACTCTTTTGGCGGACTGGTAATGCGACGCTTCGCGCTATCTTACCCCGATGAAGTTGCCGGCGTGGTGCTCGTCGATCCGATGCGCCTCGAAGAATGGCCGCCTATCAATGAGTCGAAGCAGGCTACGCTCGATCGCGGTAAGAGGATGACTCGTTACGCGATATTGATCGCACGCTTGGGGATGGCAGGGCTAGCCGTCACTTCCCTGCTTTGCCGCTCGGGCAAGCTCTGCCGCTGGCTCGCTAGCTTGGCTGGCGAAAGTGGCCGCCTTGTGATCCAGCGCATTTCGGACGAAGTCGCCAAAATGCCTGAGGAGATACGACCTGCTGTGGCGGCACATTGGTCGCGTCCCAGCTTCTATCTCGGAATGCACAGCTACTTGGAGTCCATTCCGGGCAGCGTTCGCGAGATGGAGACTGCCAAACCTATTCGCACGATACCGATCAAAGTTTTAACGCCTGGAAGAGCGATCGAACTGTCGGATCAGGCACTGAGGCAGATCGGCGACAATGTCCAGCAGGTAATTGCTCCGGCGAGTGCGCATTGGATTTATCTTGATGAACCGCACCTGTTGATCGACGCCATTCGCGAAATGGTTTTTGCCGCTAACGTCGGAAACACAGCCGTTATTGTCTGATGCCGACGATTCGCCGATGGGCAGGATAACGGCCGCGGCTCAACTTGCGTCTTAACCGTGATGACGAGGCGCCAATTCTCCCGAAGCCTGTCCGTATTGATTCAGATTGCAATGCTGGGTGTGGCTGTGTCTCCGATGGCTCAGTCTTCGAGCGATAACCGGCAGAGCTTCGCGTCCCGTTGCACATTACGTATCCACGTAGACGGTCTAAGGAATTCGAACGGCAACCTGGGAACGGCGATCTTTAGGACCGCCGTCGGCTGGCCTGAGAACATGAGCAAGGCCTTCCGGTATGGGCCCGCACCAATCCCTCCGGGAAATCGGGCAGCGACGGCCGAATGGAAAGATTTACCGCCGGGAGATTATGGAGTTGCCGCGATCCATGACGAAAACAGCAACGCCAAACTCGACAAGAATATGTTCGGTATCCCCAAAGAGGGATTCGGATTTGCCAATAACCCGCATGTGGGGATGAGCGCGCCAGCATTCACGCGAGCAACGTTGCATGTTGGGTGTCCAGTGACGGAGACGACCATTCACCTGCAATACCGCTAGTTCAACTTCTTTTCGCCAGCAGTAAAAGTGGTCCACGGGCCGGAGGGCATGTCCTTGAGAATCGGCTTGAGGTACCCATATTCAGGATGTGCCGTCAGGAAAGGCGCGGCCAGAAAATCGTCGCCGCACGGATGTCCGGCATGAGCGATGAGAGACATATTGGCGGCCATGTCGGAATCAGCCACCTTGCCGGTAACCGCTCCGCCGGGATAATAAGAAGCCCAACCCCACTCGGGGATGCCAGCCTTCACCTTGTCGACGTGACCGCAGAGCGATCTCTGGTCGGCTTCGACCTTCCCCGTGAAACTGTCGTCGTGGTCGGCCATGAATTGCTCGGCCAAGGCGAGATCGATGCGCCCCTTGGACTCGGCCATCTTCTTTTCAAACGTGATTCGTCGCGCATTGGGTGAACTTCCCAGGTTCTGCACATCAAAGCCATCTGTTTCCTCTTTGATGAGGCTGGGATCTCGCGGAAAGTTGGAACTGACGAAGTAACCATCCTTGGTTTTCCAGGCAGGTGTGTTCTTCAGACCCAATTCAAGATAGGCGATCTCGCCTGTCTTCCTGTCGCCGATGAGCCAGTCGTTCGCGTATCCACCATTGTTGCCGTCCTTAATGATCGAGATGTACTCATCAATCGAACCACCGTACTGGAGCGCCTTCCGCGAACGCACAAACTCAGGCTTGCCGTCCGGATTCCAGCCTTCGAACTGCGTGATAGTGGTTTCAGTAATCATCATTCCCGCATCGTTAACGCCAAAATCATCCTGGCTGGTGATGACGCCCGGAACTCCATCCATCAAGATGTGATGGCCCTTGGCAGGCTGGATATCGAAGATCACTGTCCAGCGCGCGCCCTCGGCATAACTAGACCAGTTATTGTGGGCGATAACAATCTTGCCGCCTTTGGTGTAATTGCCAGTGGCGATAAACGCCGAGCAGCGGCCTTCGGGCGAGATGTGCGGCGCGTTGATCGCGTGTTCCCGCTTATCGAGCCAGGGAACGTAATACTGAGGCAGCTCGATCCCGCCATTCAGGGCCACGATATCCCATACGTCGAGTTTGCTCCCTTTGGACTGAAGACCCTTTGCGATTCCTTCCAACTCCTGCTGATATTCGGGGTCAATGTGCGGCCAAAGCTGCTTACGCCCTGCTTCGCGGAAGAAGTCCCAGTTGCGCTTGGTGGCATGCGTGCTCTCGAGCTTGATGACGCCCACCATGTCTTCAATTTCGGCGGAGAGTAACTGCCCGTGCTGAAATCCGACTTCAGATGGGCTGCCTTCAAGATGCACGTAGGTCCAACCGCTGCTTGTGAAGCGATATCCGGGTGAAGCAGAAACCGTCCCAGTCGATTGAGCTGCCTGCGATGCAGCCTGAGCAGGAAGTGTCTGGATCGCTATTAAAAGTGCAAACAGGCATGAAGCCGCATAGCGCATGGAGTGGCGGGGCATCGGAAACTCCTCCGGATGCCCTGAACATATCACGCCCAATTCAATTTTTGACGGCCGATACACGTTCCGCCCAAAGTCCCACCAAGAGCTGAACAGGCTAATGCTTTTTCGCCGGTTTGTGGACAGGTTTCTTGGGCGCGACCTTGAGAGGCTTCTTTGATTTGGGTGCCTTGGCTGCTTTGGAGCTCACCGCATGGGAGGATTTCGCCTTCGCCGCCGCGGGCTTGGCAGGCGCCTTGGGTACAGATTTAGCCGGCGCTTTCACTGCAGGTTTGACCGGTGCCTTGGTAACAGACTTGGCTGGTGTCGGAACTACGCCGTGCTTGCCAGTCTTAAGGTCGGGGCGCGCGGTCCCCACATGCTTGATTTCGACAGCAGGCTTGGAATGCCCCGAGTCATTCTTTGCCGTGTGCAGTGGCGTATGCTTTCCGGCCGTCTTGTTTTCGGAATGTAATGCAGGTTCCCCCTTGGTCGACTTTTCGGTCTTGGGTGCAACCGGGAGCTTGGCATGAGGAACGGCTTCCTGCGGGCCGCTCGCAGGCTTATTCGCCTTGGCGGGCGCAGGAGGGGGCAGCTTAGCCGGCTTTACCGGTGCTGCAGATTTTGAGGCTCGCTTCGCCGGTGGCGGTTCGGGCTCTTCGTCTGAGTCGTCATCGTCGGAATCGACGCTGTCACCCTCCGGTTCCTCGGAGTCATCGGATTCCAGATCGACTTTGGGAATGCGCATTGGTGGCGCCATCTCGTCTTCGTCGCCACGCATATCATCCAAATCGCCGTCGGTGTCCAGGGAATCTTCCGAATCCTCGTCGTCCTCATCGTCGAAGCTGTCTTTCACCTTCGGCTCTGACCCGCGTTTCGCGCGCGTCCGCTTGATGGTCACCTGGGGAGGTGGGGCGGGCGGCGAATAGGGCTCAAGGAACGCCCGCATTTCCTCAGGAGTCGTGAGTCGCCCATCGATCAATTCAAGGAAAACCAGCTGCAGAATCTTGTTGTAGTTGGCGAGCTCGGGCTTGATCCGCATTTCCTGCATCAGGGCGTGTGGAATGTGCTGGCGTGTTTCCGGCCAGACCTTGAGGAACCGATTAAATTGCTCCAACACAGCCTTATCTTTACTCGTAAATCCAAGCCATAGAACCGCTTCTGGGTCATAGCTCGTAAACAACTTGAAGGCTGAGGAGGGCGTTTGATTTTCTTTGGCCAACAGAACCTTGGCGAATCCCGCGGCGAGGGCGTCCAAGCTGTTCCACTCTTCAACGAATCCCGGACGCAGCATCAATTTTTTGAGGGCTGCCAAGTCTTTTGCGGCGAGCTTTGCCGTCAGCAATTGCATCTGCGCTGCCGAAATGTCGGCATGGACACCTTGCACGAGCAGTTCGACCGCTAGCTCGTGGAGCGCCTTGAGCTTTTCTTCGTCGGCTTTCGCCGGAGTCCACGCAGGAAATAGAACGCGCATCCAGCCTTCGGCCTCCAGCGCGTGCAAAATCTTTAGCCCGTCCTCTTCGTGGCCGATCTGCTCCAACTCCTGGCTGCGAGCCTGCGCCGAGAGCAGTTCGATCACGCCTTCTTCCTTGGCATTTTCGTATCGAGTTTGGGTCTTCGGATCGTGTTCCCATCCCAGTCGGGTGCGGTAGCGGGTAGCACGGATGAGCAGCGACGGCTCCTCAAGGAAACCGTAGTTCGAAACCAGCCGCAAGGTTCGCGCCTCAATGTCAGCCGCGCCGTTGAGGGGATCCATTAGCAGACCGTATGACCCTTCGTTTAGCGAGAGCGCCATGGCGTTGACCGTGAAATCCCGCCGCCGCAAATCTTCTTGAATCGAAGCAGGATGGTAAACCGGCTCCCCGGGCTTGGGATATTCGGTGCGGTGGGTGCTTACCACGTCCACCCGCACGGTGCCGGGAAAACAAAGGTATAGCGAACGAGAAGCCTCGTCTTCACCCCAAATTTTGCCGCCGATCTTCTCGACGATGGGTTTCAAGCTGAGCGCGTTGCCGTGGACCGCAACTTCAAGATCACGCACGGCATGGCCACTTGTGAGATCCCGGACGGCGTCGCCGGTGAGAAACAGGATCATTTCGGCTTCCCGAGCAGCGTCGCGCAGAAGACGTAGAGCGCTGCGCTGATCGGCCGAGAGCCGGTGTTCTAAAAGGTAGATGTAGTCGGGCATACCGTCCCCTGCTTCCGCCAACCATCTTTGCCTGCCAAGTAGCTGATGTTGTTATGCTTACAGCGCAACCGGCAGAGGTCGCAAAGCTGTACTTTATCATAACTCGCCCGCCTTGGCTAGAGAGGAAAGCACGGCAATTATAGCCTCTGGGGTGCCACTCGGGTTCCTGCTCGTGCGACAATCCAGAGCAATGGCTTCGGTTCGCAAATCAGTGATTGTGCGCAAGTTCTCTCGGGACTGGTTTGCGGGCTATGCCCGAACCCATTTCGGCCAGGACGCAGAGCTGGAGATTCTGGATACCGGCGGCAAGGTCTTGCGCTTTGGCTGGGAGACGGTAAAGTGGATCTGCTACGTGCGGGGCCTTCCCGGGTCTTCGGGCGACCAGACCAACCCAGAGCGATTGCAGCACAAAAGATTCTCGGTGCGACCCCGGACATCGGGTCTTTGGCTGCGCATGACGTTCCAAGATGGAGACGAACTGGAGGGGTTGGCGGCGAATGATCGATCATTGATTGATGGGGCCGGCTTGCTGCTGACACCGCCGGATATGCGCTCCAATACCCAACGAATCTACGTCCCGCGCCAGGCAATTCAAAGCCTGGAGGTCCTGAGTCTCATCGGAGCACCCGGTCGACGAAAAGCAGGATCGGCTAGGCTGACACCCGAGGACCAGCCAGAGCTGTTTCCAGGTGGGCCGGACTTAGTCTAGCGTGTGGTCGTCGACCCAAATGCGTCCGGTACAATTCCATCGATGAAGCTAGGCGAATTAGCAAGCCGGCTGGGTGCTGAGTTACGCGGGGATCCCGAGCTGGAAGTCACAGGTGTTAAAGGGATTGAGGACGCAGGTCCATCCGAAATCACTTTCGTGGCGAATCCTAAATACGGAGCGCTGGCCCGCAAGACCAAGGCCGCAGCCGTCTTGGTAGACCCGGACTTTCCTGAGATTGCACCGCCGACTCTGCGCATCAGGAATCCCTATCACGCCTTCTCCCGGGCGTTGGCGCTCTTCTATCAGCCTCCTGCCTATGCTCCCGGTATCCATCCGACTGCCGTGATCGACCCTACCGCGGAAATCGGCGAAAATGCTCACATCGGCGCTTATGTCGTAGTGGGACCTCGAGTTCGCCTTGGATCCCATGCCACCCTGCTACCCCATGTTGTGCTCTATCCCGGGGTTCAAGCCGGAAGCCACCTTTTTGCCCACGCGCATGCGGTGGTTCGCGAGCATTGCGTACTGGGCGATCATGTGACCTTGGAGAACGGCGCGATTATCGGTGCGGACGGTTTTGGATTTTCAAAAAACGAGGCCGGGCATTGGGAAAAGATTCCGCAATCCGGCCCAGTGCTGCTCGGTAACCGTGTGGATGTGCAGGCGAACGCCTGCATCGACCGCGCTACGGTAGGCACGACGGAAATCGGGGACGGCAGCAAGGTCGACAACCTGGTTCAGGTTGGACACGGCTCGAAAGTCGGTGAAAACTCCCTCTTGTGCGCTCAAGTCGGACTGGCCGGATCATCGGTCATCGGGAACAATGTAATTCTCGCTGGACAGGCGGGAGTAGCGGGACACTGCTCGCTTGGAGACGGTGTGATCCTGACCGCGCAATCGGCGGTTTCGCATGATGTGCCTCCGGGCAAGATGATATCTGGATCGCCAGGATTCGATAACCGGGTGTGGCTCCGTGCCGTTGCAATCTTTCAACGGTTGCCAGAGTTACTGAAGCGTCTGAACCGCGTTGAAAGGCGAATCGGCGCCAGTGTTGAAACAGATAGAAAGTCCGGTGACGAATGAATTTGCGTCGGTGGTTAGTCGGAATTAGTGGATTAGCGGTGCTTGGCGTGACAGGCTGCCGTTCTCATCACGTCGACGCAACCGTTGAGAACCACACTGGGGCAGCCATTCGGCTGCTCGAGGTCGACTACCCGAGTGCAAGTTTTGGCGCCGATTCGGTCGGCGCGGACTCGGTTCTCCGCTACCGGATTCAGTTGCAAGGACAGGGGCAATTAAAGGTGCAATATACAGCCCCGGACGGTCATCAAACTCAAATCGATGGTCCGGTACTGGTGGAGGGTCAGGAAGGGCAACTCGACATCGTTCTTCAGCCAGGCGGCAAAGCGGAGTTTCATCCCCAACTGACGCCAGCCCGCTAGAAACCGGGCAATTCATATTCCTCTTTCGTGGCATATCGAAGGGAATACCCCGCTCTGTTCAGTTTTGGAATTCTTCCGATAGGAGGACAGAGGCAAAGTGTGCGCGGAACACCATCCCACATCAGCGGGTCGGCCCGAACGCAGTGGCTGCGTCGGAATTGGTTCGCCATCCGAATCGCAGGCTGCTTTCTCTCAGGTGTGGCGGCGACGGTATTCGTCGGCTTGGAACTCCAGCACAATCTGATCTGGGTGGCGAACGGCTTGCTGTTGTCATACCTGCTGCTGGCCCCGCGATGGCGGTGGAAGTACTACCTGGCCTCTGGTCTCGCGGCCCAGATCATAGGCAGCATGGCCGTCAATGGCGTGGCATGGCGCATGGATACACTCCTGCCGATGCTGAATATTATCGAAGTGCTCATCGGAGCATTTCTGCTGCGACGGAGATCCACACATCTTCCTCGCTTGTCCGGCGTCAAGCGTTTGGTTTGGTCAGCGACGACCTAAATTCCCGATAGTTGTTGTAACTTCTTTTCTCTCCTCTCTTGTGTCGTTGTTGCTGGCAGGCCGGAGCGTAGCCCCGAAGGGGCGAAGCGGAGGGCCTGCCAGCAACAACGGATGCCAACTTTCGCTTACTGTCCTGGGTGATTAGTTCGATAGCTACAGTCGGGAGGCCACATCC
>OBLU010002280.1_pt1 | contig 17783 bp, 20 predicted proteins | sample 1518681 | NCBI WGS metagenome assembly OBLU01 (sample SAMEA3539304, study PRJEB22396) | soil metagenome | biome: tundra; feature: field; material: soil | place: USA | collected 2010-05 | depth 0.15 m | reverse complement strand
AAAGTCAACCGCTGCGTATTTCGGGTGCACTGTCTTGGGTGGTTTCGCAATCACACTTGTCGCCTCAGTTGCGTCCGTTGCACTCTCGCTGCGAGGCCCGGAATGTTTGGCGAGTGCCGTTCAATTTCGCCGTCGATTTCTGCGATTCGCTGCTGGACTCCCGCCGCATCGGTTGCGATGTTCGCTTCGATTCTTTTGTCCTATTGCCCCGAACATCCCAGGCCGCAATGCCTCAGTCCATTGAGTTCGGCGTGGTGTAGGGCATCTTCGCCCGCGTTGCATCGGTAATGTTGACCTCGATACCAGCAGTCGATGGGCGGTTAGTGAACAGACCTGGCATGGGGGAGCCTAACATCGTCTGTACTTTGATTCCGGCACTAACCACGATGTCATCTTTTACCCAGAATCCACGGCTGTACGCCCACGTCGCGCCAAATGCGTTCTGATAGACCTGAGGAACTTCGGAAACTGGAGGCCCTAGTTTTTCCGTGAGATCGTACTTTGTCTTTTCCCATTCGGTCTCGTTCGGAACGTAGATGCGAATGTGGACGATCTTGCGGTCCTCAACGTCAAATGATTCGCCCTGTAACTTGGGGCCAGAAAGCAAGCTTGATTTTACTTTTGCGTTGTAGATAGCCCCCCGCTTGCCAGCGCACATATCACCGTGGAGACGGTATTCGCCGCTGAGCTTCTTCGCTTTTCCGGAAGTGCAGTCGGCGTAATCCGAAAGTGGTTGGCCGATGTAAGCGCCGCGAAACCTGATGGGAGCTTTCTGGGCTGCGAGTGGAATGGTGGCGAAGACGAGAGCGAGTATCAGTAAGTGTTTCATGCTTGCACAGTATGTACCAAAATGGGCCGGAAAGCAGTGACAGTTGTCACGCTACGGCGTTGGACTAAACCACTGGAAGGGTCGCTTCACAGAGACGAATTAACTTTTGTTTGTGACGCTCATCACGGAAAAGGGCAGATTACAGGCGTGCAATAGGGGCGGCGACTCCTGAGCGCAATCAACAAGATACGGGGTGCTTGAGAAATGTTGGAAACCCGGCTGTTCCCCCAGGCTCTTCGTGAAGCAAGGCAGTGATGAAAGCAGCATCGGCGATAGCTTACTAGGCAGTACGCCGCCGATAGAGGTGTCGTGTGGCGAAGTTTGGCGATGTGTTTGCCACCACCATGAATTTGTTCGGGCGATAGGGAGCAGTTTATGAAACGCGCATTAGTCTTAATCGCACTTTTGCCACTGTTGTTTGTCATTAATCTATATGGCCAAACATCTTGTAGTTCCACCAGTAATCATGACACCCTGACCGTCTCCTGCGGGAGCGGGGATTATCACTCCGTGACAACCTGCAGTGGAGGTAACTGCACTTATCAGAGTTGGTCGGGTGGTTGGGGCAATGTCCACATTGCTGGCGAGGAAGATATACGGCTGGAGACAGGAGTTTGTGATCAGGCATGCAATGACCGCTTATCTCGCCGTGAGGAACGGTGGCGCAGGTTACAGACACCACTAAGATTGCTCAGTTCGAAGTACGGTCATGGTGGGCTATCTGGCTACACTTGGCTGGCGTCGTGTGAACGCTCTTCGAAATGCTTGCAGGAAATCGCTAACGAGCCCCTCCTTGACCAAATCAAAGAAATAGATAACTTAGTATATTTAACCCAATATCTGAACGACTGCGAGGCGTATCGCCTTTCTGTTAAACGGTTCCACTGGCAGCTTAACGAAGATGAGAAAACCCACTGTCCAGTTGAAGGCGTGAAATGACAAAGGCGAATTGAGGGCGAGAATCTTGCCTCACGTTCACGAGTGTAGCGACGGAGGTTATGACGGCGATCCCAATAATCTTCGACAGTCCCGGTCCCATGCCGTGGAGATCAGCCGCAATCTGTAGGCCAAACGAAGGATGTTCTTAGTTCGGGCGCTTTGCAGATATCAACCAGAGTATGTCATAACTCTTGCTTTGCCTTGAACCGCTGGTAAGAGCTTTGCGATCTCTCGGTCGAGTTGTTCGAGGGTGAATCCTGCTCCATAGCTGACTGCAATCGGCCCGCCGTTCAAACCGGCAAGCCTGCCCTCGTGCCGGTCATTCTGTCCCAGATATTGCTTGCCGAGCCATATCAGCATTGTGGCGTTGCCGCGCATCGCAAGTTCCCACTGCTTACGCCGCAGAGAGATGAAGCCGGCCTTCCTTTTTTGCCTGAAATAGTCCGCAAAACTCATGCCCTGCTCGCGCTTTACGGCTCGCTCAATCGTGTCCTCTGACACTCCGCAGTGCACGGCAATTTCTGTCAGCGTGCATTGCACAGTGCACAGCGCGTCGAATGCGCTCCAGTCAATCTCTAGTTGTGGTCTGCCGCCTGCCATAATCTAACCCTCTCTAACCGCTGACTGTCATGGCCTGAGCGGGGCGAATTTCTCCACCCCGCCCTTTGGTTTGCCTTGCTCGCATTAACCTCGCCCGGCGAAGGCGAAGCCCGAAAACCCTCGTGTTTCTCGCGCCCTTCCCCCATGGCAACCTTGATTGGTTGATTGCTTGATTGCTCGATTGCATGATTCTTGATTCCTGATTAACTGATTCATGATTGGGGGGTGCCGGGGGACTCAGGGTCCAATGCACTCCAGGAACTCCACGATTTTCGAGTAACGCTCTGATTCCGGCAACGGCTCTCCCTTGCTGTTCTTCGTCGCATCTTCAATGCGGACGCGAAAGAACTTGCCGACGAAGTCGTTCCAGTCCATTGCCTGCCCCTTTCGCGGAAGGCCGCCATTTACCTTGCACCAGAGCTTGAAGTAGTTCGAGTGTCGCCGCGCGCTACATTGCTTTGGATCGTCTCCCATATTGAGGAACCCGCTCACGTTGCCCTCTTCCATCAGAAAGTTGCACTCCAATCGTATCGACCATCTTCGATGGTTCTTCAACCATTCCGGCCCTTGTATCTCGTTGCATTGAACGTCATAAACGCCGGGAGGGTGACGAGGGTACTCGGTCCCTTCCCACACTGGCGCAAGCACTCTTTTTGGCTTGCGCTCAGGCGCGAAGGGCAGCTTGACGAACTTGCGCGCTGTCGCCATTGATTCTCTTTTTTCGTAGCTCGTACCTCGCGTGTACGATGGCCGTGAAAGCCACAAAATCGCGCTGCACGGGGCTGCTAGTGTTGCGAGCACTGGTAGCCCTCGCCATTTGTAGGGGCGCGCCAAACCGCGAGCGGCCCGCAATTTCGCATTCCTCAGTTTGTCCATCACCAGAAACAAGCAGAGCTAACGCGCCTGCAAATGCGGGCTCACGCAGCAACGCCCGAAGGCAACGCAATACTTCTGTCCCCTCGTTTCGCAGAATGAGCCCCGCATCCTCTAGCACGTCACACCGCCTTTCTGGGGCGGCCCGGCGCGGGAGACTTGCCGTCCGCCTCGATTACCTTTTGCAATTCGCTCTCGGCGATCATCGTGCGAGAGCCGACCTTGGTCCTCCGTAGCCGGCCTTGCGAAAGCCAAGCGTAGAGCGTCCATTTACTGATGCCACCCAGCCTTCGAGCGGCTTCTTCAACGGAAAGTAGTGCTTCCATTCGTAACTCCAAGCCCGGAGATGTCCGGTACAAGCAAATCATAAGTTGACCCAAGCGATTGCCTGTCATACTATTATGTCCATGCTACAACAGGTTAAGCATGACAGAACACATGCACTTGGTGGGGCTCTCGGAATTCATGATGTCGGTTTCTTGATTTCATGGCTGAACGACACTCGGGACAGAGAAGCTAAGGCGCGGGTGTGCAAATTGCTCAAATTGTGTATGGACGCGCGCGCGGCAGCAAGGGGTATGAGCCACGAAGACTTCGTGCGGCGGACGGCTCGGTTCAGAAAGCTGAAGCGCCTGGAGGGACAAGCGACGGGGGTCTTAGTGCGCTATCCGGCGATCAGATGGATCATGTGTATACCCGATGGACGTGCGATTGCGCCTTGGGTTCCCCAGCACGCTCGGCAGGACTTGGAATTCGAAAGTGTTGTGCTCTTGATGGATCTGTTCGAGCAAGACGCTCTTTCCAAAGTCCAAGTCTGCGAGTGCGGGACCTACTTTAATGCGCGATCGATCTTGTCACGGTTCTGCTCAAAAACGTGCAGGGAGAGGTTCTGGGAGAACTCTGAGGCACGCAAGGAGCAAAAACGAAAGAAGGCGCGTGAGTATTACTGGCACCACAAGAACAAGCAATCAAAATGAAAAGAGGAAGGGCATGGCGATCTACAAGCGCGGTTCGATTTACTGGTACAAGTTCACCTTCAACGGTGAGGCGATTCGGGAATCCACTCGACAGAAGAACCAAGTGGTCGCACGAAACATGGAATCGGCACACCGCACTTCTCTCGCAAAGGGTGAGGTGGGCATTCGGGACAAGAAACCTGCTCTTAAGCTCAGCGAATTCGCCACGGTGCAATTCATGCCGTGGGCTGAGGCGACGTTTGCGGCGAAGCCAAAGACGTGGCTCTGGTACCGCAACGGAGTCCGTCGCCTGTTGGAAGCTCGTCAACTCGCGGAGTGCAACCTAGATCAAATCGCAGGTGAGCACGTCGCGGCTTACGTGGCACGGAGACAGTCGGCCGGCCTGTTGGTTTCGAGCATCAACCGCGAATTGCAGGTTTTGCGTCGGATGCTCTGCTTGGCTCTGGAATGGGGCGCCGTCGAGCGAGTCGCCAAGATAAGAATGATTAGTGGCGAACAGCATCGCGAATTTGTGCTCTCGCCCGAAGAAGAGGCCCGGTATCTGGCCGCTGCCCCGGAGCCGCTCGCCTCGATTGCGACGATACTTGCGGACACTGGCTTTCGCCCGGAAGAGTGTTATCGCATGAGATGGGAAGGCATCACTTGGGTTAATGGTCGCAACGGGACGTTGCTCGTTACGCATGGCAAGACCGCTGCTGCCCGTCGCGTGATACCGATGACTCAGAGGGTCAGAGCTATCCTAGAAACACGGTGGGAAGCCGCTGGGCGGCCCTTGGAGGGCTGGGTGTGGATTGCACCCACCCACAGCGGACACGTCGAATCGTCGAGCCTCAAAAAGCAACACCGTAGAGCACTCAAGCTGTCGAAGGTGCGGCCCTTCGTGCTGTATTCAATGCGGCACACGTTTCTGACTCGGCTGGGCGAATCAGGATGCGATGCTTGGACGCTGGCGCGCATCGCTGGCCACACCTCGATAGCGATGTCAGCTCGCTATGTTCACCCTTCCGAGGATGCCGTGCTCACAGCCATTTCGCGGCTGGGTGGGCACAAAATTGGGCACAGTGCGATTTTGAGTGGTGGCGAAGAAAACGGCGGGATGCTGCTAACTCAAACAGCGTCAGTGAAATAAATGGTGCGCCCTGAGAGATTCGAACTCCCGGCCTTCTGGTTCGTAGCCAGACGCTCTATCCAGCTGAGCTAAGGGCGCGCACTGATGCGGCTTGCTGATTATAACAAAACCGCCGCAGATCTTGGAGCACTCGCGAGTGCGTGACTTAGTCCTTCACGATAGCGATTGCGGTACGATGATCTCACGCAGCGCTTGCATTTTCGGAGCATGCGGCGGACCCATCAACCTTGCCTGCTGACAGAAGTAATTCCAGTTGTTCAGATGCACCGATTCGCGCCGTGATCTTAGATTACGGCGATGTGATTTCCCAGTCTCCGGATCCGGCGGCACTGCGAACAATGGCAATAATATGTGGCCTGCCGGAAGGGCAATTCCGTCAGCTCTACGGCGCACTGCGTCACAACTATGATCGTGGGGACATCAGCGCGCATGAGTACTGGTCAGAAATCGCCAACGCGGCGAAGACTCAGCTCACCGCAATTCAGGTCGAACAGCTTCGAGAGACTGACGTAGCCATGTGGAGCCGATTGAACCCGTCCGTGCTGCGTTGGGCCGGCCAAATGCGTTCGGTCGGAATGAAAACGGCGGTGCTGTCGAACATGCATGACGACATGGTGCAAAAGATCCGCAGAGAACCAGTATGGGCGGACACCTTCGATTGCCTGACGCTGTCGTCGGCGATTCACATTGCGAAACCCGATGCCGGGATATTCCTGCACTGCCTGGAGTGCCTCAAGGTCGCTCCCCACGAGGCGCTCTTTGTGGACGACCGAGAGGTTAATGTAAAGGCCGCTGAGGCGTTGGGCATCCGGGGAATTGTGGCACCAACTCCCGCGCATTTACGGATACAACTGGAAGCCATCGGATTTACGCCGCTGCCTGAATCGTCCGAGTCGGTGTAACTGGGTCTAAGAACAGATTCCCGTGGGCTGACGCCCACGAGGAATGACAAAAAGTGGGGATTTCGACAGCGCGGCTGAAGGTGTGCCCTCCGAAATCAATCTAGGTGTCGTCGTCGCGATCGAGTTCTTCCTGCAAGTCCGCCAAGGCCTTTCCACGTTCCGCACTCTGCAATCGCGCGTTAAATTCTTTCAAGGCCACCGAAACCACGTGATAGTGGTGGAGATGGCTGTAATTGGGGTCGCGGGTCAAATGCAGCCAGATGTCATGCATCAGCTTGAGGTCTTGCGGACGGAAGCGCGGGGCATGCGGTCCGAGGATATATTCCCACTTGCGTCCATCCGGAGCGACGACATCCATGCGCATGCGCGGTTTCGGTTCGGGCAGACGCTCCCAAGCGTCGCCCGTCAGTTTGCCTTGCTCTTCCGGCGTGAGCTTGTTGGAAAGGCCACAAACAATTTGCGAGGAGACAAGCCGCTGGCCGGTAACCATAATGCTCTCAAAGACGTCGTTGGTTGGAGCAACTAGCAGTGAAACGTGCTTGCCCTCTTTTTCAGCCAGGTTGACAACCGCGGTGAAGAGTTCCTGCTCGTACTGCTCGAAAATATCCGCGGTGTCCATGCTTTCGTTGGCACTGAAAGAATGCTCGCGATGGATGACACGCGCCGTCATCACGACCACGTCCTGCTTCGTTGTATCGGTCTTGAGTAGAACGTCGCGCAGGTAGGAAAGATTCTTTGGATCGCGGACGGCAACCAGGATGTTGCCGGGGCGAACCTCCATGTCCGCGGCAGTCAGTTCTTCACTCGCACTAACCCGGAATTGTTCCAGTTCGTGGTGCTGGCCGCTGGCTGTCTTCTTGTTGAGACGTTCCGAAATCGTGAACACACCAAACAGGAATGTGCTGAACGCGACTCCCGAAATAGTCGCCAACTGCTTGGTGAACAGATTGACCACGGCGGTGGCAAACAGCAGCAGTGAAATCAGTCCCAAGCCAACCGGAATTTCGATCTTGCCGATGTGAAAGTTCCCCGGAACCTTCCACTGACGGTTCTCCGGCTCGGTGAAGCGCAGCACCAGAACGGCCAATGACTTAAAGGCGAAGCTCCAAATGACTCCAAACGCGTACAGAGAGGCCAACAAGTAAACGTCGCCACGGCTGGCGACGATGGTGAATATCTGCAGCAACGCGATCAGGTTGATGATGCGGTAGCTGGTTCCAAAGCGGTGATGGGGCTTGCGGAACCAAGTCGGCATCACGCCATCTTCACTGATGCGATTGAGCACGCCGTTGGCGCCCACGATAGCGGTGTTCACGGCGCCCGACAGAATCAACGCGCCCACCAACACTACAAAGCCCTGGAAGAAAAGCCTGAGAGTGTAGGGGCCGACCACGTTCATGGCAAGTCCGCCGATCAAGTTCGCGAAATAGTCGGGCCGAACCTTGTCGGGGATGATCATTACGGCGAAGAACGACACCAACGATGTGAACAGAAGGCTGTAGATAAAGATGACCAGGCCGGTCCGTTCCAGGTTTTTCAGCTTGGGATGCTCAATCTCGCGATTCACCTGTGCCAGCGACTCTTCACCGCTCATGGCCAGCACGGAGTGTCCGAAGCCAACGAGCAACAATACCCAGGTCAGGCTGGCCGCCCAACTGTGATACAGCCAACCCAGCGAATCATGGTCCATGGTGATGTTCGCCTTGGACGGCAACGGCGGCAAATGTGCCGGATGCATGATCAAGGTGACCACGCACCATACGATCAGGATGACGACCATGACAGTCGTGATCTGCATGATGCGTAGCGCCTGGCTGCTCGATTCATGAATGCCCTGGGTGTTCTTCCACCAGAAGTACCCGGTCACCAGTACCGCGAAGGCGGCCGCAAAGTATCCCTCCTGGGCATCCGTCATATGGATGGGATGGTGATATCGGGCGGACAGATCAGCAACAAAGCCCGCTAGATATTGTCCTGCAGAAACCGCGCTGATCGGCCCGGTCAGCACATAATCAAACAGAAGCGCGGAGACTGAGAGCTTGGCCAGTTGGCTGCCCATCGCTTCCTTGACGACCCGGTAGACCCCGCCGCGCACGAACATGCTGCTCGATTCGATGTAGATCGAGCGGACGGCATAGCTGAACAGCATGACCGCCAGCACAAACCAGGGAGCGCTCTTTCCGATCACCTTCTCCGCATCGCCGCCCACGTAATATGCCGACGAGGCCAGGTCAGACAGCACGATGGCTGCGGCGCGCCAGAAGGAGATGAAGGTCAACATCACTGTGGTAGCGACGAAGACCTTAATTGCGGGCTTTTGCAGATTCTGCATGAGTTGGTTAGATCAAGATGTGTGGAATCTAAAGTCTAGCAAGCAGCGCCGCGAATCCAGAAAATCTTTATAAATTCTTTATAAATCCGGCGTCGTGAAAGCGTCGTGAAGGGCGGAAGTGCATTCAGGCAAAGAAGCTCTGGAAGGCCTGTGTGACGACGGCGGCAACGCCTTTCGCGCTTCCCTGCTTCGAAAGACCATGCGAGGCTCCATCGATCTTGACGAGTTCGGTGTTAGCCGGTATCAGCTTGATTGCAGCCTCCAGTTCGTCAATGGTACCGAAGACATCCTTCGTGCCGCTGACGAACAGCGATGGTGTTCGCAGTTCCAAAAAATGAGCGGTTCGCAATTGCGCTGGTTTTCCCGGTGGATGGAGAGGATAGGACAGCAGCACGAGACCCTCAACCAATCCCGGGTGCGAGGCCGACAAGAGGCTGGCTTGGCGGCCACCGTAGGAACTGACGCCCAGGAACGCGCGCCCAGTCGACTGTTCTCTCATCAAGATGATGGCACGGCGCAGTCCTTCCTGATCTTCCTTTGCATTCGCGGGCGAGGATGGGCCCTGCGGACGTCGCTGACGATAAGGAAGATCGCAACGCAAAACGCTGATCCCAGCGGAGACGAACTCTTGAGCTAAGGCGACTAGCAGTGCCGCATTCGCGTTTCCTCCAGCACCATGCGTCAGCAAAAGGAAGTCGCCGGAGGAGGATTCGGAGGCGCGGTGTAGTATTCCCCGCACTGGAATCTCCCCCGGCGTTTCATCTACGAACGGAGTGACAACCAGTTCAGGCATCCGGACCTACCGGTTCAACTTCCTGGCCTGGCACGCCTCGACAACCTTGCTGGGATCGATGGCGTCGGAGTCCAGTTGCATCTCCACCACTTTGCCGTTCTTGTCGATGACATAGTTCACGCGGCGCGCGGCCTTGTACTTAGGGTTGTACAGGCCATATTCCTTAGTGACGTCGCCGCCCCAGTCGCTGAGCAACGGGAATGTAACGCCGATTTTTTCTGCCCACGCTTTATTCGAGAAGGGAGAATCCATGCTTACACCCAGGACCTGGGTATCTGCGGCTTCCAACTTGGCGAGATTCTGCTGGAAGGCCTGCATCTGCTTGGTTCAACCTCCGGTGAAGGCAAAAATGTAAAACGCCAGCGCGACATTCTTCTTCCCCTTGAAGTCGTGCAAGGAAACCTTGTTGCCGTTCTGATCGGTCATGGTGAAATCGGGGGCCACATCGCCGACCTTGATCGCAGGTGGTGGCGTCTCAGAGGGTTTCTCGGCCGCGCGAATTGACGGCACCAACATGCCAGCAAGCGCGACCACGGTAATCCAACGATTCATGAACACTCTCCTCTCGGCGGATTCTTATCGCGACGCGGCACGTCGCGAAATGTTTCGTCATTGTCCCACGAACGGAGCCGTTCGGATGAAAGTGGGGAATATTGTTACTCACTGCCTAATGTTCAACTTTGTTCCAAAACGGGAACCGAGGCCCGATTGTGACGTGTGTAATTGCGCAATTCGCAGCGCGGGAATAAATTGAATGAGTGTTCATTCGGCGGTAGATTGCCGCTCGCGACAGTCGCGGCTCTGCACTCTCCCTGAACCGGGGCTGTCGCCATCGCGAACAAAAAACTAGGGTTATAGCAAAACAATCGTGGCGAAACGCGATCCTCATTCTTCGGAGCACGCTTCCGCAAGCACGAATAGCGGCGGTAGCCGGAGTGCCGACAAATATCAACGCATCCTCGACGCCGCAGTGGCGGTGTTTGCGGAAAAGGGGTTCTTCGTTTCGCGCGTCTCCGACATTGCTGACCGCGCTGACGTGGCCGATGGCACAGTTTATCTCTATTTCAAAAACAAGGACGAAATTCTCGCTGCGGCCATCAATACCGCGTTCGACGGTTTCATGCGGACGGCACGCACCGAGTTGGAGAGGTTGCCCATTCCGTCCGATCGGCTTCGAAGGCTCGCCTATCTTCACTTTGAAGCGTTAGGAGCAAACCGCAACATGGCGGTGGTCTTCCAAATGGAGTTGCGCCAGAGCACGAGGTTTCTGTCTGAGTTCTCCCACCAACATCTGGTGGAGTATTTCGGCCTGGTGCGCCAGGCGATATGCGATGGCAAGGCCAGTGGAGAATTTCGCACTGATCTGCCTGAAAAGATTGCGGCCAATTGTTTTTTTGGCGCCATCGACGAGATGGTGACATCGTGGGTGCTGAGCGAGAAGGATTATCCGCTAGCCCACGTAGCCGATCCGGTTTTAGACATCCTGCTGAGCGGGATGCGGGCTACCTCTAAGTAGCCAAGTGTGGTGTGAGATGAATATTCGCACGCTGAATGACGTGTTCTTTACCGTCGCGAGTCGTGATGACGACCGCGTGATGCTCAACCGCGTGGATGGCGTCTGGAACGCCATCACCGCCGACCAGTTGCATCGCTGGGTCACGGCAACCGCCCGACAATTGCAGTCCTGGGGGATTGGCAAAGGCGACCGGGTGGTGATCCTCAGCGAGAACCGTCCGGAATGGGCGATCACTGACTTCGCCACGCTGCTGCTGGGGGGCATCGTTGTCCCGATATACGCAACTCTTATGGCGGAACAAATGCTCTATTTGTTCCAGCACTCGGAGGCGCGAATTGCCGTCGTCTCGACCCGCAAGCAGTACGAGAAGGTGCAGTTGATTCTCGACCAGACGAAACTCGAGCGCATCGTGTTGATGGAAGAGGTCGAGGACTTGCCCGACGTACCGCAGATGCCGGCCATTTTGCGCGGCGCTTCGGACCTTCACGATGCCGCCATTGAGAAGATCGCCAACTCAATTCAGCCCGACGATGTTGCGACGCTGATCTACACCTCGGGAACGACCGGCACGCCCAAGGGGGTCATCCTGACCCACGGCAACCTCGCGTCGAACCTCGGCATGACTGCGGATCTGGTCGATATGGGACCGGAAGACGTAGCCGTATCGTTTCTGCCGCTGTCTCATATCACAGCCCGCCACGTCGATTACCTGCTTTTCCAGCGTGGGGTCACTATCGCATATTGCCCCAATTTCGACGACCTGCCGCAGGCGCTGGCGGAGGTGCGCCCAACGCTCTTCGTAGCTGTGCCGCGGGTTTACGAAAAGATTCACAACAAGATACTGCAGACCACGCAGGGTACGAAACTCAAAATCTTCAACTGGGCGCTTTCCGTGGGACAGAAGCACCGGGAGAAGGTCCTGAACGACATCATCCCCAAATCGCTGGCGTGGAAGCTGGCGAACCGATTGGTCTTCCAGAAGGTACGAACAGGTGTGGGTGGACGAGCTCGCCTTTTCCTGTCGGGAGGTGCGCCATTGGGACGCGAGCTGGCCGCCTGGTATGCAGACATTGGCATTCGTATTGACGAAGGCTATGGCCTGACCGAGACCTCGCCCGTGATTGCTGTGAATGTTTCGAGCCAGCATCGGATTGGAACTGTGGGCAAGGTCCTATCTAACCTCGAAGTGCGGATCGCGACTGACGGAGAAGTGCTGGTGCGCGGGCCATCAGTGTTCAAGGGATATTGGAACATGCCCGAGGAAACCGCTGGAGCCTTTGAAGACGAGTGGTTCAAGACCGGAGACATTGGCCACTTAGATGAGCGCGGCTATTTGTCCATTACGGACCGAAAGAAGGACCTGATTAAGACCTCAGGCGGAAAATTCATCGCACCTCAACCGATTGAGAGTTCCCTGAAGGCCAATCGGTACGTCGGAGAAGCCGCGGTGGTGGGCGACAAGCGGCGGTTCGCGTCGGTGCTGATCGTGCCTAATTTTCCGATGCTCGAAGACTGGGCCACGGAGAAAGGCATCTCGATAGCCTCGCGGAAGGAACTTGTCCGCTCAGCTCAGGTGCAGGCGCTCTACAAGGACATTGTGGATGAACTGAATCAAAACCTAGCGCAGTACGAGAAGCTCAAGAAAGTGTTGGTGCTGCCGGAAGAGCTCAGCATCGCCGATGGTACCCTGACACCGAGCATGAAGCTTCGGCGGCGGCACCTGGAACAGCGTTACCACAAACAAATCGACGCCTTGTATGCCGAGGAGCATCCGCACGTCAAGGCCGAGCGCGCGATCGAGCACGCCAAGAAGTAGCGTCACTCAGGTTCCTTCCGGTGCTCCGAGGCCTCTCACTCGATGGGCTCGACCGCAATTGTTGGCTCGTGATGCGACTCATCGGGCCTTTGTATCAGCACAGTAGCTGACAACACGATCACCATGCCGAGAACCTGAATCGGAGAAACAAACTCGGCCAGCAGAACCGCGGTCAATAGAATCGCCCAAACCGGTTCCAAGCAACTGGTAACGATGGCCCGCGTCGGATCAAGATGTTGCAGTCCCGTGAAGTAGAACGAGAACGGGACCAGCATCGATGTCATCGAAAATACTGCCATGAAGGTCCATTGGCCGACGCTGTAATGCTGGGCAACGATTTTCCAGGGCGGGTTCACCACCATCCAGAAAGCAGCGGCACCAAAAAGCGCGTATACCAACACAGTCCAGCGCTGGTAAGTTTGCAGCAGGTGCTGGGCATAAACGTTGTAGAACGCGAAGGAAATTGCGGCGAGTTCCGCCGCGATCACACCGATCGGGTTGAATCGCACTCCTGACAGGCCCAGCCACGGAAAGCTGCCCTGAGTGGCGATTTCTCCTACCGCGAACGCGCATCCGAACACCGCCAACACAACACCCAGGATGCGTTCGGCGGTGGGTCGCTGCAGTCCCCTCACCAACATGTAGAAGAGCACCCAGACAGGCGCAACGTATTGCAGCACGATCGCTGTCGCGACCGAGGTGCGGTCTATGGCGAGGTAGTAAAAGTAATTGGACGCTGCCAGTCCCGCAATGCCCAGCACAAAGAACTGGACGAGGTGTGTGCCGCGGACACGGAGCGCCGAGCGTCTTCTCATCAACAAAATCGGCCCGAGCACCAACAGCGAAATCGTGGTGCGACTCTGAGCGAGGATGAGAGGATCGATCTTGCCCAGGTGCTGGCCTGCGAGGGCGACGCGCCCAGTGAACACCGCTCGGCCCATGGCGGCCGACAGTCCCCAGAAAAACGTAGCCGCGGCAATATACAGATAGCCGCGGACGGAATGAGGCTTACTGGCCGAGAGCTTGAATGAGGCGTTCAGGGTCGTACCCGATAAGGACCTGGTCTCCGATGACGACCGTCGGAGTCGACTGGCTTCCGTACATTTGCGTCAATTCCCGGACAACCGCCGATCCGGAGTCGATGCTGCGCTCTTCAAATTCCACACCGCGCTGGGCGAGAAATGTCTTTACCCAGCCGCAGGACGGGCAGTCCTGTTGTGTAAACACGATGACCTTGGACTGAGACATGCTATTCCGCCAGGGCCGATTCGCTGGGCAGGGTACGCAACACGCGGTCCACCGTGTACGGAGCACGCTTGGCCGGCTCGTGGAAGTGCCGCACCTGCAATTCACCCAGCAGCCCGAGCGCAATCAGCTGTACTCCGGCTACGATCAACACCGCACCGAACACCATCATCGGTCCGTGCTCGTCCATGATGTCAACGTGGCGAATGAATTTTTCAATGACCATCCAGAATGCGATTAAGAGTCCGGTGAGCGAACTGATGGCGCCGAAGCTGCCAATAAAGTGCAGCGGCCGCGACATGTACTTGAGCAGAAAACGAATGGTGATGAGATCGAAAAAAACTCGAAAGGTGCGGCCGATGCCGTAGTGCGATTCTCCATGTTCGCGATTCACGTTGCGAATTGGAATTTCGCAAATGGTCGCTCCGTAGGCTGACGCCAGCGCAGGAATGAAACGGTGGAGCTCCCCGTACAGCGGAACCTCCTGCAAGACTTCACGGCGATAGGCCTTGAAGGTCGTGCCAAAGTCGTGAAGGTCGACTCCACTCAGCTTGGCCATCAGCCAGTTGGCGATCTTCGAAGGAATTCTGCGCATCACGAAGTTGTCGATGCGCTCTTTGCGCCATCCGCTGACGATGTCATACCCGGCGCGTAATTGTTCCAGGAACAGCGGAATATCGTCCGGATCGTGTTGCAGGTCGCCATCCATGGCCAGAACGTACTCGGCCTGACAGTGGTCAAAACCCGCCGCCAAGGCGGATGTCTGGCCGAAATTGCGGCGCAACTTCACCACGACGACACGGCGGTCCACGGCTGCGATTTGTTGCAGCAGAGAGAAGGTGTGGTCCTTGCTGCCATCGTCAACAAACACCAACTCAAACGGCTCCTGAGTGGTCTCCATTACCGCTTTCAAGCGGTCATAGAGCTCGGTGACGTTCTGTTCCTCGTTGTGGAAAGGTACAACAATTGAGTACTTAAGCACGGTGAAATAATTATACCGTTGTCCCTCCTACAATGGGACTTTTGGGCCAGACGGTTCCCTTCTAGTGACGACCCACATTTCGAGCCGGATCAGCCGAACAGGGCGGTGATGGCGATGATTCTATCAACCGTGGGCGTGGAAATTGCGGGTTTTTTCACCATGAAAGTGCGAAATGCCCGCGAGGCTCAATTGACGTAACGCATACGGCCGAAATGTGCGCGGAAAGACTACCTGGCGATGAATTTCAAGGTCCGGCGGAGGCCCTCGGCGAATTCTGCAACCGGGGTAATCAGACTGGCGACCATGTACCCTTCGCCCGGAAAGTTGAAGAAGTGACCGGGGTGAAGCAGGACTCCGCTCTCGCGCAGAAGTGCCACCGCAAATTCCTCATCAGGGCCAAGTACGGGGATGCGCAGCACCGCATACCATCCTCCCTCAACGGCCATGCGGCGACATAGAGTTTGCCCGGACAGTTGCGCATCGAGTTCACCGAGATTGGTGCGAACCCGATGCATGATCTGAGGCTGAATATTTTGTCGCTCCGCCAACATCGTCGGGACGGCCAATTGAATAGGAGCGTTCATAGAAAGGTAGGTATCGGCGATCACTGCGAGCCGGGCGAGCGCCTCCGCTTTGAGTATTTCGGGACCGGAAGTGGCAACCCACGCCACCTTCATCTGGGGAAGGCATGAGGTTTTGGATAACCCGCTCAGGGTGAAGGTGAGCGCCTCGGTGTATGCCGAAAAAGTTTGCGGAACTCTGCGATCCAAGGAATAGTCAAGGAACACCTCATCCGCGATAATTGCCATTTCATTCGCAGCGCAAAGCCGGCTCAGTTCGGCCGCTTCGTGAGGTTTGGCGTATGAACCGGTAGGGTTGTTGGGATGAACGACGAGCACCCCCCGGCACCGGGACCGTTCCTTCTGCGCCCGAGAAACTGCCAGAAGCAGCGACTCGAAGTCGATCTGCCAGGCGTGGTCGTACACCAGCTCATAGGGCACTAGCTTGACGTCGTTCAGATCACCCAGAAAATCGAACAGAGGATAGCTGGGTGTCGGAACCAGCACCGCGTCCCCCGGATCGCATAACAGCCGGAAGACGAACGAATAGGCCTCGCTGGTGCTCGTTGTCAGAATGAGGTCTTCGGCGGTGACCCTGCTTCCCTTCTCCGCATAGTAGGCCGCAACCGCTTCTCGCGCTGAAATCAGTCCTTGCGCGACCGGCTGGTAGGTCAACACATCGCGTTGAGTAAGGGAGTGAAGCAGCTCGTCTTCGCGATAGCTGAGTCCGATGGTCGTGGGATTGGACGCAGTGAGATCGAGCAATTGCCTCCCGGCACGCCGGTGTTCTTCGAGAGCTTCCGTGTACCGATTGGTGGCGAGATTCCAAGCTGTGCGGCGGGAGAACATCAGTGAGAATTCCGCTCGGTGACGATTCGTCCGTATTCTGACCAACGGCCCACCCGGTCGAAGTAGCCAAAGGCAATAGCGGATTATACAGAACCACTCGGCTGGAAATGCTCCGGAGTGCGTCCACCTCGCAGTTTAAGGTTGCTTTGACCGAATGAATTTCCAGAGAATTCTCGGCAATCGCAAGCGATGCACCCATACAATGACGAGGAGGTTCCAACGGAGCGAAGGGTTGCACTATGGACGACACGAGAACGATCTCATCGAAGGGTCAGGAGGTGACTGTGGCTACAAAAGTCGCGTTGCTGATAGGAGATGACCCGGAAGTCAAGACCGCACTGGCAGCCATTCTCTCTCCGGAGGGATGGAATTTGGAGCAAAGCAGCAACCTGGATGATGCGCTGACCTTGGCCAAAGTGCGGCAGTTTCACCTCATCATCACCAGTCGCGAGACATCGGGTAAAGAGGATTTGGAATTCCTACGTCGAATTCGCAGAGTGAAGCCGCATACGCGGATGATCATTCTCACGGATGACAGCACGCCGGCTGACGCCATCGCTTCCATGCGGGAACATGCATTCGGTTACCTGTCGAAGGGTTTCACGGTCGAAACTCTGGCGGAAACCGTTCGGACCGTAATGGAGACGCCCACCTGGGACGATGGTATTGAGGTTATGTCCGCTACGCCAAATTTGATTACGCTGGCAGTGCGCTGCCGCATGATTACCGCGGAGCGACTGCTGCAGTTCCTGAGAGAAATCACCGATCTGCCAGACGAGGAACGTCAGGATGTTGGCATGGCTTTTCGGGAGATGCTGCTCAACGCGATGGAGCATGGCGGCCATTTCGATCCCGAGAAGTACGTGGAAATCTGTTACGTGCGGACCCGCCACATGGTGATGGCCCGCATCAAGGACCCGGGTGATGGATTCACCCTGGATGAAGTCCGTCACGCAGCGATCGGAAACCCGCCTGACGACCCTATTGCGCACGTCATCCGAAGGAATGACGAGGGCATGCGTCCCGGCGGCTACGGAGTGATGCTGGCCAAAAACTTGGTAGACGAGCTGGTTTACGGTGAAAAAGGTAATGAAGTGTTGTTAATCAAGTACTTGCCGGAACTTCCAGCATCGCAACAACAAACATAACGCCGCGTGAAAAGACAACCGTATGTCTTCGGCGGCAAGAACGCCGGTCGAGCATCACCCAAATTGTTTCGTTGATGGAGAAATCAATGTTCTCAGTGCGCCGAAGAAAGTACTCCCTCCTAGTTGGTCTTTTGCTTCTGGCAACGCTCGCTGCCGCCCTCCCGGGGCTTGCATCACCGCCGCAGGACACAGGCCCGGCAGCCAACGCACAAGACAAGCCGTTTGTGGTTGAGTACTACTACAAAGTGAAGTGGGGCCACGCGGATGAGTTCATCTCACTCTTCCGCAAAAAC
>OBLU010002279.1_pt1 | contig 17784 bp, 11 predicted proteins | sample 1518681 | NCBI WGS metagenome assembly OBLU01 (sample SAMEA3539304, study PRJEB22396) | soil metagenome | biome: tundra; feature: field; material: soil | place: USA | collected 2010-05 | depth 0.15 m | reverse complement strand
TCCATTACGACCTGTCGTGGAACCCCACCCGTCATGAGCAGCGGGAAGGGCGCGTGGACCGTTATGGCCAACCGAGCCCGAAGGTCCGGGTGGTCACCTATTACGGAGAGGATACCGGTGTGGACCGCATCATCCTTCGGGTCCTCCTCCGAAAGCACAAGACCATCCGCAGTTCGCTGGGAATCTCAGTGCCGGTCCCAGCAAGAGCCGAGGAACTCGTGGAAGCCATCTTCGAAGATGTTTTGCTCCACAAGCGCCCCAAGGACAACCGGCAGATGCTGCTCGAATTCGGCAGCAACGAAGCAGAGGCCGCCGACAGCTCAACGCGAAAGGTCCAGGAAGAGTGGCAGAATGCAGCCGAGCGTGAAGCCCGCTCGCGCACGATGTTCGCCCAGGAGACGATCAAGTTCGGCGAGGTGGCGCAGGAGGTGGACGCCGTCCGGACTGCCATCGGCTCCGGAGTTGACGTCGCGGCTTTCTGCCGGACTGCGCTGCGGCACTACAAGGCGTCCATTTCCGATGTTGGATCGGGCATCCGAGCGCGCATCGAGGTCAGCCTCCAGGATGTTCCCCGTGCCGTTCGCGACTCGCTACCGATTCCGGGTAACCCTACAAACCTGACCGCGCGTTTCGAGTTGCCAGTCCAGCCCGGCGAGTTCTATCTGCATCGCACGCACCCCCTGGTGGAAGCTCTCGCAACGGGAATACTGGATTCTTCGCTGGACAGCGCGGCTGATACAGGCGCGGCGCGCTGCGGCGTGGTTCGCACGAAGGCCGTTGATCGCCGGACCACTCTCTTGCTGGTGCGGCTGCGCTACCACATAGAAACCGAGATCAAATCGGGACCCCGCGGAAAGGAAGTCGCGGAGCGTCGCCAACTTCTGGCCGAAGACAGCCAGGTGCTGGCCTTCGCCGGATCTCCGCAAAGCGCCGAATGGCTCAGTAAGGAGCAGGCAGAAGCGCTGCTCGAAGTCATACCCGACGCGAACATCGCCCCCGAACTCCAGCGCGATGCTCTGCAGCGCATAATCGACGGCGTCCCCGCACTCATGCCCCACCTGGAATCGGCCGCGCGGAGTCGAGCGGCGGAACTACTCGAGGCCCACCGGCGAGTCCGGTCGGCTGCCCGTTTGCGCGGCGTCAGTCAACGAGTGGAGCCGCAGTTGCCGCCGGATATTCTCGGCATCTACGTCTTTCTGCCCGTCCCGGCCGCCGGAGGCCAGGCATGAGCGCCCGGACACTGGCAGCTTTCTCAACCATCCGCACGGAAGGGGCGATGCTGCCCTCCGACATTCTCGTTCGCGTGGCTTCGGGTGATAAGAGCCTCGGCGGATTGGAAGAGTCGTCCTATCATCTGGCGCCGGGAGAGAAGATCGGCGAAGCGACCAACCGGGCATGGAATCGCTTGCAGGCGGCTTGGGCCAACTTTCAGTCTGCCCGAGAGAAACTGGCGGCAACCGATACCGGCACCAGTCTCACCCGTGAGCGCTGGCTGCTGCCGTTATTCCAACTACTCGACTATGGACGCCTTCAAGCAGCCAAGGCCGAAGAAATCGGCGGCAAGTCGTACGCAATTAGCCACGCCTGGCAACAGACGCCCATTCATCTGGCCGGCTGCAACGTGGATCTCGACCGGCGCATACAAACCGCCGCGGGCGGCATGCGCTCCAGTCCGCACAGCCTTCTCCAGGAGTTGTTGAACCGGAGCGACCAGCATCTCTGGGGGATCGTCTCCAACGGTCTGCGTCTTCGGCTGCTGCGCGACAACATCAGTCTGACCCGCCAAGCCTACGTCGAGTTCGATCTCGAAGCGATGATGGCTGGCGAAGCCTACCCGGACTTCGTCCTGCTCTGGCTGCTTCTGCACCAGTCCCGCTTTGAGGCCGAGCGCCCCGAGCAATGCCAACTTGAGAAATGGTCTCTAGCCGCACGCACCGAGGGTGTACGCGTGCTCGAAGGCCTGCGTGACGGCGTCCAACACTCGATTGAACATCTCGGCCAGGGCTTCCTCGCCCATCCGTCCAATACGGCTCTGCGGGAACACCTGCGCTCTGGCACGCTCGATAAACAGGATTACTACCGGCAGATCCTACGCCTGGTCTACCGGCTGCTCTTCCTGTTCGTGGCCGACGACCGTGACCTGTTGCTGGTGCCCGCGGCCGGTCCGGCCGCGCAGAAGCGCTACCGCGACTTTTACGCCACCACCCGTCTGCGTCACTTGGCCACCAGGCGCGCTGGATCGCGACACCATGACCTCTACTGCGGTTTGAAACTGGTGATGGAGAGACTTTCCGGCGATGGCTGCCCGGAACTCGCTCTCCCGGCCCTCGGCAGCTTTCTGTTCTCGCCGCGAGCACTTCCGGACCTAAACGCCTGCGACATTTCGAATCTGCATTTTCTCGAAGCCATTCGCTCTTTGGCCGTCACCCAAACCGGCCAGAGCCGCCGCGTGGTGGACTACAAAAACCTGGGGGCAGAAGAACTCGGTAGCGTGTACGAATCGCTACTGGAGCTTCATCCCGATCTGAATGCCGAGGCCGCCAGCTTCGAATTGAAGGTCGCCGCCGGTAGCGAGCGCAAGAAAACCGGCAGCTACTACACGCCGACGAGCCTGATCTCCTGCCTGCTCGACTCCGCTCTCGATCCGGTCCTGCTGGAGGCCACAAATCAACCTCAGCCTGAGGCCGCGATCCTCAAGTTGAAGGTCGTTGACCCCGCCTGCGGCAGCGGCCACTTCCTAATTGCGGCCGCGCACCGCATCGCCAAACGCTTGGCCTCAGTTCGGACGGGCGAGGAGGAACCGCCTCCGGAAGCGCAGCGCAAAGCCATTCGCGACGTGATTGGCCACTGCATTTACGGCGTCGATGTGAACCCGATGGCGGTCGAACTCTGCAAGGTCTCTCTCTGGATGGAAGCGCTGGAACCTGGCAAGCCGCTGTCATTCCTGGAGCACCGCATCCAGCCAGGCAACAGCCTGCTTGGCGCTACGCCCGCACTTCTCGCTCAAGGAATTCCGGACGAGGCGTTCACGCCCATCGAAGGCGATGACAAGGAGATCTGCAAGGACTTCAAGCGGATCAACAAAGATGAGCGCAACAAGCAGATGCGCCTATTCGCCGCCACAACTGAGCCGTGGCCGCAACTCGGCAATTTCGCCGCCAGCCTGATGAACTTGGATGCCGTCGGCGACGACTCCATCGAAGCCGTCCGCGAGAAAGAGCGGATGTACGAGGCGGCGATCCGCTCGGGGGACTACCTCGACGGGCGTTTCTGGGCCGACACATGGTGTGCAGCGTTCGTATGGAAGAAGACGCGGGAATTCGGCTACCCAATCACGGAAGAAGTCTTTCGACGCATCGAGCGCAATCCATACGCTTGCGAACCGTGGATGAGAAACGAAGTCCAACGCCTCGCAATTCGATACCGCTTCTTCCACTGGCATCTTGCATTCCCTGATGTATTTGTCCCAGCTTCGAGAGGCGGCAATCAGAATGGGTGGACCGGCGGATTTGACGCTGTCGTAGGTAATCCACCATGGGAGCGGATCAAGCTCCATGAGAAAGAATGGTTTGCAGCAACAAGACCCGACATCGCTAACGCGCCGACGTCAGCGACTCGCTCCCGATTGATTCGTGACCTGGCTGCCGATGACCCATTGCTATTCTCCGCCTTCATGGAAGATCTAAGGCAAGCAGACGGTGAGAGTGCGCTTGTTCGACTTACCGGGCGGTACCCTCTCTGCGGGAGGGGCGACATCAATACTTACTCAGTGTTTGCGGAGACGATGATGGGCATCGTTGGCCCACACGGTCGAGTGGGCGCTATTCTTCCCTGCGGTATCGTCACTGACGACACAACCAAGTTTTTCTTTCAGAAACTGGTGAACAGCACCTCGCTCGTTTCCGTCGCTGGCTTCATAAATGAGGGAATGCTGTTTCCCGCTGTCCTCCATAATTTCAAGTTTTGCATCCTCTCATTTGCCGGTAGCGAAGTCACGGTCCCCGCTCCGGACTTTGCATTCAACTGCCACAATGTTGTGGACGTGGAGGATCCTTCTCGTCATTTCACCCTTACCGCCGATGATCTACTGCTGCTTAATCCAAATACTGGGACGTGCCCTGTGTTCTTTTGGCAGCGCAGTGCCGAGATTACGAAATCAGTGTACCGGACTGTGCCGGTGCTTGACTCTGATAGTAGCGGAAGTCCGTGGGGTATTACCTTTTCTAGTATGTTTCACATGTCGAACGACAGCAAGCTGTTTTCGACCGAGAAGAGAGATGGACTAGTTTCCCTCTACGAGGCGAAGATGATGAATCAGTTCAACCATCGCTTCGCCTCGCACGCTGAGCTAGCCGAAGGCGGCCGAAGTCATATGTTGCCCGAGGTGCCTAGCGAGAAGCTGGCAGATCCAGACTTTACCGTGCAGCCCTGCTACTACGTTTCAAAGCATGACGTTGATTCGCGTCTGGCGAGGCTAGGGAAACTCGGATCACAAAGATGGTTGCTTGGATGTCGGGAAATCACCAGCGCAGGTCTGGCGAGAACTCTTATCGCATCAATCCTGCCGCGCTGCGGAGTCGGGAATAAGATTCCATTGATCTTCGTTGAGCAGAAGTTTCGTCCCCTGCTGCCCGCTTTCTTAGCCTGCCTGAATAGCTTCGCAATGGATTTCTGCACGCGGCAGAAGCTTGGCGGTGCGACACTCAATCTTTTCATCGCTCGACAGTTGCCGATGCCGCCTCCGTCCTTGTTCGAGGGGGTTTGTTCATGGGACGCCGACCGGTCGTTTGCTGGCTGGGTGCTGCCGAGAAGTCTAGAGTTGACGTACACCTCCTGGGACGTTGAGTCTTACGGAACAGAGTATGGCCTCAAGTCGCCGTTCCGGTGGAATGATGATCGGCGCTTCCTGATCAGATGTGAGTTGGATGCGGCCTATTTTCACCTGTATTCCATGAACAGGGCGGACGTGGAGTATATCCTTGGTTCGTTCGCTCTTGTTAAGGAGCGCGACGAAGTGGCTTTTGGTCTATACCGTACCCGAGCAACAATCTTCGAAACATACGATGCCATGGCCGAGGCGGGCCGCACCGGCGTCCCGTATCAGACCCGCCTCGACCCGCCGCCCGCCGACCCGCGCATCACGCATCAAGAGGAGCCGATCAGATGAGCTCAAATCGGGCGCAGGACCTCGGATAGGCTATGGCTGACTGGAAAGATTTCTATGAGGACAACAGGGAGTTTCTGGGGCAGTACCTGGACTCCCTGGCCGATCGCAAAGGCGAGAAAGGGAAAGAGAAGACTCCGCCGGCTCCACCTCTGCAATTCTGCCCGCTGTGCCATACCGCTTTCTTCGACGACGTTGAGCTTGCACGCCACGTTCAGACAATCCACGGTCCCCAGCATATCTACCTTCGAGTTAACGGACAGATCATTCGTGACATCGGTTGGGCGGAGCAGGGCATTTCCGAGTTGCGTCTGGTGTTGCTTGGGTTCTCGCAGGCTGCGGTAGAAATCGCTGGCGTCCAGCTTCACAAGAAACTCGAAGTGGCCGGCGACGAGAACTTGAAGCGGCTGATTCCATCTGGTTTCGAAGGCGAATTGACGCTGCGCATCGAGCCGCTTGGTGGCAAGGTGCGGGAGTTCACGCTCTATTCGCGGTCCCTCCCGCAGTTCCGGCGCGGCACCATGGATGCACTGATCCAATCCTGGAGCGACCAGGACACCAAACCCGGTGGCACGCCGGACATTGGCAGGTGGCGAGAGTTGACCGGTGACATGGGCGTATTGGAGAACCGGTACCTGAACGGATTTTTCGAATATGTTCTCGCGTTCCACCTGGCAAACAACGGACAGGCCGGCCGGGCGAAGCAGCATTTTGAAGATGCCTTCGGCCTGCTTTTGCCTTTCCGCACACCGCTGGCGCACAGCGCGCAATGCGTCCTTGGCCTGCGCATGAACTGCTTTGGAGTCCTGGCACGGGCACCGCGGAAGTCGGTGGTATCGGCTTCGGACCAATTCTTCAACCAGCCATTTCCCTCGCAGTGGGTTCGACAAACGCCAGTGGAAGAGGTCAGCCCCTTCATGACCTATGCGGACGAGTTCACAATCCGGCTGGTCAGGGTAATCGCGGATTTCTACGGTGGTGATTTGTCGGTGACTGGAGCCGGACTGGAAGCGCTGGAATTCCACCCTTCCGGGAAGGAAAAGAGTAATGAGGACAAGCTATTGCTTCTGAGAGCCAGGTTTCAGCGGCAGGCCGGCCGTGCCGTCCAGGCGCGCGCCACGTATGAAATGCTGCGATATCACCCATTGTTTGGAACGGAAGCGGAAGAGTACGTGAATGGATAACCAAGAGAATCAAGCAGGGACCGAAGTCCCAGCGACACCAATCAAAGAGGCGCCGAAGACCAAAAAGCCGGCAAAGGTGGACCCGGAAACCTTCCTGGCAAACTGGCGACATGCGCTTGTTTCAGAGAAGGACCCCGTTCCGAAGCTTCGGACGATGGTGAGGGTTGGCTTCCAGGGAGAGGTCAACGGCGAACACGTCTCACAACTTGTTGCGTCGTTAGCGGAACATCGCACGGTAGCCGAGCGGCTCGTGTTGCCGCTTGCAGTTCAGGAGCGATTTGGGAAGTTGAAGCCGCTTGCCCGCCGGTTCCTGGCCGAATTCCGGACGGCGTTCGAAAGCGGGATCAACTACGACCCGAGAGATTTCAGCGGGTACCGGGCACCGCGCGCCATAGAAGACTGGGTGGCCGAACATGCGCCCAGTGCGCCGGCTTCGGACCGGGATTCCTGGTTCCGGCGTTTTGCCGCTTGCCTGCTCAAGGATTCAGAGCCGAAAACCGTCCTCGTTGGCCTTGTGGCCGCGTCGCGAAGGTGGGCATCTTCGAAGGGTGTAAAGTCCTCGGCCGAGGACGCCACGTTTGTTCGGGGGATCGCTCTCGCCCTTAGCCCGCCCGCTATTGGCGCAAACAAGCTTCAATTGATCCTGGCAGGAGTGACCGCAGTAGAAGAGCAGTTCCGGCAAATGCTGAATCGCGAACTGAACCTGGAGCGCCAGATACGGACGCAGCAGGACAGCATCGATGGACTCAACAGGCGCGTCTCCGAACTTGAAGGCAAACTCACCGCGGCCCTTGCCGACGGGGACACGAAAACGGCTCGCATCGCAGAAGTGGAGCAGTCGCTCGCAGAGGCGGCAGAGCGCTACAATCTGCTCGATCGTCACTGGCGCGGCGTTTCTGAACAGGAGCTCACGAAGCAGAGCGGAACGTTCCGGGAAAGAGTGAGTCAGGAGCTCGTGGAAGCCCTCCTCGCGCTGGACCGCGAGAATCCGAACCTGGAGATTGCGCTTAGGCGATTGCGCCGCATTCAGGAGATCCTGGCCAAATAACGAGGCCTTAGAGGCGTTTCATATGGCGAAACAGAAACAAGTAGGATTCGGCATCGACTTTGGCACAACGAACTCGGTGGTGGGGGTGTGCGAAGGCGGCCCGACCCGGGCCTTACTGGACGGCGATAAGCCCAATCCATCGGTTGTTTGGTATACCGCCGACGGGAAGGTCACCGTGGGGCGAAAGGCGAAGAGCAGCCTCAATGGATACTCGGAGGTGCCTGGCAACACCTTCGTGAACTCGGTGAAGCTTCACCTCGGAAAGGCACGATCTTTCCGCGTCGCGGGACAGCCGAAGAGCGCATCCGACGTAGCGTCCGAAATCTTCGCGTTTCTCCTTCACCAAGCGAAGGAACAGCATGCCCTGGACGTGCCGGAAGGCGTGGTCACAATCCCGGTCGATTTTGACGGCGCGGCGCGGCATGAGTTGCGGTCGGCCGCGGAACGGGCGGGTTTTTACGTCAAGACGTTCATCCACGAGCCATTCGCCGCCGTGGTTGCCTATTGCTTCCCACATCACGGCAGGCCGATTGAGGAGTTCGAAGGACGCAACATCCTCGTCTTCGATTGGGGCGGTGGCACCCTGGACATAACCTTGGCCGCTGTCCGCTCAGGTCGAATGATCCAGGTTGCCAAAGCGGACCTTGGCCATCGTGCTGGCGACTACTTTGACGAGAAGGTCCTTCGGTTGTCGCATCATCGGTTTCTGGAAAGCTCGAACCTGTCACTGGAAGACGCGCCGGTGAGCGCGACGCTCAAGGACCGTTACCTGGGACGTTGCGAAGCAGCCAAGCTGCTTCTCTCCGAGGAGCAGTCCGCAGACCTGGACGTCACGAGTGCATTTCGAGTGAACGGGAAAATCTACGACGTCACCCAGCAATTGACCCGCGACGACTTCGAAGCTCAGGTCGGCATCGATGTCCGGGACGCGATGGCGAAAGTGGATTCCGTAATCGACGAAGCTCGCCTGACGCCCCGCGACGTCGATTTGGTGTTGCTCATTGGGGGCAGCTCTCGCATACCCTTAGTGCGCCGCGAGATGCAGGAACGATTTGGCTCCCGGGTGATTTACGTCAAGAATGCGGACACCATTATCGCGGAAGGCGCCGCGCGCGTGGACTACCTCGGGATGCAGCCGGTGCTCGCGCGTTCCCTTGGTGTGCGTTTGGCTGACGGTGCATTCTATGAGCTTTTTCCGGCCGGCACTATGGCCAAGCCGGGCGTTTGCGAGAAACGAATCAACTTCTTTTGCACGGACAACCGGGATGGCGAGGCCAAGTTGGTTCTGGTCGAAAAGTACGAAGGCCGCGAAATGAACGAGCGTGTTCTCGGTATCCCGGTCAGCCCGTTGCTCCCGCGAAAGTATAACGACTGCGAAAGGGTGACAGTCACCCTCAGCCTCGACGAAGACCTGATTCTACGTGTGTTCGGGAAGGGCGCCACCCAGGAGCGCAGTGCCAGTGCCCAATACCACGACTTGTTGTTCGCGTTGGACACCCAAGGAGTACGTTCATGAAGTCGCACCTTCAGGTCTTGTCGAACCTCATGCCCGAAGAGCCTGGCAACACTCCGCACTACCGCTTCATGCCCGGCGACCTCGTGGGTGAGATCTACAAGGAGTTTGTAAATCCGGAGTCCATGCACCATTCGCTGACTCCGCAACAGCAGCAGGAATACCTCCAATACCTCCCCTGTCTTCTATGTGGAAGGGCATGTGCAGGAACCTGCGGGAGGCGTCCCGACCGTCGGTGAATTCACCGCTGATTGGCTTTTGGCAATGGGCCCTCAAGACTTATGGAACCAGCATTCGGATGGACGTTACTCTCTCCCGACGCGATTCGTCGAGCGGAGGCCCGGCTACGGGAAGACTCCAAGGGAGTCCGTGACGAGATTGGATTCCTATTCCTTCATCAGGCATATGCCGACCGGTTCTTCCCCGGCACCTCGGTCCAGCAGACTCGGCTCCGCTACGCCCTGTTTGTCCCGTGGATCTACCAAAAGGTGGCTGCACTGGACACCCAGCGGCGACGACAACAGCCGATTGAACAGGTCATCCTCGAAGAAGAGGTGCGGCTGACGGGGAGGTTGCTCAACTCCGGGGAAAAGGACGGCGTCATCGGTAGATTGGTGTACGAGCTGCGGAGGGCCAGTTCGCAGCCGGCCACCATGGTGTACTGGTCTGCCCTGAGCAACTGGGGCCTGTTACGAAGACTGGATGATGGCTCGGCGCCGTCGCGCGCATCAGTCCACCGCATGTTGGTGGCCGGCTGGAGGCAAACCCAGATTCACGATGAAGAAGGTGTTCCGATTGAGGAAGCCCACAGCCTTTTTGCAAAGCTCCCGCCCGCGCCGAAGGGATGGCAGACCCATGGCGAACCTGTCACTTTCCGCCTCCTACCCGATGAGGAGTCGTTTCTACGAAAGCAACTCCTGACAACGCGCAGGTCGGGCTCCGACGAACCCTCGCTGCTCGCGCGGCTCTCAGGGAATCCTGAATGCGTTCGCACTGCCAACGCGCCGTGGCAAAAGGCGGTCCGCGGCACTGCGGACCCAGCTGACAAAGCGGCCATGGATAGGGCGCGCCGCGCCGCGTCGTTGGCAGCCATCGGCCGCGCGGTTTATGCGGCCCTGGTTGAAACGCTTCGAGAGGAACGTGACGGGCTAAAAACATCCGACAAGCATAGAGCCAGCCTGCCGGAAGTCGTCGAAGAGCACCGCGATGCAGCCTTGGAGCTTGAAATTCAATCCGTGCGCGAGGATGCGCCCGGCTTGCCGGGGCTTTTCGTTCAGGTGCTAGAGCAGACCCAGCAATGGCTGAGGCGTGAAGATAGCCCGAAGTCGCTTCTTTCTCTGTACGCCTCAATGGAACAAAAGCGGAAAGGCAGCAGAGCCCGCCTTTCGGGTACGCCCACAGGCAGACAGCGGCGGGCAGAATGGGACAACGAGAAGCATCCGTTGGGAGAGCCACTCCATTATCGATGGAGCAATGTGAAACGAATGCTACTGGACCTCGAAAACCATGACTGAAACCAAACACTGGCGAAGCTTCCCGTTTCTCCAGGCGCTTCGGCCAGAGCCAGGAGAAGTCGTGGAGGCCGCACTTCTGACGACGTATTCCGCCGACCTCGTGGTTGTTGCGGCGTCCCTCCTCGCGCTTGCGGGCCTGGATGATGACCGGGGGTCAGGCAGCAAAGTCGACTTCGCGAATGCGTTTGAACGGCTCAATGGGCGATTCCGGGTACTCTGCCAGTGCGGACGGGTCTTAGAGCCGATCCGCAACACGCTGGTCCTAAACCTGATGGACCGCTTTGTTCGCGAGGTCCGAACGGCCGAAAGCACCTCGTGGCACCAAAAGGCCGCCCTTGTACGGTATCTCAGAGAAGATGGCTCCTCCTCCTGGCGGGTCTGGGTCGGCAGTCGCAACCTGACGAGATCGGCGGCGTGGGAATTCGGCATGGTGCTGGTGAGTTCGGCAGCGGAAGGACAAAAGATCCCAGGGATTGGTGCGCTTGCTGAATCGTTGGCAAGCCACGCTGGGCTGGATACATTCAAGAAAGACCGCGTTGGACGGGAACTGGACCGACTCCAATGGAAGACTCCTCGCGGCATCCGCGTGGAGGAGCTCGGGTTTTGGCAACCCGGCCAAATGCGCGAATTACCCGATCCCCCGGCCCGCCTGAAGCGACTCATCGTCGTTTCGCCTTTCCTGGACGGATCGATCATCGGCAAACTTGGGAAATGGGGCGACGCCGATACTGAGCGCATTCTTGTTTCGACCCTGCCCGAACTGCAGAAACTGGCTCCACAGGTCCAACAGCCCCTGGCTGGCTTCAAGAACAATCTCAGGTATGTGGACGCGCCCGTTGAGGACGAGGTTGAAGCTGATGCCGAAATTGCTGCCGGCGGCGCGGATGAGGAGCAGGAATCCCGAGGTCTGCATGCAAAGTTGGTCTTTGCAGAACACGCGGCGGGAAGAACGCTTTGGGTAGGCAGTGCCAACGCTACTCAACGTGGCTGGCTCGGGCCCAATTCAGAAATTATCGTGCGTCTGTCAGCTGACTCCGAAATTGCTGACGGCCTGAACGCTTTTATCAACTCTGAAACGTGCGACGTCTACGAGGACCTTCTCAAGCCGGTTGAGTCCGATCCGGATGACGAGGAGATGGAATCAACTCGCAATTCCTTGGCGGCATCGTGGAACTTGCGGCAAGAAGTTGATGGAGGCGTCTACTGGCTGTGCGGCGATTATGATCCTTACGATGTTGCCGGCGAAATGGAGATCAGAGCTGGACGCCTGGGCGGTGTACTCGAGGTTTGGCCGCGCGGTTCTCTTCGTTTACCGCTGCCCCCTACGTCCCCCGCCAGTATCACGGAGTTCGTTGTAATTTCCCTGCGGTTGGGGGAAAACGAATGTAGATGGGTACAGGTGGCACTGATTGCCGGTTTCAATGCCGAAGACCGGGACAAGACGCTTATGGCCCAGTATCTCGATTTAAGAACGTTCCTCTCATGGGTTCGGAGTCTTCTGCAGGATTCCATAGCTGGCGAGGGTGGCGGCGATTGGAATGAGGATAGGAACCGGAGAACAAGCACACAGAAGCGAAATGATGCAGACCTTTGGGCCCCCACGTTGGAGCAGGCGTTGAAGGCCTGGGTCCGCGATCCGGAACAGCTTCAGCGGGCGGATCGTGCACTGGCCCGCTATTTCGACACCATCCGCACAGCGCAAGAACATACGTTGTCGGCCGAAGAGGTTCAGGCGGTCAGTGCGGTTCGAAAGGTCTGGCCTGTCATTCGGCGCGAACTTGTGCAGGGGCGCCGTGGGACAGGCGGATCGCGATGACAGAACCCAAGGCTTTTCAGGTGGCGACGATACAGGCTGCGCTGAAGGCGCTGCGATCTTCGAGGACTCATAGACACTTCCTGGTTGCCGACGAGGTAGGCCTGGGGAAGACGGTGGTGGCACAAGGTGTCATTCGCGAGATGATGTCGCAAAAGCGCCGCGACCAGAAAGGACCGCTCGTTGTCTTCTATGTCTGCAGTAGCCTCGCTATCGCCGCTCAGAACAGGCGAAAGCTGTTGGAGGTATTGCCCAAGGGTGAATGGACCGACGCGTTGTGCACGGTGGATCGGTTGACGCTGGTCGGCACAACAGATCCGCCACAGCACCCGGACCTGCATCTGTACACGTTAACGCCGGAGACCTCGATCCCCCGGTCCGAAGGCCGTACTCGTAAAGGCCAACAATCGGAGAGGGCGCTTATTTTTGCCTTATTGAAACAACGATTCCCAAAGCTTCTGCGAGTCCTCCGCCAAGATGATTTTCGACTAAAACCGGGAACACTTTCAGACGATCGGGTCTGGCGGGAATGGGTCGAATACCACAAAAAGATCGTCACGGATAATTCGACCCTTCGTAGAGAGTTCTATCTAGCGATTCGTGAAGAGCTTGGGCTGCGAGAGGGCCAGTGGGTCTTGCGCGCGTTCAGGCAATTCGCCGACAACCCCCACGAGCTCATCGGGCGGTTACGAAGTGCCCTGGCAGCCGCAAATCTCAGCAAATTAGACCCGGAGTTGGTAATCTTCGACGAATTCCAGCGCTTCCGCGCTCTGATTCAGGACTATGAAGATCAGACCGAGGACAAGCCGTCCCGAGTTCTACAGCTGCTTCGTGGCGAAGAAATGGTCGATCCACCAGGTCTATTGCTTCTCTCCGCCACACCGTACAAGCCATACGCACGCCGATGGGAGGACGCTGACGGGGGTGCTCACAGAACCGAGTTTCTGCAACTCGTTAAGTTCCTATATGGAAATGGTGCGAAGGCAGATTCAAAGCGGCGGGAGTGCGAGGCCGCATTTCAGGTAATGGAGACCGAACTCAGGCTGGGTCGGCTCGAGTCCGCCGAATTCCGTGATGCGAAACAACAGATCGAAACCCTTCTGCGCCCGGTCATGTCCAGAACGGAGCGGATGGCCCACCCGGAGGGAACTCGCACGTCGTCAGTTCTCTCGTGGGAAGAGGATCTTCGCTTGATGGGCCCTGACCTTCATGCGAAAGATCTTCAGTCGTATAAATGCCTAGCGGAAAGTTTCCGGGATTCAGACAAGGACTGGGCCGTTCCGTACTGGGATTCGATCCCTCTGCCTCTCCAGACCCTCGGCCCTGGTTACGTTGCGTGGAAGAACCGTGATACCGATGTATCGTCGGGCCCGCTCGAACTCACGAGAGCCGACCGAAATGCATTTCGGCGTCCGAATGAGTGGCCCCAACCGAAGATGCGCGCGCTGGAAAGGCTGATACCGCCAGAAATGCTGGCGCTACCCTGGATCGCGCCATCGCTTCCTTGGTGGACTCTAGGTGGGCACTGGAAGCCCGCCTCGACGCCAACTCGCATGTCCGGTAAGCTCCTGCTATTCAGCCGGTTCCGTGCAGTCCCCCAGAGTGTTGCGGCTTTGCTCAGCTATGGGTTGGAGTGCCGCTTCGCAGGCGGGAGCAAGATTGACTACGAATCGATGACGCAACGGCGTGTACTTCAGCCGAGGCCGCAGCGCGAGGCGCTGCTGGCATTTTTTCACCCGTCTCCCTGGCTCGTCAAGGTGACTGAACCCCTGTCCGCAAATATCAGAACCGAAAGTGGTATGCGCCGGGAATTGGCGCGCCAGATTCGAATCTCGTTGCAAACGGCGGGAATTCAGATCCGGGGAGAGAGCAGGCGGCCCATCTGGAAACTCCTGGGCGCGATTGAGTCCCGCCTTGGCGTTTGGCAAGCGGCACTACGTGGTTGGGAGGGTATCGCTCGCCGGACCAGTAGCGAGGACTCTGACGGCGTGCTGATCCCACTCCTCCGGCGATGGGACCAGGAGGCCCGGTCGGAATCCATCGAGCAGGTGAGTCCAGATGAAATCGAAAAACTGGCCAATCACGCCCTTTCGGCGCCTGGTGTTGTGTTGGGCCGCGCACTCGCCAGGCATTGGCCTGAAGCCGTATCCAGCGGATTCGAGAGTACACTAGCCGCGGCGTGGTCCGGCCTACGGACTTACCTTGATCAACCGTGGTTCGTCAAGGCTCTCGGGGGTGGGGAGAGGCATTATCCCGAGAGCATTCAAAAGGCAATCATTGACGGCAATTTAGAATCCGTTTTGGATGAGCAACTATGGGTCACCGCCCGCCTGCAAGGCACGGCAGGGGAGAGTCTTGCCAGCGAACTAAAAGAAGTGCTTCGACTGCGCAGCAGCGTCTTCTTCATTCACTCGTCGGATGGAAAGGACAGGTTCACACTTCGGTGCCATGCCGCGCTCCCATTCACTGAAGGGCGAGCCGTGAATCAGTTGCCGGGCGACGCCCAAGAGAAGCCTCTTCGTCCGGACGAATTGCGCAAGGCATTTAACTCACCATTCTGGCCTCATGTGCTTGCGACAACTTCAATCGGACAGGAGGGGCTGGATTTTCACTGCTGGTGCAAGACGCTCGCGCACTGGGACCTAGCATCGGATCCCGTGTCCCATGAACAGCGGCAAGGACGGATTCAACGTTTTGGAGGGATAGCGGTCCGCGTGGCCATCGCCGGCTTGCTGGGCAGCGAGGTTCTTTCTCCCTCCGAGATGACTACAAGTCCGTGGGTACGATTGGCGGAAATAGCGGAAGACACATTGGCTGACCCGTCTGGATTGAAGCCATGGTGGATTCTTCAGGGGGCCGAAACGCAGAATGTTCTTTTTTCGGTGCCGACAAGCGAGCAGGAGGCCAAATTCCGCTGGCTACAAGAGCAAGTTCTTCTGTACAGGCTTGCTCTCGGTCATCCAAACCAAGAAGACCTGCTCGAGCTACTCAAGCGTGACCACCAGATCAGCAGCGATCAGGTTCGTGCGGCATCCTTGGAGTTGTCTGCATATTTTGGAGCGGGCACATCCGACGGTTGATTTCACAGGTTATCGATCTACAATAGTCACCCGCAGGGAGCACCCGTCTTCGCGTCCCGCGGCCGTCTTGATATGGTTCGTTGCGGAATACACCCCGCCAGCGTTCCCCGATTTGAGCCACACGGTCGTGACTTTGCCGTCCGTCGAAATCGATGGGCTGTGCGTCGTGAGTCCGCTGGCCAAGGGAACCACCCAAGTGCTCTCGGTGATCGTGTCGGTAGCACCGAGCCAGGCCCGCGACCCGGAAGTTCCTGCGGCAGACCGGGACCGGAGCGGGGTCTGCGCTTCCGGCATGGCGTACACGCTTCTGGTCGGCGACCTCCTGGCGCGGTGGTGTTTCCCGCCAGGCGCGCCCAGGCAGGCGTCCCGCTAGCCGCGATTAGGTCGCCCAAGACCGGCGCGGCAACCACGGTGTCCGGATGAGTTGCGGAGAGCAGAGGCTGTGCGTGGTCGCGCCGCTTGCAGCCGCCACCGTGACATTCACGCGGTCGTTGCCCGAATCGTCCGCGACGGTCATCGTCGGCGCGCGTCGGGGTAACGGGTCGTCGCCGGCGAAAGCACACGCGTCGGAACAAACGGGGATACACAACCAACCGGCGACCTCGGTTTGGGACATGGCGCTTTTGTTACGGTACGCCAAGGGCAGTTTGGGAACGAGTTTGCCTCCTTCTCCATTGGTCCTGGGCAATTGGCTCCTTCGACTTCCCGCGAGGCCTGTAATTTCCAAAACTTCTGTGACCCTTTCGTCCGCACCCGTAGCGGATTGACGAACGGCCCCTTGCCCTTCCCAAGAGATTCGTACTCACTGCTGCCATAGCGCTCAATTGCTGTACCGTGCCCTTAGATCCTTTCTACGCCCACAGCGGACGCTGCCCCGGCAGAGGACGACGGGCACGATGGTGGATTGATAAGTGGTTGGAGAGGAGTAAGTTCGGACACAAGGCTGAAAGTGGGCATTGGTTGGATACCAGGTAAGTGGATAGGATTCCACCCAGCTTGAATCGTTTCGAGGCCGGGGGGTCCCTGGAAAACACTGACCCATAAAGGGAGTATCACCATGCTTAACGTAAACGAGTTACCGATCGTCAACGATCTCCTCACCGCAGTTGCCAGCAGTATACGCCTGCAACACGACGTGGTCTGCCAGATCGTTGGCTGCACCTTCGTTCGGGTAGTTATTACCAGCGGGGTCGACGTGGCCCTGCTCGCAGCCGAGATAGCCGGCTGCGGCGTTCTCTTGTAGGCCCCTCCTTTCCTCCCTCTGTGTATGGGGCCAGGCTCTCCTGCCTGGCCCTTCCCCTCTTTGATCACTGTCCGTCCGGGGATTAGCTCCCGGCGCTGAAGGAAGCCAGCTTATTGGCGAAACAGGTACCTATATGGCTGAGTTCATAGGAGAAGTATGACTTTTACAAAGACGATGGAAGCGTTGAAATACGCTCATGAGAAGGCGTCTGCTATGACGGCTTCTCTTAACGCATCATTCATTAGGCAGCAGGTCCCCGCGGTTGCACCCGCAGAGGCCCAGGCGGCAACTACAAACCTAATCGCCCAGATCAGCTTCAAGTTGATTGCCGATTCTAGTCTAGCGTCCGTACGCACCTGCATGCGGTATGGCAAGCTTGACGACGCCTTCTTCCCCAAAGAAGTCATCGTGGATCGCAAGAAGCTAGACAAGCTGCACCTGAGCAGCTTGGACGCCATCGGTCCCTATATCCTTGTCACTGTCGAGATCGACAGTGACAAGGGAAGTGAGCGTTTTAAGAAATTGCTCTCCGGAGGCATGACGCCTCTGGTAGAGCTCAAGGGCACCAAGTATGCTGGCACACGGTGGATTCCCACCGGGGTGCTTGATCACTCTGGTAGCAATTTTAGTATCGTTATGGTGCCCCGGCCCCTGGCCAATTTCTGGGACAGGTGCGGTGTCAAATGCGAAGGTAATCCGATGACGGTTGCTAAGCGGCAACGTCGTTCGTTCAAAGACGGCGATGGCTTCTTTGCCCGGCCGGTTTCCTCCGAATCTAAGCCCGTTCACTTTGAACGCGGTGACGGCGTCATGCATGCAGTTCCTTGCACTGACGTCACGTATGACGTCTACAAGACCATTGTCGGCAAGCAGGTGAATCTTCTTGATGAGCCGATCCGTGTTGTGGTTGGCTACGTACACATCGACGGCAATTCCATTGACCAGATGTTGCTGCATTGCACTGACGGCTCGCATGGCGCCAGCCCGGCGAATCTTAACAAGATCTTCAATGCCCATATCACCGAACCGCAGGGTGATTTCACCAAGGTGCGGGTGGAGGGTTCAAAGAAGCTTGTTCACTACAGCAAAGGCGATGGTATTCGCTTTACCCTTGACACTGACTTTGGTCAGGGCAAAGGTCATATCTTTTGCCGCGACCTCGCGCATCGCACTCTGCTCATTCTCGATACGAAGAAAGAGTGGAAGCGCATTGCCGGCGATATCA
>OBLU010002278.1_pt1 | contig 17788 bp, 19 predicted proteins | sample 1518681 | NCBI WGS metagenome assembly OBLU01 (sample SAMEA3539304, study PRJEB22396) | soil metagenome | biome: tundra; feature: field; material: soil | place: USA | collected 2010-05 | depth 0.15 m | reverse complement strand
CGGAGAGATCTTTTTTCAGGATGTGGGCAGGGTATTGGATCTTGCCGCATCCGGCGCAAGCCAGGTTGCAGCGGAACAGGGGCTCGAGCATGAGCACGAGCGGATAGCGCTTGCGTCCGGCCAGTTTCTGGCGCAGAACGTAGGAGGCCACTGTCCACATCTGGGATACGGGAACTGCCATCACCCCTCCGGGAAGGATTTCCTTGCAAAGATTCTTTCTATGATACCGGATTCGCAGCGGTATTTGTTCGGGCGGCGTAACTATCTGTCGTATCTATCTGATGACAGGGGGATGGCACCCCGCCATTCTCGGCACACCGCTGTGTTATAAATCGCAAATGCCAAATTCTCGCCAGGGAGCGATCCGCCTCTTTCGTTTCTCGGGAATTGATGTGTTCCTGCACTGGTCGTGGTTTCTGGTGGCGGCTTACGAAATCAACGGCCGGACGCGAGGTTATTCCTCTCTCACCTGGAACGTGCTGGAGTATCTGGCGCTGTTTCTGATTGTGACGATGCATGAGTTCGGGCACTCGCTGGCATGCCGGCAAGTGGGCGGGCAGGCGAACCAGATCGTGCTCTGGCCGCTCGGCGGCGTGGCTTACGTCGATCCGCCGCCGCGTCCCGGCGCTACCTTGTGGAGCATCGCCGCCGGACCGCTGGTGAATGTGGCCCTTCTGCCGGTTTTGTACGGATTGGGCCTGCTGAGCCGGTCGCTCGGGTGGGCGCATACAATTCCCGACCTATCCCGGTTGGTGGGAAGAGTCCTGGTAATCGATGTGGTGCTGCTGGTTTTCAATATGCTTCCCGTCTATCCCCTGGACGGCGGTCAGATCCTTCGCGCCCTGCTCTGGTTCGTGATGGGGCGGGCTCGAAGTCTGATGGTAGCGACGATTCTTGGTTTTGTGGGCGTGGCCGCCTTCATTGGGCTCGCGTTCTGGACGCATTCGCTTTGGACGGGCGCCATCGCCGTCTTCATGCTTTTGAATTGCTGGGGCGGCCTGCGGCACGCGCAGGCGCTGTTGCGCTTTGCCAAGTTGCCGCGCCGGGAAGGGTTTGCCTGTCCGGCATGCAAAACCGCGCCGCCCATGGGCGACTTCTGGAAGTGCAGAAAGTGTGGGCAGGCATTCGACACGTTCCAGACCCAGGCGGTGTGCCCCAACTGTGCGACCCACTTTGCGGTGACGAAGTGTCTGGATTGCGGGGCGGTGCGTCCACTGGCCGAGTGGGCCACGCCTGTAATCAGCGCGAGCTCGACGTTCGCGACTAGGTGAAAGGTCCTTTACCCTCTCATGGAACCTGTCACTCACTTTCTATTTGGCGCCGCCATGGGCCGCGCCGGACTCAACCGCAAGACTGCGCTTGCCACCGCGACGTTGACCCTGGGCGCCGAGGCGGCCGACCTCGACGTCCTCAGCCGTTTCGGCGGGTCCGCGTTCGGGCTGAATCATCATCGAGGGTTTACCCATTCTTTCCTGGGTGTGCCGCTGGTCGCGGCCGTGGTGCTTGGAGTCATCTATCTTTTCTGGCGCCTGCGCGGGCGCAAGACCCGCAATCCGAAACTTCCGCCGCGCTGGGGATTGCTCTTTTTTTATGCCTGCCTCGCCGGCCTTAGCCATATTCTCCTCGACTTCACCAACAACTACGGAGTGCGCCCCTTCTGGCCCTTCTCCGAACGCTGGGTGTCCTGGGACATCATCTTCATCGTTGAGCCCGTGTTGCTGGTTGCGCTGACGCTCGGTTTGATTGTCCCCGCATTGTTTTCGCTGATCAACGATGAGATCGGGGCCCGCAAAGACGCCCGGCCCCAGGGAAAGCTGGCGGCGATTCTGGCATTGCTGGCCGTGTTCGCGTATTGGGGATTGCGCGACTACGAACATCGCCGCGCCGTAGCGGCGCTCCAGTCGCGCAATTATCAGGGGGTGGATGCAATTCGAGTCTCCGCCTACCCGTATTGGGTCAATCCGTTCCGCTGGTACGGGGTGGTAGAAACTCCGTCTTTCTTCGCGACCATGGACGTCGATTCGCTGAGCCTCGATTCGATGTCTCCCGAGGTCGATCCCGACGCCCAGATGCAGGTCCGCTACAAGCCTGAGGAAACCGCCGTCACTCTCGCCGCCAAGAAAACATATCTGGGACGGGTGTATCTGAGTTGGGCGCAGTATCCGATCACGGAGACCGAGGCACTGGAGAGCGATCGTGTTGCCTATGTCGTTCGTTTCCGCGATCTTCGTTACGCCTATCCTGGACGCAACTCGAGCGGGACCCTCGGCGCCACCGTGTATTTGACGCGCGACCTGCAGGTGGTGGAGGAGCGTTTTGGAATCAAGGGGACGGAGACGAAGAATCGATAAGGGCCCGGATGCGTTCGGGGCATCGTTTTAGCGACGCCGAACGTCGGTCCGAGATCACTATGTCCTTTTAGAGTGTCGTGAGAACTCAGTCGTCCCTCCGGGACTGGATCGTTGGGTCCACTTTTACCCAGCTCTGAAGTGTCCGCGTGAGAACTAGCTTTGAGGTAACGCAGTGGTGCGCAACGTCCGAAAATCCCGCCCCAGAGGGGCGAACGATAATAGCCCGGCACTTCAGCGCCGGGAAAAGTGGGAAAAATGGACCAAGTCCCGGAGGGACGGCTGAGTTTTCACGCACACTCTGAAGCGCTGGGCTACTTTCGGCTCCCCCTCCGGGGCTGGATTCTCGGGTATTTGTCTAGTCTTTGATCTTCAGTCTTTGATCTTCAGTCTTTGACCTCTAGTCTTCAGTGTTTCTTCTTTAGTCTTTCTTGTTTTTCTTATGCGATGTTTCTGACCTGGGCTTGTCTTCTTTCTTGGTGTCTTTTGCTTCTTTCGTTTCTCTTGTCCCCTTGGAGTCTTTCGCTTCCTTAAGTTCCGCAGAACTGCTGTCGCCTTCCGAGGAAGAGGACGCGGACGACGCCCCGGAACCAGCCCCCTTTTTCGGGTAGTCGGTCACATACCAGCCCGAGCCTTTGAACTGCACGGCTGGAGCCGAGATCACCTGTTCGAGGAGGCCGCCGCATTGGGGGCACTTCTTCAGATGCTTATCGGAAAACTTGCGGATTTCTTCAAAGCGGTGTCCGCACTTCTGGCACAGGTATTCGTAATTGGGCATGTGTTGGTGATTCTAGAGGCGCGGATTCATCGGCGTCAATTTCGTGCCGGCTAGTGCGACTTGCAGGCAACTCCCCGGTCAAAGTCTAACGTGACCGAGTTTTCGCCAGGTTTGAGTTTCAGGCGCAAGTATGCGTAGTAGGCCGGTTCGTCTTCTCTTTCCGCGAGGCCCAAAAGAAGGACTTTTGTGCCGGGGTGAAGGCCATGAAATGAGAAGACGCCGGACTCATTGGATTGCAAGTGCATCAGTATGTTTGCTCTTCGAATCGCTGATATAAGGCGTTGATATGAAGCAAAAAACGCAGCGGCATTTTGATCGTCTCCCCTTGGTACTTGCTTTTCCATGTCATTGAGTATTGCTGCGACTTGTGGAGATTTCAGAGGGTCGAGAAGATATACGTTCACTTGGGCCGGATGAATTACCTTTCCACCGAAGCAGTCCTGCGTCTCTCCAATAAGATACGAATGATCCTGCCCGTAAGACACTACTGACATGATTTGCACTAAAAACAATATCCGTAGCAAACGCATAGTACCTCTCTAGTGACAGCACTCCACGGTACTGGCATGCGCACGACCTGCGTTCCCACCGTACTCAATACGGGCCGTAGGGTTTCGGGTTCGTATAACCATCCCCTTCAAGTTTGCAAGCCTCAGCACACGCAGTCAGCGCTTCAACAGATCGACTGGCTCGCGCACGTCGTGTACGCGGAAGTATTTTGTCAGCGCCGGATATTTTTCGGCGACGGCTTCGTACATAGCGTAGGCCACGTTGCGATAGGAGGTGTGTCCGGCGGGGGTGGTGCGCAACTCGGAGATGTAGACGGCTTCGGCGAAGTCCATCTTGAAGAGCGTGCGCTTGCGGAATGCCAGTGGAATCGCGTACTGCGCGTTTTGCGCTGCTTCTTCGCCTCCGGTCGCGGCCAGCTTCTGCACCGCGGTTTCGGCGCGCCTCATCGTGGATTCGTAGTCCGGGCGTACTCCTGCAGCTTCGACTTCTTGCGGCGTGTCGAAACCGTGGGCGGTCGTGAAATCCTGCATGATCTGGACGCAGCGGCGATGGCGGTGCATGTCGCGGAAGCCGCCGATGTCCATGAGAATGTCGAAGCGGAACTGCTGGCCGGCGGAGAAGGGACGGGGCAGTTCGTCGTGGCGTCCGCGATGGCGCAGGCCGAGGTCGATGATCTCGCGGCGGCGCGTCTCGCCTGCTGCTTCAATCGTGCTGCGAAGCTGCCGGTAGGAATAATGACAATGGCTGTAGAGCAGCGTGGCGGCGAGTTCGATCTCCAACGGATTGGCGTCTAAAGGATCGGCATCGATTAGATCGACGAGTGGCGCGGGTTCAATGGCGGCGCCTCGCATCAGGTCGGCGGCGGCCTGCTGCAGTTCGCGGCGCGTCTCAATTTCGTAGGGATTGGGGTCGGCGTATTTGACCAGCGTGGGGGCGACCCGCACCTCGCGCAGAAGTTCGCTTTCGGCGCGCTCGGCAATTTCGGGCGACACGGTGCGGATCTCGGCTACCAGCGCGCGCAGCGATTCTTCGTTCGCGTTGTAGGCCGGAGAAAGGGCAGCCTGTTTCAACAGCGCTCCCAGATGGCGTACTTCCCGATGCGGCTGCGAAAGCAGGTGGGCAACCTGGGTTTCCAGGGTGCGGGCGTTTACGATCTCTCCGAGTGAAGTGTTGGTGGCGAGGGGCAGCAGGTAACGCGCGATATCGAAGGCGCGGGCGCGCAGGGTACGCTCGTAGGCGTCCGGCTTCATTTCGGCGGGACGGGGTGTGATGCTGGCGAGATATTCGAAGGTCCGCTGCGAAACTTTCTCGTAGGTGGTGAATAGCGACTCGATGGTTTCGCGATAGAGGGTCCTCGACGAAACGGCCCCGGCGTCATTCGCAAAATTGGGCGTGTAGTAGCCGCTCTTTCTGAAATCCTGGTAGCGCGTCGAGCGTTCCTGGCCGTCCCAGCGCTGCTCGTCGGCCACGACGATGGCGGCGAGAATGGAGAGACGCTCGATGGCGAGCGCAATGTGGGCGAGGTCGGCGATAGAGCGGTGTCCGTACTGGAAGTAGAAGGTGTTGAGAAATTTCTCGGCCTTCTGCGCGGTAATTTCCTTCAGCGACTCCTTCATCGAGAGGGAGGAGCGTGAATACTTGGCCATGGCATAGGCTTGGATCTCGGGCTCGACGCCGTAGACGGCGAACACTTCGACGGCGGGTTCGGGGTTCGGCGTGGAAACGGGATTCGAAGCTGCGGGTTCGGGCGAAATTACTTCGGACATGGGGTGAAGGAAATCTTAATCGTCCGCCGCGCCGGGCGCAACGCGACCAATAATCGGTCGACAACAGCGGATAAAATGGGGGGAGTTTCGGATACAAACGAAGGCACTACGATGACAAACCCTGCTGTTCGCAAAAGTGACGGAGAACCGGGGGCTGGGAACCAGATCGATCTGATACAGGCTACACTTCCCGAACATATCGAAGAAGTTCGCACTCTCTTCCTGGAATACGGCAGCTCGCTTGGTTTCAGCCTGTGTTTCCAGAGTTTCGATGAAGAGATGAAAAACCTACCGGGGGCGTACGGTCCGCCGGATGGCAGGTTGCTGCTGGCGCGCCGCGCGGAGCATACCGCCGGATGCATTGCTTTGCGCAAGCTTGGACCGGGCATCTGCGAGATGAAGCGGCTGTACGTTCGGCTTGGCGATCGGGGTCTCGGTCTGGGACGGACCTTGGTGGAGCGACTGATTGCCGAAGCGCGAGCCATTGGTTATGAGCGCATTCGCCTGGATACGGTTGAATCCGCAATGAAAGATGCGGTCGCGCTCTATCGGCGGATGGGGTTCCGGGAAATCGCGCCGTATTCCTCGATTCCTATTGAAGGCGCGCTCTGGATGGAGTTGGTGCTGTAGATATTCCCGTGTTCGCTGGCGGCGGTGGCGGAGACCGGAGAATGGGAAGTGTGCCCCAGCGGCAGACTTCCGGGATGCTGCCAAACCGCATTCAAGAACGCCACCGGGCTCATAGGGGACGTAGGGGTCCTTCGACTCCACCCAGCCATTCGCTTCGCGTATGGCTGAGCTGCGCTCAGGATGACAAATCTTAATTTGACTTCGCTGTGATTTTGACCTGGCTGACAGAATCTTAATTTGGCGGTCGTAGATGTTCGCTGACTGCGGCCGTAGGCTTTAGTGCTGCGGCGGGCGACGCTTGCCCGGCCATTCTAGCGGGTGGGTTCGCAGGCACGGTGGTGACCGGCGTCGGGACTTCGAGTCCAGCTTGGGCCATGGAGGCCTCGGTCGGGGTGTGGCCGAGGATTACGATATCGACGCGGCGGTTGACGCGGCGGCCTTCGGCGGTGCGATTGGTGGCCACCGGATGATACTCGGCGAATCCGCCAGCGCACAGACGATCGGGACGGAATCCATCGCGAATAATAAGGAGGCGCACCATTTCGGTTGCGCGGGATGAGGAAAGCTCCCAGTTCGAAGGAAACTGGGACGTGTGAATGGGGGCGTTGTCGGTGTGGCCCTCGATGCGCAAGCGATAATCGCGCTGGCGAAGGATATCGGCGATACGGTCGAATGCGCCTTGCGAAGTGGGCTTCATCTGGGCTGAACCGCTCTCGAAAAAACCTACTTCGCGCAAGCTGATGATGAGCCCGTCAGGCTCGCGGCGCATGGCGATTTCCTTGCGGCCGATTTCGACGGTGAGCGCGGCTTCCAAGTCTTTTTGCAACTGGGCGAGATCTCCATTTTCTACGCTGGTGCCCGGCGCGCCCTGTGGATGAGAGGCGATCTGGCCGAGGCTGGCGGTGCGCTCTGAGTTTTCGATGGCTTGCGCGGTGCTGAAGGGCATGGGGCTGGCGAGATCGATGGGCACCTCGGTAGTGGACGCCTGAAAGACTCCCATCTCCTGAAAAGCGACTTGAATAGCCATGGCCATTTTCCCAACTTTTCGTTTGTCGACTTGCGAAGAGGCGTAGAGCACGACGAAGAAGGCAAACAGAAGGGTGATGAAATCGGCGTAGGAAACCAGCCAGCGTTCGTGATTGCTGCGGCGGCCGGAGCGTGGCTTGCGACGGCTCATTGGGCGGACACGTCGGAAACGACGGGTTCGTGGGCCCGGGTGAGGAAGCCGAGGAGTTTCGCTTCCAGGATGTGGGGATTCATTCCTTCGAGGATGGAAACGACACCTTCGATGGTCATTTCGCGGATGATCTGCTCGTCACGAATGCGGATTTTCAGCTTGCCAGAGGCGGGCAACAAGATCAGGTTGGCGGCGCCCACTCCGTAGAGGGTGGCGACGAAAGCAACGGCGATGCCTTTTCCGACTTCGTCGATTTTGTCGAGATGCTGCATGACCTGGATCAGACCGAGGACCGCGCCGATGATGCCGATGGTGGGAGCGAATCCCCCGGCGGATTCGAAGAGCTGGGGAATTTTTTCTTCCTGCTCTTCTTTGTTATCCAGTTCGAGTTCCATGATCTTGCGGAGTTCCTGCGGTTGGTGCCGTCGACCGCGAGCATGAGGGCGCGGCGGAGGAAGGGTTCCCGAATGTTGGCCAGCTCTTTGTCGAGTGAGATGATGCCCTCGCGGCGCGCCTGGTTCGCATAGCGGACCAGGATTTCGATCATGGTTTGCGCATTCTGCTCCGGCTCGACGAAGACTTGCGCCAGACGCCGGAAGGCATTGAGCGCCATCGGCAACGGATATTGAATCAGGACCGCTCCGAGCGTGCCGCCAAAGACGATCATGGCGGCGGTAGGTTGGAGCACCTGGCCGATATTTCCACCCTCCAGCCACAAGCCAAGCAGGATGCCGCCGATCGCGAGCACCAGACCGCCGAGGGTTGCCTTATCCACGAAGGCTCCTATACCTCGCCAGCCGGTTGACCATTGGACTTGGCGTTGGCGTTGGCGTTGACGTTGGTCGTGCGTTCGGCATCACCACGGGCATGGGGTGCGATCAGGGGCGAAAGGGCGGGACATGAATCGGGCAACGCGGTGATGCCTTGCAGAACGGAGCGGCGGAACTGGACAACGCGGTCGAGGACATCCTGCGCGCTTTCGCGGACGACGATCTTGTCGCCATTGACCAGGGTGATGACGGTATCGGGGGCTTGCTCGACGAACTTGATCAGATCGGAATTAACGACCAACGGGTGATTGTTGAGGCGGGTGAGCTGGATCATCTGAAACTCCTGATCTTTCGAATGCTAGGCGAATGCTGGACGGAACCTGGATGGAACAGCGCGCGCCAGTGAATAGGGCTTCATTCATGAAGATCGGCAGAAGGGACGGGGGCGGAGATGGAAGAGAGGAATCGGGGCGGATTACCTAAGGATTATGTCGTTGGGCACTTGTGAAAATAAAGCTCGGACCGGTCACGCCGATGGACATGGTGACAAGCAATTGGGTTCCGCAGGACTAACGGAACGAGCTCCGGGAAGGTTTCGGGGACGGATCCTCAAATCGGAACCAACAAGGAGCCATCCAATGGCAGTCAGTGTATTAAATAACATCGCATCTCTGGCCGCACAGAACCAGTTAACCATCACGAACGCCAACCTGCAGAAAGCCCTCTTCCAACTCTCCTCCGGTTCGCGCATCAATACAGGCGCGGACGACGCCGCCGGCCTGGCTATTGCCGACGGATTGCAAGCCAACATTACAGCCCTTACGCAGTCCGCCCGCAACGCGAATGACGGCGTTGGCGAACTGCAAGTAGCGGATGGTTCGCTGGCAGCCGTCACCACCCTGCTCAACCGCGCGGTCACGATTGCGACTGAAGCGGCAACCGGTACGGTATCCGATCCGCAACGCGTCGCTCTGAACGACGAATATACCGCGATCAAAGCTGAAATCGACCGCGTCGGTTCGAAGACGAATTACAACGGTGGGCAGGTTTTCACGGCGAATACTCTAAATGTGTTCTTGAGCGATGGCGGCGCCGCCAGCAACAGCACGATTGGCGTCTCCACCAGCGTGTTGTCATCGAATGGATTGGGGCTAGGTGGACCAGTTTCCGCTACCGGCACCCTGACCCAGGCTGCGGGCACGGCCGCGATTGCCGCCGGCTCCACACTGGTCGGGGGCACGGTTATCGGCGCCGCCGCTGCCCACCGACACCCTGACCGGATCACAATCCTTCCAGGGCGCAACTTCCGCCTCGACCACACTCACCGCCAGCAACGCTACCAGCATCGTGGCCACCGATTCAGTCACCATCGGCGGCTCGACCTATCAATTTGTGGCCAACGGCACGGCTTCCGCCGCAGGGGACATCTCTCTGGGGACCTCTCAAACGCAAGCGCTTGCCAACCTGGCGGCTGCGGTCAACGGCACTGGCGTCGCTGGAGCGAGCACGTATATCGCCCCAACGGTTGCCCAAACCCATGTCTACGCAACGATTCCAGGCAGCAATCAGAGCACGACACTCACCTTTACGGCAGACGTAAATGGTCTCGCCGGTAATGCGATCGGTTCGACGACTACGGGCGGACACGCATCGTTCGCGGGCGCGACGTTAAACTCCGGCACCGCCGCCGTCGCTGGCGACAACCTCGTCTTCTCTGGCGCGGCGGGGGGCAACCAGACCTACACCTTCGTACACAGCCTCAGTCACACGGCCACGGCGGGTGAAGTCGTAGTCGGCGCCACAGCCGACGCGCCCGGTGAAGCCACCAGTCTTACAAACCTGAAGCAGGCAATCAACGGAACCCTCGCCGGCCTGGGAAGTACTTACAGCACTGGCACCACCGCCAATATCAACTTCGGGGCGGCCGACGGAACTCCTGGAAGCACGCTGGTTTTCAAAGCTCTCGCCAATGGCACCACCGGCAACAGCAACGCAGTAACCATTAATGGCGGGCACGGCACCGTCAGCGGCGCCAATTTCAGTGGTGGTCTGGTTGGAACTGCCCTGACCATTGGCTCCCAAACCTACACCTTTGTGAATCAGCTCAGCACTACTGCCACGGCGAATGAAGTGGTGGCTGGCACCCTGGCGCAAAGCCTTACTAACCTTGCGGCTGCGATCGACGGTGCTGCCAACACGGGAAACTATGGAACCCCAACCGTTGCCAACACTCTAGCCACGGCGACGGCCACGCCAGCCCAATCGCCCACGGGCATCAGCTTCGCGGCCGTTACCCCCGGTCTGGCGGGCGACCAGATTGTCGCCACCATCGGAAATCAGGGAACGGGCGGAAGCGGCACTACCCTCAGCGCCTTCACCGGCGGCCAGGCTGCGATTGCTGCTCCCGTCGCCGCGGCTGGCAACTCCGTGACCGTCGGTACGCAAACCTATAACTTCGTGACCGACCTGAGTGCCACTCCTACTGCGAATGAGGTGGTGGTGGGCAATAGCGAAATCGTCAGCTTGCAAAACTTGGCGAACGCAGTTAATGGCGGGGCGGGCGCGGGCAGCACCTACGGAGCCCCAACCACAACCAATACTTCGGCTCAGGCCACGGCTGGCGCAACCTCGATTACTTTTACCGCTCTCACGGGCGGAGTCAACGGCAACACCATCGCTTCCACCGAAGTCGGAACAGCCAACACCTTCGGCGGGGCAACGTTCTCGGGAGGCACGGCTGGGTCGGCGAACGATCTGCTGACTGCCACGGACGCCACCTCTGCCTTGGCGACCATCAACAGCTCCATCCAAACCGTTGCCGGTTTGCGGGGCACCATCGGCGCAACCGTCAACCGCTTGCAGAGTGCCGCCGGCGTCATCACCAACCAGGTACAGAATCTGACGGGTGCAGAAGACGGTGTCCGAGCCGCGGATATTCCCGCAACCGTGGCTACCCTGGCCAAGTACTCCATCCTGGAGCAGACTGGTATTTCCGCTCTGGCCCAGGCTAACCAGCAACAGCAACTTGTATTAAAGCTCCTCCAGTAAGTATGGCTTCGATGGGAGGCGGTTCGATCCCGCCCCCCAGCGATTCTTACGCAGTCAGAAGTGGGTGAGTTATGAGCATTGACCCGGTGCAAGGTAGTAAGCCTGGGATAGAGCTTAAGACTCCCGAGAAGAATGTTCGTGCTGCGCCTGTCCCCCCGAGCGCTGCTTCGGGAAATACTCCAAAAGCGGAAATTGTGAAGCCACAAATTGCTCCGATTCAACCCTTAATCCCGGAACATGAAGTCCAATTGCAACTGGATACGGCGGCAGGCGACGTGATTGTTTACCGGGTCTTAGACAAGCAGTCGGGATCCCTGGTGCTGCAAGTGCCGAGCCCGGAACAGCTGCGCGGCATCGAGCAAACGCAGGAATTGCTGCAAGAGATTGGCGCGCGGGCAAACGTTTCGCCTTCCGGCCAGCCCTCGGCGGTCGTGAAGGGCGAGGAGACTAATAATGGGAGTAAGCTTTAATGCGGCGGCGCTGCTGAACGGGAATGGGATTGATGTCCCGACGGTGGTGGCGGCGGTTCTCACGCCGGCAACTGCGCAGATACCGATCTGGCAGAATGAGCAGACCGATCTGGCCACCCAAGCCGGGCTGCTGGCAGGACTTAACAACAACCTCGGTACTTTAGCCGCGGCGGTGGTCGCGCTGGCGAATCCGACCGGGCCCCTGGCGTCGCAGACGGCAACCTCCTCGGATACCAGCATCCTCACGGCGAGCGCCTCTACCACGGCCGCGCCCAGCACGCATCAGATCGTAGTCAGCAGATTAGCCACGTCCGGCGCTGTCTATACCAACTCCGTGACCGACGGCAATACCTCATTCTTAGTGAGCCCGGCCACCACCGGCGACATCCAGCTGCAGGTCGGAGGCGCCAGTGGCACGACTCATGACATCGTCATCACGCAAGGCAGCAATGACACTCCGAGCACCCTGGCGAGCTACATCACCGCTCAGAAATGGGGAGTCACAGCCAGCGTTGTAACCGATGCGAACGGGGCGCGGCTGGCGCTTTACAGCCAGACCAGCGGTACTCAGGGGGCATTGGCCATTACCAATAACACCACCGGTCTGGTCTTCAACGATCCGACGGGCGGCACCAACGCATCATTGACCATCGACGGCGTGCCTTTCAGCAGCGCGACTAACACCATCGCCAACGCCATCAGCGGGGTTACGCTAAGTCTGGCCACCGCCGACGCGGCCACGTCGGTGCAACTGACCGTGGGACCGAATGCCACCCAAGCCACGGCAGCAATCAATACATTCGTGAGCGCCTACAACGCCGTGATTGGAGTTCTCAACACCTAATTCACCGTGGATCCGACCACCAACACGGAGGGGCCCCTCGCCGGCGACAGCGCGCTGCGCTCGTTGCAGACGAGTTTGCTCAACGACGCGACCTACTCGCTTACCGGCAATAGTGGACTGGTCAACCTGGCCTCGTTGGGCATCGACTTGAACAATGACGGAACGCTTACGGTCAACCAAACCGCGACCGATACCCATCCCTCACTCGCCAATGTGCTCGCCGCGAATCCCGGCGCGGTGCAGAGTTTCTTTCAGAATACTTCGGGCACCGGGTTTGCCAGCAATTTCAACAACGACCTCTCCAACTTGACCGATCCAACCAACGGCATCGTGACCGTCGATCTTGCCGGGAATACGGCTCAACAGACCGCTCTAACCACCCAGATTACCAATTTGCAAGACCGCTTAAATGCGGAAAAGGCAACTCTGACCCTGCAATTCGATCAGGTCAACGCGAACCTCGAAGCTTATCCGTCGCTTCTGCTGGAGGTCACCTCCGAAATCGGCGCCCTCAACGGCAACTACAACGTGTCGAACACGACACCCAACACAACGCCCACAACCGGCACCTCCACAGGATAAACAGCCATGACCAATGCTCGCACTACTTATCGGGAAAACGACGTACGCGGATCTTCGCGGGTACGGCTGGTGGTCCTGCTCTACGATCAGATCATTCAAGACCTGGCCAAAGCGGCGCAGGCGATCGAGCAAGACCAGATTGAATTGCGGACCAAGTACCTCAATCACGCGATACTGGTGATCGGTCATCTGCAGTCGCCGCTCGACTTTGAGAGAGGTGGCAAGGTTGCCAGGGACCTCGATCACTTTTATAGCGTGCTGCGCCAAAGCCTGGTGCAAGTGCAGTTCTATCCATCGAAAGAGGCGATCGGTGAGCGGATTGCCGAGTTGCAGTCGGTACGGGAAGCGTGGACAGAGGTCGATCGCGCGGAGACATCGCTGGGCGCAACCGCAGTTACCAGCGCAGCTGCGACCTCAGTCAGCAACCCTGGGGCGAGCTTGAGCGGCAGGGGCTATTCCGGCGCCGAGCTGGAGCCTGAGCGCGGGCACGCGGAGTGGCAAGGGTGAAGGCGGTGGCAAAGCCCACCGCTATTTCGCAGGACGCGGTAGAAACCTTGCGGCAGGTAAATGATTCTCTGCGCGCTGCGCTGATTCGTCTGGGTGCGGACGCTTCGACGGTGGGGCCCCAGGACTTCTCGGACCTGCTCGGGCAGCTTCATCGGGCATCGGAGTGTATGCGGCGGCGTCCGCATTGCGAAGCCGTCGCGTTCGATGAAGAATCGCTCGAATATGGTCGCAACCTCGAACAATTGAAGAATCTTCTGCCTGAAGTGCATGAGCGCCTGCTGGCCGAAAGGTCGCGCCTGGAAACGGCACGCAACCACGCAACGGCGGCAACGGCGTGGGCTCGCGCGAGCAAGGAAACGTTGTAGGGGATCCCCAACAGAAGGGACGACTGACAATAGCCCAGCGCTTCAAGCGCTGGGAACAGTGGCAGAAATGCATTCAAGTCCCGGAGGAGCTTGTGTCGTAGCTCCGGTTGAGCGAAGTATGAAACGTGAGATCCAAAGGCCCGGAGGGCCGTTTGCCAATAGCCCAGCGCTTCAGCGCTGGGTAAGAGCGAAGAAGTAATTCAAGTCCCGGAGGGACGACTGAGTTCCCCAAAAGACTGGCGACTGAAATCAGACGATCACTCGACCCTGCCGCCTCGCTCCGGAATTCCAACCACCAAAGTCCGGCGCCGAGGCAGTTCCTCCTCGGAAACCTCCCCCACCAATTGCAGGTTAAGCCCCAGCCGCTCACATGCCTGCCATGATGCATCGTTGAAAAAGTAAACAATGTCTCCGCCAAACCGGTCCTTCATTCGCCGGCGTTCATCAAGGTCGAACGGACTCACCGAATACACTTTGATCCCGGAATGTTCGCGCAGCACGGCGCTGAGTTCGCGCTGGAATCCAAGCGCTCCTCGTCGGACCTGCGCCATCGTGAAAGAAACAACCCGATAAGGCATAGCTGAAATGGGATGGAGGACAGGCGGGGCGCCCGTACCTCCACCAAGAGACGAAGCATACCAGCCTTTGCCAACGATTCCTCGTGAACCGCGAGCGACGAATCGACCAGCGACTAACAACCAGCGACTAACAACCAACGACCGCCCCCCTGAATCCTTCCCTCACGTCCGGCATCTAAATAGTCGTTACAACGACTAAATAGGAGCAGTCACTATGATAACCATCCGGCCCAGCAACCAGCGCGGCGGCGGCGATTATGGCTGGCTGAAGACCCGCCACACTTTCAGCTTCAATGACTATTCCGATCCCAAGTGGATGGGTTTCCGATCCTTGCGCGTGATCAACGAAGATTGGGTCGCACCCAACGGTGGTTTTCCGACCCATCCCCATCGCGACATGGAAATCATCACCTATGTGCTGTCGGGCAAGCTCGAGCACAAGGACAGCCTGGGCACCGGCTCCGTGATTCTCCCCGGCGACGGCCAGCGCATGACCGCCGGGCGCGGCATCCGCCACGGCGAGGCCAATCCTTCCGCCACCGAATCCGTCCATCTGCTGCAGATATGGATTTTTCCCGACAAGCAGGGTCACGACCCTGGCTATGAGCAGAAAAGCTTCCCGGAAAGTGAAAAGCGCGGCCAGCTTCGCCTGATCGCCTCGCGCGACGGCGCCGAAGGTTCTGTAAAGATCAATCAGGACGCGAAACTGTTCGTAACCGTGCTTGCGCCTGGAGAAGAGGTAAAGCACGCGCTAGGTGAGAAGCGCCACGCATGGCTGCAAGTAGCCAAGGGAGAGGTGGAACTAAACGGCCACAAACTGCATCAGGGAGACGGCGCAGCCATCAGCGAAGAAAACAATCTGACCATCAAAGCCACCGAAGATGCAGAAGTTCTGCTCTTCGACCTGGCATAAACAGATCGGGTCATCGGGTCATCGGGTAATTCGCCCACTAGTCGCGGGTTTTCGATGGCCCGATCACCCGATCGCCCGATGAGTGAAACCGGCGACCATTTCGTCCTGATACCCACCGCTCCCATCATCCTCCCCGTCACGCCCTTCTCCGCCCGAAAGCTGAACAGCAGTTCCGTATGGCATGCCGTACAAGGAGCCGCGGCCTCGATGTTCTTCGCCAGCACGCCCGCATCCAGCAACTGCCGCCGGTTCGCTTCCACCAGATCGAGAAAAAGTTTGACCGGCAACTCGCTGTGTCCCGGCGCGCGCGCCGTTAGAAACAGCAGCGGATATTTCTCCCGCACCGGGTCCGATTCCTTCACCTCGCGAAACAAGCTCCCGGCATAGGCAAATTGCGATTCAAACTTGGTGCGAACTTCTTCTCCCACGTCGTAGCAGCACCCCTGCACGCCCGGCCCAATCGCCGCCACGATGTCCCGCGGATCGCTCTTGAAATGTTTACGCATTTCGCCGACGCCCTTCTCGACGATGCGCTTGACCGTGCCGCGCCACCCGGCATGCAACACCCCCACCGCTCGCCGCTTCGGGTCCGCCAGAATAATCGGAAGGCAATCGGCGGTCTGCACCGCCACCACCAATCCAGGACTATCGGTGATTATCCCGTCGCCCGTCAGAGGCTGCGGCGGCATTCGGTCTACTGGATAAATCAAATCAGAATGAATCTGCCGCAGCGAAACCAGCGGCCAGCTTTTGCGCCCATCCGCAACCCCCAGCTCTTTCAGGAAAAGCCCGCGGTTGCGCTCGACCGCCGCACGCGAGTCATCCCGCGTGAACCCAAGATTCAGCGCACTGCCGCCGTATCTGCGCGACACGCCGCCCAGCCGGGTCGAGAACGCATGCACCAGCCAACCCAGCCGATCCAGCTTCTCGGAATGCAAAAGTTGTAGCTTGTTTCTTGCGACGCGCTTGGTCACCACCATCCGATGATACCCTGATGATGATAACCCGACGATCAGTCATCGAGAGATCAACTCCCGGGCCGATATCGATGGCCCGATCACCCGATGACCTATTTCTTCTTCACCATCTCCGCATCAATCTGGATCTTGACCGTATCTCCCACCACCGCCTCGCCCGTCTTGAGCAGATTGTTGTAGACCAGGTTAAAGTCCTTGCGATTAATGGTCGTCGCAGCGGAAATCCCCCGCCGCGAATTGCCCCACGGATCGGTGATCTCCGGCGTCGGTCCATCCACGTCAAGCGTCACCTCACGCGTTGTTCCATGGATGGTCAGATCGCCGATCAGCTGCAGCTTCCCGCCACTGCTCGCAATCCGTTTGGACTTGAATTCAATAGTCGGATACTTTTCGACATCAAAGAAATTAGGGCTCTTGAGGTCCTTGTCCCGTGCTTCCACCCGCGTATCGATCGAGTTCACGTCGATACTGGCCGATACCTGCGACAGGGTTATGTCTTTCTCGTTCAGCACGACGCTACCCGTCACCTTTGTAAAACTTCCGGTGACATTGGAGATGCCCAGATGGCGCACCGTGAACTGCGCCGTCGAGTGTGCCGGGTCAATGTTCCAGTTAGAGGTCTGTGCGAAAGCCGATAAACTCGCAAGAAAAGCAATCGCACAAACTAAACCCATCCGTTGGACTCTTTTCACCATGTCGATTCAATGTCCTTTGAGTAATTCAATTTTCAGGATCCGCAAGCATTCACCCGGGGATACTCCCGGTAAAGTAAGGTAGTTCTCAGATGTAGTGTGATTCAACAAAGATGCAATAAGTAGTCCGTCGTCGGGCCATCGCGTCAATTGAAAATCGGTTCGGGGTTTTCAATAACCCGTTCGCCCGATCACCCGATGATTCAACGCCTCACTCGACATCGAAATAAATCCTGGTAGCGGCGCGGTATTGCAGGACTTTGGCTCCGTCCAGTTGCATGTCGAGCGAATCCACGTGCGCCCATTTGATGCCGCGAACGGTTTTTGCCGCTTCCTGTACGGCGCGTTCCGCCGCCTTAGCAAAGCTTTCGTTGGAAGTTCCTATTACCTCGATAATTTTCTGCGTCATTCCACTCTCCTGGTTTCCCGTCGAAATTGTAATCGATTTCGCCAGGATGCTGCATCGCCCAAAACACAAAGGCCACGCAGAACTTCGCGTGGCCCTGATGGTTCCCGCGCTTCGAATTTATTCCTTTCCGCCGGCGCTGCCCTCGGCCGTTTCCGAAACATGCTCCGCCTCGGCAGGATTGATCTTCACCGGATTGATCTTCACCGGATCAACTTTTCCAGCATCCACCTGCCCGGGATTGATCTTCACCGTCGCCAGAATCTTCTCCAGCCTGGCGAACACCTCATCGAGATTGACCGGCTCAATCCCCTCCTGGGCGCCATATCCGGCCGTACTCAGCCCCAGTACGTACTCGTAGCACGCTCCATTTTCGTAGCTGTGGTAGTAATGCGTGGCGGCCTGCGTCAGGGCGCTGCCAGAGAAA
>OBLU010002277.1_pt1 | contig 17789 bp, 10 predicted proteins | sample 1518681 | NCBI WGS metagenome assembly OBLU01 (sample SAMEA3539304, study PRJEB22396) | soil metagenome | biome: tundra; feature: field; material: soil | place: USA | collected 2010-05 | depth 0.15 m | reverse complement strand
AAATTGCGATGAGCGGATCGTATTTCGATGACGTGCTGCGCGATCCGCGGCGCTACGGCATTAAGAACACCACCGACAAAGTGCGCCGGCCGGGCGCTGTTCGACGAAGACGCGACGCCGTGTGCACCGAGCGTGTTGTCGGCAAGCCGGAAGTATGCCGCGTAATCTCAGTTGACGCCAAATCGCCAATGCGCTCACCGACGACAGCGCTTGAACCACATGGACGAAAAGTCGGCTTTCCGGACAAGTGGCCTTCGGCTCAATTGTTGACTTCAGTGCCAATGCGCTCATTGACGTGAGCGGGTCACTCGCTCTTCGCGTTCGCGAACATCGGGTGACCCTGGTTTGACAGTTTGAGCGAGGGCTGGAGCTTGGGATGAATTTACGCTAGGTCTGGAGTTGGAGTTTCAACCCAAGTTCAACCCATCCGCCAAACTCCTTCAGATTCCTGCTGATTCCGCAAGACTATTTAGGTCAACCAACCATGCCTGCTAACTCTATGATATTGCTACATTTAAGAACTCATAACCCAAAGGTCGCTGGTTCAAATCCCGACCCATTTCGATGGCGGAATTATGGTTGATCAGCTTTTCCTGATCGACCGCTAGTACTACGATTCACAGACGGGACTAGGCTACGGAATGAACCCGTTCTGGGGGTGGTCGTCACTGGCCTACGTCATGCCGCTCGACCTAGAGATGCACTACGACCCGATGGACCTCGAAGGTACAATTAGGCCGCTCATTACTGAGCAATGGGGGCTGCGTTGGAACGATGGAGCCGCTGCCAAACCGCAGAGAGTCAGAATGGAATTGGAAAGAACTCTGCATGCCCATCTTCCCAAGAGTGAGTTGAGTCATGAGATTCCAACTAGCAAAAACAGACTGGCCATATTAGCTCTGATAGGCTGCAGCCATTTGAACCGGTGCTAATGCGGGGCGGTGCTGAAGAGCCCAATCTGAACCGCTCCAAGCCGCTTGGGCACGGAGGCTGGCGTGCCATCCACAGGCGTGAAGCGTCTAGTCGAAACGGGATCTTCGCGCTTTTCGACAAGGTAGCTCGTGCCGGCTATCCCGGCGAATTCGATCACGGGCCCCGTCGCTCCCTGCACGACCATGCTGCCGTTCTGAGCGGAGAGGACATCTACCACTTGGCCCGGCCAGGGATTGCGCACCTTGAAAGGCTGCGTTGATCCAGCCTCGATGAGCAGAGTGGTTACGGCGCCGCTTCTTACCTGAACGTCGACCTTCGTCTTTCCCCGGATAGACACGCTTCCGTCGAAGTCCCATCCCGGTGGAATCGCAGGAGCCACCCGAATCAGTCCGTCGTAGTCCTGAACCAGCGCTTCCTGCAAGGCATCCGCGACAATGCCAGTCTGTTCAACGTAGCACTCCTTGCCTGCCTCCTCCCATTTGGCCATACCGTTGACGAAATGCTGGACCTTCTGCGTGGTCTCGATGAGTGTCGCGCCGACTTCCGCGCCAAGTCCGAGGCGCGCGGCCTGAATGGGATCGTAACTCCAGTCGACGGCGGCTTTGGCCGGGCGATGCGCAAATGTGCGCTGGGCGAGAGAGAAGAGGGGAGATGCATCCCCGATGAGATCGTAAGGCCAGACTGGTTCGAGGCCTATGTTCTCGACATTGTGTTCCTCCATCGCAGGCAGATAGGACTCCGCGATCACATCCGCACCTTCAACATCGGCAGAGGCGTCCAGCAGCGAATGGGGACCGTTCTGCTGCGTCCGCGGCAGGGGCGGTATCCTGGGCAGCGCCGCCTGCAACTGGCTCACCAACTCGGGGTCCCTGCCAAGAAGCCTCGCGGCCTCGATCGTTGCCGGATACAAAGCTTTGATCGCCGAAATGTCCGACGTCGAATCGGTAACATCCCATTGCTGCTCATGGGCGTTGGTTGGGCTTGTATGCAGCAGGCCATCCGGTCCCATCTGCTGGTAGGCAAGTAGAAACCGCGCTGATGAAGCCATGAGAGGGTAGTTCTCGGCAAGGAACGCGCGATCATTGGTCGCCAGATATTGCTTCCACACCCACAACGACACCTCGGCTCCGGTGGAGATCGTCCGTGCGTTGTAGTACGGCTTGAAGGCAGCGTCGCAGTCCAGACCGATCGAGATGGGGTCCCAGGTGGACTCGTACTCGATTCCTCGTCCGTTGAAGCGCATCGTCTCTGGAACGCAACTGCCGGGAAGCCCCTTCATGTGCGTTTTGGTCCAGGCTTCGATGTTCTCCAGATTTGCCCTATAGAGATGAAAGTACGGCTCATTGAGATCGGGAACTCCCGCGCCCAGATTCGCCGCCACCTGCATGCGCAGATTCCAATGCCAGAATGCCGAAGAATCCCAGCGATGCACGTCCTGCGCCGAAGAGATCATGTCCGCAACCCCGGCCTGGGTTCCAGGAAACTCGACGCCCTTTTCGATTGCCGCGACAAACAGGTAAATGGCCCGGAGGTTCTCCATGTATTCTCCGGACCCGTCCTTTGAAGTGATCTTGAGAACACCCGCGCGGTTCCAGAAGGACCTCCACCGTGCACGATGAGCTTCGGTCGGAGCCGCCACGAGCGATCGGCCGGCTATCGCTGGCGCATCGCTGCTGCCGTCGTAGCGCGGGGATGCCGCGATGATGCGAAAATGACCGTCGGCGAAGGGCTTGAAGGAAACGGTAACGGTGAGCGGGTCGGTTACCGCCGCGGAAACTTCGCGACCTTCAGCGGTGATGGCCGATAGCGATCCGAAAGCCCGTCCGGACGACTCCGGGTATTTGTTGTCCAGCCATGCATGGAAAAGCAGGCCGGCCTGGCCATGCGCGACAGCCTGCGGTGCCCTCGGCGCCCACAACTTCAGCAGTGCGGTTTGCGTTTGATTCGGGTTCGCACCTCTTACATCCACAATCAGGGTATCGGTGTCCGGCTCAACATAGGCCGTCGCGGTCATGCCGCCGCCCTGCTCGCGAAACTCGCCGTTGAAGAGATCCAGGCGTCCAGCGTAATCCTTCGCACTCGTCAGAGTGGTGAGTCCCGGAATGACAACTTGCCCCGTCGACAACCGGTCGGGCATGGTATCGGCTCGATTGAGTTGTGCTGTGAACCCATCGACGGACCAGACGGCAACACCAAACCTTCCATTGCCGAGCGGCATCGCCTCTAAGGCATCCCGATTCGGCCTTTCCAGAACGATATCGGATCGTCCAATCACTCCCCGCACATCGACATGAAATCTGCCCTCCCGCAAAGCGGTCGACCCATCGGCCGCAGCAGAATGCGCCACAGCGCTTCCTGCCAAGGCAGCGTAGAAGAGCACCAGGAATGTCATACCGATCGTTCGATTTCTCATTGTTCCATTGCCTCTAACTCTACGGATTTGAAGTCGTCATTCCATTCCGGGTGAGCACGCAAAGAATTACTCCTGCAGCGCTCAATTGTTTCCGGCGCTTTGGTAGCCGGCCGAATAAGGACGCAATCCCGTTACTGCTCAGGAACCGGAACCACAGCGCTCGAATTCCAAGGTTCTGCGAGTTCAATCTTGAGGATTGTGTCGATGGCATCCGCCGTGACTGCCGTCAAATCGAACGCAAGAGTCTCGGCAGTCTGGTGAAAAGGAACGTCCCCTCCGTGCAGCAGAGTTGCGCCCTTTATACGCACAGTAAGTGAAGGCAGCGTGAGCGTTGAGTTCTGAGGAGAATGCAAAAGATGAATGTAGACGAGGTTCTCGTGGTGAGTTGAGACGCCGTATTTGCCGGGAAGCCATGGTCCGCCGCGCGTGCCATAGATGCTCTCGCCGTTGTGGCTGAGCCATTGCCCCATTTCACGCAGGCGATCAGCTTGCGCAAGGTCAATCTGGCCATCGGGGCGGGGTCCTACGTTAAGAAGCATGTTGCCATCACGGCCAGCCGCGCCCACCAGTAACTGCACCAGTTGCGACAGCGGCTTGACCTTGGCATTGGGTTGGAATCCCCAGGCGCCTTCGGTGATCGTTGTACACAACTCCCACGGCGTCTTATTGTCGAAACCGCCCAATGCGCCATCGCCCTCGCGGGAACGGAAGTCTGCAGCCGCATTGGTGCGGTCATTGACAATGATTCCAGGCTGCAACTGGCGCAGATGATCGACGGTCTCTCGGTCCTGCCAATCGAAGTCTCCTGCGTACGGTTTATCTTTGGGACGGGCTTGCCAGCCGCCGCCCGTGAACTCCGCACCGCCGAATCCGAGCCATTCATTCCCGCCCCCATCGAACCAAAGGACATCGAGCTTTCCGTAATGCGAAGCCAACTCATCCACCTGCCGCTGGTATTGCTGGCGTAGTTCGATGGCACTTTTCTGGTAAATGCCGGGGAAGAAGAATCCAGGATAGCGCCAATCGAGTGGCGAGTAGTACAGCCCGACACCCAGACCCGCCTTGCGAACCGCCTTGACATAATCGGCCACGAAATCGTGGTGAGCCGCAGCGTTCATTGAGGTGAAATGGCTGCCAGGATCGTCAAAGAGTGCAAAGCCGTCATGATGACGAGCGGTCAGCACCATGTACTTCATGCCGGCGGTTTTGGCAATGTCTGCCCAGGCATCCGCATCGAAATGTTCGGGGTGGAACTGGTCAGCCAGCTTAGCGTACTTTTCGACGGGGACTTGCTCGGACCACTGCACCCACTCCCCGCGTCCGGGGATCGAATATACGCCCCAGTGCAGGAACATCCCAAACCGCGCCTCGCGCCACCACTCGATGCGCTGGGATGCATCCGGATCGGAGACAAGCGGAGCCCACTGGGCGTTTGAGAGAGTCGCACCCATGAAAACCGTGAGAACCAGCGACAGCCTGCACCAAATACTTCGTGACAACATTCGATCTCCTCGTGTTTCGAAGTACTACGCTTTGAATTCCGAAAACAATGCATCCTGTGAACTGAATTCGTTGCAGATGAAAGCGCGGGCCATTATTCAGTGTAGATCCGGCAATCTTGATCTCCGTTGTCAATCGCTAAGTCAAGAGTCGGATCGTGTGCCTACCTGGCCGCAACTCTGCTTCGATCCACCCATTGGTGTGATCGAAAGCTACTACCCTTGAGTCAACCTCAACCCTGTCACTTTCATTCAGGGAGCGAATTCGGAGTCTTGCTTTAACTGCATCAGGAATCGTGCATGCGATTTCGGGCCTTTTCTGGGAATCCATGTCCCAGTCCATCTCTACGGGGCCAAACTCCGTGACACACAAGCCTTTTGCCCAGTCCAACCCGGAAAAGCGCGGCTCAATCAGCAACTGTCGGTTCTCCACTCTACCTATCCGACGAGCGCCCAGAACATAGGCAGTCAGGAAATAAGCTGGATGCATACCGTAGACGTGAATCCTGGAGCCTCCCTCGTTTTCAAGTCCCTCCCATGTCGTCTGCCATTCGGACTCGACCTGACTCTTCCAGCGCTCCCTCAAAAGCTGAAGAATGTGAGAATCCTGCTGCGCGTCATCCATGGCGTACATCATGTGAAAGAGGTAGTAATGCGACATGGGTTGGCGCACCTGCTCAAGGTGTTCGAGCACCCACTTCCTTACCGAGCCGAGGCGTTCGGAGGGCACAATGCCGCTGTAAATTGCAAACAGGTTGGCCTGCGCGGTTGGCTGATAGCGACCATTCACAATGGGGCCCGATAATTTCTGGCCCCAGGGAGAACGCACCTCGGAACCCGGTCCAAACAGGGCACCATCATAGGCTCCTTCCTGCTCGTTCCACAGCAATCGGTTGAAGTCATCATGTAAACGCTCTGCTTCGCGACCCAATGCACCAGCCTGAGCCTCAGCTCCAATGCGCAGCGCTATTTGGGAAGCATTGCAGAAAGCTTTGTAGACGAATGCGTTGAGACCCGCGCCTTCACAAAACTGATAGCGCAGCGGATTGTCCCAGACCTCCCACTCTCGTGCAAGAACCAGTCCCCGATCCGTGCGCCGCTGCCGATACCAATCCAGAAGCCTCGTCAAAACAGGCCACAATTCGCGCGCAAGATCTACGTCCCCGGTGCTGTCGAGATACTCCCGGAGCTGTACAACCCAGTCGCAGGAGCGGTCTTCCATGATCGCATGAATGTCGAAACGTTCGGAACAACTGTGGGCCTTGAGTTGTCCGTCCGATTGCCGGGTGAGCGCGATACGCCGCAGCAGTCCGCGCACCAGGCGGGCATCGCCCCAATGGCGCCGCCCGCGCTCATCGGGTCCACGCATCATCACCCGCGTGCAGTCGAATGCCGGAGGACTGTTGTCCGTCCATTCCACGCGCTCTCGATCCGCGCAATCAACATACGCATCTTCGCTCAACACCTGAAGAGAACGCGCGCAGATTCCCCACAACCGGGTCAGAAGGGGATCGCTGCAGGAAAACGAAGCGGCAAGCTGAAATGGATACCGCACTTCATAGGCCGACGCGTGCAGAAGACGAATCCGTCCCGATTTCAGAGTCAGCTGGAGTTTTCGGAAAGCAAATGTATCCCCTCCCATGTAGGTCTGACGACCAGCGCGAGCGATGTAGGAACACTTGCCGCTTTCTTCTCCCTGCGGCAAGCAGTACGTGACTGCAAGCAGGCTTCCTTCATCGGCATCCATGTCCAAGACGTGGTAAGCCTGCGCTATCTCGGGGAGCTGCAATGACAGCTCCATGCCTGCGAGCAGTTCAACCGGGAATGCCGGGGTTTCCGGCATCCAGGATCGCTCGGTTTCAAGCTGAAGCGGAGTCGCGCGCGGGAAGAACCCTACCATCTTGCCAGCGGAGACAATGGTGGAGGGCTGCCACTCGGGCCGCGACAAATCGGGATGGACCCAGTCGGAGACGTTGCGCGCATCGATGTGCTCTTCAATCGAGGACCAGGCCTCCGTTCGCGGACCAAAAGAACTCTCCGGCATCGAGTGCCAGGAAGCATCCGTTCCAATGACCTCCCGCCTCCCGTCATGTACTATTTCGAGCGCGGCGATCAACCCTGGCTCGTGCCGCATGATGCGCCCCGTGGGGGCATCGCGTTGCACGAGAACCGCAACAACATTACGCCCGATCCGCAGTAGCGGGCCAATATCGCGGCTGTCGTATTCCGGCCTTTGATTTTGGTATCTGGAAGGACCGCGGCCCGCGTATGCACCGTTTACGTAGAGCCGGTAGCGGGTAAATACAAAGAGGTGAATCACCGCTTCACTGGGGGCAGTGCTTACTGTGAACTCCTTGGCAAAGACGCAATGAAGATCCGGCGTCGTGGCTGTGGACGAACCATTGGAGGAGGAGGCAATCCCTTCGGCTCTCCCGCCGGACAGCAATTCAACCGGTCTTGCGTCTGCGGACCAGATGACCTGAGCAGAATTGAGCGAAGCGCCTCGAATCACAGACTTTACAGGCGCTGCGAAAGCGGCCTGGGGAGCGGCCACTGGCAAGGCCATCGCGGCGACACTTTGAACAAGAAACTCTCTGCGTTTCAGGATCAACTCCAGTCCCTTTGGTACACCAGTCAAACTGCTAGGTTCGAAAAATGCCTATCTCGATGCGGGAAACCTTGAATCTGCCGTTATTGGCGCGCGATCGAGCTCAAAACCCTATCTTTCTTCGCTTCGGGACCAGAACGGTGCGTCTCTGGCTGCAATCTGCTCCCGTCGATAAATGAAGGGCACCCCTATCCACGTTTCATTCCATCTATCCACGCATCTCCAGAACCGGGATCCCGTCTGCCCACATATCCCCGGCAACCGGAATGCGAATCGTGCCAGACGTCGCGGTGAATGGAACATGCTTACCGTTCGACAAAAGCCTCACATTGGCGATCCTTCGAGAGAGCCCCTTCATGACGATCTCGTGGCAGGAAGTGTCCAATACAAAAACGTAGACGGAATCGGCTCGCGCCGTTGTGCGGTATTGCAGTTCACCCTGTATGGGGCCATAGGTGCTGCCATAGATTGCTGCGGCGTTCTTGCCCACCCAACTGCCAACTGCTTCCAGCCGTTCGACGAATTCCGTCTGAATCTGACCATCAGGTTGTGGCCCAACATCCAACAGGAAATTGCCGCCCCTGCTGATAATCTCCACCATGGAGCGAATCAATAGGTCGGAACTCTTGAAGTTGCGGTCCTTCGCTCGATAGGCCCAAGTGTCGTTGATGGTCATGCAGGCTTCCCAGGGCTGGAAGTCTTTCGGGCTCGGCACGGTAATCGCCTGCTTGTCTGCTGCGCTGTGGTCCGGACTGTCCATCCGAATGCCCTTCACCGGGATGGCCTTGGGAATGAACTGTTCCGGGGTGGCAAAATCGCCAGGCACTCCCATGCGATTGTTCACCAGTGCCGCCGGTTGTAATCGCCGCACTTCATCCACGAATCGTTGACCGTCATAGCGTGTCTGTGCATTCGGATCGACCGTGTCGAACCACACTTCCGCAACCGGTCCGTACTTCGTCAGCAACTCGTGCAACTGCAGTCCCATGTATTCCAGGTAGAGCGGCCACTCGGGGCGCTCCGGTTGGCCGCGATAGTTGGTTGCCGAAAGCTTAGTGGTATCGCGATAGCCAGGGTGGTTCATATCCGGCGGAGAGTAGTAAAAGCCCAGCGGCATCTGCTTTGCGTGGCAGGCATCGGCCAACTGGCGAACAATGTCTTTCCCGTAGGGCGTGCGCGTGATCTTGTAGTCGGTGTACTCGGAGTCGAACATGCAGAAGCCGTCGTGGTGCTTCGTAGTGAAGACCATATACCGCTGTCCCGCTCTGCGGGCAATGTCTACCCACGCATCGGGATCAAAATGCACAGGATTGAATCGTGTCGGCAGAGCACGATACTCGGCCTCCGTGATCTCACCATTGGGCACGAGAATGGGCCATGAGGCTTCGACCCCCGCAACCGAGTAGGGGCCCCAGTGAATGAACATTCCGAACTTGGCTTCTTGTTGCCATGCAATCCGATCCGGCGTGACAGCCAATGCGCTCAGCCGCCTGCACTTGACCACAATTGCAGCAGACCCGATGCTGGCAAGAAAGGCTCTTCTGCTGCACAAGCTCTTCATCCTCACCATGATCCTCCTCTTTTTCCTGAAAAATGCCCTCCCAGCTGGCTACCGTCTTGAGAGCATGTTGTAGAACAGGAGACACGCCGCTCAGACTGCTGAATCGCATTCGAATCGAGGCCGCCAGAAAGCGACTCCGAGCGGGTACAGGGGTCACGGAGACCGCATTCGCTTGCGGGTACTCGAGCAGCCAGTACTTTGCCCGTCAATTTCGCAAACTCACCGGAACTACTCCAGCCCGATTTGTACAGACCGCCACGTAAAGCTCTGCTTCGAAATCAGAAACACGCTGCAGCTTTGGTGCGAGGTTTGAAATGTTAAAGCTAACTAACCTGGCACCTTTTTGGGAGGGCGTGAACTCAAACATGAATGTCTTTGCGCTAGCCAGTTCGCGAGAGAATGTGACCGCATCGGGTGCGAACAGGGATTTGTAGTCTGTTGATCTTGTCCACGATTGACGGACAGGGGAAGCTTGATCAAACTTTATGCGGACTGCTCCGTTATCCACTACGGTCTCGGTGTTGATAAAGGCGTCAGTCTCGTGTTTTTTACAACGAATCACCAGAGTGCTGTTGTCGGTACCAGATTTGGTTAGCGTAACAATGGGCGTGTTGTCCATCTCGTCCACCGATTCAACCAGAACCCATTCGGTGCCGGCAGCAGCGGACGCCATTGGGGTCGATTCTGATGGGGCCTTGCTTGAATTTGAGGCTTTCGCACGTAGCCCACTTGAGACGCTCAATGCACCTACCGCGATAAGTCCTAAAAAGGCAGCTGTCATCACTCCAGCCCAACCACCAAACGGCATTGCGGTCGGAGTATGACCAACCAGCGGGCCGGTGGGTCCATTCTCGACGATGCTGTTCTTCTTAAGAAGGAAGCCTAATAATGCGGCACCCATCGTGGGAAAGAACCAGATCGCGGCCAGCAAACCCATACCAAGAACCATCCCAATGCCTGCTCCGGTCCGTTCCGCGTCGCTCGTTAATCCTGTTGTGCCTTTTGCCATCGAAATTAGACCCACTAAGGTGGCAATGGCCATTACGACAGTCCATAGAATTGCGAAGTTCTTGAAGATATTCCAAGGCTTGCCTCCTTCTCTCACTTCGCCCTGCTTCAGCGGACGCAACGCCAGATAGACGGGCAAAACGATCGGTCCAAATATCGCAGTTCTGACCGCCCACAAAGCGGCCAACGCTGCCATTTTCCTGATAAGGCCGTCAAGGAGAACCCATAGCGCGAACACACCATACAGCAAGAAGTAGGACATAGACTCTTCTCCTCCTAGAGCCTTGCGGGGGAGGAACCACACCGAATTCCTTTTCAACTTGAAAGCGGCACAATTATACGTCTCTTTAGCTTTTTGGTGACATTGGGTAGCCTTCTTCTCTCCAACCTTAACGCGCTTGCGAATCTCAGCGACTTGTGTCGCAGTCAGCGCGGGTTCACCACCACTCCATGCCAGTGTCTCCCCGTTCGGGTATGTATGCCCTCCTCATTAAGGCGCTCTGCGATTCTGTCGAAAGCCAACCCTTCCGCCCTGAGTTCTTTCATCCGCTCCATAGCTGCCCTCTCAGTTTCATTTCGGCCGAACGGTTTTCGCCCTTCGCATCGACCCTCTGCAGCCCGTTTCCGGATTCTGGCTCCCCGGAGTTTTAACACGATCTGGCTTTTGTCTGATTGTGCCACTGCCTCCCAGCCTTCAACTACTGCCGACCCTCCGCACCCCAAGCGGGCTCCCCACAATTGATGCTAATTGCAATTCTTGGCTAACTTGACTACCGTCATTAGCTTGCGCGTGCCCTCCGGGCCTGCCCGATTACTACTGATTTGTGCCATTTTCTATCTAGGGTCCCCACAGAAGTCCCCACAGTCCGGCGGCAAAGAATAGTAACCATTGCGCTTGATTCCGTGCGACATGAAACCGTAGAGCACATCGTCGCTAATTCGGCGAGGATCAATGTCGAAACGTGTTTACCGTTAAGCCCCGAACGCACGAACGTCAATTTCAATGTCAGCAACCTCACTTGGCGCGAAGGATGATGTTGTTATCGCTGTCGGCGAAATAGAGATAACCACTTGTATCGGTCAGCAGTCCCGTTGGGAACAAGAGCGATACCGCGGTTGTCAAATTCGTTGATTTGTCTGACTGTGTGCCTCCTCCGACCACGGTTGCGATTGCACCTGGCTGGATCTGCACTCCGAGCAGAGTGGTCGCGGATGATTGCATATTGACCGCCCGAATCAAATTGTCGCCCATATCTGCGATGTAGACATTTCCAGCAGAATCCAGTGCGACGCTGATGGGTCCATTGATTTCCGCATGAATCGCAGGCGTGCCATCCGGGCTAGTGCCTGCAGTCCCGGTTCCTGCGATGGTAGTGATCATGTGCGTTGAGCCGTTTACTTCGCGGATGCGGTTATTGAGCAGGTCAGAGATATATAGGTTGTCCGACGAATCGATCGCAATTCGCGTGGGTTCGTTCAGCTCAGCACTCGTGGCGGGAATTCCATCTAAATTGAAACCGGCAGAACCGTTCCCAGCGACCGTGCTGATGACGCCAGCGGGTGTCACCATCCGAATCCGGTTGTCGCTGGTGTCGGCAATGTAAAGGTCGCCCTTCGAGTCGAATGCGATGGAATCCGGGAAATTCAGGCCGACTTTCGTTGCGTCGGGGCCATCACCGGTGAAGCCGGCATAGCCATCCCCTGCAACAGTTGTAATGACGCTCGTTGGACCGGGAGTCACCATCCGAATCCGGTTGTTGCCGGCGTCGGAGATATAAAGATTGCCGTTCGGACCGAAAGCAAGCTGGGTAGGGTTGCTGAGCCTCGAGCTGGTGGCAAGATTGCCGTCTCCAGAGAATCCGGCAGTTCCTGTCCCTGCAAAGGTCGTCACATTATTGGAAGTGTTTAATTCAAGGATGGCATTGTTGCCGTCATCATCGAAATAGACATTTCCTCCGCTATCGATAGCGATCCCGGTAGGTCCATTCAAAGAAATACCCAAGGCCGAACCGTTCATCACGACGCTTGCCTGTGATCCATTCCCGGCGACAGGGGAGACCGCCGGTCCCAAGAGTGGATTTGTGGCTGGGTTCGATGCGTCGCAGAGCGCGACAGCGTAATCGAGCGGGTCCGTGGGAATGGGGCTTATGCTCAACTGAACCAAATCCAATCCTGTCGTTGAGGAAGGAGAGTAGTGGTTCACGAATTGACTTAAGAGAAATCCCGCGCAATCCGGCAAGAGTGTAGTTGTGGTCAGATCGATGAATCCTGCGCATACTGCATCTGTCAACCCAAGCGATCCAACTGTTCCCACGCCGGTTATCGAGACGGCACATGAGGCCAACGTCAACCCCGCTCCGGCACATTCGGCAATGCCAAAAACCTTGTCAGCAACCCTCGCGATTGTGCACGCAGCTGGAAAGGGATTCGTTGGCAGAAGTGAGATGTTCTCCTGCTTGAATAACGTGGTGCACTGACTGGACTGAGTTATGGATAGAGCTGAAATGGAATAGCAGTAGCTGGGAGCTGCGAACGGCGAGGTGCTGCCAGGGGCGTCAGTACTGATGCCGATTGCTACGGGCGCAATCGTGGAAGAGGTCGAGGCTTGCGGCACCGATTCAATTCCAAGTCTTGATCGAATGACTGAAGCAAAGTTGCTATTTCTTTTGCCCGCGAGAAGAGAGGATATGCCATTCGCAGAGATTCCTGTGAATGCGATGCTCGTGCTCACGGACTGTGTGCCGATTGTCGCAACTAACCCAACCACTTCAGTGGAGGTAATTCCGGCGGGAGGTGTCACATTCGTTAAGAACGATCCGTTTGTGTCTGTAACTCCCGAATCGATGCTGAGTGTGCCTTGACTGGCAGCTATTGTGAAGGGCAGTCCCGCAATCGGATTGCCAGATGCGTCTTTGACCGCTACAACCGCCATCCATGGACCAGTCGGACTAGTGGGTGTGACTGGCGTTGCGAACATCGTCAACGAGGCTACCGAGGCAAGTTGCAATGAGGTGCTTGAGCTGCCACCACCGCCCGGCGATGGACTGGACACCGTTACAGCAACGGAAGTCCCTGAGGCGAGTACAGAAGCGGGGGCGTTAGCTGTAAGTTCGGTGGCAGAAACGAAGGTTGTTGTCGCGGCAGCGCCGTTGAACAGAATTTTTGACGTAGAAACGAAGTTACTGCCGGTGGCTGTAATCAACGTGCTGGGAGCCCCCACTGCGAGCTTGCCGGGGGATATCGAACTGAGCGCCGGTAAAGGATTGTTCACTGTGAAGTTCAGCGCGTTCGAGGGACCGCCGCCCGGCGAAGGATTTGTGACGACCACCGGATAATTGCCTGCTGTTGTCTGGTCGCTTGCGCTGGCGGAGATCGTAAGTTGATTCGCGCTCACGTATGTAGCAACATGCGCAGACCCATTGTAGGAAACCGTTGATGTCGACATGAAATTGGCGCCATTGATTGTGACCGTTTGGGCCGCGGCACCTGCTGTATTAGAGGTGGGAGAAATGCTGGTTATAGTCGGTATTGGGTTATTCGCAGGAGCTGTCGTAGTTGTGGAATTGCTCCCGCCGCCGCAGGCTGTAAGACTTACTGCGACTGCGGTCATCGCAAGGAATCGTTCAAGGTGCATGGAACCCTCGCTGATCCTGAATTTTGGGGGAGAATTGATTCTACACCGAGTCAAATGGACAATGAGTGAAATATTTCTTGCGCAGATCAATAAAGGGTGCTCGGACGAGGTATCCGGAACGACTTTCCGGGTGAGTGCAAGATGCTCCACAGAACGACCGACGATATCGGTATGCCAAACATTAATTCGAAAAACCGGGAATTACCCATTCCCGGACCCTGCGGCGTTTGCCGTTACCGATCCGAACAGCAACCGGCTAATCCTAGTCCAGAGAGTACATTAGCCTCATTGCAGCAGTTGCCTCGTTGATCCGCTGTTTTGCCATCTCCCCACGTCAGTTATGCGCTGGCTATTTCACGATGCACGGTGTGATCTGCACCGGGAAATTCACGGAATTCGCGATGAAGCAGCTCTTGTGTGCCTCTTCGTGGAGCGCCTCGGCCTTGGCCGGATCGGAACTGGACGCAATGGTGACTTTAGGGTTGAGTTCCACTTTCGCGAACGAGCCGCTCCCGGAGCCGGTCTCTTGCATCGTTCCCGATGCCGCATCCTCATAGCCCGCCACCACCACGCCGTTCACCGCGCACAAATGCAGATACCACAGCATGTGACAGGACGAAAGGCTGGCCACCAGGAGCTCTTCCGGATTGTAGCGCCGCGCGTCACCGCGAAAGGCCGGATCGCTGGAGCCTTCCACCGCCGCCTTTCCCTCCGCCTGAATCAGATAGTCTCGCGCATAGCTGCGATAGTTCTTCGTTCCCTCGCCGGTATTCCCCGTCCAACGAACCTGTAGGGCATAGGAATGATCTCTCATTGCCTGTCTCCGTTTTCCGCGTCATTGTGCGTCGAAGCCGTTCGACGCGCTTCCCGTTCCTGGGTCCATGCCTCAGCCAATGCACGTGCTTCCTCGGTCTTATCGACAACCAGAATGAGCCGATGCTCGTGGTCGCTATAAAGAACTTCGATGTTCACCCCCGCCTCCGCCATGCGGCGCGTCAGTTTGCCCAACTGCCCCGGTTCGTCCTGATTCAGCCGTTCCTGCCCGGACCCAGGACAGAGTCGAGTATTGTTTTGGTCTCGACAACGGTCGCAAACTCGCCGTTAAGGTCGCTGAGTGCTGCGAAGTGAACATCCGAAGCTGCTCTCTTTCGCCCATCTATGCCGATTTGATCGAAGGCCGCCGTGGCATCCGCGACTACGTAAGCGTGAAAGCCTAAATTTCCAGCCATACGAGTCGTAGTCGAGACACAATGCTGGGTTGTCAAACCGACGATTACAAGCGTGTCGATTTCGGCGGCTCGTAGATAGTGCTCAAGCTTGGTTCCAATGAAGCCGCTGTTTACAGTCTTGTGGTGAACAGGTTCACCTTCGCGCGGGACTGCTTCGGCTTTAGGTGAATTGCCCGGCGTCCCCGGTACAAATCTTCCGTTTGGTGATGGCGAGTCATGGTGCACGTGAACTACGGGGCGCCCGCTCTCTCGCCATGCTGCAAGAAGACGGTCGATGTTGGCTTCAGCCTCGGGGTTGTTGCGCGGCCCCCAACTCGGATCAGAGAAACCCTGTTGTACATCGATTACCAAAAGTGCGGCATGAGCATTGAATGGATCCATGATCTCCTCCAAGGGCGACGACTGACGTTCTGGTCTCACTATCTTCCTAATGGCCATGGCAGAAATGCCATTTATCAGCAGAATCCTGCCATACTGGTGATCGAGGCCTGCCCGGTGACACGAAACGTCGTTTTTCTGGTCGCACCACCGTTCGAACTGCTTGATCTGACCGGTCCTTACTCTGTCTTTGCTGAGGCAAATGCCGCCAGCGGGTCAAGGGAGTACGCACTACAGGTTGTTTCAACCAGTCAAGAGGAAGCACTCATGAGCACCGCAGGCCTCTCATTGACTTCCCAGTACTTCTATCAAGATTTCAGAAGGCCAATTGATACTCTCCTGGTGATTGGCGGGCGCGGAGCAATGCGACCGTACAACGAGGATGTTCTCCGATGGATCCGTACAAGGCAGGGGCGAATCCGTCGGCTCGGTTCCGTGTGTATAGGAGCCTTTTTGCTTGCTGCCACAGGGCTTCTCGACGGGCGAATGGCCACGACACATTGGCAGTGCTGCGACCAGTTTTCGCATGAGTACCCAAACATTGACGTGAAGAAAGACCCAATCTTTGTAAAAGACGGCCCCTTCTATAGCAGCGCTGGCGTCACGGCGGGCATCGATCTCTCTTTAGCGTTAGTTGAGGAAGACCTCGGGGTCAGGATTGCTGGTCAGGTGGCGCGGGTACTCGTGCTGTATCTTCGGCGACCAGGAGGGCAGGCCCAATTTAGTGATCTCATATCGGAGAGCGACACCGTTACAGATAATGCATTGAGAGACCTGCCTGCCTGGGTGAGAGGGAGAATGGCGCGGGGTCTCTCTGTTAGAACACTTGCTCGGCAGGTGTCCATGAGTCCTCGAACATTTGCAAGGCGCTTTGCCTCTGAATTCCATCAGACACCAGCCTCATGGGTGCGGAAAATGCGAGCAGAAGGAGCCAAAACACTGCTACAGGAGCCTGGCTCCACGCTCTCTGTTGTGGCAAAGCGATGCGGTTTCAGAAGTGTTGCCGCTCTAAGGAATGAATTTATCCTTCAATTTGGTACAACGCCGAAGGAATACAAGCTGAGACTTGGCTCCTAGGCCGTGTCGTACTCGCCTAAGCGAGAAGGCGCAGGGAGTATGCATGTTCGAGGCATCCCGCAAAGCGAACGCTGGTCGCTTCTGGACCTGCCAATCCCATATGGGCGAGCGTGTGTTAAGTGTGAGCCTTGCCGGTTGGTCTGAGCTACACGTGGGAAGGTCAAGGATGGTAAGCTGAAGCGGCGAATTGCGTCATCAGACTCAGATGGATCCTCAGAAACGCGCATGTGGCCTGGAGAGATTCCCGCTTTACGCCATATCCGCCAATGTACTCATCGAGGACCGGTTAGTACCGATACGTCGGCATGGCGACCCGAATCCACTGGCTCATCACCGGGTGACGATCGCAGCTGCAATCGGCGTTTGCCGGGACCGATCCTGCTAGACCGTGGGCTTCTTCTTGCTAGTTGAGGTCCGGAGTCTCCCCGGTCCCCGAGAGCGAGGGACCTGGGGCACCCTCGATGTGGTTTTTGATTCGTCGAGACCGAGGCCACCCGCCGGACTCAGGAGAAGTGGACCGAGCCGATCGGAGACCGATCGCTTCCCAAACGAGGTAGCGTGGGAAGATGTCTGGGTCTGGAAGGGATATAGTCTACCTGTTGGGAGACACAGCCGTGGAAAACGCACCCCTCAAAGCCGCTGTCACGTCAGAGATATTCGAACAGGGAATACGAATTGCAGATATCATGATGCCGTGTTTCATGAAGAAGACGCGAGAGTTATTCCTGCAGAAGCCGGGCCAGACACGCGGACGCCTCGTTCACTACACAACAGCAGAGGCCGCTCTCAACATAATCAGAACCAAACGTTTCTGGATGCGCAACACCAACTGCATGTCTGACTTCAGCGAAGTGCAGCACGGCTTTGATATCTTGAATAGCTTCTTCGCTAACAAAGCGAGAAAAGAATCGTTCACTGAGGCCCTGGACGACTGCATCCCCGGTGTTGCCTCCGAAGCAATCTCTGTGTTCGAGAACTCCTGGCGTGACATTCGGTTCAACTCCTACATCGCGTGTCTGTCGGAGCATCAGGACAGCGAAGACTCAAACGGGCGACTTTCGATGTGGCGTGCCTTCGGCGGAGCTGCGACTCGAATCGGGATTGTGCTAAACATCCCATACACTCTTTCTATTCTTCCCCTGAACATCATATTCAGTTCCGTTGCATACTTTTCGGAATCTGCGGCGCACGAGGACCTGGAAGAAGTCATTGGAAACGTTCGCGCCAATCGCGAGTATCTTCGGATGATTGGTCGTGATGCCCTTGTCGGGATAGTTTTCAGCACGTTTTTGTTTCGCGTGGCTTGTCTGAAACACGAGGGCTTCCACGAGGAGAGGGAGTGGCGAGCAATCTATGCCCCGACGCTTGGGGCCTATGCACCGATGCTTGGGCCATCTCGACTCATGGAGTCATCGACCGAAGTCGTCTCCGGGGTGCCGCAAGTCGTTT
>OBLU010002276.1_pt1 | contig 17790 bp, 14 predicted proteins | sample 1518681 | NCBI WGS metagenome assembly OBLU01 (sample SAMEA3539304, study PRJEB22396) | soil metagenome | biome: tundra; feature: field; material: soil | place: USA | collected 2010-05 | depth 0.15 m | reverse complement strand
AGAAGCGCCGCGCTTACCGCGACTGCGAATACTGGGGCAAGCCCGTTCCCGGCTTCGGCGATCCCCATGCCCGCGTCCTGGTGCTCGGACTCGCTCCCGGCGCCCACGGTTCCAATCGCACCGGCCGCCCTTTCACCGGAGACGCCTCCGGCAAATTCATGTACCCGGTGTTGTACGAAACCGGTTTCGCGAATCAGCCCACGGCCACTGACCGCAATGACAGTCTCACTCTCACGGATCTTTACATCACCGCCGCCGCCCGCTGCGCGCCGCCAGACAATAAGCCACTGCCCGGGGAACTGGCTAACTGCGCTCCGTTTCTGGAGCGCGAAATCGAAGGACTTAAGGATCTGCGCGTCATCGTTGCTCTGGGAAGAATCGGATTCGACGCCTATCTCAACTATCTACAGCGAAGAAAGCTGATCGCCGGCAAGCGGGAGTATGGATTCCGCCACGGCGGTGAATACGCCCTGCCGGATGGGCGCGTCCTTTTAGCTTCCTACCATCCCTCCAACCAGAACACCCAGACGGGGAAGCTGACCAAAGAGATGTTCCGAAAGATTTTCACGCGAGCGCACGAACTGGCCGATGAATCAACTGGGCGGATCCCGCGGTAGCGGACACCTCTGGGCCGGCATGGGGGCCCCGTCGCTCCGGGATGTGCCGCCCTTATTCCACCTGTAGAGACGGGGCTTGCCCCGTCTCCCGCGTGCCACGCCCCCAATGTTGCGCTTGGTGTGAGACGCGGCAAGCCGCGTCTCTACGGGAAATCAGGTGCCACTTCAAAATCCTACGAACACCGGCTCCGGCTCCAGCAGAATGCCCCACGCTTCCTGCACGCCGCGCTGGATTTCATCTTTCAGCTCGACAATATCGCTCGCTCTTGCGTTTCCGCGGTTGATCAGCGCCAGCGCATGTTTGTGCGAGATCCCGGCCGCTCCCGCGGCGTATCCCTTGGAGAAGCCCGCGAGTTCCACCAGCCATGCGGCCGAAACTTTTTTTTGCGCATCGAGAGCGGGGTAGCTGGGAATCTCGAGCGCTTTGGAAGCGGCGCGCGCGGCCAACTCTTTGAATTGCGCTTCGCTGAGCACGGGATTCTTGAAGAACGATCCGGCGCTGCGGCAATCGTCGTCTCCGGGAACAATCAGCATGCCTTTGCTTCGCCGTATTTCGCGCACCGCCGCGCGGGTTTCGGCGAGCGATGGCGGCGTCGTTTTTTCGGCGGGGCGTTCGGAAAAGTTTTCCTGAACACGCCCGGCAAAATGCCTTTGCAAATCGGCATATTTCAAACTCGGAGCCCCACCCCGGTGCAACCGGTAATTCACCCTCAAGATAATGTAGCGTCCACGTTCCGTGCTGTTAAAGATGCTGGCGCGATAACGGAATCCGCAGGCCGGCTTGGGCAAAACCACAATGCGATCTTGTTTCAAATCGAGGGCGCGCACCGATTCGATCGTGTTGGCGACCTCCTGCCCATAAGCGCCAACGTTTTGCACGGGCGTGCCCCCTACGCTGCCCGGAATACCGCTCAGGCACTCGACTCCCGCGCAATTCTGCGCGACCGCCTGCGCCACAAAGTCATCCCAGTTGACGCCTGCGCCCACGCTGAAGAGCACAGCGTTACCCGTGGCGTCGTTTGCGGTTGGACTGGCGATGCCGCCGATCGCGATTTTCAGCACCAGCCCTGGCCAACCCGAATCGGCGACCACCAGGTTACTTCCCCCGCCCAGCACGAACAGCGGCAACTCGCGGCGTTTCGCGAACTGCACGGCCTCCCGAACCTCGTCTTCTCTCCGCAACTCCGCAAAGAAGCGTGCTGTCCCGCCCACCTGCAAGGTGGTCAATGGCGCCAGCGGAACGTTCTCCTGAATCGTCATGAGTGCTAATTTCCCTGTATATCGAGTTGAGCATCTCATGTCTGCCTCGGCAGGCATATTGAGAACGGAGCTACATTTCGAATCGCGATGGCGAAACAACCTTTTGGGGACAAAGTCTGAATACAGGAGAGCCCATGCATAAAGCCCGTCGTCCTTCTTCCTTCTTCGACGACTTGTGTGGCAGCGGGGCTGCGCCCCGCTTGGACGGGGCAGAGCCCCGTCCCCACACAAATAAGCTCAAGACCATCGAAACCCGGCCCGGCCAGCCCGTCACAAGTCTAAGTAAGCTGGATCACAGCGCGAATCGGCTGGATTGGCGGATCATATCCAAAGGTCGGTGCCACAATCCTGCCACAAGTGGGTAATACTGGCCGGATTCTGGTTCCGGAACGATGTGACGGCATGGAACTCAAACCATTCGCCGTGCGAGACCTTGGAGTACTCGAATGAGCACAGAACTGCATCTGACCGCAGCTATAAGCCACGATCTAGCCGAGTCGCTCACCCCTGCGCAGAAAGATGCGCTACAGCGGGCAGTTGCCAAGATTGTCGCGTTGGGCGAACAAACAGGGGTCAACGCGGATGAGATGATTGAGTTGCTAAAGGCGGGCCTGACCGTCGGCGAACTGCTGGAGTACCTGGTGGCTCGCTCTGGAGAGGTTGCCTAGTGGAGCGAGGTTTCAAGGTTCCACTAATGCCAGATGCTGGTTCAGACCTTGCAACCTTGCAACCTTGAAACTCTGAAACCTGGCTCTTAACCGTTTGCCGCCGGCCCGGTGATTGGGTAATCTCTAGCGATGCAGTCTCGCCGGGAAATCAGCATGCCTGGAAGGATGCCCTTCGCGCCGTCCAACAAGGCGTTCTTCTTCCAACCGCCGCTGTGCGCGTTGATTATTCTCGGAGTGATCGCGTTCGGTTCGACAATTGTGGTATCCGGCCAGGAAACGCCGAAGCCGCCGCTGCAGACGCAGCCCAGCCCTTCACCGGCGGCGCAACCTCCTCCCGATCAGGCTCCGGTTGCTCCGCCACCAGCACCCGTAGCCCTGTACAATCTGCTGCAGAAGAAATCCGTGGTTTTCCCCGACATCGCTTACGGTACGGAACGGCTTTCGGCGGGACAAAAATTTCAGCTGTTCGTGGACAACAGCGTTTCCGTGGACTCGGTGACATGGGCAGTGCTCGGTTCGGCGGTCGGCCAAGCGACTGATTCGCCAACCGGCTACGGGCAAGAGTGGGGCGGATACGGCAAGCGCTTCGGGTCCGATATGGCCCGGGAGGCGTCCAGCGAATTCTTCGGGACGTTTCTGCTGGCTTCTGCGCTGCACGAGGATCCGCGTTTCTATGCAGAGATTCATCCAAAGTTTTTTCACGCCGTGAAGTATTCGGTGCAACGGGTCTTCATCATGCGCAGCGATGACGGTCGTGACGTCGTTGCCTGGTCCAGGCTGGGCGGTCCGCTGATGGCCGAGGGACTGGCGAACGTATACTGGCCGGACCGGAACCGCACCGTCGGAGATACTTTGTTTCGTTATGGTCTGGATTTGGCAAGCCGCGCGGGCGGAAACATGCTCCGCGAGTACTGGCCGGTTTTGTTGGCGAAGATCCGCCACGCGCCCCGGCCGGCCGCCGGGGGCAATTGACGGTCGGGAAAAAGGCTGGCTTTCGTTTTCTGCATGCGCATCTAAGTGAAGAACGTCGGATCCAGGAAACAGGAGATCGAGATTGAGGAATCGGATACTCTTCTTACTTGCCTTTTGCGGGCTCATCGCATCGGCTTCGGCACAATCGGATTTCAATCGTTTCAACTTTACCGCTGGCGCCGGGCTTGGCATGGGCCGCGGAGAGGTTGCCTCTTTTGTCGGGAACTCTTTCCAAGGAGTGCTCGGAGGCGGCATGAACTTCAGCCGCCTGTTCGGCGTGGATGCCGAATACATGTACTACGACCTGAACTTAAAATCCACCGTGAGCCAGAGTCAGAGCTTGAACAACTCCAGCGCACATATGCAGTCGATAAGTCTGGACGGCATCGTTAACGTGCCCCGCCATCTCGGCAAACTTGGTGCATACGGAATTCTTGGCGTAGGTTTCTATCGGCGCAGCGTTTCGGCGAACAGAGAATTGCTCACGGGCCTTCCGACTTGCCAACCCACATGGACTCGCTGGTGGGGTATTAACTGCTACAACAACGTTCTTCAGGGCGAGCAATGGCTGTCGTCCTACTCCAAGGACGCGGGCGGCTTCAACTTCGGCGGCGGATTGACCTATCCTCTGTACCATCTCCACCATGCCAAGCTCTACGGCGAATGGCGCTACCATCGCGCTTATCATAGTGACGGCAAGACGATTGTTATCCCCATCACGGTCGGGCTGCGCTGGTGAAGAGAGTTGGCCTGCTTAGTTTCTTTTTTGGAACATTTTCCCGTAGAGACGAGGCTTGCCTCGTCTCTGAGGCTAGACGCGCTGAGCCGCGTCCCTATTGCCGATGTTCTGGTGGAACCGAGGCGGCGGACTGGGGCGCTGGCAGTCCGAGGAAGCCTACGGCGGCCAGGCAATACAAGAGAGCGGCGAGCAGCAGCAGCGCTTTCATTCCAGTGATCAGCGACAGGCTTTCCAGCAGGCCACCTACGACTGCGCCGAGCATGTTGGCGCCCAGGGCGGCGGCGGGGGAGTCAGCCGAGCGGAATTCGGAAGCGAACAATAATCCGGCAAAGAAAACCGGGATGGCAAAGATAAGGGCCGCGAAGGAGCCGACCAGAGCGGCCGCGCCGGGAATCCGGCTGAACGGAATGAAGTAGGCGCAGGCAATGCCGAGCAGGATCCCGATCAGAGTCCAGGCGCGCGGCCACGCGCGTTGTTGTCTCTCGATTACGAAGTTGGCGAGCAGAAGCGCGGAGAGAATGGCGGCGATTACGATGCCGTTGACTTGCCAGGTGGTCCCAAAATACAAAGCCAACCGGCTGACGACTTGCGTTTCGAGCAGCAGGAATCCGGCGCCCATGCTGAAGAAGAACAGCGATGGAACGCGGCTGCGGGCTTCGGGAATCTGGAAATAAAGGACGGCCGCGAGCAAAATGACGAGCGCGCTCAGCAGGTAGAAGATGCCCGGGATCCAGTGTCCCTGGTGGTAGAGATACGGCCAATCGTCAGTAGTCACGGCGACGGGGGTGACCGCGACTTCGGGCGAGGCGAGAAACGCTGGACGGCGGTCAGCGGCAAACTGACGCAATCGCGGATCGGCGGCCAGGCTGGCTTCGACCTGTCCTGAGGGCGAAATGGCAAAGCAGGTGGCAGCCGCGGTGTAACTGGAAAGCGCGAGGAAAACCACCGGAGGTTTCGCGAAAGTGCGGGTCAGCATTTCGGCCAGGCGTCGTCCCACAAAAGAATGATTGATCTGGAACTTGAGGAACAGAACGCCGCCGGGGGCGAGCAGCGCGCGAGCTTCGCGGAAGGACTCTTCGGTGTAGACGAAGTTGTCGAGGCGCATGTTGGAATAGTCGGAGAGCTGAGTGTGGGAATCGAGCAATCCGAAAAGGATGAGGTCGTAACGGGCAGTGGTGCGCTTCATGAAGGCGCGGGCGTCGGTGAGGTGAGCGGAGACCCGTGGATCGTCGTAGGGATGCTCGGGGTGGCGGCGGCCGAGGGCGAAGATTTTGGGATCGATTTCCACGGCATCGACGGCGCGGGCCTGATGGCGCAGAGCGGCGGCAACGTCATTCCCGGTGCCCGAACCGACAATCAGGACGCGCGGGTTCGGGGATGTGAAACGGAAGGGTAGATTGTAGGGATTCTCGTCCGGCGCCTCGGTCAACAAATGGGGGTGACGAGCCAGAAAGTCGGGAGAGAGGTCCACAGTGATCTGGTAGCCGGTGTGGTTGACGCGAATCTGGGCGTCGAGAAGTTCGCCATCGGGAAAATACTGATCCTCGACTTCGATCTGCTGGTAGGGAGTCCAAAGGTTGAAGTGGTGCGGAGTGGAAGGATCGAAGAGCAAGAGCGCGACGGGCAGGACGGCAGCGGCGAGCCAGAGGGTATCGCTCCGGTTGGATTGCAGCAGCGCCATACCCGCCAGAACGATGGCGAACCAGACTGCGGGGGGCAGAGCCAACCAGGACACGGCAAAGAATGCGAGGATGCCGGCCAGACTACCGGCCAGGTTCCAGGAGTAGCCATAAAGCGTGCGTGGAGCCAGTTCGATCTGGCGGCTTACGGTTTGTCCGATGGGGATGAAAATGTAAGTGATGAGTAAGAGCAGAATGGCGGTGACCGCCACGGCCAGAAGAAAGCCCGAGGTGTCCTGCGCGGCGCGGGTGGCCCATATTTCGATGTCCTGCGCGGCGCCGAGGTATTGCGAGAGGGTCTCCATGACCTGCGGGCCGCGCCAGGGCAAACGAACGATGGCAATCAATCCAACGAGAGCGGTGGCAGCGGTCTGCCAGCGCGGGCGTTGGCGAGCCAGAGCGCAGCCCAGTCCGAAGCCGAGAAAACAGAGCAGCAGCGCCAGGTTCTTGACATAAGCAAACACGCGGACTTCGGTGGCGACCCAGCGGATGAGGGCGAGTTCCGCGAAGAGGGTGAGCGCGCTCGCCAGAAACAGGGTGGAGAGATTCCAGGGGCCGGGCAGGTCGGAGGCCTGGGCGCGCGGCTTGATCAGACGGTAGCCGACCAGGAGCGCGACCGCCAGGATAAAGCCCAGGATGCGCAGGGACATGGGGAATCCGTCGAGAAAAGTGCGGAACAGAATAACACGCGGTACGTCCACACGGAGCGCAGCGAAGGACTCGTACAATGGCGCGGCAACTTCTTCTTCTTGTTCTTCTTCTTCTCGCAAACCAATTGCTTCTGCCCGCTTCGTTCCAATTTCGATTCCCTAATTGACAGAGTTAGCGCCGGGCATTAGCTTGAATCAGTCTGTTTGCGCAGTCCTAAAGCTTGCGTCAGAAGGATGTCATATTGCCTAAATTATGCTGAGTGGCCGTTAGTGTTATCTTGCCTTCAAACCACACCAATTAGAGGAGAACCAACCATGTCATCGAGATCGCTCGTGGAGACTATTGTCACCCTGATGTTCGTGCCTTGCGCTTTAGCTGTCGCCGTTGCCCAGATGCCCAATCCCTACGGCTTCAGCATCAGCTTGGAGAATGCCAAGAAAGCGACTATGCCGGCGCTCGCGGAAGCAACGAAGAACAACTGGTCCATGGCGGTGGCGGTCGTCGACCCCGCAGGTAATCTGGTTTATTACGAGAAGATGGACAATACCCAACTCGGAAGCGCCAACGTCGCGATTGACAAGGCCCGCTCCGCTGCCCTGTTCAAGCGGCCGACGAAGGCGTTCCAGGATGCACTGGCGGCAGGTGGGGACGGCCTGCGCATTCTCCGACTGCAAGGCGCAACGCCGGTTGAGGGCGGCATTCCGCTCGTCAGCGACGGCAAGATTGTGGGAGCGATTGGCGTTTCGGGCGGCACCAGCGCGCAGGACGGCCAATGTGCCAAGGCGGGAGCCGATGCATTCAAGTGAGTCAATGCAAGGCTCTGACGTGAAATTGCCGAACACGCCATTAGCAGGCGAGCTGGTCGCGGGTTAGTTTCAGGCCGGTCAGGCTGCCGAGGATGGTTACGGCGATCTGCTCGGTGCGGAAAAATTCTTCGGCGGTTTGCTGCAGGTCGTCGATGGTGACGGCTTCGATGCGCTCGATGAGTTCGTCGAGGCCGTAGAAGTGGTCGTAATACATTTCCTGGCGGGCGAGGTTCGACATGCGCGCGGTCGAGGATTCGAGCGAGAGCATGAGGCTGCCTTTGAGCTGATCCTGGGAGCGGCGCAGTTCTTCTTCGGGGACGCGGGTGGTTTTCAGATTGCGGAATTCCGCGATGACGCACTCGACAACCTTGATGGCCGACTCGCGCGAGGTGCCCGCGTATACGCACATGGAGCCGGTGTCGCGGTAGGGGTTGAGGTCGCTATAGATGGAGTAGGCGAGCCCCTGGCGCTCGCGAATGTTCTGGAACAGGCGCGAGCTCATGCCGCCTCCGAGCAGCGTATTCAGGATGTAGGATGCGTAGCGGCGCTCGTGGGCCATGGGATGCGAGGGGACGCCGATGCAGATCTGGACCTGCTCGAGCGACTTCTTGTTGCGCAGGTTGATGCGGGAAAAAGTTTTCGGCTGGGGCGAGTGCAAACCGTTCTTCGCCGGCTTCACGTGTTCGAAATGTTTTGCGACGAGTTCGACAAAATGCTTGTGGTCGAGGTTCCCGGCAGCGCTGACGATGAGATTGCCGGGAGCGAAGTGGTGTCCATAGAAGCGGGAGACGACGGGGCGCTCGAATTTTCTTACGGTGTCGCGCGTGCCCAGGATCGGCAGACCGAGGGCGTGGTCCTTCCAGAAACTTTGGGTGAAGATTTCGTGGACGAGGTAGTCGGGATTATCCTGATCCATTTTTATTTCTTCGAGGATGACGCCGCGCTCCTTCGCGATATCGCCGGCATCGAAGACGGGATGAAGAACAAGATCGGTGAGGAGATCCATGGCCAGCGGAAGATGCTGGTCGAGGACTTTGATGTTGAAGCAGATGCATTCCTTCGCCGTGAAAGCGTCCATGTTGCCGCCGATCGAGTCGACCTGGCGCGCGATGGCTTCGGCGGAGCGGGTTTCCGTGCCCTTGAACACCATGTGTTCGATGAAGTGGGAGATGCCATTCCATTCCGAATCTTCGTCGCGCGAGCCGGACTTGAGCCAGATGCCGATCGCGACGGAACGGATGTGGGGCATCTGCTCGGTGATGACAGTCAGGCCGTTCGGCAGGATCTGACGACGAATGCTGCGAGTTTCTTTTACCATTAGCTGCTTACCATGAGTTTCCTAGTATGACGTTCGTATCCGACGTATGAAATTCCGGGGCGGGTTGCTTCTACTATTCTCCCACAATCCGAGGCTAGGCGACGGCGATCGGGGATCATCTTTTGTTTTGTTTAACTTACGGCGATTCGTCGGGCGCATGGTGATTGCGCTATTGCACGCAGTGACTAAGTAAACGGCAACGCATCCACGTTCTCACTTTTCGATAAGCCGACTTTCGTTATACTCTGCATACTCTGCGTGAGTGAAGAGGCGGGAACGAAGAGGCGGGAACCAGAGCGATTCTACGAGTGACCCCACATGGCCGAACAGAAGCTTCGCGTTCACTTTGGCGACTATCTGGGCAAAGCCGAAGTGGTTATCTATTTCGTTCTTGCGGTGTTGCTTTTTGTAACGGCGCTCGCGACGATTGCCAACGCCGGCAAAATGCTCTGGGAGGGCCTCATCCACTGGACGATTGCCGCCCAGACCCTGTCGGTGTTGGACCAACTGCTCGTTGTATTGATGCTGGTGGAAATTCTGCATACGGTGCGCATCTCCATCCACTCGCATTTTCTGGTTACCGAACCATTTCTTGTGGTGGGCCTGATTGCCTCGATTCGGCGCGTCCTGGTGATTACCTTGGAAGCGGCCACCCTCACAAAAGGTGGAACGTGGTCGGCCGACGGTGCGAGCATATTTCGAGCTAGCATGACCGAGCTTGGCTTGTTGGGACTGCTCATCCTCATTTTGGTATTTTCCATTACGCTTCTGCGCCGGTTCGCTCCCGCCCCAAAAGATATGGAAAGCTAAGGACACGCCTGGCTGACCTTCTCTGACGGAAAGTTGAGCGGGCGGAGTCGCCGCCGCTCGATTCCTGTGTTTTACGGATTACACTCAGAGACGGGCGAGAGCCTGCCCTAAGCTTGCCGAAGGGACGCCCGTCGCTCCACCAGCGCAATGCCCAGCCAATCCAATTCGCTCTTAGGACTTGACTTGCAGGAGCTCACGAATCTTGCGACTGGGTCGGGGCAACCTGCCTACCGGGGCCAGCAACTATTCGATGCGGTATACCGGCAAAAGCTCGATCGGCTGGATCAGGTCTCGACGCTGCCGCTCGAATATCGCGCCCGTCTGGCGGAGGAAGGCTGGCGGGTGGGGTTTCCGGGGATTGCGCGCAAATTTGTTTCGAGCGATGGCACGGTGCGGTATCTGGTGGAACTGGCCGACGGGGAGACGGTGGAGACGGTCTGGATGCCGGAGGGAGATGGCGGCGAAAGTGGCGACGGAAGCGAAGCGGGAGATGAAATCGAGGCGGGCACCGATGCAGAACGTGTGGCAGCGGGGCTTCGCCCCGCTGGACGGGGCCCTTCGGCTCCGCTCAGGGCAGGCTCCGCCCCGTCACCACACATGAGTTCGCGCCGGGCTACGATTTGCGTATCGAGCCAGGTGGGATGTGCGGTGAATTGCAAGTTCTGCTTCACGGCGTTGCTTGGGGTCAAGCGCAATCTGGAGGCGGGAGAAATCGTTGGGCAGATCGCGGTGGTGCTGCGGGAGCAGGGAGTTGAGCCTCCGCTGCAGCGCGTCAACATCGTGTTCATGGGCATGGGCGAACCTTTTTTGAACTATGACAACTTCATGAAGTCGGTCCGGCTGCTGGTGGAGGGCGTGGGGATTCCGGAGTCGCGGATGACGGTGTCGACGGCGGGGATCGTGCCGCGGATTCATGATTTCGGGCAGGAGGCGCTGCGTCCGAAGCTGGCGATTTCGCTGAATGGGTCGAATGACGAGTTGCGCAGCGCAGTGATGCCGCTGAACCGGAAGTGGAACCTGGAGGAACTGATGAAAGCGGCGCGCGAGTTTCCGCTGCGGGCGCGAGAGCGGCTCACGTTTGAGTATGTGCTCTTGGCAGGCGTGAATGATGCTCCGGAGCAGGCGCGCGAGGTAGTGGAGTTGGTGCGGGGCATAAGGGCAAAAATTAATTTGATTGCGCTGAATCCGGGAACGGAGTTGCCATACCGCACGCCGGAGCCAGAGCGGGTGCTTGCTTTCCAGCGGATTCTGGTGGCAGCGGGAATCCCGACATTCGTGCGGCGGCCGCGCGGGCGCGACATTTTTGCGGCGTGCGGACAGCTGAAGAGGGAAGGTTTCAAGGTTTCGGAGGTTTCAAGGTTGCAAGGTTAACCCCGCAACGACACCGGCCTTTTCATTGAGACTCTGAATCCTTGAAAACCTGAAACCTTCTTGCGCTGCGCTCCGGAGTTGGCGCGCACCGTGATCGTGGTCCTCATCTTCAGCCGATCGGAATAGGTAAGCAACTTCTCCACGCTCACTTTGGCTATCTTTCCTCGGGTCAGGTTGCTGACGGAAGGTTGATATTCGTCGAGGATCTCAACCAGTTGGCCCTGCGTGTAGCCCCGCTTCTCGATTTCCCGGAGAATAGCGTCGAGCAGCGTCGCTTTGACCTTCAGAGCCGACGCTTCCGAACGCGACAAGCCGAGATCGTCGAACACATCTCCCTTCGTGATGTGGCTTGGCCTATTTTCGGACTTCACCTGTTTTTGTCCCCTTGAATACGGTTTAGAACCTGTTTCAGCCGCGCTCGCGCGGTCGCGACATCTCGCTTGTCCGTCCTTCGGCTTTCCTTTTCGAAGCAGTGCAGGACGTGAATCACGCCGCCAATCTTCGTTAAGTAAACTACGCGGTACCAAGCCCGCTCATCCGATTCCTTGAGTTCCCAGACGCCCTTTCCAATGGACGCCATTGATCGCGTTTCGCACGCCGGAAACTCGCCGTTCTGTAGCCTGCGCAAAGAGTAGCCCAGGCCCAGTTTCACGTCTCTCGGGAATCCGCTCAGAACTTCCTTCGAATCTCCCTCCCAGTGAATCTCTGCCGGTGTGCGCCGAACGTCCTTCACGCTGATGCGATTATACAATTTATACTATAACATGCAAGTAGCAAAGTTTCACAGTTTCAGGTTTTAGAGTTTCCAAGAAAAGGCATGCGTCGTTGAGGGAAAGCTTTGAAACTTTGAAACCTTGAAACCTTGAACTTCACGAACTGCTGCGCGCCGCGGCCCGGTTGGGCACGCCAAAGGACGAGCGGTTTGCAGAATTTGTTGCGACCCGCAGCTCCATCCGGAAAGCGGGGTTGCCGGGAGTCGAAGGCTGCAAGAGACGGCCGCGATGTTCTTCGAGGATGCGGCAGCAGGCGCTCAGCGAAAGGCTAGAAGGCCTGTTCTCCCCTGGGGAGTTGAACACCGACGCGAACGAGAGTGGCTGGGAAGAGGGATCGTAAGAGGAGAAGTCAACCAGGACGAAGTTACCCTGGCTGTGCGTGCGAACGAACAGGGTGGAGTTTATTTCGCGATTGAGATGGGCGCTAATCTGTCCGGCAAGGTGCAGGCAGACGTGGAGAATCTGGTTGGAGTCGGCGAGCACGGACGGAAGCGAAGGAGCGAGTTCGAGGCGGATGGAATTGGCCTCCGCTTCCAGTTGGGGAGCGAGCAGGCGGGCGGCGGTTTGCAACACGGAGTTGACGTCGATGGCGGCAAGCTTGACCGGAGCCTGACGGGCAAAAGTGAGCAGGCTGGCAACCAGCGCGGTGGTGCGGCGGACCTGCTCGCCGATTTGCGCGGCTTGGAATTGTTCCTGGGGCGGCAAGGTGGACGCGCTGAGCAGGTCGGAGTATCCCAGCATGGCGGTGAGCGGGTTGTTGATCTCGTGGGCGGCTCCGCCGACCAACTGGCCGAGGGAGGCTAGCTTCTCGGATTGAATGAGCCTTTCCTGCAAATCCTTGAGGTCGTCGAAAGAACGGCGGGACCTTTCGAGAAGCAGCGAAAGCTCGTCTCGGAGCAGGCGCTGGCGCCAGAGAACTACGATGCCCATCAGGACCATGGTGAAGAGACTCACGGTAATGCGGAAGGCCTTGACCGCAGGCGGAAGCGTCGGGTCCAGTTCGGAGCGCAAGACGGCCCAGAGGAGGCTGAACAGAGCGAGCATGCTCAGGCGAGTGATCCAGACGCCGAGCACAGGCCGCGACGGCTTGGAGTTGGACAGATTGAAGCGGAGGGCGAGCATGGGAGCCACTGCCATCCAGGCTATGGAAACGGTGAGCGGGATGTCGTAGATGCTGCCGCTGTAGTAGAGCTTGTGACCGATGGCCCAGTTGGCGACATAGGAACTGGAGGCATAAAGTGCGCTGGCGCCGAGCAACTGTCCGTAAAGCTGCCGCCAGCCGCCGTCAGCGGTGTAGGCGAGGATGGCAAGCGAGACCAGGAGCACAAGTTTTTCGGTCAGATACGCGAAGTTGAAGTTGACGCTATAGGCCGCTTCATCGACCTGCACGGTCTGCCATGGGATGACGGTGTATACATAGATGAAGACCCACCAGATGAGCAGGAGGGCAAAGTCGAGCATGCGGATTCGTTCATCCCGCTCATCTTCGTGAAGATGAGGAAGCACCGCGAGGGCGGCGATCATGGGCACCAGATGCAGGAACAGAACAATATCCCCCACGAAGGGGTCGGGCACATCCTGACGCTTGTAGACTTCAAAGTAATTCCACATTCCCTGGTAAGTAAGCCAGAAGAGCATACCCACGCTCATGAGGATCCAGAAGAGCCGGGTGTGGGCAGTCGGGCAGCGCGAGCGCGAGATATTGGGCAGGTAGGCGGCGGTGGCAACGAGCAGGAGAGTGCCCTGGATGAGGTCGCTGGCAATGGTAAGAGCGTCGCCTCTGGGCATGAGCACAGACGCTGCCGTCTGCGCCAGAACCAGCGCGATCAGCAGAGAGACCCAGAGTTTAGTGCGTGCGGTCAAAGGCAGACTTCTCCGAACTCCATTTTAAAGTGTGATTCGGGCTTGAGGTGGTTACCAAAGTCACTTAGTCCAAGAGTTAGAAGTAAGTTTTACAGAAGTGAGAAGCTCATGGAGTTTAAACTGAGATAACCTTTAGAATTAGGCGCTTAACGTTAGAATTCGGCGCTTAGCGACCTACGAGAGTCCCGTGCACTGGATGATCCCTCGATATCGTGATCTATGGCGCTTCCGGGTGCCGCTCAGTGCGGGCGAAATCCGGCGCACGGAGCGCTGGTTGGCGTCGGCCCGCGTGGCACTGACGATTGTGGCGGTGCTTACCCTTTGGATGGAGCCGGCGCGCGGCTTCGTCTATTCGCGCTGGCTGTACTGGCTGCTGCTGGTGTACTTCGTGCATGCGGTGGTGGTGATGTTGCTGGTGCGCTTCCGGCCGCAGTCGACCAACGCTTTTCGTCTGGTGGTGCACGGGGTGGACATCCTCTGGCCGGTGCTGATTTCCTTGTTCGCGACGGCGCAGCACGGGCCATTCTTTCTATTCTTCGTGTTCGTGATGGCGGCGGCGGCCTATCGCTGGGGGCTGTGGGAGACGGTGGGCACGGCGACCGCTGCGGTGGCACTGCTGGAGGTAGAAGCGTTCACGGTGCGAGCTGGACTGGAAACGGCGGCGGATCACTGGCTGCGCGTGGTGCATCTGCCGCGGCTGGGTGTGAGCGTGCGGGAACTGGATCCGCAACAACTGTTCATGAGCTCCGTGTATCTGATTGTGCTCGGATTTTTGCTGGGCTACATGTCGGAGAACCAAAAGAAGGTGCGGGCGGAGCGCGCCGTGATCATGCGCGTTCTCAGTTCGACGCGAGTGGAAGCGGGACTGACCGGGACCATGCAGCAGGTTCTTGGGGAAGTGATGAACATCTACGGCGCGTCCCGGGCGCTCAGCGCCTCGCAGGAGAGGCACAGTTACCGGGTATTTCTTGCCGAGATACAGCGTGAGGGCGGCGAAACGCTGCGCTGGCGCGAGGCTTCGCCGGAAAGCGAAAAGGCCTACCTGTTCGAGTCGCCCGCGGACGCGATTTATGCGTCGCGCAATGACAATGACCAGGGTTTTGATACGGTGCTGCTGAATCGTGACGGAGGGCGGCTGCGCGATGAAAGCACGGGATTTCTCGATGCGCTGGCGCGAGTGGAAAAGTTTGACGCCGTAGTTTCGGTGGGGTTGGTCTTCGGGAGCGAGTGGTCGGGCCGTGTGTTCCTGTTCGATCCAGAGATGATGGGGGGGCCGGAAGAGGAATTGCGGTTTCTGCAGGAGTACACGCAGCAGGTGGGTCCGGCGGTCTACAACGTGTACCTCATGCGGCGGCTACGGGAGCGGGCGGGAGCGCTGGAGCGGGCCCGGTTCGCGCGCGAACTTCATGATGGAGCGATTCAATCGCTGATCGCAGTGGAAATGCAGTTGGATGTGCTGCGGCGCCAGTCCGGGACGCAGGCGCCGGTGAATGAGGAGCTAGGGCGGATCCAGAGCCTGCTGCGCGAAGAAGTTCTGAAGTTGCGCGAACTGATGCAGGCGATGAAGTCGTTCGAGGTGAATGCGGACCGGCTTCTGGGTTTCATTTCCGACACGGTGGAGCGCTTCCGGCGGGAGACGGGAATCGCAGCCGAGTTCGTCAGCGAAGTGGAGCGGGTGGATCTGCCGCCGCGAGTGTGCCGGGAACTGGCGCGCATTGTGCAGGAGAGCCTGGTGAACGTGCGCAAGCATAGTGGAGCGCACCATGTGCTGGTACGGCTGGCGCAGCGGGCGGGTAATCTGCAACTGACGGTGGAGGACGACGGTAAGGGATTTTCTTTTTCCGGAAGGCGGTCGGATGCCGAACTGGAGACCTCAGGCAAGGGGCCGGGGGTGATCCGGGAAAGAGTCCGCCTGCTGGCGGCCGAACTCACGATAGAATCGACTCCGGGGCACGGCGCACGGCTGGAAGTACGGATCCCGCCGGCGAGAAAGGCAAATCATGGATAGGCCAGCAGTGGATAGGCCAACAATGGATAAACCAACAATGGATAAGCGAACTCATCCCATCCGCATTGTGATTGCCGACGATCACCCCATTTTCCGCGACGGGCTCCGGCGTCTACTGGAATCGGAACAGGATATGAAGGTAGTGGGCGAAGCTTGCGACGGCTTCGAGGCGGTGAAATTGGCGACGGATATCAAGCCTGACATTCTCCTGCTCGATCTCGCCATGCCGCACCACACTGGGCTGGAAGCGCTGCGCGACCTGAGCACCCGCGCGGGCGGGGCCGGGCCGGTGCGCATCATCCTGCTGACGGCGGCGGTGGAAAAGAAGCAGGTAGTGGAAGCGTTGCAGTTGGGAGCTCGCGGCGTGGTGCTGAAGGATTCCGCCACGCAACTGTTGCTCAAGAGCATTCATGCGGTGATGGCCGGGGAGTACTGGGTGGGGCGGGACAGCGTCTCGAATCTGGTGCAGTACCTGCGCAACCTCATGCAGAGTACGAACGAGGAAACGAAACAGAAGAAATTCGGGCTGACGCCGCGGGAACTGGAGATCGTCTCCGCGGTGGTCGCGGGCTACGCCAACCGGGAAATCGCCGAGTACTTCAAAATCAGCGAGGATACGGTAAAGCACCACCTCAGCAATATCTTCGACAAACTTGGCGTTTCCACCCGCCTGGAACTGGCATTGTTCGCGGTGAATCAGGGGCTTCCCCTGAAAACCATTCTGTAATCAACAGTTGGCTGGAACTGGGAAAATGAGATACGGCACAATAGTGCACACATATGGCACAATAGTGCTATTAAAGGTCACTGGAGTGCTATTGGCTAAAAGGTAAGATTCACGATATTTTAATAGCACGGCGGCGAACTGCTGTCCTGAAGAATGAGTGAAGTACGGACGGGTCGTCGATTGGGGGCAATAGTGATCAAAGCATTCCGTCAACTTTGGGTTGAGGAGAACGGTCAAGACGTCGCTGAATACGCGGTGATGCTTGCCGTAATCCTAGTGATCGTGATTGGCACGGTCCGACTGATCGGCGGCAACGCCAACAACGTGTTTTCGCAAGTCGGAAGCAGCCTGACACCGCCATAGCCTGCACGATCAAGCCCCGCTGCGTCTGGCAGCGGGGGGCTTCCCGTGATTTTTTTCTGCTCGCTTCTATCCCAAAAGCAAAGTTTCAAAGTTGCAAGTCTCTGGGTGCCGGTTCCCAAAAGTGTGGACCCCGTGCGGTTCATGAAGCCTTGAAACCTTGCCTTTTTAGACCTTGCAACCTTGAAACTTTCTTATTGCCCCGAGGGCGTTGCCGCTGTCTTCTCCTGGCCCGGAGCCGCTTTTTCTGGGGTGCCAAACCTGGTGAGGAACGGGAAGAAGGGCGTGACTTCAAACGGCATCTTCTCGGCTGCGGTGGTGATGGCGACCGGCTTGGTCTTGATCAATTCGAGTTGATTGTTCCACGGGTCGACTTTCACCCGGCCGCCGAGCGGAAGCGCTGCGATCTGGTCGACCTTCTTGGGATCGAATTGCGGCGAGGCGGTCATCAAAGACGACATCCTGGTGGCGTTGCCATTGAGCAGGCTGTCGCCCAGGTGCGCCCGAATCAGGTTCTTCAGCTGCGGCGCCCGGGCCTGGACCGCTTTGAGGAACAAGCCGGCGTTGCTGAGCTTGTCTTTGTAGGGTGAGTTGTTGAGCAGTTCCATGGCTTTCTTGTCGGCGGCTTCTTCTTCGGCGCGATCGCGAGCGAAATCCATGCGCTGGAAGGTGCGCTCATCGGGAAAGAACATGCGGTCGTTGAAGGCGAGTTTGGTGTCGAGGTGATGGCCGAGCGCGATGTGCGCCAGTTCGTGGGTCAGAATCATGGCCAGCGACGCTTCGTCGGGCAGCACGTCGATCATGCCGCGGCTCACGACGATGGTATGACCAATGGTGAAGGACTCGAGCGGCGTGGTCATCAGTACGCGGCAGCGTACGTCGGGTTGAATGTCGAGGTTATTGGTGACCATCACATTGTTGAGGACGGTCTGTAGCACCTTGTCAATTTCGCCTTCCGGCGCGATCAGGCCGATCTGCTGCAGGCGGTCAAGAACGTTGATTTCAGCCTGACGTTCCCAGGCGTGCTGGGCTTCGAGGGGCGTTGCGTCCTGGGCCTTCTGGCTCTGGTCCTGGACCGACTGCGGGGCGTCGACGGTGATCTCGGTGAACTCAGAGTTGCGGCGGAGATCCTTCAGGTTGTAGCCCCAGAGCCGCGTCTGCGCCTTGT
>OBLU010002275.1_pt1 | contig 17791 bp, 14 predicted proteins | sample 1518681 | NCBI WGS metagenome assembly OBLU01 (sample SAMEA3539304, study PRJEB22396) | soil metagenome | biome: tundra; feature: field; material: soil | place: USA | collected 2010-05 | depth 0.15 m | reverse complement strand
GTCGCCTCTTCAATTGATTTTCCAGTGGTTTCTACCCAATCCATGGGTTAACGCGCCTTTCTTTTACGCTTCGCTTTGGAGCGAGACTGTATTTGCGGCTTCGGAGTAGTGGGTTTCGCTACTGGTCGTTTTTGTGGTTGAGGCTTACTCGGGTCCGGTTTGTTCGGTTGAACCTTGGGCTTGACGTCATTCGTTGGAGCCGCGCCAGGGATCTCTTCAACATGCGGTCGGTTCGCGCCATCCTTATGCTCCGCTTCGATCTCCTCACGGTGCGTGACCTTCTGGACTCCGTTCTTCCTAGGGTCAGAGACTCCGGACACGAACATCAAGTACTGAGTTAATATACGGATAGATGTTGAAATAATCATATACAGCACGACAGCGGCTGGGATGACCATATAGAAATATGCGAAAATAAGCGGGAGGAATCGTTGCATGGCCTGTTGCTGGGCGGGCATCGCCTGTCCGACCTTGCGACTCCGGTTGTTCAACTGCGCCATCTGGAAGTACTGGAGACCCACGGCCGCCAGGACGAAGGCGATGAAGGGTATCTGGGCCAAGAACGAACTGTGAACGCTGAAAAGCTTCAAGTTGAGGTCCATACCAAAGGCTTTGATTGAGCCGCCCGAGTGAACCAAGTTGATGTACATCTTCGAACCGCTCGGAATGTAGCGAGGCAGCGACACGAGTTTGCCGTGGACGAGCACCTTGTTGGCGAGGCCCTTGATGACGCCGTAGAGCATGATCAGGAACGGCGTTTGCAGCAGCATCGGGAGGCATCCACCCAGCGGATTGACACCTTCCTCCTTGTAGAGCCGCATCATCTCTTCATTCAGCAGCGCCCGATTCTCCGCCCCCTTGTACTTCTGCTGGAGCTTCTTCAACTCCGGCTGCAGCTTCTGCATGGCACTCATCGACTTCGTGCTCTTGATGGTGAAGGGTGTCAGAACACCCATGATCACGACGGTCAATAGAGCGATCGCGACGGCATAGTTCGGGATGATCCCGTAAAAGAAGGCGAGGATTCGTCCCAGCAGGTCATAGACCGGCTGGAATATCGAGCCAATGTCGTGGGCAAAAGACTTCATCGCTGATCGCTCCTAGCACTGTGCGATTGGGGGACCAGGTCCACGCCGTGGGGACCCAGGGGACGACAGCGCGACAGGCGCCGTAGCGAATAGATGCTTCCGCGAAGGGCGCCGTGGGTTTCGATGGCCTCTCGCGCGTAACTCGAGCACGATGGGTAGAAGCGACACGCGGAGACTCGGCCGGCGGTTATTCGCTGATAGAGCTCTATCGCCTTGACCAGTACCCGCGCCGTGGGCGTCTCAGCGCGCTCCCGCTCGGTCGAGGGATTGACAAAGGTGATGCTGGAGTTCTTCATAGGAGAGTTTTCCTGTCTCATTACCGCACCTGATCAGGTATTTACCAGGTTTGGGTTGGGGATTGAGTCCATCGATGAGTGCCCGCAGCCTCCGGCGGATCCGATTGCGAACGACCGCATTGCCGACCTTTCGACTGATCGCGTAGGCCACAGCGACCGTGGCAGTGTCTGAGTCCCCGGCGACGAAACTAATTCGAAGTGAGCCACTCTGTCCCCGTCCAGTTGGTGTGGCGAACAAGGCGAACTGCCGTCGGGTTCGAACCCGATCGGGCACGTTGCGCTTAGACCGTCAACTGATGACGGCCCTTGTTGCGACGGGCTTTCAGGACGGCACGACCAGCGCGGGTTCGCATGCGCGCACGGAAACCGTGCGTTTTAGCCCTTTTCCGCTGGTTTGGCTGATAAGTACGCTTCACAAAATCCTCTTCTCAAACTGTCTCGATGCGCTTCGCGGTACCCCCTGGGGGTCGCTGGCGCGCTACTGGGAACAATCTTACCTGACGGGACCAGGGGCCCCGGCGAGACGTTTCAAATGGGTGTATGGTGGCTCTCCCGACGGGCACGACACGAGCTCCCAGGAGTTGCGGCCTGTGGATAATGTGAAGTTCGACCTGTGGAGGAAGCGCATGCAAGGTGGCGAGGAGATCTGGGTTGCCCTTCGTGATTCCTTACGTGGCAACGCTTCTGAGGCAGTGTGGGCCGCGGGACTTAACACACTGCGCCTTGTGGATTACCACGACAATCAAATTGTGATTGGTGCGCCGAACCAAATTCAATTGCTTCGCGTTCAACAGCGATACCTACCCTTCATCACCGAACAGGCGCAATTACTCATTGGTCCCGAAGTGCAGGTTTCACTCACTGTCACTGATTCCTCCAATGACGCAGGTGCTCTCGCAACGTCGGACGACGAGCCGGAGGTGACGCCGAGCGCAGCAGCGTTCGCTCCGAGTGTCGATCGACCCGCTCGACTCGATCCGCGGATGACCTTTGACTCGTTCGTCCCCGGTTCGTCCAACCGGCTCGCATTCGCCGCCGCACAATCTGTCGCTGAAACCCCTGGTCGTGCTTACAATCCGTTGATGATTTACGGGAACTCCGGTCTCGGAAAGACCCACCTCCTGCACGCCATCGGGAACTACGTTCAAGAGAACTACCCGGGCCGAAAAGTCCTCTACGTCTCCACCGAGACGTTCTTGAACGACTTCATCCGAGCGATTCAGACGAGGACACAACTCGCGTTGCACGAGCGCTATCGCGAGAACGACGTTCTCTTGATCGACGACATCCAATTCATGGAAACGCGTGGTGAGACGTTCCACGAAGAGATCTTCCACACCTACAACGCTCTGCACGGCGAAGGAAAGCAGATTGTTCTGACGTCCGACCGATCACCACGTGACCTGGCCGGACTGCAAGAGCGATTCCGAAGTCGTCTTCTCCAGGGGTTGGTTACTGAGATCGATCAGCCGGACTTAGAAACTCGAATCGCAATCCTGCGCTCGAAGTCCGAGCGTGAGGGTATCGACCTGCCCAATGACGTGGCGGAATGGATTGCGCATCGCGTGCGCGACAACATCCGTGAGTTGGAAGGTTCCATCACGATGCTGCGCGCCTTCGCAAACCTGCGTCAAGAACCGATCTCTCTCGAGCTCGCCAAAGCGCACCTCACCAACCTGGGTCAGGAGCAGGTCATCTTGAAACCGGAGACGATCCTTTCGGTCGTCGCGGATTTCTACGGCCTCTCCGTTGAAGACGTCCGCGGCTCGAAGCGGCTGCGGCCACTCGTGCACGCGCGTCACATCGCGATGTACTTGATTCGCGATCTCTTGAACAACTACTCCTATCCGATGATCGCCCGAATCTTCGACGGCCGCAATCACACGACCGTGATCAGCGGTGTAGAAAAAATAAAAGAACAGATCACTGTGAATCCCGAAGTGCTCGCGCAGGTGAACCAACTCAAGCGTCGTCTCCAGGGAGAGAGTAGGGAATAGTTTTGTGCGCAACCCTGGCTTCTCCCTGTTGATTTCACGTTGACAACCGACCACTCGTGCACATCACTTCAAGGTTGAGTGCGTAAGGTTGAAAGAGTTTGCCACAACGCTGTGGGTAGTTCCACGGCGTGAACAACTAGTTTGACCAGGATTATTACTCTGTAATCCACATATCCACAGACCTACTACTACTAAGACCTCTACACACATAAAAAACACACCGTAATCTCAGTAGCAACGAAAGGCAGTCGAATGAAGTTCAAGTCAGAGCGCGACATTCTCGTTGAAGCACTCAGTGCCGCGAGCCGTGTTGTCGCCACGCGTCTCATCGGGGCTTCGTCGGGAATCCTGCTCTCACTCAGCGGAAACCAACTCACCGTTACCGGAACAGATTTGGATATCACCGTGCGCACGACGGTTGACGTGATTGGAATCGAAGACGGTTCATCAGTCGTCCCGGCGCGACTCATCGTGGACGCCGTGCGCTCACTCGAAGCAGGCGCGGTCACGATCGCAAGTACCGACGAAACCGTGGAGGTCTCTCTCGCACGTGCGAAATTCTCACTGCGCACGTTCGCCGTGGTCGACTACCCGAAGTTGCCACCCGTGAGCGGGCCACTCACGTCCATCGCGGCGTCAGATTTGATTGCCGGTCTCAACCAGGTGGTGCGCGCGGCCGCGAACGATGACGCGCGGCCGCTACTCACGGGCGTGTTGTTCACGACGGACAACGGTGTACTCCGACTCATTGCCACTGACTCCTATCGGCTGGCCGTACGCGACGTTCCCGAGGTCGAGGGGATCGGGGGTTCCCACGACCTGTTGGTCCCCGCGAGGGCGCTGCAGGAGCTTCAACGCGCCGCCTCCTTGGCCTCGGCCTCGGACTCGACAATCGGTGTCACACTCACGGACGCCGAGATCTGCTTCGTGGTCGGCGGAACGAGTATCGCGTCACGACTCATCGACGGGAACTATCCGTCAGTACTGCAGTTGATTCCAGCCAGTTACCCGAACCAACTTCGCGTGGCGAAAGACACCCTGCTCACTTCGCTGAAGCGAGCGAAGTTGCTGGCGAAGGACTCGACGTCGTCCGTGCGACTGACAATGAAAGAGCGATCGGTGGAGATCCGCACGCAGAGCCATGACGCGGGCGACGTCGAGGACAACGTCGACGCCGACTACGGCGGTGAAGAAATGACCATCGCCTTCAACCCCAGTTTCTTGATCGACGGGATTGAAGCAGTCCCCGGTGACGAAGTCGTGCTCGAGATGTCGGACTCGGTGCGCCCCGCAATGGTGCACGGCGTTGAGGACACGCGATTCCGCTACCTTCTCATGCCGGTCCGCGTTCAGTAGTCGCGGTCGAACGTCGTGGGCCTCCACGAGTTGCGTCTGCGGAACTTCCGCCTCTTCCGAGAGTTGTCGTTCGAGCCCGATACTGAGGCGATCACGGTCTTGCTCTCACCCAATGGAACCGGCAAGACGACCGTCCTCGAGGCCGTGTACGCCCTCGCTACCGCCGCGTCGTTTCGGACCGGTGCGGCGAGCGACCTGATCCGCGCCGGTGAAGACGCCAGCGAGGTCCACGGCGTGCTCTTCCAGCGTGAACGGCGCGTCCAGGTCGATCTGACCCTGACTCGGGGAACTCGAAACACGACGAAACGAATGCTCGTGAATGGCCAGCGCCCGAAGTCGCGCGCGGACCTGGCCGACGCGTTGCCCCTGACAATTTTCACGCCAGAGGGTGTGGACATCGTTCGCCAGGGACCGGAGAACCGACGGCTCTTTCTCACCAACCTCCTCACCGACGTCGACTTGACGACCGGCGACGTGGTCGAGCGCTTCACTCGAATACTCAGTCAGCGAAACGCTCTCCTGCGCCAGTTGCAAGGTGATCGTCCGACGGCGCTGCAGCAGGGCGAACTCGACGTGTGGACCAGCGATTTCTGCAACGTCAGCGAGGAACTCGTCGCCCTTCGAAGAAAGCTCCTCGACGACGTCGCGCCACTGGTTGCGAACTACTACCACGAACTCGCCGAAGACGATTCGGTCGTCGGCGTTCACTACGAGCAGTCGTGGAGTGGCGACCTAGAACGCGCACTACGTGAATCGTTCAACGACGACCGCTTTCGTGGTCACACGACGATCGGACCACAGCGCGACGACGTCGCACTGACCTTGGATGGTCGCGATACGCGACGCCAAGCGTCTCAGGGAGAACAACGCTCTTTGGCGCTGGCGATTCGACTCGCCGGACACGAATTGGTTCAGAACCGACGCGGTGTCGATCCACTTCTGCTGTTGGACGACGTGTTTAGTGAACTCGATCCGCACCGGAGCGATCGTCTCCTAAATCTGCTCCCAACAGGGCAAACACTCGTTACGACCGCGTCGCCATTGCCGGCCGGCATGAGCCCGGCCGCCGTCATCGACCTCACGGCGTTGCTTCCATGAGATCGCGCGACGAGCAGCCCGCGACACTGGGTGAACTACTGAATACCCTCGCGGGCCGGCTGCGCAAAGTCGATCTCCGCGACATCGACGAGATTCGAAATCTTTGGCCGCGCATCGTGGAGCCGGTGATCGCCGAGCACTGTCGACCGGAGTTCGTGAAGAACGGTGTGTTGCTCGTGAGTGTTCCGTCGGGTGCGTTCGCGCAGCGCGTCATGAGTGACGCCGCGACAATTCTCGAGGGATTGTCACCTCTCGGAGCGAAGGCTCCGAAGGCTCTTCGGACGGTCCTCACGAAGCCCTGAAAATGTGGCAAATATGTGGTCGAAATCAGCCTTCAAACGGCTGAACGTAACACCATCTCGGGTAGGATAGAACAGTCGAAAAATTGCCTTCGACCGCGCGAAATGCGCCACTATTTTGTCACCGAAAGGAAGCCCTCGTGGCCCAGAAGACCAAGGGACCCCCTAGCTACGAGGCTAAGGACATCACCGTTCTCGAAGGTCTCGAACCAGTCAGGCTCCGACCGGGTATGTACATCGGCTCCACCGGGCCGTCGGGGCTCCATCATCTGATCCGCGAGCTCGTCGACAACGCCGTGGACGAGGCGATGGCCGGGGTGTGCACCCGAATCGACGTCACCATCCTCGCCAACGGGAGCTGTCGCGTCGTCGATGACGGCCGCGGAATTCCGGTCGAAGAGCACCCCCAGTATCCGGGCCAATCAGCGGCGGAGATCGTGTACACGACGCTGCACGCCGGTGGGAAGTTCGGTGGTGGTGGCTACAAGGTGTCGGGGGGTCTTCACGGCGTTGGTGCCTCAATCGTGAACGCCCTCTCGACCGAACTACACCTCGAAGTCGACCGCAACGGCCAGCACTACGAGATGATGTTCAAGGACGGTGGGAAGCCGCAGGGCAAGTTGAAGGTCACGGGCCCCGCGCCTCGCGGACGCACCGGCACCACGGTCACCTTCACTCCGGACCCGACGATCTTCGACGACGTCGATTTTCGCGCGCAGACGATCACCGAGCGACTGCAGATAATGGCGTTCTTGAATCGTGGACTCGAGATCCGCTTCATCGACGAGCGCGCCGGTCGTCAAGCCAAGGAAACGTACAAGTACAACGGTGGCATTGTCGACTACGTGCGACACCTGAACAACACGAAGGAGTCGCTGTTTCGCAAGGTGGGTTTCTACGAGCAGTCCGAACCGGGTCAAGAGGTTGAAGTCGCCTTCCAATGGAATACGGGTTACTACGAGAGCATTCACTCGTTCGCCAACGGGATCGCCACCATCGAAGGCGGCATGCACGAAGAGGGATTCCGCAAGGCGATCACCAACGTGGTAAATCGATACGCGCGTAAACGTAACCTCTTGAAGGAGAAGGACGAGAACCTCGCTGGTGAGGACATCCGAGAAGGTCTCACCGCGATCGTGTCGGTGCGCTTGGCTGAGCCGCAGTTCGAAGGTCAGACCAAGGGCAAGCTCGGCAACGTCTCCATCCGTTCCTTGGTGGAGCGAGCGACGAATGAGAAGTTGGCCGACTGGCTCGAAGAAAATCCGAAAGAGGGTGGACAGATCGTCGCGAAGTCCTTGCAGGCCGCGCGGGCGCGCCAGGCGGCGCGCCACGCGCGCGACCTCACGAGACGAAAGAGCGCCCTCGATGGCGCGGGTCTGCCGGGCAAGCTCGTCGACTGTTCGTCCAACGAGCCGCGCGAATGCGAACTGTTCATCGTCGAGGGCAACTCGGCCGGGGGATCGGCCAAAGACGCTCGTGATCCTCGCATCCAGGCGATCCTGCCGATTCGGGGAAAGATTCTGAACGTCGAGAAAGCGCGGTCAGACAAAATTCTGAAGAACACCGAGATCCAGGCCTTGATCTCGGCTATCGGCGCCGGTGTCGAGGCCGATTTCGACGTCACGAAGGTTCGCTACGACAAGATCATCCTGTTGGCGGACGCCGACGTCGACGGAAGCCATATCCGCACCCTGCTGCTCACGTTCTTCTTTCGACAGATGACCGAGCTGGTGAATAACGGTCACGTCTACGTCGGTCAGCCCCCGTTGTATTCGACGCTGGTCGGCAAAGAGAAGGTGTACCTGCACGACGACGTGGCCAAAGCCAAGTTCCTCGTCGATCATCCGGATCACAAGAACGACTTCCAACGTTTGAAGGGACTCGGCGAGATGGACTTCGACGAGTTACGCGACACGACGATGGATCCGACGAAGCGAGCGTTGTTGCAGATCACGGTGGAGCAGGCCGCGCTCGCCGATGAGGTCTGCTCGATCCTTATGGGCGATGACGTCCCCCAACGTCGACACTTCATTCAGACCAACGCGAAAGACGTTCGCTTCCTAGACATCTAGGCGGAGAGGCACATGGCACGCACGACCGACAATTCAGGCGCAGGTTCGCCGCCGCCCGAGGACGCCGTCATCGGCTACGTGGAGCCCATCGAGATCAACCTCGAGATGGAGCGGTCGTTCCTCGAGTACTCGATGTCGGTGATCGTCTCTCGCGCGCTACCCGACGTCCGCGACGGCCTCAAGCCCGTGCACCGCCGGATCCTGTACTCGATGTTCGATCAGGGTCTGCGCCCCGACCGTCCGTACGCGAAGTGCGCCAAGGTCGTCGGCGAGGTCATGGGCACGTACCACCCGCACGGTGACTCCGCGATCTACGACGCCCTCGTGCGAATGGTGCAGGACTTCTCCATGCGTCACCCCCTCATCAGTGGCCACGGGAACTTCGGAGGGACCGGCCCCGACGAGGGCGCGGCCGCGATGCGCTACACCGAATGCCGCCTCGCTCCCTTGGCGCTCGAACTGCTCGACTCGATCGACGAAGAGACCGTCGACTTCGAAGCGAACTACGACAACTCGACGCAGCAGCCCACCGTCTTGCCGGCGCGCTTTCCCAACCTCTTGGTCAACGGCTCCCAGGGCATCGCCGTCGGCATGGCGACCAAGATTCCGCCGCACAACCTGGGCGAAGTGATCGACGCCACGCTGCACCTGCTGGCGAACCCGGAAGCGACGCCCGACGATCTGATGGCATTCGTCAAAGGTCCGGACTTCCCGACCGGCGCTCAGATCCTCGGACGTCAAGGCATCCTCGACGCCTACCGGAGTGGTCGCGGGTCCGTCAAGATGCGCGCCGTCGCGGAGATCGAAGAGAGCACCAAAGACGTTCGGATCGTGGTCACCGAGTTCCCCTACGAAGTCTCCGTTGAGTCGGTCGAGGAGAAGATCTACGACCTCGTGAAGAACGGGGACATCGACGGGATCTCGGCGGTGCAGAACGACTCGGCCGGTCGGAAGGCTCGCCTCGTCGTCAAGCTGAAGCGCGACGCCAACGCGAACGTCGTCCTCAACAAGCTCTACAAGAACACGTCACTGCAGACGACCTTCGCGGTCAACATGTTGGCGCTCGTCGATGGCGTACCGCGCACGCTCAATCTCGCCCAAGCGTTGACGCACTACATCGCGCACCAAGTCGAAGTCCTCACGCGACGCACACAGTTCCGGCTCCGCAAGGCCGAGGCGCGCGCGCACATCGTCGAAGGTCTGCTGAAGGCAATCGACATGCTGGACCTCGTCATCGCGGCTATCCGCGGTTCTGACGACCGCGGTGCCGCGCGCATCGCGTTGATGGCCACGCCGTTCGACTTCTCCGAGGAGCAAGCGAACCACATCCTCGACATGACCCTCGGTCGCCTTACTCGACTGGGCCGTAGCGAGCTCGAGGACGAAATGGCGAAGCTGCTCGAGACGATCGCCGAGCTCCAATCGATTCTCGCGAGCGACGTGAAGCTGCGTGGTGTGATCGCCACGGAGATGACCGCCATTCGCGACAAGTACGCCAACGACCGCTTGACCCAAATCGTGAACGACCCGGGCGAGCTCGGCATGGAAGACCTCATCGACGACGAGGACATCGTCATCACGATGACCCAGGCCGGTTACGTGAAGTCCGTCGCCGCCGATGCGTTTCGCGTGCAAGGCCGTGGGGGACGTGGCGTCCAAGGCGCGAAGCTCCGCGACGAGGACTTCGTCCAGCAGATCGTGCACACGACGACGCACGCCTACCTCTTGTTGTTCTCGAACCGGGGACGGGTCTTCCGGCTGCGAGGTCACGAGATACCGATGAAGGAGCGCACGGCCAAGGGGACGGCCATCGTCAACCTCTTGAACCTTCAGCCGAACGAATCGATCCAGGCGATCGTGACGACCGACGACTTCCCGAAGGACAAGTTCCTGGTGTTCGCGACGGCGAACGGCACCGTGAAGAAGACGGCCTTCAGCGAGTACGACAAGTCACGTCGCGAGGGTTGGATCGCCATCAATCTGCGCGAGGGCGACGAAGTCGTGCGCGTCGTGGCGACGAGCGGCGACGAGGACCTGATGGTCGTGACGTATCGCGGAATGGCGATTCGCTTCCAAGAGGCCGAAGTGCGTGAGGTCGGTCGTGACTCGATGGGCGTGCGCGGCATCAAGTTGCGCGGCGACGACAAGGCGATCTCGCTCGACGTCGTGCGCGACGACGCCGACCTCTTCGTCGTCACCGACACTGGATTCGGCAAGCGGGTCAAGGTCGAACGCTTCAATCGCCAGGGTCGTGGGGGACAGGGCGTGCGGGCGATCAAGCTGACGGCCGCTCGCGGCTTCCTGGTCGCCGCGTTCATGACACGACTCGACGATGAGGTGATGCTCGCCTCGACCGGCGGCGTCCTCATCCGAACGCCGGTGCGAGAGGTCTCGTCACAGGGTCGTGACGCGACGGGCGTGCGCGTGATGAATCTCGACGAGGGTCATTCAGTCGCGACCGCCGCGCTGGTGCCGACCGAAGACGACTAAGCGGCGCGACGAGCCCAGGCTCGTTGCAGCGCGTTGAGGATCTGCTCGGATCCCTGAGCGCCCACCACCATGAACTTCGAGTCCAGCAAGAGGCTCGGTACTCCGGTGATGCCGAGTTCCTGCGCCTGCGCTTCGTCTGCTCGCACCGTGTCGGTGAACGCGTCACTCTCCCAAAGGGCGTCGACGCCCCTCACACCGATTTCCTCGGCGAGTTCATTCAGACGACGGTGGTCACTGACGAGCTCTCCTTCGCAGAAATAAGCACGAAATAGCCGTTCGCTCGCTTCGTGGCCGAGGCCTTGGGTTGAGGCGAGCGCGATGACGCGGTGGGCGTCGAAGGTGTTGGTGGGCTGGGCCGTCTCGAGCGACCACGTCATGGCGAGTTCACGCGCCTCGTTCTCCAGGCGTTGGTGCATGACCCGAATGCTCGATACGGGTGTGGCGTATTTGGCGGCGACCAATTCCTCGAGCGGCCGGTCGTAGGCGAGTTTCGCGTGAGGGTCAAGTTCGAAGGCGCGGTGGCGAAGCATCACTCGATCTCGGTGTTCGAAGTGATCAAGCGCCACGGCCAACTGCCGAGTGCCGAGATAACAAAAGGGGCAGACAACGTCGCTCCAAATGTCGATGATGAAGTCGTCGGTCACGACTAAATCGTTGCTCAGCGAGTGCCGTCGTGCAGAATGGTGCGATGCGGGCGCGAGAGATGGGTGTCGAAGAGGCCGCGGCGCTCGTACGCCCGCGCGACGCGATCGGGTTCGGCATCATCACGGGCACGCCGGTCGCGCTCTTGCGAGCGCTGGGCGCACGCGACGACTGGGAGGACCTCACGTTCAGCGGCGGTCTTTCGCTCGGATCTCCCGAAATCTTCTTGCACTCGAACGTGCACTACCGCGTCAGCTTTTACGGCGGGCACGAGCGTGCGCTCGCCGCGCGCGGGGCTGACGTCCAGCACGTGCCGTCCTTCTTCCGCCATTACGGACTCCTCATTCAGCACTTGAAGCCGCGGGTGATGATGGCACCGGTGTCGATGCCCGACGAGGAGGGTCGCGTGAGCCTCTCGCTCCACAACGGCGCCTCGCTGGAGGAAATGGTCCGAGCGGGGCGCGACCCCGACCGACTGCTCATCGTGGAGGCCTCTCCGCACTTCCCACGGACGCGCGCGCTGGCCGGTCACGAGAATTACCTCAACCTCGAAGACGTCGACGTCATCGTGTACACCGACGAAGAGCCCACGACGTTCGCGAACGATCCCGGTTCACCGGAGGACTTGCGAATCGCCGAGTTCGCGGCCGACCACATTCTCGACGGGGCGACGCTGCAAACGGGAATCGGTGCCGTGCCGAATCTCGTGGCGCGCATGCTGGCCCAGGGCGACGGCGGTGAGTACGGCGTGCACTCTGAGATGTTCACCGACGGACTGTTTGAGCTCATGGCGTGCGGCAAGGCGACGAACACGAAGAAGACCATCAACCGGGGGACCGCGGTGATCACCTTCGCCGCCGGAACGCGCGCGATGTACGACTTCATGGACGACAACCCCGACATCGGCGTCGCCCCGGTCTTCTATACGAACGATCCGCACGTCATCGCCCAGAACCACCGGATGGTGTCGATCAACTCCGCGCTCGAGGTCGACCTGCAGGGCCAGATAATCGCCGACACGATCGGGGCTCGTCAGTTCTCGGGCGTCGGAGGTCACATGGACTTCACCGAAGGCACCAGCCTGTCGCTCGAACACGTCTCGCTCATCTGTCTCCAATCGACCGCGACGGTCGACGGCGTCGTGAAGAGCCGTATCATTGGAGACATGACCCCGCATTCGACTGTGACTTCGCCACGCCAGTTGGCCGGGGTCATCGTCACCGAGTACGGATCGGCCGACCTGCGCGGACTGACGGTGAAGGAACGTGCCGTCGCCCTCACGAAGATCGCCCATCCGCAGTTTCGAGACGAACTCACTGCAGCGGCTGAGTTGCTAGGGCGCTAAATGCTCATAGTTCGAGATTTAGGCATAGAGATCGGCGCTCGGCGTATCCTCAACCCCGTATCGTTCACGGTCGGCAACGCGGAGAAGGTGGGCATCGTCGGACGAAACGGCGCCGGCAAGTCGACGTTGATGTCGATCTTGCTCGGAGAGCACCCTGAGCACCTGCGCATCGAAGGATCGGTCGCGCACCAGGGGACCATGAGCCACTTGCCCCAGGAGCCGGTGCCCGGGGGACTGGGCGTCGAACCGATCGGACTCTCCCACGTCCTGTCGGCACGCGGACTCGACCAACTCGACGCCGACATGCAGCACGCGCGTCACGAACTGGCGGCCAACCCGACCGACGAGACGATCGAGCGCTTCACGCATCTCGAGGAGCAGTTCCGCGAACGCGGGGGCTACGAGGCGGAGTCCGAGGTGTCGCGACTCGCCGCCGGATTGGGACTGAAGGAGGACCTCCTATTGGAGGACCTCGCTTCGCTGTCGGGTGGCCAGCGTCGCCGGGTGGACCTGATGCGCGTGCTCTACGAAGAACCCACGACGATGGTCCTCGACGAACCGACGAACCACCTCGACAAGGCGGCGAAGCGCTGGCTCTTCGAAGAGCTCGACCGCTTTCGCGGCACCGTGCTCGTCATCAGTCACGACCTGCCCCTCCTGGACAAGTCGATCGACCGCGTGTTGGCGCTGCGCGAGGGGCAGCTGCGCGAGTACAAGGGCAACTACACGAAGTTCCTCCAGCTCGAAGAGGAACGGCGCCTTAGTGAGGAGAAGTTGGCTTCGCACCAAGACGAGCAGATCGATCGGCTCTCGAAATTGGCCGATTCGATGCGCGGGCAGACCGAGAAGCGCGCGCGCCTCGCCAAGGTGCTCGACCGCAAAGTCGAGAAGTTGCAGGACAATCGCGTCGAAGTGACGAAGAAGGAACGCAAGGTCACGTTCAAGTTGCCGATCCCACCGCGAAGCGGTGACGTGCCGATGACGGTCGAACACGTCGCGGTCAGCTACGGCTCGCTCAAGGTCCTGAAGGACGTGAATTTCATCACGCGTCGGGGCGACCGCATCGTCATCGTCGGGCGAAACGGCGCCGGCAAGTCATCGATGCTGCGCTGTCTCGCGGGAACGCAGAAGGTCCAAAAGGGTGTCGTGAAATTCGGCGCGAACGTGACGGTCGGTTACTTCGCGCAGGAGAACGAGCAACTGGACTTCGAGAAGACGGTGTTGGGCAACCTGGAGAACGCCACGGTGGTCACCGAGGTGCAGCGTCGGTCCCTCCTCGGCGCGTTCGGCCTGAAGGGTTCGGCCGCCCACCAGATGCCCGCCACGCTCTCCGGTGGCGAGCGCGCCAAATTAGCCTTGGCGATCCTGGCGTCGTCGGACGCGAATCTCCTGTTACTCGACGAGCCGACCAACAACCTCGACCCCGCGAGCGTTCTCGCGCTCGGCGACATGATGCACAAGTGGAAAGGCACCATCGTCGCGGTGAGCCACGAACGAGGATTCGTCGAGACACTCGAACCGACGCACGCCGTCTTGTTGCCGGAGGAGTACTTCGACCTGTGGAACGACGACTACATGGATCTCATCGAGCAGCGCTGACGCCCAGCGTTGGAAGGATCAACCGAACCACGCCGTCGTGACCGAAACGTTTACTTCGTTGGGTCGTACGTCGAACAAGGTTAGGGTGCCGTATGCGTGACGTCGTATCTCCTCGAACCCGCCGATTCAGTCGAGCAGCCTTCGTGAGCGGCCGTGTGTTTCTCGCCTGAGGGGGACCTGGTCGGCGGCCTCGTCATCACCGCGATCGGTGTCGACGCCTGCCTGCACCTGCGCGGGCGACCGGAGTACCGACTGATCGCACCCTTCCCGATCCTTTTGGGCCTGCACCAGCTCGACGAGACCTTCGTGTGGTGGCAACTTCAGGGTCACGTGTCGCACGACATTGGCGTCGTCGCGATGTGGATTTACCTCTTGTTCGCCTTCGTGGTGCTGCCGACGCTGGTCCCGACGATGGTTCTCTTGCTCGAACCTCGGGGTCGACGTCGAGTGATCGCGCCGTTCCTCGCGCTCGGTGTCGTGACGTCTGCGGTCCTGCTCGAGACGATGGTGAGCGGTCATCCCAGCGCCAAACTCGGCTCGTATCACGTGGCCTATACGATCGGGCTGCAGCACGGCATGGTGGTCATCGGTCTCTATATCGCGGCGACGTGTGGATCGATGCTCGCCTCGGGACTGCGCAACGTCGTGCGCTTCGGAGCGGTCAACCTCGTGGCCGTGATCGTGCTGGCGAGACTGTGCGCGAACGGCTTCACATCCCTGTGGTGTTTCTACGCGGCCGTCGCGAGCGCAGCGATCGCGTTGCACATGCGCTTCGCGAAAAGCCCCCAGCGAAACGGTCGCGGCCTAGGCGCGCAGTCGTTCTTCGAGTCTGGCTCGAACGTCGGGCCACTCCGAGAGAACGATTGAGTACATCGCGGAGTTTCGCGTGCGGTCATCCTCGCCCTCGACTTGCGCGGCCTGCCAATTGCGCAAGACGCCTTCGAAGTGGCCGCCGATCCGTTCGATCGCACGTCGGGAGCGTTCATTGCGCTCGTCGGTCTTGAGGTCGAGCCGCCGCACCCCCCACACGTCGAAGGCGTGGGCCAACATGAGCAACTTCGCCTCGGTATTGACGGGCGTTCGTTGGGCCGCCGCCGTGACGAACGTGCCGCCGATCTCTGCGGCGTCGGGGAACTCACGGTCAAAGAACCAGCGGAGCGTGAGGAACCGTGTCATGCCGATGATTTCAGCGGTGTCGCTTCGTCGGGTGACGAACGGTACGGCGCTCCGTTGGTCACGGTCCGCGAGTTGTCGACGCACTACGACCTCCATTTGGTCGACTGAGTCGGGCACGATCGACCAGCCGTAGGTGGACCGATCGCCCGAGGCCGCGTGCACCAGTGCGGGTACGTCCTCCAAGGCCAGCGGCGTGAGCGTGACGTAACGACCGGTGAGGGTGACGGACAACGAGGAACCCATCGCTCAACTGTAGAAGGCCGGATGCAGCCCTCCGGGCGCCCACTCTCTATGATTCGGCGAAGTCGATCCTGATGATCGCGCCACGTGGGAGAGGGGAGAGCGCGTGTACCTAGTCGAGTACATCGTGGGGCTACTGATCGTGATCGTGACGATCCTGAGCGTCCTGTTCATACTCGTCCTGCCTCGTCAGCCCCAGGGCCTCGAGAAGATGACGGTGTTCGTGAACAAGAGCGTGCACTTCACCTTCGTCGCCCTCTCGCGCATCGCGAGGAACTACGAAGGCAAGGACTCGATTCTCGCGCCGACGGCTCCGGTGGCCCTCATCGCCCAATTGCTCTTCTGGGCCGCGAGTCTGGTTCTCGGATTCGCGCTCATGCTCATGGACACGACCCACTCCTTCGTTCACGGGTTGACCCAAGCGCTGACGGCGCTCTTTACGGTCGGCGCGGTCCACAGCGGTGGCGCGCCCAATACGGCTCTGGACATCGCGGCGGGCGCCACGTGGGTCGTCATCGTGGCCCTGCAGATCGCCTACCTGCCGTCGCTCTACAGCAGCTTCAGTCGACGCGAGGCACTCGTCACGATGCTCGAGAGCCGCGCCGGTTCACCGGCGTGGGGACCGGAACTGCTCGCGCGTCACCAACTCGTCGGCATCACTGACGCTCTGCCCCAGCTCTACGCCGACTGGGAGCAGTGGGCGGCCGAGGTCACCGAGAGCCATACGACGTATCCCGTACTACTCCTCTTTCGCTCGCCCGAACCGTGGCTCAATTGGATCATTGGTCAGTTGGCCGTTCTCGATGCCGGGGCGATGCAGTTGGCGTTGTGTCCCTCGACCGCGCCGAGCCAGACGCGCCTGTGCCTGCGCATGGGTTTCACGATGTTCAACCGGCTCTCGTCCTCGCTGGGTTACCCGGTCGACCCCGACCCCGATCCGGACGCGCCGATCATGCTCGAGTACTTCGAATTCGCCAGCGCCGTCGAGAAGCTGTCACTCATCGGATTCCCGATGGAGCGAAGCGCGGAAGAGGCGTGGCCGCACTTTCGAGGTTGGCGGGTCAACTACGAGAATTCGGCCTACCGCCTCGCTGACGCCTTCACCGCGCCGCTCGCGCCGTGGTCGGGGACGCGGCGTAACCTGCGCGCCGGCGTAGTCGAACCAAAGCGGCCGCCGCATCGCGCGCCGGCCGGACTCGCCAAGTACTTGAGCGAACGTCCGGAGGTCGTGAACCCTCCGAGGGACCACCAGACTCGCACGTGGATGCCGTCGCGCCGTAAGCCCACATAGATGAAGCCCCGCACCGTATGGTGCGGGGCTTCACTGTACTGACGTCTGCGAAGGGACTGCGTCGGCCTCGTCGACAGACGATTCAGATGTGGTTAGTAGAGGATGGGTCCGCCGGGATTGATACCTCCTGATGACGATGTGGATACTTGGATAAAGGTCGGGTCAACGGCGATGGTGGACCAGGTCCCCGTGTAGGACGATCCGTCGGCGTTGTTGACGAGGCCGGTGTAGTTGTAGATCGGCAACATCCACACCGAGCCATCGGTCAGTTGGTACGTCTGGTACGAGATCGTCTCGGCGTCGAGCGTGACGTCGACGATCGGTGGACCGGAGGGCGTCGTGGTGGTCGTGGTGTCGGTGGTATCCGATGACGCCGCTGGCGGAGTGCCCGGCGACGACGAGTTCGAACCCGAAGCCGGCGTCGTTGAAGTTACCGCGCCGCTCGACTGGCCCGTCGCGCTGTTAGAGGCGAAGTAGGACTGCTGTTGCGCTTCCAAGACTGCCACGCCCGCGGCCGGACTCTGCAACGGGTAGTTGACGGCCGGCATCGCGGTGAAGGCCGGACCGTCGGCTGACACGACATTGTTGTTCGCATCGACCGTGAAGTCCAGGTACTGGTCAGTCATCTGTCCGTCGACTGTGACGCTGAAGGTCGCTTGCTCATCATTGGTCGTGACCGTTGGCTGACTTGGTGCCGTCGTGACGTTGTTCGACGTCGAGAACTGCGGATCGGTGACCTGGTACCCATAGCCCAGTTGGCCGAGGTAGTTCTGCACGTCGGCTTCGACGGTTGACTGACTCG
>OBLU010002274.1_pt1 | contig 17794 bp, 10 predicted proteins | sample 1518681 | NCBI WGS metagenome assembly OBLU01 (sample SAMEA3539304, study PRJEB22396) | soil metagenome | biome: tundra; feature: field; material: soil | place: USA | collected 2010-05 | depth 0.15 m | reverse complement strand
CGTTTGGCGTCCCGCTGCTCCTCGGCGGCGATGAGATAGGCCGGACCCAGCAGGGAAACAACAACGCATACTGCCAGGACAATGAGATTTCCTGGTTCGACTGGGCTGCCGCCGACACGAGCCTGCTTGCTTTCACCAAGCGGGTCATCGCCTTCCGCCGGGCCCACCCGGTGTTCCGCCGCCGCCGTTTCCTGTCCGGGGCTGAAGCGTCGGAACTGCGCTGGTTCACCCCGGCTGGCTCCGAGATGACGCCAGCGGACTGGTCGGACGCCAGCGCCCTGGCTCTGGCGCTCTACCTGGATGGGTCCGACGACCCGGACCGGGCCGCCGACGGCACGCCGCTGCTCGACGACGACTTCCTGGTCCTGGTGAATGCCTGGTGGGAGCCACTCGACTTCGTCGTCCCCGCAACCAGGCCGCAGGCGGCATGGCAGGTCGAAATAGACACCTACGATCCAGGGTCACCAGCGGGATCCGGGACGTCCGGCAGTGCAGGTGACCGCATCACTGTCCGCCCGCGCTCCGTCGTCGTCCTTTCAGACCCGGGTGGCCGTGGCGCTGGGTAACCGCTTCAGCGGGTCTCGGCGGAGTGCGGGCGGAAGCGCGATCGCGGTCACCGCCAGAAATATCGTTATCACCAGCAGGCCGAATATCGCAGGCCGAATTCTAAATTGCGAAAAGAGAATTGCTCCGAGCGGCGGCCCGATGGCCAGCGCGAAAAGCGAAGTCAGGCGGTCAACGCTCATCACCCGGGCCAGCATTGTCTCGGCAGCGTTGCGAACTACGAATGTATCGAATGCCACGTTGCCCAACGCGCCTGTGAGCCCCATGACGGCCATCGCAGTTGCCATGACCAGAAAGGATCGATCGCCCCAATAAAATAGAACCACGAGCATTGCAGCCCAGATCCACATCTGGATGTACAGCAAGGCGTACTTGATATGGAGGAACAGCCTGGGCGCCGCTGCTGATCCCACGGCGCCCCCCGCGCCGGATGCCGCCAGCACGATACCGATGGTAAGCGGCGGCAGGTGACGTGTATGAGCCTCGGCGAAGAAAACCATGATAAGTGCTTGGCCGATGAGCGTTGTGCCGGCTGTGAGCGCCAGCCCGATTCCGGCGAACGAATGCTCTCGCAGCCATCGAAAACCTGCCGCGATTTCGTGCCCCATATGGCGGCTCACCGCTGGTTCCTCCGGACCGGGAACCTGCCCCTTTCCGATCCGCATCAGAACGCCGACTGTGACGGCGAATGACAGCGCATCAGCCCCGAACGGGATGATGCGCCCCAAGCCGAACAGAAGTCCACCGAGTGGTCGGCCCACCAGGATGACCATGTGATTTCTGGCCTCGCCCCGGGCAAGAGCAGTTGCCGCCTGGGCGGGTTCCACGAGGGAGCGAAGGAAGCGTCGCTCCGCGAGCACCGAGAAAACCTGGAGAGCCTGCTCGATCGCAGCCACGGTGACCAGCCCAGCGACGCTCATACGCCCGAGCATAAGGAGGGTGACGATGGTCCCGATCGCAGCGCCTCGGCCCAACTCGCTCCAGAGCATGGCCCGCCGCGGATCCCATCGGTCGACGAGTGCACCCGCGGGAAGGTAGACAAGCGCGCTCGGAGCGAGCGCGGCAAAGCTCGCCCAGCCGGCGACCACCGGCGAGCCGGTCAGCGCGAGGACAAGCAACGGGTAGGCAATGGACGACACCCGGCTGCCGAGCATCGAGACCAAGGATCCGCTCATGAGCAGCCGGAAGTTCGTATTGTGCCGTAGCGGGATGGTTGCCCCCGCGTGTCTCCCAGCAGTTGCGACCGGCAAGTTTAGCCCTAACTGTGAAGGGCGATGTACGCTAGGTGGAGTATGTGAAGTGTGCGAGATGGATCGTCGCAAAAGAGGATGGATCTTAGTAGCTAGTTGTCTACTGCATGACTCAAGAACTTTGAACTGAAGTGGATTCCTGAAATGCCTGAGACATGCAGTTTCGGCCATCTCGGTACGATATCCGTAGCGTATCAGGCAGTCCCGGCTCTGAGAGCATAACTTCCGCCGACCGCTGTCATCGTTGCGCCCCGACATGAGTGAAGGGCGTGTCGTTGTCGCATAGGGCCCTGGCGAAGCCTGCCGAACCGCTTTTGGCGTCCGGCAAGCCATGGCCCTCGGAGGATCTTGACCTCGATCGGACCAGACGACCGAAATATCACAGGGCGACTGCTCCCGGCCCGCGTCGTTATCGGATTGTGCCTGACGCGTCTGTGCTCGATCGAGTCGTGCCTGCGGACTCAATCCCTCGCGTACCTGCGGGACATGCCCTCCGGCCACGGGCCTGGTGCCGCCGCCGAGGACGCGGACTGCGGGGCGCGTACCGCGCTGCGTGCCCGGAACGGATGATCACCGGCCTAGCTTGACTCAAGCTAGGCGAAGACCGGTTGGCGATGATCTATGCCGGATCGATACTTATGGTTCAATCCGAGTATGGGAGTAGAGGCTAGATCCGAATGGCCGGCGACGCTCGATGTCGCGGCCCTCATGGCGGATGGCTGGAGGCCCGTTCCCTTCCGCGAGTTTATCGTCAAGATCCACAGTAGGTGTGATCTGGCCTGTGACTACTGCTACATGTACGAAATGGCCGATCAGTCCTGGCGCGACCAGCCGCGCCGGATGTCACGTGAGATCGCGGAACGAACAGCGATGCGTATCGGCGAGCATGCCAGGACGCACCGGCTCCGTAACCTCGCATTGATTCTGCACGGCGGAGAACCGTTGCTGGCCGGGCGGGATCTGATCTCCTATCTGGTGACCGCGGTTCGGGATGCGGTCGGCCCGGGTGTGTCGGTGCACGCCGGCGTGCAGACAAACGCTGTCGGTTTGGACGATTCTTACCTGCAGCTTTTCGATGAACTCGGGATCCGGGTGGGGGTAAGCCTGGATGGCGCCGCGGAAGCTCATGACAGGCATCGTCGTTTTGCGAGCGGGCGGGGCAGCCACGCGGCCGTGGCTGCTGGGCTGCGGCGCTTAGCCGACCGGAGCTACCTGCACCTTTTCAGCGGACTGCTCTGCACGATCGACCTTCGCAACGATCCGATAAGCACTTACGAAGCGCTTGTTGCCTTCGAGCCGCCCAGGATCGACTTCCTGCTTCCGCACGGAACGTGGGCAACGCCGCCGCCTGGGCGGATACCTGGCGCAGCCGAAACTCCCTACGCGGACTGGCTGATTGCCGTCTTCGACCACTGGTACCCGGCTCCGCGGACGCGGATCCGGCTGTTCGAGGAGATCATGCACGTGATCCTGGGTGGGGCGTCGGCGACCGAGATGATTGGCCTGATGCCGTCAAGACTTGTGGTCATCGAGACAGATGGAGCGATCGAACAAGGTGACGCCCTGAAGGTGGCATATCACGGAGCGCCGAAGACAGGATTGCACGTGACGCGCGATCCGCTGGACGCGGCACTGCTGCTTCCTGGAGTAGCAGCCCGTCAACTCGGCGAACGAGCTCTCTCTGCCGAGTGCAGGGCGTGCGGTATCCGGCGGGTCTGCGGTGGTGGCCTCTACGCGCACCGCTACCGTGCTGGTACCGGGTTCGCCAACCCGTCCGTTTACTGCCCGGATCTGATACGTCTCATCAGCCACATCCACAACACAATGCACGCTGACATCAGTGATCGGCTGGCAAGGCGGGAGGCCTTGTGAGCCTGCGATATCACCATGTGTCCCGAGACGCGTTCGACGCCCTAGCGGCCGGTGGCGGCGGTCCTGATACCGTACGCGGACTGGCTGCAGCGCAATACAGCAAACATGCGCTGTTATTGCGGGGCGTCCTGGGAGTTGCGTGGGAGGCCGGCCATGGCCGGGCGGCACTCGCCCAGTCCGGCTACGACCTGCTTGCCGCGGTCCAGCGTCATGATCCTGCGGCTGCCGGTGCAGTAATCCGGCATCCCTCGGTGGGGGCATGGGCGCTGCGCACGTTGCGCGCGCTCCGCGGTTATCCGGAGATGCGCGGCGCGGAGCCCACTGGGTTGTGCGTGGTGGCAGCTGCCGCGGCGATCCGGGCCGGAGTGCCCGCGGAGATCGAGGTGCCAGCGGCCGGGGGAGTCGTCATGTTGCCTTCGCTGGGCGCGGCAACCGCGGACGACGGCACCGCCATGGTGCGGAGCACCGCGGACGGAGCTGCAGTTGTGTCGGAGGGTGGGCAGGTCAGGGTGCCGCCCGATCCCCATCAGGACGGGCCGGGCTGGCGTGCGGTGCGTCGCCTCAGGGCCGGGCTGCTCGACGTCCTCCTGGATGACCTGGACCCTTTCCGCATGCCTGCCGTTGTCGATGTCGCGCCCCGCCTTGATTCACTCGAGGTCGAGCAGTGGGGAGCAGCCTTGCGGGATGCGTGGCAGCTGCTCGATATGCACCATCCCGCCATCGCTGGCGAAGTCGCGGAGGCGATCAGAGTGGTCGTTCCCCTCGCTACGCCACCGCAGGGTCTGGTCAGCTCAAGCTCACCGGAGACCTTCGGCGCGCTTGCGCTGTCGAAGCCCCCCGACCCGTCCGCCTTCGCTGTGACACTTGCCCATGAGACACAGCATCTGAAGCTATCCGCGTTGCTTAGCATTGTCGCCTTGACCCTGCCCGATGACGGACGGCGCTTCTACGCACCGTGGCGGGGCGACCCGCGGCCGGCCAGCGGCCTGCTTCAGGGGGCCTACGCCTATCTCGGGGTGAGTGGATTCTGGCGGCGTCAGCGCCATCTTGAGGATGGCGCTGACGCGACCCGGGCGCATGCGGAATTCGCGCGGTGGCGAGCGGCCGCTTTGGGGGGCGTCGGAACACTGATATCCAGTGGGCAGCTCACCCCGGCGGGGCTGGACTTCACCCACGGTATGGCGCGGACTCTGCGCCTCTGGCAGGACGAGTCCGTACCGGATGGGGCCCTGGCGCTGGCACGCCATGAAGCCGAGACGCACCTATCGCTCTGGCGGTCCGCCAATGGATCAGTCCCAGCATGATCGACGGTGAGATCAGATCGGCGGAGGGTCGAAGTCAAAGTCGAGCCGCCGCCCGGCTGTGGCAGTCGTCGTGTCGGGATGATCGGCGCCGAGCGTATCCGCGTACCGGCTCAGAGTCTCCACAGACAATCGATCAGCTTCCTCGGTGGCGCCTTCGGCACGCAGGTCCACCATCAGGTTCGCTGCGCAGCCGAGGGTCAGCGGATGGTTCTCACCGAGGAGGGTGCGCAGCTTTGCCAGCGTGTCCTCGCCGAGTTCCTGCGCCCGGCCGGTCTCGCCTAGCTCCGCGAGATCGCTGGCGAGATTTGTGGCGACGGTGAGTGAATAGTGGTGGTTGCGACTGAGCCTCGCATCGAGGCCCGCGAGTGCGGCCTCGTTCAGCTCACGGGCCCTTGCCAGGTCCCCATTCACTCGCCGCAGCAGCGCGAGGTTCCCCAAACAGCCGTAATTGTACGGATGATCAGGACCATAGATTTCTGGGTAGCTAGCCATCGTATTCTCAGCCAATGCTAGGGCTTGATCAGTCTGGCCGACCGTCCGCTGGATGTTGATCAGGCTGATTGCTGCCGCCAGAGTGTCCGGGTGGCTGTGGCCGAAGCGTCGAGCGCATCTTTCGAAGGCATCCGTAGCCAACTCAAGCGCATCGTCGGAGGCGATTGCTATAAGCCGCAACGCGATCGATAGATCGATCGAAGTCCGGAGTGTCCAGTAATTCTCCGCGCCGAGCACTTCGCGGCCGAAGTCGTAGGCATCTTCGCCCACGTCGCGCGCTTCACTGTAGTATCCGCAGAGTCGGACAGCCCGAGCCAGGCCGTTCCAGGACACGAGCACATCCGTCCGGGTTACGCCCGCCGACGCCTCGCTTTGCAGCACGAACGTTCGCTGTTGCAACTCCTGGGCACGGCGATACTCGCTGTTCAGCCCGTAGTCGAGAGCGAGGTTGTTCATAACACGCAGGGTCTGGCTATCTTCCGGACCCAGCACCTCCGTATGGAGGCGCACCGACTCCTCGTCCAGTTCCTGCGCGGCAGCGAAGTCACCACTGGCCCGTAGATCAGCGGCGAACGAACTCGTCAGTACCAGCGTCAGAGGATCCCTCTCGCCGAGGGTATTCCGTGCGCGATCTAGCGTCGCCCTAATGACAGTGTGTGCCTCCGCATAGCGACCGAGATCTCGGAGCGCATTGCCAAGATGCCGCTGGGCCTCGAGCACGGCAGGATCATCAGGGCCAGAGTCCTTCGTCCACTGTGTTATGAACCGCTCTGCAAAGGTCTGAGTCGATAGGCGGTCGCCGGACCGATAGAGGTAACGCATGACATCCAACGCGAAGGTGCGCACTCCGGGATCCTGGCAATCCTCCAGCTCGGTAGCGGGTGAGGCCACATGGGCGATCAGTTCCGCGTAGCGCGGCCATAGCCGGTTGTCGTCGGGATCCTTGGGTGCGCCAGCGGCGAGGATTAGGTGGACTTCGTGCCGATACAGGGCGCGCTCGTCCGGATCGAGTTCGTCGCGGAGCAATGCCTGAATCAGGCGGTGCGCCTGGATCGCCCGGCCATCGATCTTGACCAGAGCGAATCTTCCCAGCTCCCGGATGGCTCTGGCGAGCAGGATGGGGTCCGCGAGCAGGTCGCCAACGCGAGTCTCGCCGGCCTGGGTAGCGCGCCGGAACACGTCACGTGGAATCGGTTCCGGGCCGAAGAAGGCGCAGCAGCGCAGCAGATCCAGCGCCTGCGGCAACTGTCGGCTCAGCATAGTGACCGAGAGCTTCCACGCGGCGGTCATCGACCGCGGGTACTCGGGTGATTTGCCTTCCGCCATGATCTCCGCGGCGTGTTCCTTCAGCAGCCTCAAGTATTCGTCGACCGACATTCCGGTCTCGGCCTGCAACGCTCCGGCTTGCTCGAGCGCCAGCGGGAGGTCGCCTAGTTCCTCAGCCAGCCGGGCCGCCTCAGCCTCGTTTATACCCTTCTGTACCCGTTTCGTCAGGAAGTCCTTGCTCTCCGTGCGCGTGAATACGTCGACCGGGACCGTGTGGACCACCGATTCCCAGCGGTGGTTTCGTGAAGTGATCAGAACGTCGCCCGGTCCGCGCGGGATGATGCCGTTGAGGTCCTCAGGCTGGTCGGCGTTGTCGAAGATCAGTAGCCAGCGTGCATACGGCTTCCCCCGGCGGAGGGCGTCGAGGACCGCCGCTGCGGCCGTATCGATCCCTGCCGCAGTGGCCGACTGCAGCCCGAGCGGTTCAGCCAAGGCTGCCAGAGACGAACGTACGAGAGCAGGCTGATCTGCTGAGATCCACCAGACGAGTTCGTACTCGGAGCGGTAGAGGTTTGCGAACTCGATGGCCACCGCCGTCTTGCCTACACCCCCCATTCCCTGGAGGGCATGCGGTAAGACCGCAGTTACCGTGCTGGACACGCCCTGCCGCAACTGGGTAAGGAGCTCCTTACGCCCAGTGAAGTTCTTATTGCGCTGCGGGACGTTGCCCCAGATCGCGGGAACGGCCCCCGACGTGGCAACTGAAGCCGGTATCGTCACACAGCTATCTTAAGCACGGAACCGCGGCACTGCAGGCCGCTGGCGGCCAGGATAAGCATGATCAACACGGCACGCGGACGTGGTCGGTGTGCCGGATGATCCGAGATGGGCACTCACCGTGCCCCGACGCCGCAACAGGAGAGGCTCGACAGATGAGCGGCGACCGTGACACTGTGTCAAGTAACGGCTCGTCGTGCTGCGGATCTGCCTACGTCACAGTGGCGGGCCAGAATGGCCAGCCGGCGAGGTGAGGCGTTATGAGCGACGATGTGACCGACAACGTGCTAATCGACGTCAGCGGGGTTGCGCTGACGGAACTAGTCGACGAAGTTGACCAGTCGAGCCTGGCTTTGGCGCTAGACCGGATCTTCGCATCGCAGCATGATGCTGGGCACTACGGCTTCAACAACAGTATCTAAGCGAGCCGCGGGATTCTGGTCACGCAGGGACGCTTGCCGACGTCCGAGGCTTGAACCTCGCACACGTTGCGCCGGAACTCTGGCGTGCGGGCTCAACGCAAGCGGCGACAGATGGGGCGTTTGTGACGAGGACCGGCACGATGACCAGGAGTGTAGAGCAGCCGTATCCGGGCGTCCGTCCCTTTCAGGGTGCTGATCGGCATCGGTTCTTCGGGCGCTCCGCCGAGGCTGCTGAACTCGCCGGTAAGTGGCGGGCCAATCGTCTGGTGATCATGCACGGTCAAGCGGGCACCGGGAAGACTTCGCTGCTGCGTGCCGGAGTGCTTCCGTTAGTCGCAGGCGGGAAGGCCGACGTCCTCCCACTCGGCAGGTTTTCCATCGGCTCGACGTTTCCGCAGGCCGCGTTGCCGGAACACAACCCTTACACCCTCGCCCTGCTGAGGTCCTGGTCGCCCGGTGAGTCCGCCGCTCGCCTGGTCGGCCTCGCCGTTCAGGACTTCATCTCCCAGCGTGGCGAGCGTCACAGCGGCGTGATTCTCGGGGCCATCGACCAGGCCGAAGAACTGCTCGCTAACTCGGGTTCTCGTCGGGCATACCGGCGGCGCTTCCTGGGCGAGCTCGCCGAGGCCTTACAGGAGTCGCCACAGCTTCACCTGCTGCTCTCGATCCGCGAAGACGCACTTGAGGAATTTTCGGACGCACTGGGCGGCGGCGTGCAGTTTGCCGCAAAACAGCTGAGTCCCGAGAATGCGCTAGACGCGGTGACGGCACCAGTCGACGGCACGGGCCGGTCCTTCGCCGAAGGGGCCGCGGAGGAGCTGGTCGCAGAGCTGCTGACCAGCCGCATCGTGGCTGCAGACGGCCGGGAGCACTCCGTCGGCCTGGATACTGTCGAACCCGCCCTGCTCCAGGTCATCTGCACGCGCCTCTGGGAGTCGTTGCGGGCTGACGTGCACATCATCACGGAACGTGACATACGTCGGTACGGCGGTGCGGACACAGCGCTGGCCGCTCACTGCGGGCGCACAATCGCCGCGGTCGCGGATGACCACGACTTGTCGGAGGGACGCCTGCGCGCCTGGCTGATCCGGACCTTCATCACGGAGCTTGGCACGCGCGGGACGGCGTACGAGGGTATGACTGACACTGCGGGAATGCCGAGCGCGGTGGCCCGGGCACTCGAAGACCGGTATCTCCTGTCCGCGGAGCGGCGATCCGGTTCGCGATGGTACGAGCTGCTCAGCGACCGGCTGATCGAGCCGCTTCGGCACGCGTCCGACGAGCGGCCGCCGCAGGACGAGCCTGCTGAGCACCTGCGCTCTGCCGGACGAGCGCTGACCTTTGCTGACCTCGACCTCGCCGAACGACACGCAAAAAAGGCTCTGCGCACCGCGCCCGACACCGACCTTCGCCTCCGCGCCGAGGCCAATTCGCTGCTCGGCAATATCGCACATGAGCGCGGCAAGCCCGCTGACGCGGAGGCGCGGTACCGGATCGCCGCCGGCCTGTTTGAGGCAGTGCGGGACACCGGGGCGGTGGCGCACCAGCTTGCCGCCGTGGGGCAGACGCTGCTTGCCCAGGGACAGCTCGCGGAGGCCGTGGACGAACTGCGGGCAGCCGCCGACCGGAAGCCGCACGATCTCATGGTGCAGACCGAGCTCGGCTGGGCACTGTGGCAGCTTGGCGATCGCCGTGGCGCTGTAGCTGTCTTCACCGACGTCCTCGGGGTAGATGGTGGGAACCTTGCTGCCCTGCGGGCACGGGGCGAGATACTCGCGGATCTTGGCGACGCTCGGGACGCCTTGCGCGACCTCCGCCGTGCGACGCCGCACGAACGGCCCTCGGTCCGTGCCGCCCGCGGCCTCGCTCTCGCCGAACTGGGCGACCGGGGTGCCGCCGGGGAGATCGAGGGGGCTCTCGATGACGCCCCTAGAAACGGGCCGGTCCTGCTCTACGCGGCTCGAGCCGAGGCGCTGCGCGGCAACAAGGGCACTGCGGGGGAACTTGCCAGGCGCGCCGTTAACGCCACCGACCCCGCTCTGCCGCCCCACCAGCGCGAGGCAGCGCTGAAGCTGGTCGGCTAGGGCCCGGGATAAGTCCGGAGGCTATCCCGCAGAGTCGGCTATGGCGATCTGGCCGAACGCCTTGATGCTTGTATCGAGCCCGGTGAAGTCCGGCTTACGGAGCATTTCGCCCTGCTGCGTGTCGATGTTCTCTGCTGCCGTTGCCGTCGCGACGAGACTGCTCGCCGCCGTGGCCAGCTGTTCGGCGGGTTCGGCCAGCTTCCCGCCAGCTAACATTGCGACGCTCACCGCGTTCAGCCGGACAGTTGCGTCGCACTCCCGGACCACCGCCAGCCGAGCGCCCATCTCCGTTCCTTGGTACGCCGCGGTATTGTCCAGCCGCGTCCGCAATTCGCCGGCCGCACTCAGCAGGCCGAGACAGGCTTGCCGTTTTGCCTCAGCGTTGCGCTCACGCCGGTCGCGCTCAGCCTGGCGTACGTCGCGGATCAGGACTGCGATCGCGGGAATCGCGGCGCCGCCGACTCCGGCGGCTGCGGTAACCACCGCTACATACAGGGAAACGTCGGGCATAGAGGCATTCTGGCCCGGAAGGCGCCCGTCCGTCCTGAGCGCGCTATGGATGAGGGGCCGGCGCCTTATCGGAGCCCACGGCCTCGGGGACTGGCTGCGGAGCGGTGTCCTGCCAGACTTCGCGGACCAGTACCTGGATCGCGCCAGCGGCGGGTATGGCCAGGAACGCCGCCACGAAGGCGCCGAAGATCCCGCCGATCAAGCTGCCGACGGACGCGCCGACCAGGATGGACACCAGGACCAGCAGCGGGTTGACCTTCACCGTGCGGCTCATCACGATCGGGTTCAGCGCGTGGTTCTCGATCTGCGTGTAGACGAGGAACACGACCAGGGTGACGATGCCCGCGGTGAACGATTGGCCGAGCGCGAAGAGCACCGTGGGGATGCCGGCCAGGGCGCCCCCGATCATCGGCAGGAAGTCAACCAGCGCCACCCACAGGGCCCAGAGGAAGGGGAACGGGACATGCAGCAGCAGCAGGGTCACCAGCACGACGATCCCGGCGATGAGCGATGTCAGGAAGTTTCCCAGCATGTACCCGGTGACCGAGCGGTTGACCTCACGCGCCACCCTGGAATAGCGCTCCGCCCGCGCGGGCGACATCATGCCCAGCAGCCCGGCCCGCATCTTGGGCCCCTCAAGCAGCAGGAGCAGCACCAGCACGAAAATGGTCAGGAGCGCGATCAGCAGCGTGATGGCGCCCTTGCCCAGGGTGAGCGCCGGCTTGGCCAGGCCCTGCCCGAAGCTCACCAGCTTGGGTGCGTTGCTCTTCACCCACTGCTGGACGTGATACCTGCGCGCCAGGTGCCCGAGCCAGCCCCGGCCGTGGTCAACCTGGTTCACGTAATTAGGCAGCTGGCCGGCCAGATGGGAGATCCCGTTGGCCAGCGGGTAGCCGAACGCCACCGCCAGGCCGACGAACACCAGCAGGGCCCAGAACGTCACCACGGCCACGGCCCAGCCGCGCCGCCGGAGTCCCCAGCGTTGCAGGGCCACCACGAGCGGGTTGAGGATCACCGCGACGAATCCCGCGACAATCATCAGCAGGATGACGTCCCGCAGCCGGTAGATCAGCTTGCCAGTCAGATAAACAACGACAACCACCGCGACTGTGGCCAGGATGGTGCGCAGCGGGATGCCCCTGGACACTGCGGCCGCCCAGAGGCGGTCCCGGCGGGTTTCGGGGGGCGGCAATTCACCGTGCACCCGGCCATCATGACAGCTACCGCGCCCGGTTACGCCAGGTCGGCTGAGCGGGTCGTGGTGGTGCCGCCGGCCGCCCGTCTGGGAAGGCGGCCGGCGGCACGTTCAGTGCTAGCTAGCAGGCGTCAGCAGCCGCCGCTGCCCTGCCAGGCGGCGACGGTGTCGGTGGCGGTGTAGCTGGCATTGGCGGTGTTGAAGCCGAAGGTGCGGTTGGCGAGGCTGCCGCAGGTGCTGGTTTCCTCGGCGGTGTTCCAGGTGCCGAGGGTGAATTTGTACGCCAGCGCGGCGACCGGGACGCCGGTGATGGTCAGCGTCCAGGTGCCGGTGCCGGTCCGGGTCATCGGGTAGTCGTTGGCGATCCAGTTGTCACTTGAGGGGATGCCGGTGCCCAGCACGTTGTAGTTGCCGGACAGGTAGACGGTGCCGGTGGACGGGGTGCTGGCAGGCACGGTCACGTTGATGACGGCGGTGGAATCACCGCAGGCCGACGGGCCGCCCCAGTTGGCGACCGTGTCACTGACCGTCCCGCCGCTGACGCTCATGCTCCGGTTGCTGATGTCGGCGCAGTTCGCGTTCTTCTCCACGTCAGACCAGTTGCCGCCCAGGTCGTACTTGTAGGACAGGGTGGCGCTGGCGGCCGCGGTGACTGTGGCGGTCCACTGGCCCGGGCTGACCCGGGTCATCGGGATGCCGTTGGCGGCCCAGTCGGACTGGCCGAGGCCGAGCGCGGACAGGTTCCCGGCCAGGTACACGGTGTCACCGGAGGCGTCGGTGTTCACCGGCACCGTCACATTCACCGTCTCCTTCACCGACCCGCCACCCGACCCACCCGTCGGGCAGCTGCCCGACTGCACGCACTGGGTGACGACCGCCGGCGTGTCCACGTTCTTGCCCGCGGAGATGTCGATGGCGAGCCGCACGTACTGGGCCATGGCCCACATCAGCGGGGTAGCGGAGTTGTCCGGCTGGCCGAAGGTGAACCCGCCGGTCCCCGTCGAGCCGCCCCACACCTGCTCGGGGATCTGGTAGCCGGAATTGGCCGCCCCGGCCATGGTCGCCAGCAGGGACTGCGCCCCGGTCAGGTTGCCCGCGGCAACGTCGTACTCGCCGCGCTCGCCGGACAGCACTGGCCACGGGTTGCCGACACCCGATCCGGTGTAGTCGCCGCCGGAGGACGTCTCGCCGTAGCCGTCGAAGTTGTACCTGTGCCAGACCGGTCCCTCGGGGGTCGTCACCTTAATCTGGGAGTCCACGGCGGTGATGGTGTTGGTGATGTCCGTCGCGTTCGCCGCCTTGATGCCCAGCCGGACCAGTTCGAGGAAGCTGGGGTCGACCACGGTGCGGTCGTCGTGGCTGCCGCCGCCGTTGGCGATGCCGATCGAGGCCCCGGAGTTGGGGCTGCCATCCGGGGTGATCCGCAGGAAATAGTCGCCATTGCCGTAGGAACCCGTGGTGGTGTACGTCATGCTGTCCACCTCGGCGGCCCAGGACAAGGCGGTCGACTGGTAGCTGGCGGCCAGGCTTGTCGCGCCGTTGGCCTCGGCGATCGAGGCCGCGCAGATCAGCCCCGCGATCTCCGCCGCCATGGTGGCCGGCGAGTAGCCGCTGGCCTCCTCCCAGCGCTCCTGCGGTGTGTACGGGCCATTGGAGACCAGGTAGTTGGCCAGCGCCTGGATGTGCCCCCAGTCGGCCGAGTTTGTCGCACCGAGCTGGTAGGCGAGGATGATCGGGTCGGCGACCTCGTCCATCTGAAGAGAACCGAAAACGGCGTTTCCGTTGAGGAATGTGTTCTGTTTGACGGCGCCGCTCGACTCTTCCTCATAGGTGAAGATGTACTGCAGCGCGGCGTTCGCGTCCGTCGCGTCGCCGGCCGCGAGCAATGCCGAGGCCATCTCGTACTCATCGCGGGTCCAGACCACGTGGTAGCCGTGGCCACCTCCGCTGTTCGCGCTCACGCTGGTGCCCCACGGGTCGGACGGGGCGGCCACGAACCCGCCGGTGTAGGTCTTGTCCTCGTCGGCCTTGACCTCCATCAAGGATACGTAGTACTGCGCTTTCAGGGCGCTGCTGCCGGTCACCGACGCGGGCGGGGAGTTGAGTCCGCCGACCCAGGAGTGCCAGCCAGACTCGAACGAGCTCTCCAGCGAGGAGAAGCCCGCGGCCAGGGACGCGGCGGCGTCGGAGACGGCGGCGGACTGGGTGGAGTCGAAGGCGAGGGCCAGGGTGAAGGTGGTCGACCCGCTGGCCGCCACCGGGATCTGCGCGACCTGGACGATGTGCCCCGCGGTCGATGCCGACGAGTATGTCGTGGTCAGCGCGTGGCTGCTGGTGAGCTGGCTGCTGCCGTCGCTTGAGCTGCCGACGTAGCCGGTCGTCGTCTGGCTGAAGCCAGTGGACGCGGCGAGCGCGCTGGACACCGAGCCATTGGAGGCCACCGGGTCGCCGCTGGTCGTGTCGGTACCACCGGTGTTGCCCATGCCGTCGTTGTTCAGTTGCGGCAGGTAGTCGGCGTACAACTGGAGCGCGGTTGAAGTGTGGTTCGCGAAAGTGGTCTGGACCAGGACCACCGAGCGGGAGGGATCAGCCACGTACGTCTTGGTGATGGTGAAGTCGCCGTTGGTCGCGGTGTTCACCTGCTGCCAGACCAGTGATGTCGGATCCACGAGGGAGATCGCGTGGGTGGTGTTCGCCGTTTCGGTGTTGGTGAACGTCGAGCCGTCGGTGACGAAGTACTGCAAGCCGAACGTGCTGGGCGTGTCGGTCTGCGGGTAGAAGACGTTCTCCAGCTCGCCGTTACCCAGGGTGTACCAGACCTTGGACGCCGAGCCGAGCGAGTCCGCGAAACCCTGCAGGTTCGACTCGTTCCAGGTCGCGTTCGCGCCTGGCGCGCCGGGAGCGTTGCCCGCGGCGAGCGCTGGTGCGGCCGACCCGAGCGCGGTGAGCGCCGCCGCGGTAACTGCCGCGGCGACTAATGCGGTGCCTCGCAGCCACCGCCGCGTGATGATCCGGCTGTGCCCTCGCGAGGCACATGATCTTCGTGGGTTCCTCATGGTGTGCCCTGTGTGCCCTTCTCTCGCTGGTGGCCTGAATGGCTGATAGCGAGTGCCATCCGCCCCCAGCGGCGGGACAATGGTTTCCTGCAAACATAGGTTTGACTGAAACGGCGGACCAGAAGTTAGTGCAGAAATAATCTGTTAACAATCTGTCAATGATTCATTAACGTGCTCTTCGGATGCGCTCCTGCCATTGACGCACCGCGCTCGGCGGCGTGATACTCCCCGTGGGGCGGGGCTTCGCGGTCCGGTCCAGGTGACCTGTCTGGGTGCGGCCGCCGGCCGCAGGGTCGCTGATGCGAAGGCATCAGGTTCCCCGTCGGCGCGCAGGAAGGTCAGCCCACCATGCGATGCAGTTCCCGCCCAGGCCCGGGGCAGCGCTCCTGGCGTGCCTCGTCCGTACTTCCGTGTGGCGTCGCGGTCGCGCTGGCCGTGCTCGGCGCGTTACCCGGAGCCGTAGCGCCGCCCGCCGCGCCCGCCGTTGCCTCGGCAGCCGCCCGGGCGGCCGTCGTGCCTGCCGTTGCGTGGGCGGCTGCCGCGAGCACTGCGGCAGACCCAGATGTCATCGTGCAGATGTTTGACTGGCCGTGGACGGCTATCGGCACCGAGTGCACGAACGTCCTCGGCCCCGACGGTTACGGCGCGGTGCAGATATCGCCGCCGCAGGAAGCTGTCGTCCTGGCCGCGGACGGCTACCCGTGGTGGCAGGCGTACCAGCCGGTCGGCTATGACCTCAACTCGCGGTTCGGCACTCAGGCGCAGCTCGCGTCGATGATCACGACGTGCCATGCCGCCGGGATCAAGGTGTACGCCGATGTCGTGCCCAACCACATGACCGCCCAGGGCAATGGCGGGGTCGGCGACCACGGCACGACCTTCCCCGATGCCTACGACTATCCGCCGCTGTACTCGGCGGCCGACTTCCACAGCTGCCGCACGTCCATCACCAACTGGGACGACGAGTCCCAGGTGTGGAACTGCGAGCTGTCCGGACTGGCCGACCTGAACACCGGATCGGCGTACGTGCGGGACCAGGAGGCGGCCTACCTGAACAGCCTGATCGCGCTCGGGGTGGACGGGCTGCGCTGGGACTCGGCCAAGGAGATGGACCCGGCCGACATCGCCGCGATCGAAGCGCTGCTCACCAAGCAGGTCTTCGTCTACCAGGATGTTCAGTACGGTGCCGGACAGCCGGTCACCCCCGAGGAGTACGAGGGCACGGGGTCGCTGCTTGAGTTCCGCTACGGATGGGACCTCTACGACGCGTTCACCTCGGGGACGCTCGCTTCGCTCAGCGACTTCGGGCCATCGTGGAACTCGGCGGGCATGGTGCCGAGCGCTGACGCGGTCGTGTTCGTCGACGACCAGGACACGCAGCGGGCCGGCGGGGCGCTCTCCTACTCCAACGGGGCCACGTACACCCTGGCCAACGTGTTCATGCTGGCCTGGGACTACGGCACCCCGAAGGTGCTGTCCGACTACGCCTACTCCAGTTACGACCAGGGACCGCCGAGCGCCGGGGGCAACGCCATCGCCACGCCGGCCTGCGGCACAGGGAGCTGGGAATGTGAACAGCGCTGGCTGGCGATCGCCGGCATGGTCGGCTGGCATAACGCGGCCGGCCCGGCACCGGTGGCGAACTGGTGGACCGACGGCAGTAACGCCATCGCGTTCAGCCGCGGCTCCAGTGCGTGGGTCGCCATCAACGCGGAGAGTTCCCCGGTCACCGAGACGTTCAGCACCGGGCTGCCTGCCGGGACCTACTGCAACGTCATCAACGGCACCGCCTCCGGCGGGGCATGCACCGGTACCACGGTCGCGGTGAACGCGGCCGGCCAGGCCACCGTGACCGTCCCCGCGGCGGGCGCGGTGGGCATCGACGTGAACGCGATGGCTGCAGCCGCGGCGGGGAGCGGGTCGGTGCAGGAGACGGTGAAGGTGACGGTGCCGGTGAACACCGACGCCTCCGGTGACACCGTGTACCTGGCCGGGAACCTGTCCGCGCTCGGCCTCGGCCAGTCCGACTGGGCCGCCAACGGCATCCCGATGACCCGGGTCAGCCCGGGCCAGTGGACCGCCACGGTCACCGCGGCCGCCGATGCGACCCTCTCCTACAAGTACGACCTCGGCGGCTCCTGGCCGAACGCGGAAGAGACCGCCAATTGCGCGAGCGTCGCGAACCGGGGCATGGCAGTAAATGGCGGGACAGTGAATGACTCGGTCGCCAACTGGGGCGGCCCGTCGGCCTGCGGGAACTCCACCGCGGTCATCAACGTGACCGTGCCTGCCAGCACGGCGTCCACCGGCACCGTCTACCTGTCGGGCAACTACAACGTCCTCGGTACCGGCATCCCCTCATCCGACAACTGGATCGCCAACGACTACCCGATGACCCGGACCGGCACCGGCACCTGGACGCTGACCATCACCGGCGTCCCGGTCGCCGCGCTGGCGTACAAATTCACCCTCGGCACCTGGAACACCGCCGAGGAAACCAGCACCTGCGGCAGCCTCGCCAACCGCACCTTCGGCTTCAACACCGCCAATGCCAGCTACACCGCCACCGACACCGTCGCCGCCTGGGCGGGCAGCGGCGGCTGCTGATGCCCGCTAGCCCGGCGCCAGGTCAACTGCGGCGGGACCCAGTACAGCCAACGTGCCCGGCGACTCTCGCCGCGGTGCGGGCAACCGGGTGAGCCGTCATTGCCCGTAATCGCCTCCCGGAAGTCCTAAGTTATAGTAATGATTTTACAATTTCTCTATAGCGTTTCCGAATGCTGCCCGATAGGCTAATCGCCCGATGGGAATGCCCCGCCGGTAATGCCTTCGGCCCGGGCGATGCGCCGCGGAGTTCAGCCTGGTCTCAGAATTTGGCGAGCGCATCCGCCGCTAGGCATTGGGTATTCGCAAATCCTGGAAGCTGCTTTCCGGCGCGGACAGGCCAAGGCCGCCCCACGCGCTTCCCAAGTAAAACGTCTGCTACTTTCCGTTGTCCGATA
>OBLU010002273.1_pt1 | contig 17796 bp, 16 predicted proteins | sample 1518681 | NCBI WGS metagenome assembly OBLU01 (sample SAMEA3539304, study PRJEB22396) | soil metagenome | biome: tundra; feature: field; material: soil | place: USA | collected 2010-05 | depth 0.15 m | reverse complement strand
ATATGGTGCGCCCGGAGAGATTCGAACTCCCGACCTAACGCTCCGGAGGCGTTCGCTCTATCCAGCTGAGCTACGGGCGCGCTCTTTCAGCATACCGTACTTCGGTTTATCCCGGGCGGCGGCGATTAAGTGGCCAGCCCCAGGCGACTATCAATCCCGCTACTGACCGCCGACTCCGGAGCCCTGCCGTTGGACCCGCAATTCTTCCATCACGGACTGAATGAGAGCCTTGGCGCCCTCCACTCCGGCGAGAACTGCCTGCAGATCGAGCGCCGGCTTTGAAGGATTGCGGCTGGACGCGCAATAAACCCCGTGTTGCCCCACCATGATCAAGGAGTCTGTAAGCAGGTCCAGAGCCACCGCCAACCTACCCCGCTCCATGCCCATCATGAACTCGTGGCGCTCTAGTTCTGTCCGCTTTTCATCGAAGATGCTCATGTGCTCAGCCTACCGGAAATGCCGGCATCAGTCAGCTTCGCTAATCCCAACACCATCCTCGAGGCAGGAGGTTTCATCCCTCAAGATAGGCAACCAAATTGTTGCATATTTGCTCACGCCTAGGTTATTATGCAACCTGGAGGTTGCGTATGGAAAATGTAATCGAGAAACGCATAGAACTCCAAGCCCCGATCGCGCGCGTGTGGCGCGCATTGACCGATTATCGGGAGTTTGGCGAATGGTTTCGGGTCAAGCTCGAGAGCCCTTTTGTCCCCGGTCGGATAGCCAAGGGCAAGATTCTCCATCCCGGGTATGAGCATCTCACGTGGGAGGTGGTAATTCAGGCCATGGAGCCGGAGCGTCTATTTTCATTTACCTGGCATCCTTACGCCGTCGATCCCGGCATCGATTACACAAGTGAAGCTTCAACTCTGGTTGAGTTCAGGCTCGAACCGACGGCTACCGGAACGCTGCTGCGGCTAACAGAATCTGGATTCGACGAGATCCCGAGTGGTCGCCGTCTTGAGGCATTCCAGCGCAATGAGGGTGGGTGGACGCAGCAAATGAAAAATATTGAGAACCATGTCACGTCATCGACCTAATCCCAAGCCGGGCAGGCGCGCTGTTCCATCGATGCTCTTCGCAGCCATGGGAGACGAGACACGGCTTGCCCTTGTTGCAAAGCTCAGCGCAGGCGGGTCATGCTCGATTTCCCAGTTGACCGAGGGATCGAGGCTCACTCGACAGGCGATTACGAAACATCTACGGGTTCTGACCAATGCAGGGTTGACGCGCTGCATTCGCTCCGGTCGCGAGACCCTGTACAGATTCGAACCCTACGCGATCGTCGAGATGCACGAGTATCTCGATACCGTGTCCCGCCAATGGGATGAGGCTCTTTCGCGACTGAAGGTCTTCGTGGAGGATTGACCGAGGTGGATCAAGCAGACGCCGCATTCAGACTGCGGCGTCAGCTGGCTTTATCTGATTAAACATCGAGTTTGCGCATGTACTCCGCGTCCTGCCGGAGTTCCGTCATGGTGTCTCCGATAAATTCTTCCTGCTCGATGAAGTAGTGCTTGAGTCCGGTCGCCGCGCGGAAGATTGGCTTGTAATCAACGACTCCATGACCCATCACAACGGAGTGGAACTTGCCGTTCGCTTCCTTCGTCATGTCCTTCACGTGCATGAGTGGGAAGCGTTCGGGAGTCTTGCTCAAGTAGTCGACGGGATTGCGTCCCGCAGCCGTGACCCAGCCGCAATCCATTTCAAACACGACCAGCTTAGGATCGGTAAGTTTGAGCAGCTCATCGTAGACCACGATGCCCCCTTCGTTCGCAAACTCCGGCGTGTGGTTATGTATGCCGAAAGTCATGCCAGCGGCCTTCACCTTCTCGCCAATCTTGTTGTATTCGCCTGCCACGTAGCGCCAGTCATCGAGAGTGAGCTCTCCTTTGGCCGACGGGTCGCGATGCACGCCGCCTGCGGAGGAGCAAATCATGTAATCCAGGCCCAGCGTGTGTCCGTATTCAATCAGTGCATCGAGCTGCGGCCTTAACATCGCGAGGGGATGATGCGTACTTACGCAACGCAGTCCAGCCTGGTCCATCGAATGCTTGAACTCCGCTGCGGTTTTGTTGAAGTATCCTGCCGCCTCGACTTCCTTGTATCCCGCAGCACTGAGTTGATGCAGGGTGCCATCGAAGTCCTTGGGCAGGAGGTTGCGTACGGAATAAAGCTGCAGGCCAATGGGCTTGCCAACCGGTGCTGCCTCCAGCCGACCAGCACCAAGACATGCTGCTGCTGCGAGGGTGCCCGATACCTTCAAAAAATCTCTGCGTGAAGTAGGTGTCATGTGTGTTCTCCGAAGTTCCGTCAGCTCTTGATTGATTTGGTTGACTCATCCCACGTCGCCACGCCGCGGTGAAGGTAGGAATGGTTGGCCATGTGGCAGGCGATCGCGGCGTGATTGCCGAAAACTTCGTCCTCCACCACGTGCTGGCGGGTTTCGACAGCCTTGAAAAAGTTGGCGATGTGGTCGGCGGTGTCGTCGTAGTCGGGGGGAGCCGAAAATGTTTCCATCTGCGCGGGCTTTGATGGTGGCGCCGGGTGAGCAGCGTGCCAATCATCCAGATACTTTTGCTTGGCGGCGGCCGTCCATCCGTCGAGCGCATAGCCCTCCGGCTGCGGACTGGTGTCCTGCGGAGTCACGGTAAGCGTGTTGCCGTTAATCACAAGGGTAGCCTCGCGCCCATAGAAGATGATCGGCTCGCCGGCTGAGTTGTTCTGGTTGCAATGCACATTGACCGTTACACCGGGATAGTCGTACAGCGTGGCCAGCAAATCAGGATAGTCGCGGCCATCGTTGAAATGCGTCAGACTACCCGAGGAATACGCGCGCGTCGGAATTGCATTGATCCCACTGACGCATTGAATCCCGGACAGGAGATGGACGAATAGATCGCCGGCGACTCCCTCGCCGTAGTCGGCAAAGCAGCGCCAGCGAAAGAAGCGCTCCGCATCAAACGGCCGATCGGGCGCATCGCGTAACCAGGTCTTCCAGTCAATTGTCTCGGGGCTGGCATCCGGTGCGACGGGATAGACCCACGCTCCTGAAGGTGAATTGCGATCGGAGTGGCCCTCAATCAAGTGCACTTCACCCAGCCGGCCAGAAGCATAGATTTCTGCGGCTTTCTTGTAGACGATGTTGCTCACGCGCTGGCTGCCTGCCTGGAAGATACGCTTGCCCTGCGTGACCGCCTCAACCATGGCAAGGCCGTCAGCCACGTTATGCGACATCGGTTTTTCGCAATAGACGTCTTTACCCGCGGCGAGGCAGTCGAGTACCACGCGACGATGTTGAAAGTCGGCCACCGCCACAATCACCGCGTCCACATCTTTGCGATCGAGCAGAGAACGATAATCGCGCGTCGTGGGAATGTCTGAGCCGTAGGCCTCTTTGCCCGCTTGCTGATGCATGGTATAGAGATCCGCGGTGCCCACGCACTCGCCCGTTGATACCGCGCGCGCCGAACGCAGCAGATCGCATCCCCGTATTCCCGTGCCGATCGACACAAACCGGATCTTGCGGTCTGTCTTCGTCTTCGAGGATTGCGCAGCCAAGGTGAGTGGTTCGAGCAAGGTTGAACTTGTAGCCGCGATTGCCGCAACAGCGCCGGCTCCAAAGCGCACAAAATCCCTGCGCGTTATGGACATCTTCATATCTGATCTCCGCGTGCAGCGCCATTCTCGCTCTGAAAGGTTGTTTGTGTAAAGAATGAGTCGCCCGCTCGCGATTCAGAGGGGGCCCTTCTCAATTGCCGATGTCAACAACGGTCGTTACTATTCCAACCGGGAATAAGTATTCAATTGATGGCAACCGAAGCGGAGGTACTACGCATGGTCGATGTATTTTCAAGCCGCAACCAAAGACACACATCGTCGACTTGGATGAGAACCTCCTTCGAGCTACTCGCATTGTTGCTCGTTGTTGTGGGAACCGCGGAGGCTGCAGGTCCGAAGTCAGTGCCGGACTTCGGGCCGAACGTCCGCATCTTCGATCCATCCATGGCGTCCACCACGGTCCAGGCCGACATCGACAAGGTGTATGCCGTTCAGGAGCACAGTGAATTCGGATCCCAGAGGAATGCGTTTCTCTTCCTGCCCGGCGAATACAAAGTGGACGTGCCCGTAGGCTTTTATACACAGGTGGCAGGCGTCGGTGCCTCGCCCGACGCGGTTCGCATCATGGGCAATGTGCATGCGGATGCCAGCCTGCCTCACAACAACGCCACCTGCACGTTCTGGCGTTCGGTAGAAGGATTTTCCGTTACGCCCGCTGGTGGCACGATGCAGTGGGCGGTATCACAGGCCGTCGCGTTTCGACGGATGCACGTGCTCGGCAGTCTCGTACTTCACCAGAATGGCGGATGGGCGAGCGGTGGATGGTTGTCCGATTCAGTGGTCGACGGCAACGTCGGTTCCGGCTCGCAGCAGCAATGGTTCTCGCGCAACAGCGAATGGGGTAGTTGGACGGGCTCGAATTGGAACATGGTCTTCCAGGGCATCGTTCACGCACCGGAGGGCGAATGGCCGACGCCGCCTTACACCAAAATTGCGAAAACGCCTATCGTTCGCGAGAAGCCGTTTCTTGAAGTCGATGCGAAGGGGAACTGGAGCGTCCGCGTTCCGGCGCTGCGGATGAACAGTGTAGGTATCACCTGGCATGCGGGCGATACACCGGGAAAGTCGATTGCTCTGCAGCAGTTTTACATCGCGAAACCGGACATCGATACTGCGGCCACGATCAATGCCCAACTGGCGCAAGGCAAGCATCTGCTTTTGACGCCGGGTATCTATGAACTCACAGAGCCGATCCGCGTGACTCACCCCGACACGGTTGTTCTTGGCCTCGGATTTGCCACCCTGAAGCCGATCAAAGGCACCGCTGCGATGACCACTGCTGACTCAGACGGCATTATCGTCGCCGGATTGTTGTTCGACGCCGGAGAAGAGAAGTCGCCCATCCTGCTTGAAGTCGGCCCTGAAGGCAGCCACGCGCATCACGCCCGGAATCCGATCTCGCTCCATGATGTGTTCTTTCGCGTTGGAGGCGCAGGCGTAGGCCGCGCTGTCGTAAATCTGCGCATCAACAGCAACGACACACTTATCGATCACACCTGGATCTGGCGCGCAGATCATGGCACGGGCGTGGGGTGGAATCAGAATGTGAGTACGAACGGCCTGGTGGTCAATGGCGACAACGTCACGGCGTACGGCTTGTTCGTCGAGCACCACCAGGAGTTCCAAGTTTTGTGGAACGGCAACGCCGGACGCACTTATTTCTATCAATCCGAAATTCCCTACGATCCTCCCGACCAGGCAAGCTATAGCAGCGGCGTCGATGCCAACGGAAAGCGCGTGAACGGCTGGGCTTCCTACAAAGTGGCCGAGAACGTGGCGCGCCACGAGGCGTGGGGCTTAGGAATCTACAGCGTCTTCCGCCATCCGAATGTGATTCTGACCCGCGCGATTGAAGTGCCAAAAGCCCCCGGCGTTCGATTCCACAGCATGATTACCGTAGCGCTCGACGATAAGGGAGAGATCAGCAACGTGATCGATGACGCGGGCGGATCCACCTCGATCAAGCCACGGGTCACGCCCAAAGTGACGAATTTTCCGTAGTAGAACCCCATTCCGAGTACGTACTCAGATTCTGAATCCGAGAGGCGAGAGCCCTTCATTTCCGGGTATGCGGATCGCGGATTACGACGCCCCTTGCCCAGTCGTGGGACAATGGTTCGGTAGCGACTATGACGAGCGAAATGACTGCGCAATCCTCTCAGGACCCTGAAATCACCTCTACGCCTTCCGATCCGAACCTGGAGCCAACGGAGAGCTTCGCCGACCTGCTTTCGCAGTTCGAAAAAAGCCACACCCACAAGGCGGAAGGTGGACAGAAACAGTTGGAGGGCATTGTCGTTTCCGTGTCCGCCGACCAGGTGTTTCTCGATATCGGCTACAAGACTGAGGGCGTTTTGCCGCGTTCGGCGTTTGATAACAATGCCCAGGCCGTTGCCCCTGGCCAGAGCTTTCCGGTGTCCGTCACGGGCCGCAATGAGGAGGGCTACTATGAGCTTTCTCGCTTCAGGGTGGCGCAGCCGCGTGATTGGTCCGCGCTCCAAGAGGCCTTCGCTCAGAAGCTGGCCGTAGTCGGCACTGTGACTGGAGTTGTGAAGGGCGGGTTGAACGTCGATGTGGGCGTTCGCGCTTTCATGCCGGCCAGCCGCAGTGGAACACGCGACGCCGCTGAGTTGGAGAAGCTGGTTGGCGAGCAGATCACCTGCCGTATTACCAAGCTCGATGTCACGGATGAAGATGTCGTTGTCGATCGCCGCGTAGTGCTCGAAGAGCAGTCTCGGTCGGCGGCAGCAGATCGCCACGCTGCCATGAAAGAGGGAGACACAGTCTCCGGCACCGTGCGCAGCCTCATGGCCTATGGCGCATTCGTCGATCTCGGGGGCGTCGATGGACTTCTGCACGTGAGCGACATTGCGTGGAGCCGCGTAAGCAAGCCCGAAGACGTCCTCGCTGTTGGGCAAGAAGTGCAGGTCAGGATTCTCAAGATCGATCCTGAAACAAAGAAGATTTCTCTCGGCCTCAAGCAGTTGCAGGCTGAGCCGTGGGAGACCGCGCCGCAGCGCTTCAGCGTTGGCCAGCGAGTGTCGGGCAAGGTCACGCGGGTTGCGGAATTTGGCGCCTTTGTCGAGCTTGAGCCCGGCGTGGAGGGCTTGATTCACGTATCGGAAATGTCATGGGGCAAGAAGGTGCGCGTCGCCAGCGACATCGTGAAACAAGGCGATGCGGTTGATGCGGTCATCCTGTCGATCAAGCCGGAAGAACGCCGCATTTCGCTGGGTCTCAAGCAAACCTTGACCGATCCCTGGACCGAGGTGGCGCGCAAGTTCCCCGTGGGCGCGCAGGTAGAAGGACCGGTCACCAAGCTCATGGCATTCGGGGCCTTCCTGCAGATCGCCGAGGGTGTCGAGGGTTTGGTGCACGTGAGTGAGATCACGGCTGACCGTCGCATCAATCATCCGTCCGATGTTTTGCGCGTTGGCCAGGTGGTGCAGGCGCAGGTATTGGGCATCGATACCGAAAAGCGCCAGATGAAGCTGAGCATGAAACAGCTCGTTCCCACCAGCATTGACGAGTACATCGCCGAACACAAAGTCGGTGATCAGGTCTCGGGACGCGTTGTCGATGAGTCCCTGGTGGAACTGGGCGAAGGCATTCGCGCTACCTGCCGCATTCAAGCCGACTCTGCGACCAAGGCCGAAACAAAGGCGGAAGCCAAGGTTGATCTCTCGTCCCTGTCATCGATGTTAAAGGCTCGCTGGAAGGGCGATCTACCTGCAGCCTCTGCCCAGCCGGAGCCTCTACAGGCCGGTCAGATTCGGAGTTTCCGCATCGTGAGCCTTGATGCGGAAACTAAAAAAATCGAAGTGGAACTGGCCTGATCCACTATAGATACGTAGAGTCGATGTAGCACCACTTCCAATCTTCACCGCGCTCGGCAGATTGGATCAGCGGATGCTGCGTCGAGTGAAAATGCGCCCGAGCGTGCTGGTTGGGCGAAGAATCACAACAGCCCACGTGTCCGCATTCCAGGCACATGCGCAGGTGAACCCACTTATCGCCAGTCTTCAGGCACTCTTCACAACCCTTGGTGTTCGGCTTCACTTTCTTCAGATGATCGGCAACGTGCGTGCATTGTGTCGGCATTGGGGAACCCTCCGGGGCTTGCAGCCTTTATTTTCAAACGACCCGATATTGCTCAGCTAACTCACTGAAGCTTGCGACCTGCGCTGCCACCCATGCCTCGTCGCGTCCTAGCTCGCGGGCCAGCAATTGTGCGCAAGCAGGGGCCATGGCGATGGCTGCGTTCGCATTGAGGAACAGGGCGCGCGTCCGCCGAGCCAACGCGTCTTCCACGGTTCGCGCCATTTCCACGCGCGCTCCCCAGACGATCTCCGCTCCGATCACCGGCAGCTCCGGGTGTAATTGATGCGCCAACGCAGGATCCGATGCAGCCAGGGTGCGAATGCCCTCAGCATCGGAACCATACACTTCAAGGCTGCCGAGGGCGAAGGAGTTCTCGATGTATCCGTGGATTTTCAAATTCTTGGTGACGCAGCTCTTGTCGGGCAATCGCCCCAGCGTGATCGCGTGATCCACGCAGTCCTCGGCCATATGCCGATAGGTGGTCCACTTGCCGCCGGTGATCGTCAGCAGCCCCGACGTGTCCACGTGAATGATGTGATCGCGCGACAAGGCTGATGTCTTACTGTCGCCCTTCACGAGCGGGCGCAGGCCCACATACACGCTCAGCACATCGGCGCGCGTGGGTGGCCGCGTCAGGTAGCGCTCGGCTGTTTCCAGAATGAAGTCGATCTCTTCTTGAAGGGCTCGCGGCTCAAGGCTCGGCGCATCCACCGGCGTGTCGGTCGTACCCGCTACGGCATGTCCATGCCAGGGGATGACGAAGAGAATGCGCCCATCGCTGGTGCGGGGGACCATCAATGCCGTATCGCCTTTCAGAAAGGATCGATCGAAAACAAGGTGAATACCCTGGCTGGTTACAACCAGTGGTTCGGCCGCGGCGTCTGCCATGAGTCGGACAGAATCGGTAAACACGCCAGTCGCATTCACGACGATGCGCGCATCGACCTGCAGGTCCTCACCGGATTCGCTATCGCGTGCGATCAAGCCATTCACATAACCCTCAGAATCACGCAGCAGGCTGACCGCCGGACAATAATTCAAAAGTGTCGCACCGTAATCTGCCGCAGTGAGCGCCAGGTGAATCAGAAGTCGCGCGTCGTCAAACTGGCCGTCGTAGTAAACGACACCGCCCCGCAACTCCTCTGGTTCCAAGGCAGGCAGGCGTTCGAGCGTCTCATCTTTGCTGAGCAACTTGGATGCGCCGAACCCATACTTACCTGCCAGCAGGTCGTAGAGTTTCAGGCCAATGCCATAAAACGGGGCCTCCCACCAGGAATAATTGGGCACGACAAACGCCAGGTCATGGACCAGGTGTGGCGCGTTTTGCCGCAGCAGCCCACGCTCTTTGAGGGCCGACATCACTAGTGGCACATTGCCTTGTTCGAGATAGCGCACACCGCCGTGCACCAGCTTCGTGCTGCGGCTGCTGGTGCCTTTGCCAAAGTCATGCGCCTCGACCAGAATCACATCCAAGCCGCGCGATGCTGCATCCACCGCGACGCCCATTCCAGTCGCGCCACCACCGATCACGGCGATGTCCCACGGCTGCTTCCGTTCCTTTACTCTGCGCAGCATTGCTTCGCGCTGCATGTCTTGCCCCCGTTCTCTTATTCAGTCCACTGCTTTGATCGTTCGACGGCACGATGCCAGAGAGCTCGGCGCGTCCGAGCCTCGTCAGACGGCATTTTAGGATCGAATCGCACATCGTCCTTGCGTCGAGCGCGCAGATCATCGGGTCCTGCCCAGAATCCGACCGCAAGTCCCGCAAGATAAGCTGCGCCCAGCGCGGTGGTTTCCGTCACGCGCGGGCGCACTACCGGAACTCCCAGCAAATCAGCCTGGAATTGCATCAGCAAGTCATTCACCGCCGCGCCACCGTCCACGCGCAGAGCCTCCAGTGGTGCGTTGGTCTCGCTGTGCACGGCCTCAAGCACATCTGCAACCTGGAAGGCGATGCTCTCAAGCGCGGCGCGGGCGATGTGGCCTGGCTTGGTGTCGCGCCTCAGTCCGATCAGCAGGCCGCTGGCATGAGGATCCCAATGCGGCGCCCCCAGACCCACAAAGGCAGGGACGAAGATCACTCCGCCCGTATCCGGTACCCCCGCAGCCAAAGATTCGACTTCGGCGGACGAACCGATGAGACGCAGGTTATCGCGCAACCACTGCACCACCGCTCCGCCGATGAAGATGCTGCCCTCGAGTGCGTATTCCAGTCGATGCGCGGTACTGGCCGCCAACGTGGTGATGAGCCGATGTTTGGAGCGCACGAACGTCGTGCCGATGTTTTGCAGCAAAAAGCATCCAGTGCCGTAGGTATTCTTGGCTTCTCCTGCGCGCCAGCATAACTGCCCAAACAGCGCGGCCTGCTGATCGCCGGCGATGCCTGCAATGGGCACGCCGCCCAGCCCGAGCGTGGTGGTCACTTCACCTACGCGTTCACTCGACCACGCAACTTCGGGTAGCAGGCTTTCGGGAATTTCGAAGATGCGCAGCAACTCCGGATCCCACTTGCCTTCAACGATGTTGTAAAGCAGCGTTCGTGAAGCATTGGTCACATCGGTCACGTGGTGATGTCCGCTGGTCAGGTGCCAGATCAGCCAGCTATCGACGGTGCCGAAGGCCAGTTCGCCGCGCTCAGCCCGGGCCCGCGCGCCATCGACGTGATCGAGAATCCATTTGATTTTAGTAGCGGAGAAGTACGGGTCGATAACCAGCCCTGTGCGGTTGCTGATGGTTTCGCCGACACCGCTTTCTTCCAGCGCGCTACACTGCGCAGCAGTCCGGCGGTCTTGCCAGACGATGGCAGGATGAATAGGCTTGCCAGTCGCGCGATCCCAAACGATGACAGTTTCGCGTTGATTGGTAATGCCGATCGCCGCAATGTCGCGCGGTCGTGCCCCGGCGCGTCCCAGTACTTCAACGGCGCAGGCTAATTGGCTGGTAAGAATTTCGGTGGGATCATGCTCCACCCAACCCGGCTGCGGGTAGAACTGCTCAAATTCGTGCTGCGCCACCGCTGCGATTGTGCCGCCTTCGTCGAAAAGGATGGCGCGGGAACTGGTCGTGCCCTGGTCCAGCGCGAGGATGTAGCTCATGCGTGCCCCGCTTTCGGCTTCAAGTCAAACACGTGGGGGTAGGTGGGAGCAATGCGGACAGCCACTGATATGCCGGACTCACGATGCGGAGCGACTGGTCAAAAAGGCGTCATCGTTCGATGCATCGGCGACGTTGAGGCTGATTCTTTATCGAGTCGCAATACTCGCCATTGAAAATATGTCGTACGGATTCTGCGATTGGGGAATGAAAGCCTCGGCCTTTTTGAATCCGCTTTGTAGCCCCCGAAATTTGGCGACCGTGTCCTGCAGCTCGTAATAGCGTTCTGGAGTTTGGCTGGCATGCGCGAAGCAGGCAGCGCACTTCAGAGACTCAACTTCGGTGATGTCGACGAACTGGGTCGGATTGAATTGCAACGTATCTTCGCCATCTGAGACTTCGTAGTAATAGAGGGCGAATTTCTTACTCGACTCCTTCCAGACGTCATAGGTCAGCATCGAGATGGCTCGATGATCGCGGTGATTATCGATAGGCCATTGGGTGATCGCGGCATCGGGTTTTTCGGCGTCGAAGATCTTTTGATAAGCCTCATAGCGATCATTATCAAGAACCGCATGGCCGTTAATCTGCCCTGCATAGGCTGGGCGAGCGTTGAGAATCGCGCAAGCCTTGGTGGCTTCAGCAAGACGAACCGAAGCCGGAGTCGGAGGCCACGCACCGTCATTCAGATACAGCAGAACAACTTCATGCCCCAGCGTCGTCAACCGCAGCACGGTCCCGCCGCAACCATACTCCGGATCGCCCGGATGTCCGCCGGCAACAATGATCTTCAACTTGCGCGTCGGTTCGGGTGAAGCGGAGAGGGCCGCTGCGCTTGCCTTCATTGCAGTTGCACCGGCAACCATGCCCGGCGTGAGCTTAGCCGCACCCAATAAGACGTCGCGTCGATTCATCCCTGCTCCTTCGATGGCGGCAATATTCCATGCCTTTGGAGTCTCTATCTTCCTACATGGATCTGAAATAATGTTGACTTGAAACAGATTCGGCGATTCCCGAACCTGCGGGAACCGCCGAATGACAGTTGTTTTGCCGATCTGTTGCTGTGTTTACTGTACCTCTCCGATGTAGACGCCGAACGGTCCCAACTCCACATGATCGAGCGAGGCAGGATCCGCCCCTCCGGGCGATTTCAGCAGGGTCTTCGCGTGAGCAGCCTTGACGGCCGATCCGCCTGACGTGAGGTTCACGGTTTGCGGTTCCGCGGTGAAGTTGGCAGCTATTACGACCTGGGCTCCTCCCTGTACTTGCCGCATCCAACTCAGCACTTTGGTGTTCTCGGTATCGAGCATGACGTTTTCGCCATGAGCGAGGGCCGGATTGGTCTTCTTTAACTGGATCAGCGTCTTGTACCAGTCCAGAAGCGAGTCATGTTCAGACTCTTCAGCCTTCACATTGACCGTGGTGTATGTCGGCGGAACCGGTAACCACGGAGTTGCCGTCGTAAATCCGGCGTTCTTGGCCGCATCCCACTGCATCGGGGTGCGCTCACCATCGCGGCCCTTGTCTTTCGGCCATCCAGTCAGCCCGACTGGATCCTTGACATCCTCCTTGCGCGTGGGCGGCGTGGTCTTCATGCCGATCTCATCGCCGTAGTAGAACAACGACGAGCCGCGGCTGGCGAAGAGCATGGTTGAAATGACGCGTTCAATGTCGCTGTCGTGCACGCCATCGCCATAGCGGGCGTCGAGGCGTGGGTTGTCGTGGTTGTCGAAAACCAGCAGAGGCGTGTTATCGCCAAGCTGGGTTTCGGCGTCATTGATCTTGGAACGGAAAGTGGCCACATCGAGCTTATTGATGAACCCGATCTGCGTGTCCATAGGCAGATGGAACTCCGGCTTGTCCTTTGTCCCGTACTGCTTAGCCAGTTCGCCGATGTTAGGCAGATAGGTTTCGCCGATGAAGACGCGCGTCCCCGGGAATACGTTGGGCTTGAATGTGTCCGCCGTGACCCGCATTTCCTGCATCACTGGATGAACGCCGGGTAGATTATTGGTGCGCGTATCGTTTAGCGCAATGTCACCGTAGACATTCTTGTAAGAATTGCCATCCTTGTCCTTGAGGACATCTTCATCAGTGAGGTTGGGATCTTCAAACAGCGTCGTAATGGCGTCAAATCGGAACCCGCCCACGCCGCGCTTGAGCCAGAAGCTGATGATGTCCTTGAAAGCCTGGTGCACCTTCGGATTATTCCAATTCAAATCCGGCTGTTGGATATAGAACTTGTGGTACCAGTACTGGCGCGTCTTTTCATCCCACTCCCAGGCCGAATGACCGAAGTCCGACTGCCAGTTGTTAGGGATTTCGCCTTTGTCTGTGGCCGTTTCCCCCTTGCCGTCGTGCCACACGTACCAGTCGCGATATGGGTTGTTCCGTGAAGAACGTGACTCGAGGAACCATTTGTGTTTATCCGAAGTATGGTTCATCACCATATCCATGATGATGCGGATCTGGTGTTTCTTGGCCTCCGTGACCAGGCGATCGAAATCAGCCAGAGTGCCGTACTGCGGATCGATGTTCTCGTAGTCAGAAATGTCGTAGCCGAAATCCACCTGCGGTGACGGATAGACGGGGGTGAGCCAGATAGCGTCGACACCCAGTTTCTTCAAATAGTCCAGGTGTTCGGTGATGCCATTCAAATCGCCAATGCCATCGCCATTCGAATCCTGGAAACTGCGCGGATAGATTTCGTAGATAACGGCGTTCTTCCACCAATTCTCGAGGTTGGCGGAGTTGGTATTTGCAGCAGTAGCGGTTTGTCCTTGCGCGACCAGCGTCGTAGCCCCTAATCCCAGGGTCAGAACGCAGGCCGCAATGCTTTTGGTCCAGTGCATTGCGGATCTCCTCGTCGTGTGTCCGCTGCTCGTGTATTCGGCAACGGTGTGACGCATGCCAAACTATCACATTTGGCTGCTCTCGCGGCGTGATTCGCCTTTGTTTTCGCGAGATTCCATACAAGTTGGGTGGTATCGTAGACGTAGGTGCAGCTATGTCCGAAGCCCTCACCGTCTACCTCCACTTCCCGTGCTTTGATGGCGTCATCTCTGCCGTGCTCGCGTGTGAGTATCTGGAGCGGAAACACGGTTTGAAAACGGCACAGATTGTGCCGGTGGACTATTCCCGACGCGCGACGTGGCTTTCGGAACGACTGGCGCAACCCGCTGCCGTGGTTGATTTCCTTTATCACCCCGATGCCGAATACTGGGCCGATCATCACCAGACGACTTTTGTAACTCCAGAGATGGAGGCGCGGTTTCGGGACGGTAATTCCAGCAGCATGATTTACAACCCGCAGGCTGCTTCCTGTGCCGAGGCTATATGGAGCAAGAGCTACCGGCTCCTGCGGGAGCCGCGCTTCCGCGAAATGGTGGACTGGGCCCATCGAATCGATGGCGCGCTCTATGAGTCGGTCGAAGAGGCCGTGCTGGGCGACGCCCCGGCTCTCCGCATCAGCCTGAGTTTTCTGAAGAATTCGTCCGACGAGTATTGCCGCTTGTTGGTGGAGTCCCTGCGCTCGAAAAGCCTGGCTGAGGTTGCCGAGTTGCCGGAGGTCGCGGACGCTTATCGCAGCGCGCGCAAAGCGATTCAGGGAGGGCAGGACGGTTTCAGCAAAAAAGCTCGGCTGGAGAAAGACGGGATCGTGGTCTTTCATGCCCGGGAAAAGACAGCCCGGACCCTCTTAAGCCGGTACGCTCCCTACCTGGCTTATCCGCATGCCCGTTATTCGGTGGGCATTCTGGAGACCGGAAATGGCGCCAAAATTACTGCCATGAGGAATCCTTGGAGACGTTTCAAGAGCGCTCCGCTCGGTCAGATCTTCAGCCGCTACGGCGGGGGTGGCCACCAGCGGGTCGCCTCAGTTCTGCTCAAAGACCGTAAGGAAGCAGAGCGCACCCTGGGTTCGATTTTGAAGGATCTGCGCCACAGCGAGGTAAGCAGCCCGCAACCGGCGGGCGGATGGCGACCGAATGAGGCGGCCGCCGGTGATTAAGCAATTCAATTTTTACGACGTCTACGGCTATCTTCTTCCCGGTTTGCTGCTGCTGGTTATGTTCTGGCTCCCTATCGGGATCCTGACGCAATCCTGGCCGGACCAGGACCTCTCCAAAGCCCTCTTCCTGGCGGCATTAACCTACATCGCCGGGCATATCCTCCAGAACATCGCGATCTCCGTGGTGCCCTCGACGGTCCGAGATGCGCAGGGAAGACCACGCGTTCCTTCCGACCTTTTTCTCGATCGCAGCAATGGTGTCTTCGGCTCCGACTTCAAGGCCATTCTCGCTCAACAGGTCAGGCAACTTTTCAATCTGGATCTCGCTGTGAACAGCGATGGAGACGGGAAAACCAGTTTATCGACCAATCGCAATACCGCTTTCTATCAGGCTCGTTCGTACCTGATCGTCAAGAAATCTGCTCATTACGCGGAACAGTTCGAAGGGCTTTATGCCATGATGCGCGGCTTGGCCTGTGCGCTTCTGGCCGGGGCTCTGTATGTCTCTGGATGGGGAATCTCTTTCTACCGGCAAAATTGGCTGGTGCAGGACGCGATGGCCGGGTTGTTGGCTGCCAGCATTGCAGGATCGCTCTTCTTCTCCGCCGTGGCGCTCGCGCCGAAGGCAAATGCGAAGAAAGCGGTTTTGCGCCTGGCCGCTTGCCTGCTCGCGGTTGTCGTTGGTGCTGGCTATTGGGTCAGTAATGAACAACCAGTCGAATTCTGGCGCCATGCTCCCGTTCATTGCGAGTGGATTCTCTGGGCATGTTCTTGTGTGGCCCTGATCGCTGCTGCGCGGTGTTACGCTGCCTACAAATCATTTGCCAGTTTGTTTGCTCAGACAGTATGGCGCGACTTCTCCGCCTGTCTTTCAATTCAAGAAGCATTTCCAGACTCCGCCGTTGATGATGCAGACGACGATTGAGCGGGTTCGATCAAGACCCTTAGCGGGAACATGGTCTTCCTCATCGATTAGTGTTTTCCGGCCGGACTTTGAGGCTTGGTGGACTTCACCCCACCCAGGTCCAAGCCAAATTCGGGGCTCTCACGTGTCCCCCGGATCTTGATCGGAACCAGTGTTCCGGCCCCATCCTTCTTGAAGAAACGGTCAGCAGGCTTGAGCAGAATTCCGCGCCACCCGCCCACCATCTGCGAGACCGTGGCATGCATCCGCGCCGTCCCCGAGAAATCCAGCATGCCATCCAAGGCATAGGTCCCACTCAGGCGAATGGCGGCCCCGGGAACGTCGTATTGCAAGTCGGGCAGCGTAATGACTGCATTCAGCATATGAAACGTTCCCTGCATCGCGGACGTGACAGTGTTCGGGTCGACCTTCTTAACGTCCCCTGGTTTTCCTTGTCCCCGCAGGCTCAGGTCCTCGATGCGACCCTGGATCTTGTCGCTGGTGAAATGCGCCTGGGCGAGTCTGAACGATCCGTCCAGCTTGATGCGTTCATGCACCGGTTCCTTGCCCGGCGGGATATGCAATGTCGCTCTCACCCCGACATCGCCCGTGAGCAGCGGCGTTTGCGAGTGGGTGGCGAGGCGGAGAAAATCCTCGATATGGCCTCGATCAACATTCACTTTCAAGTCGATCAGATGTCCGCCTTCAAACGGAGCGGCGCGTCCCAATTCCGAAACCGGCAACGGGCCAGCGGCCCGCGTCTTCACCCGCACTACGTGGCCTTCCGTTGTAAAGTGCGAGCGGCCAAGCGTGGCGTCCACAGGATTGAGCCATGTATCTCCATCAGTGCCGTCGACGCGGGCATGAAATTGGGTGTGCAGCGGCATCGGATTGCCAAAGTGAGACAGGCGAAAGTCGGGTACATTCGCCTCCCCCTGAACATCAATATTGCGCAGCGTTCCTTGGAAGTGTCCGGTAGAAAAGAGGATGCCTGCAATGCCTTTGAAACTCGATAGATCGGCGTGCTCAAAGCGATAAGCGCCGCTGACCGCCGATTCGCCAGGATCGGTCGCGATCCATGGTCCAAAACTGCCTGTGGCGTGAATGACGCCCTCGGGTTTGGGATTGGTGAGGTCTGTCTCAAACCCCATCGGCCCACCTGAGGTGACGTGGGTCAAGTGCAAATGGGAAATCGCGAATCCCAGGGGCAGCTTGTCGGGTTTATCTGTTTCCAGCACAAGCTGACCGTGCTCGCAATCGATGCGATCGATCACCAGATTCGACAGCACCATCCCGCCTCCGGGCTGAGTCGCGCTATTGCGCGCATTTGCAGCACCAGAACCTCCCTGGACTGTGCCTGCAGTCGAGCTCGACGTTGGGCGCGTTGCTGCCTCGATGCCATCCCCGCCACGCCTCTCCGACTTCGGCGGTACGTGGATATCCAAGCCCTGAAGGCGCACCTGGGAGATATGCATCCAGGCCCTCGAATCCCATGAGAAGGGGACATGAAAGCTGAACTCCTCCAGCGCAATCAGGGGCACGGACTGTACCGCCGTTTCCAGGGGATGATCGCCACCCGCGCGTTGAGGAGGCCAGATGCGCAATCCGCGTCCAGTGGCCCAAACTCCCCATCTGACGTGAATACCATTACCCGGCGCGACATGAAAACTACTTAATTCCACGCGCGTGCGAAATCGGTCTTGGAGCCCCTGCACAATGCTGGCCCGAAGGAACGGCTCGAAGCGATGGGCGATGACGGCCACTACCGCAGTTACGGCCGCGAGGGCTACCAGAGCGGCTCCTCCTATCCATAAGAGCCATCGATGCCTGCGCCAGAATGAACGGTCAGCTTGCGCCACGTCTCTCCTTGCTCCGTGCTAAGTACGAGACTACCGCGCTTACCCACGATGGAAGCGTAGTTTGCGCCTCTCCGCCGCTGTTCAGGTGTCGGGCCGGGTCGGTCAACCACGAGGGGGCCATTGCCTTTAGATGCGGTAAGTTGCCTCGAGGAGCAAATGGGAGTGCGCCCCAAGTGGTAGACTTCATTGCACGGATGCTAGCGCACATT
>OBLU010002271.1_pt1 | contig 17798 bp, 13 predicted proteins | sample 1518681 | NCBI WGS metagenome assembly OBLU01 (sample SAMEA3539304, study PRJEB22396) | soil metagenome | biome: tundra; feature: field; material: soil | place: USA | collected 2010-05 | depth 0.15 m | reverse complement strand
GGCCACGCGGCCCGGCCGGTATCCGCGGACCTGTCCACCCATGGCCTGGCAACTGCTAAGTTAGCCCAGCTCGATGACTACCACCGGAAAGCGCAAAAGCCATCGCGTCCATGAAGGAACTCCGCTAAACCCGATGCTCGTCTGCGCGTGCACGATTGCGCGATCACCTCAACGGAGCCGCAGCCATCACCGGGAAATGGCTATTGTCTGGCGTTCGGGTGATGCTCGCGCAAATTGCCGGCATTGACGGTGGCAACCTGGCCCGAGCGGACCGTCCTGAAAGGATTGTTTCAATACAGAACGGCGGCTCTTTGCGCGTTCTTCCCGGCCTGTTCGGTCACTCAAGGTGATGCGATTTTCAGCGTAGCCCGGTGCCGGCCGCCGGCTCGGTGCGCCATGGACCGGCTTGGAGATGTCTAGCTTGGAGGACGCCGTCGAGCTGAGCCGCGTGTCGATGCTAGGAGCGGACCTTCCGGTCGCCAGTGGCGAGATCCGGCCTGACCGGGCTCGCGCCTGTAATGCGGCAATGCCGGATGTTTCCTGGCCGTGCCGGCCGGTGGATCCGGGCGGTCTGCCGCGGTTGACATCACCGCGGTAGCTACCTGCAATGGTGAGGTAGCCGAACGCGCTGGCGATGCCGATGCCGTCGTGTCCGGGCGTGAAACTGTCGGGATGTCTGCTGCGGGCCCGGCGGCCTGGTCTGGTTGTTCGTCCCGGCGGAGACTGGGGCGCTGGCCGTTACGGTTGCGGTGCACTATCGCGCCGAGGCCGGCGTGGCCCCGATGCCGTTGCCGCCTGGGTCCTGCCGCCTTGGTCCTGGGTCTGCACGCCGCAGCCCGCGGTCCAGCTGGCCGGGGCGTAGACTTCGAGCACCGGGCGGTAGGCGCAGGAGGATGCCGTGCGAGTCGGGGCTGCCAGCACAGCGTCCTTGCTCGCTTCCCGGGTGAGGATCCCGCCGGGGCTGAAGGTCCCGCTTCGGGTGAAGATCCCGGCTCGGGTGAAGATCCCGGTCGGCCCGGCTGAACTTTCGCTGCGGCCGATGATGTGGATGTTCCTGGCGATACTGGTTACTTTCCTCATCACCAGAATCGTGACCAGGCTGATTCGGTCAGGCAGCGGTGCCGGGGCCGGGCTGGGCGACGTCCGGATCGCGGGCCATCACGTTCATCACCAGGTTTTCGGCATCTTGTTTATCATCGGCACGGGCATCGTGCTGGTATCGGCGATGCCGCGGGGGGCGGCGCTCGACGCGGCTGCCGCCATCTTCGGGGTGGGCGTCGGCCTCACCGTCGATGAATTTGCGAGATCTCGTCGCCGGCGCCCCCTCCCAGCAAAGGCCAGGCTGACGGCCTCAACCACCAAGCGTGTGGCGTGCTCGCCGCCGCCGGACAGGACGCCGGCAATGGCGCCCGGATTCTTGGCTCTGCACGCCCGAAGCTGGAGACACCAAGCATCCAGCTTTGCCGCAGATCGACGGATACGGATCGTGAAGCGGTAACCGGCGACTACCACGGACAGTAACCAGGTAGGGATTCCATTCCGGAAACCGATCGCCGATTCCGCATGGTCGAGAGATACGCGGTCGCGCGGATGGACGGTGCACAGATCACCTAGTTCTGCGTCCACACTGGCCGAAGGCGGATGACTCTCGCCGGGCTAGCGGATGGGTCTGGCTCACGGCTGACGTTTCGCCGTCAGCCATCCTGCCCGGCGACCTGCGGCAGATCTGGATGGCAGGTAAGGAAGTCGTCCTGCCGGTGGAAGAATGCCTGGGTGATCGATCCGGCAGAGCAGCGCCGCTGTTGCCGCGACTGATGCAGGAGGTGGGTGGATGCCCAGGTACGCGATCGTGGAGGCGCCGTCTGCTCTGGGCCACGTCCCGGAGCATCGGGGCGTCGAGCGCGCCCCGGAAGTGCTGCTCGCAGCCGGGCTGGCTGACGGCCTGGCAGCTCGCCGGGCAGACCGGGTCGAGGCGGCCGGGTACGGCGCTGACCGTGACTCCGGGACGCACGTCATGAATCCGCAGGCGATCCGCGACTACTCCCCGTTGCTGGCCGATGCGGTGACGGCGGTGCTCGGCGAAGGAGAGTTCCCTGTCGTGCTCGGGGGAGACTGCTCGATCCTGCTCGGCACGATGCTGGCGCTGCGCCGGCGCGGGCGTTACGGGCTGCTGTACATCGACGGCGACGCCGACTTTTACCAGCCGGAGGTCAATCCGCTTAACGGCGCGGCGTCGGCGAGCGACCTCGCGTTCGCGACCGGCTTCGGCCCTGACGTCGTCACCGACATCGAGGGCCGGCGGCCGCTGGTACGGGCTGAGGATGTGGTGTTGTTTGCCTGCCGTGACGCTGCTGACCGGGAACGCCGGGGTTGCCAGCCGCTGCCGGCAGGCATGCTGGTCATTGACCGTGACCAGGTCCGCCAGGTCGGCGCCGACGCGGCTGCCCGCGAGGCGATGAGGTACCTGACGCGGCAGGGGGGCCCGGAAGACGGCTTCTGGATTCACCTGGACGCCGACGTTCTCGATGAGACGATCATGCAGGCGGTAGATGATCCCCGGCCGGGCGGCCTGACCTGGGATGAGCTAGTGTCGGCGCTGAGCATCGCAGTGCGCTCGGGTCACGCCGTGGGCCTGCAGGTAGCGATTTACAATCCCGACATCGATGCTGGCGGCGCGAACGGGCGCGGCCTGGCCGCCACAGTGCGGGAGGCGCTTGCTGCGTCCGCCGATGCGTGAGGCCAGCGCTTTACGATTGCCGGTCTCCGGCGTTGATGTCCGGGCTGACGGGTGCCCGCTCACGGAATGATCGAGGCTCGCGGGCAGAGACTCCAAGACGCAGATCGCCCAGCTCTGCGCGCCCAGACACAAGGGATAGCGCCAGGTTCTGAATCTCCGTAAACAAGACAATCGATGCTGCCTGGCCGGCGCAATCAAGTCTGCTGTCTCTCGGAAACGCGGTGACACCGCTCCGGGGTCTCTAACGGACCGTAATCGACGGCAAGCCGACTCCGCTCCATCGCAGTGCACTAGATCGCCGATTACGCGCTCCTTGCCGATGGCGGGAATGCCGCAATGGGTGAGCGCAGAATGTCTGTTCGGTGTGGTTCAGCCGCGGGAGCGCCTGTCGCGGCGGGTGCCTCATTGTGAGACACATGTTGCGGAACGACCGCCCGACGCCCAAGGGTAGGTCCGGGAGTCGGCAGGCTCGCCGGAAGACCCGCATGCGGGTCGACAACCGACACGAAGATAGCGGCTGGGCTAGCCCGTTTGTCCGCTTAGTGGCGCGCTCGGCGTGTTCCTGAACTGCGTCGTGTTGTGAAACACCTTCTATATGAACGAGGCCCTGGGCCCAAAAGCCTGCCTTAAACATGCCAGCACGAACCACGTGTAACAAGCATCACCATGTGCATCGAGTTTCACCTGGTCACCACACGGTGGAACGTCCCTCGGCACCCAATGCAAGGCCATTGAGCCCTGGGCCAGCTGCCGGCCGAGGACTGATCGACTAGGCGGCGTATTTGTTGAATGGCAACAGTACTGCTGTGCGTGGTTGTGCGGCCTGTCCGGTATGGGTAAAGTCCGAAGGGCTCGGACACCGTGCATCAAAGAATGTGCGGGCCCTAGGTTCTCGGCCTAATGATGGGAGACCTATGCCTGCCAGGTATTCCGCGAGCCAGACGGATTTCGGGACGGCCTTTACTGCGCTGCTGGCTGCCGCTGGGCTCACCGTGGACGGGGTGCTACGTGCTTTGCCGGAGGACCGCCGCGGGCGGGTAAGCCGGTCCACGCTTTATGACTGGAAGAAGGGCCAGCACCTGCCGCTGGACGCCTCCGGCGCGTTAATAGAGGTAGTGCGGATATGCCTTGACACCGCCCGCAGGCGCGGGGCCACGCTGGGGGCGTCGCCCAGCAGCGAAGACGGCTGGCGGCGGCTGCTGGCGGAGGCCAAGCAGGCGCGGGACGCTGAGATGGCCATGGACCGGTACACCAGAGGCGGTGAACCCGGCTCCGCTTGGCACGCAAGCCCGGTCGACGAACAGGATCCGGCTAACCTTAGGGTGCACCAGGAGATTAGGGCCGGGCGGCCGCCGGGTTGCGGAGTGTTCGTCGGCCGGGCGGATGAGCTGGCCGTGCTGGAGGCGGCTGCCGCGGAGGCCTGCGGCGGCCAGCCGAAGGTCGTGCTGGTCGAGGGCGAGGCTGGCCTCGGCAAGTCGAGCCTGCTGGCGCGGTTCGCGGCGGGGCTGGCCGACGCGGCGGTACTGCGCGCCAGTGGCGATGAAGCGGAGCTGCTGGTGCCGTACGGCATGGTGAGCCAGCTGGTGGCCAGCGCCCGGGGGGCGGGGGGCAGCCCGCCGCGGCTGCTGACCTCGGATCTGAGCGGGGCGGTGGATCCGCTGGCGGTGGGCGCCGAGCTGGTCATGTGGCTGGGTCAGGTCGGCCGCGGCCGGGGGCTGGTGCTGGCGTGCATCGATGATCTGCACTGGGCGGATGGGCCGTCGGCGGGGGCGTTGCTGTTCGCCATCCGCCGTTTGCAGGCTGACCCCGTGCTGGTGGTGGTATCGGCTCGCGGCGGGGAGCTGTCCGGGTTGGGCGCGGGGTGGCCCCGGTTCGTGGCCGGGGACCACCGGGCCGGCCGGGTTCTTCTGGGCGGGCTGGGGCCGGGGGATGTGGTGGCGCTGGGCCGGGCGCTGGGAGCCGGGGAGTTGTCGCGCCGCGCCGTCGGTCGCCTGCTCGAGTACACCGGCTGCAACCCGTTGTACATCCGGGCGGTGCTGGAAGAGTCCGGGGCCGAGGGCCTTGACCGGCCCGGCGGGATGGTCGGGGTTCCACGTTCGCTGGCCGCGATGATACTGGCGCAGGTGGGCGCATTGAGCCCGGCGGCCCGGCAGCTAGTCGCCGCGGCGGCGATACTCGGCCACCACTGCCCGCTGGCGGTGGCGGCCGCGCTGGCGGCCCTGGACGATCCACTCCCGGCGCTGGAGGAGGCGATGGCGGCCGCGGTACTCGCCGAGCAGCCGGGCGGGGGAGCGGCCAGGATCGGTTTCCCCCATCTGCTGGTGCACCAGGCGGTCTACGACGATCTAAGCCCCACCCGGCGGCGACGGCTGCACGCGCGGGCGGCGGGCTTGGTCGACTGGCACCAAGCGCTGGCGCACCAGGTGGCCGCGTCGGTGGGGCCGGACGACGGGCTGGCCGGCGAGTTGGAGGCGGCTGGCCGGGAGGCCCGGGAGCTGGGCCGGACGGCGCAGGCAGCGGACTGGCTGGCGCAGGCCGCGGCCGTCAGCAGCGACCCGGCGGCGGCCGACCGGCGCCTGCTGGACGCGCTGGAGATCCTAGTCACCTACGGGGAGGTGGCACGCGCGGAGGGCCTAGCCGCCCGGGTAGCATCCGCCCCGGCGAGCCCGCGGCGCTGCTGGCTGCTAGGCACGCTGGATTTCCTTGCAGGCAGGGCCGCCGCGGCCGAGGCCCGGCTGGTGCAAGCGTGGCAGGCCCACGACCCGGCCCGGAACGCGTCCGTAGGTGCGGCGGCCGCCATTCAGCTGGCGGCGTTCTGCATGATGCAGGGCCGGGCAGCGGAGGCGGTCCGGTGGGGTGAGCGGGCGGCCCGGGCCGATGCTGCCCCGGCCGCGGTGCGTCACCGGGCCCACGGGATGCTGGCAATCGCCCGCGTTGTCGCCGGGCAGGGACCGCAGGGCCTGGCTGGGCTGGCGTTCCTGCCCGCCGCCCCGTCCGACGTGCCGTGGGAAGACACCGACACTCTTGTCTACCGCGGCTTGGCCCGGAACTGGACCGAGGACTTCGCCGGGGCGGTCGCCGACCTTACCGCCGCGGCGGCCAGGCTGCGGGCTGGTGTCCCGCTGCATGATGCCGGCCCGTGCCTGGGCTATCTGGCCGGCGCCGAGTACCGTCTCGGCTCCTGGGACGACGCCGTGGTGCACGCCGAGCTGGCCGTCTCCCTCGCCCACGACGCCGACCGGGCACGGGACCTCGGCGTGGTGCACAGTATCGCCGCCTTGGTTCCCGCAGCCCGCGGCGACTGGGAGCTAGCTGATGCGCACGTCCGGATGGCCACCGAAGCCGCGCAGGCGATCGGCATACCGGTAGCGATCATCGCGGCCGCCACCGCCCGGGCGTTCCTCGCTGCGGCCCGGGGCGATCTGGACGGCGTCACCGACGCCGCCGCGGCCGTGCGCGCCACCAGGATCGCCGAGTACGGCCTGATCAGCCCTGCCGACTGGCGGTGCCTGGAGATCACCGCCCTCATCGGCCAGCGCCGACTCGGCCAGGCCGAAACTGCCCTGACCGAGCTCGAGGCCGCCCTGGCACCGGCCGGCCCGCCCGCGACCCTGGCGGTCGCCGCCCGGCTGCGCGGCGACCTGGCCGCCGCGGCCGGGCACCAGACCGCCGCAGCCGCCGCATTCGAGACCGCCTGGCGTCACGTGCAGGGCCTGCGGGTGCCCCTGACCCTGGCCCAGCTGGAGATCTCCGACGCCCGCCGACTGCGTGCCGCCGGCCAGCCGCAGGCCGCGATCGCACGGCTGCGCTCGGCCCGGCAGCGCCTGATCACCCTCGGCGCCCGGCCCTACCTGCAGGCCTGCGACCAGGAACTCGCCGCCGCCGCCGCCGCGCCCGTGGAACCAGAAACCGCACCCGCCGTCGTCGGCCTCACCGCCGCCGAGCAGGCGGTGGCCAGCCTCGTCGCCACCGGCCGCTCCAACCGCCAGGTGGCAGCCGAGCTGTACGTCAGCGTCAAGACCATCGAGTCCCACCTCGGGCACATCTTCGCCAAACTCGGTATCCGATCCCGCCACGACCTCACTACCCGCATCGCCGCGCCCGGAAATCCCGTCCGAACCGATATCAGGGTCAAATGTAGGGTCCGGCCCTGATGACACGGCTTCAGCGGCCTGTGACGATAACGACGATAACAAGGTGTCGTCGACATCGCCGCCCGCGCGGTGGGTCTGCGCGGTGGGTCTGCGCCCGGAGTGACCGGTGGCGTGTCAGGACGCTAACCTCAGCGGCTGACGCAGCGGCCCACTCCAAACTGTGGGATTGGATCTAGAGCGGGCCTGCGGCGCAGTACGGGTTCTTTGGGGGGACCGAAATGGCTCAGTTCGTTGCGTGCACCACGTGCACTACGACTAGCGTCGTGGCGGAGCACAAGGTCCTGAATCTCCGGGCTGCGACGCGACCGGCCTTTCCCCCGGCAGGCAAGTGGAGGCAAGCTCCCTGCATCCGTCCATCGCGGCAGCGACACCGGACATTCCACCCGGATCACCACGGCAGGTCACGCGAGCCATGCGCCCAGAGCTCGGGGATAAGCGACGAAACCGGCACGCAGCCCACTAGTGCCCTGAGCCCGGAAAACGAACTTCTCCAATCGTTCAAGGAACTGAAGGCGCTGATGGTTGATGCGGACCGGCAGAAGGGACGTCCCATGGAGGCAACAATCAACCTGAACTTTGTTGTGCAAGAGGACTTCAGCATTTCGCTGGTCGCAGCGGGTCAAGCGGAGACAAGCACGACGCACTCTGTCTGCCTAGGGTTCGATCGGTCCAAGCACGAAGTCTCCTTAAGAAGCTAACCGAAGCTTACTTCGAAGTGCGTCACACATAGACAGAAGCCTGTAACCGGCTTGGACCGGCAGAAGAACTCGCCGCTTCCCGATCTGACAAATCCGCTCGAAAGATAACGGAGTTCAGCAATGCTCGAGTCCACCACCACGCCCGACATGCCCGCCCGCACGAACCGACCCACCGGCACTTCCCGAGCGCGGGCGAACGTCCAAAACTCCTTTGCTCCGGGAGCGGTCGATCTGGCGTCGCTCGTGCCGATCATGTACACCTTCATGTTCCGGAACATCGCCAGTGACGGCTTCGTCTACAGCGATCCACAGTCGCCGGGCGACATTTCCAGGGACTCGAAGCCGGGTTGCATCATCGCCGCCCCGTCCTTCCCAGCCGACACCCCCGGCATCGACGAGGACTACGTCTTCAACTGGGTGCGCGACGGGGCCATCACGGCCATGGAGGTGGCTAAGGCCGTCATGCCCACCCGCCCGGGTGGGACGGTGCAGACGCTCAACGACTACGTGAATTTCGCCGACCTCTGCCACTCCAACGCCCAGCCGCCGTGGACCAAGGGTCACGCCTGCTTCAACATCGCCGGCGACGCCCGCCCGTGGACCGAGCAGAACGACGGTCCGGCCTTGCAATCGATCACCATCCTGGCCGCCTGCGACCAGCTCGATCCCGACACCCAGAAGCGGGCGGTCGCCCTGGTGAACTCGAACGTGGCCTTCCTCCTCGGTGTCTACGAGGTTCCCACCACGAACCTGTGGGAGGAGCACAGCGGGTACAGCTTCTTCGCCCGGTCCGCCCAGCTGCGCTGCTTCGAGGAGATCCAGGCCTCGACCATTGCCGGTATCGACAAGCCGGCCGGGCTGCAGCCCGCCATCGACTGGCTGCGCCAGGCCCTCGCAGGCCACTGGGACGGGAGCAAGTACGTGAGCATGATGGCCGACCCCGGTAACGGGGCCCAGCCATCGCCCCAGAATCCGGTCGTCAGCGGTTACGACCCGAACATCGACATCGTCCAGTCGGCCGTTTACGGCGCCATTCCCGTCACCGACACCAAGCTGCTGGCCACGGCGGCCCAGCTGCGCTCGCAATGGGAGGAGGGCGGCATCGCCTTCTACCCGATTAACCAGGCGGACAAGGAAAAGTTCGGTATCGGGCCGCTGTTCGGCCGCTACCCGGGCGACGTCTACGACGGTGACACTTCGGACCCGGTGCTCGGCGGTCACCCCTGGGCCCTCTCCACGTGCAACGTTGCTGAGCTGCACTACAAGCTGGCCGCCGAGATCAAGTCGAGCGGCAAGGTACCCGTGGACGACCTGTCCACACCCTTCTTTGCCCAGTCCGGCATCGACGCGTTGACGGCCCCGGCGGCAGCCGCCGCCGCCTTGGCGGCGACCGGTGACGCCATGGTGCGGGCCGTCATCTACCACAGTGACAACTTGGAGCTCTCCGAGCAGTTCGACGGCGCCACCGGCTACGAGCGCAGTGTTCACGACCTGACGTGGAGCTACGCCGCCTACCTGTCCGCCATGCGAGCCCGGGCCGAGGCCGTGTGACCCCGTGGCCAACCGACTCGAATCCCGACCACCACGCCGGTCCCGGCTGCGCCTGGGACCTGGCAGAGGAGTGACTGCCCCATGTACGTGAAATTCCCCGACGGGGCGGCGAAGCGCACCGACCCCGCGGCGGCGGCCGAGGTTCTCTACGACGCCGTCATCGTCGGCGGCGGGATTGCCGGCGCCATCATAGCCTCGCGGCTGAGCGGCGCCGGCAAGAGAGTACTGATACTCGAAGCGGGCTCGGCCGAGGACCTCACCCTGAGGGGCTACGAGAGCTACCTCGACCGCTTCTACTCGGCGATCAGCAAGGACAACCAGGCCCCCTACCCGGTCGTCGCCAACGCCCCGATGCCCCGCGGCACCGACGCACGGCGCATCTTCCCTGGTGCGCCCGACGCCTCGGCCTACATCGTCCAGAGCGGGCCCTTCGCCACCGACACCACCTATACGAGGGTCCTCGGCGGCACCACTATGCACTGGGAGGCCAAGACGCTGCGGATGCTGCCCGAGGACTTCCAGATGCATACGCTCTACGGCGAGGGGGCCGACTGGCCGCTCACCTACGAGGACCTCTCCCCGTACTACAACGAGGCCGAACGCGAGATCGGCGTCTCCGCCGACGTGGAGGACCAGGCCTACCTCGGGATCACCTTCGACGAGGGCTACGTGTTCCCCATGAAGGGGCTGCCCCTGTCGTACCTGGACCAGATGGTCGCCGAGGACCTCAACGGGATGCCGGTCGAGCTCGACGGGGAGAAGCGAGAGCTGCGGGTCCGGCCGTTCCCACAGGGGCGGAACGGGATACCGAACCCGGCCTACGACGGCGGGAAGGGTTACGTGCCGCGAGGGGCGGTGAGCACGTACGAGGTCGAGGTCGGCGGGCGGTGCCAGGGTAACAACAACTGCGTGCCCATCTGCCCGGTGCAGGCCAAGTACAACGCCGGCAAGACCCTCGCCGTGGCCCTCCAGAGCGGCCGGGTCGACCTGGTGGCCCAGGCGGTGGCCTACAAGGTGCACGTCGACGAGCAAACCCGCCGAGTGACCGAGATCGAGTACCGCCGCTACGACCGGCCTGACGGCCCCGGCTTCACCACCATGAGAGCCCGGGGCCGGCTGTTCATTCTGGCCGCCAACGCGGTGGAGAACCCCCGGCTGATGCTGGCCTCCGGCCTGCGCAGCTCGAGCGGCCTCATGGGGCGGAACTTCATCGACCACGCCTACCTGCTGGCGTGGGCCCTGCTTCCAGAGGTGGCCGGCACCTTCCGGGGCACGAACTGCACCGGCGGCATCACGGACCTGCGCGGGGGCCGCTTCCGCCGCCGCCAGGCGGCATTCAGCGTCGACATCCACAACGACGGCTGGGGCTGGGCCCGGGGGGCGCCGATGACCGACCTGATCGACCTGGTGGACGCCGGTTGTCGCTACGGCGAGTCCCTCCGCCAGGGCCTGGTGGACCGGGTGTCCCGCCAGCTGCAGTTGGCGTTCATGGTCGAGGTCCCCGCCAACCCGAGCAACCGGGTCACCGTGGACCCGGCCTTCACCGACATCCTGGGGAACATGCGGCCCATCCTCACCTACGACATCCCCGACTACACGATGCGGGGGGTGGCGTACGCCCGGCAGTTGTCGAAACGGATCTTCGCCCGCCTCGGGGCCGAGGACCACACCGAGTACGACCCGAACTTCTGGGGCTACGCCGCCTACGCCGGCGAGGGGTACGAGATCCGAGGGGGCAACCATCTGGCCGGCACCCACACGATGGGCCGCGACCCGTCGACCTCGGTGGTTAACGCGGATCAGCGGTGCTGGGATTACCAGAACCTCTACCTGGTCGGCGGGGGAAGCATGCCCACCGTGAGCACGTCGAACGTGACGCTCACCGTCGCCGCCCTGTGCTTGCGCAGCATCCGGGCCATGCTGGCCCAGCTCGACTCCGAGACCGCACCGATCGACGTCACCTCGAACGGCGCCACCCAGGGCCAACCTCAGGAGGTGGCCCAGTGACCGCGTCGACCATCGACAACCGTGACGACCTGATCAGCTACCTGCACGCGGCGATGGCGCTCGAGCACGCGACCATCCCCACCTACCTGACCGCGTACTACTCCATACATTCCACCACCAACTCCGACGCCGCCCACATCATCCGGGTGGCCGTGGTGGAGGAGATGCTGCACCTGACCCTCGCCGCCAACGTCATGAACGCCATCGGCGGGACGCCCGACCTGACCCGCCCCGGCTTCGTGCCGTCCTACCCGGCCTACCTACCCGACGGGGAGGGCGACTTCACCGTCGACCTGCGGCCCTTCTCCCCCGAGGCGGTGGAGACGTTCTGTAAGATCGAGCGGCCGGGCAAGGCTCCCAGTGCCAGCTCACGGCTGGTGCGCACATCGGACAGCGGGAGGCCGCTCCTGGTTTCCAGCCCGACGGCCGAGGGGATGCGCTTCTACAGTATCGGCGAGTTCTACGCAGAGATCACCGAAGGGCTCGAGAAGGTGGCGGCCGGCGACCCCGGGCTCTTCTGCGGGAATCCGGCCCTGCAGGTGGGGCCCGAGTCCTTCTACTCCGGCGGCGGGGTGGTGATCGCCGTCTCCGACCTGGACTCGGCCCGGCGGGCGCTCCGCTTCATCGCCGCTCAGGGCGAGGGCCTCGATTCAGGCATGTACGACGCAGACGGGGAGCTGGCCCACTACTACCGGTTCCGGCAGCTGCAGCTCGGCCGCTACTACCAGGTGGGCGACCACCCCGACTCACCCTCGGGGCCGCCGCTCAGCGTCACCTGGGACGATGTGTACAAGGTGAAGGTGAGTGCCCGGCTGGCCGACTACCCGGTGGGATCGGAGCTCGCCGGTGCCGCCCGGAACTTCAACGCCGACTACGGGGCCTTCCTCGCCCTGCTCACCAAGGCGTTCAACGGGCAACCAGGCCTCTTGCAGGACGCCGTCTGGTACATGTTCCGCCTGCGCGACGGGTTCAACCGGCTGGTACGCAACCCCCTGCCGGGCAGCGACGGCCTGCACGCCGCTCCTACCTTTGAGATCCCGACCGCGGTCGGGTCCGATCCCGACGCCTCTCGGACCGCCGGCGAGATAGCCCAGGCGGTGACGCGGTGACCACCCAGTCGTTCGAGGAGTTCCTCTTCCTGTCGGTCGACCTCACCGCCTTTGAGGAGACCGAACTGCTCGGCACCGGTCTGGCCCACTATTATCTGGCCAAAGTGCGGGCCGCCTGCGGCGACGAGGTCGTCACCGCCCTCCTGGACGCCCACCGGGCGGCCCGGGCCGACGCAGCCGGTGATGCCGGAAGCTATGACCGGGCCCTGCTCGACCGGGCCCTGCGTCACCGGATCTTCAGCGACGACCGCCTCGGCCCGGTGGCCCGCAATGTGATCAAGCTCTGGTACGCCGGGATGTGGTACGGGCTGCCACCCGAGTGGACCGACTGCTACGGGGCCCATACGGCGGCCGAAACCTCTACCGTTACCGCCGCCTCCTACCAGGAGGGGCTGCTGTGGCGGGCCATCGGGGCTAATCCTCCAGGTGCCAAGGCGCCCGGCTACGGCTCCTGGGCTCAGCCGCCCCGCATCGAGGACCGCTACCTGAAAGGGGCAACAAAATGACAGAACTAGGTGACCGCCTCGGCCCGGACAAGGTGAAGCTCGGCGTCTGCTGCACCCTGTGGTGGAACGACGACTTCCCCACCATCGACGCCGACATCTCCTTCGGCCAGGCCGTGAGCGAGATGGCGCTCGCCGGCTTCCAGGGCTGCAGCATCGGGCACAAATACCCCTCGGACGCTGCCGTGCTCAAGGCCGCTCTCGATCTCCGCGGCCTGCGGGTGTCCGAGCCCTGGACGAGCACGTACTTCACGATCAGCAAGATGCGGCAGAAGACGATCGCCGCCTTCGAGGAGACGCTGGCCCATATCAAGGCGCTGGGCGGGACCGAGTTGGTCGTGGCTGAGTTCGGAGCTTCGTCGCACCTGCTCCCCGTCGATGTGTTCGCCAACCGCCCGGTTTTCACCGACGCCCAGTGGGACGCCTTGACATCGGGCTTGGAGGAGCTCGGCAAGATCGCCAACTCGGCCGGGATGAAGCTCAGCTATCACCACCATATGGGTACCGGCGTCATGGCCCGGGCCGACGTCGACCGGCTGATGGCTTCGACCGATCCGGCCCTGGTCCACCTGCTGCTCGACACCGCCCACATCGCCTTTGCCGGCGACGATCCGCTGGACATGGCCCGGGCTTACGCCGACCGCATCGGCCACGTCCATATGAAGAGCATCCGGCCCGAGGTCGTGAGCCGGGTGCGTGAAGAAGGCCTGTCGTTCCAGGAGGGCGTCGAGCTCGGCGTCTTCACCGTGCCCGGAGACGGCGCGATCGACTTCCGGCCCATCCTCGAGGTGCTGGCCGACGCCAATTACCAGGGGTGGCTGGTCGTGGAAGCCGAGCAGGACCCGAACAAGGCCATCCCGCTCGAGTATGCCAAGAAGGCCCGCGCCTACCTCGCCGACGTCTTGGGCTGGTAGCGAACGCCGGGGCGCAGCCGTTGGACTCCGTTCGGACGTACGAGGTCACCGCCCCCGCTGCGGGCTGATCCAGGCGGCCAGGTGCGGAGCCGCTGACACCGGATCACCCCACTCAGAACAGCGAGGACACCAGGAATGAACGCGACATTCAGGCGAGACGTATTCTTCAGCTTCTTCATGTTCACGGCCGATTTGAGGCCGCAGGACTCACGTTACACCCAGATCCTGATCGATCATCTGAAGGCCCTTACCGACATGGGCTACGACGGCTTCGACCTGCATATTGCCTCCCAGTCCGCGACCGTCGACCATCAGCTCGAGGTCGAAAGTTATGTCGGCCTTAAGAAAGCATTCGACGAGGCAGGGCTGAAGGAGACGAAGTTCACGACCAATGTCGGGACCACGCGGACCTTCGACCCCACTTCACCTTACGAGGAACAGCGCAGACAGGCCCTGTCCTACCTCAAGTCACGCGTCGACATCACACGGGTCCTGGGCGGCGACTCGATCATGTCAGGGCCGTTCCTCTACCCCTACGGTGTCTTTCCGGTCACGGACGCTAATGAGCCGATATGGAGCGACGCCCTTCAAGATTGGATGAAGTCGCGCTATCACGCGGCGCGTTCCGTCTTCGAGGATCTGGCGGCGTACGCCGCAGCGCAAGAAGTGAAGCTCGCCATCGAGCCCGTTAAGAGCTGGGAGACGCCCCCACCCAACATGGTCTCGGAGGTACTGGATTTCCTCGATGGCCTCGAGCACTCGCAGGGTGGCGTAACGATCGACACCGCGCAAGTCGTGATGGAAAGCCAGGGTCCATCAATCTTCAAAGACAATGTCGCCCGAGCCGCACGGCAGGATCGGCTCTACTACGTCCATATATCTGCACCCGACCGGGGTGCGGTGCAAGATAGCTGGATCCCGTGGGACATCATCTTGAACGAGATCGAGCCGGTTTATCGCGGGCCGTACCTGATCGAGGTGTTCAACGCGATCCCGCCGTTCGACAGCTCTATGCGAATGGCACGCCGGCGCTTCTGGCGGCCCGGCGAGGACGACCCAGCGCCCAACGGCGACAGCGCCTACGACGTCGCCATGGCCGCGTTGGAGGAACTGCGAGAGCAGATCACTCTTTCCGCCCGAGTTCGATCCGATCCATCGCACCTGACCGCCACCCACGCCGGAGATGCCTGACGGGCGCGAGCCACATCTCTCCATTACATCAGGAAGGTCCCGAATGCTAGCTCAAGTGTCAGATCCCATCATAATGGTCGCGAAGCAAACGGGCGATGTCCGTATTCACACCTTCGTCTCATCCTTCGCGTACGGCAATATTGCGAACGCTACGCATATTATCGAAACCAAGAACCAGCTGGTTCTCGTCGATGGGCAGTTTCTCGTGCCTTATGCAAGGGCATTCAGGGACTACGCAGACAGCCTTGGCAAGCCGATCGAAAGGCTGTACCTTTCGCACCGGCACCCTGACCACTGGTTCGGTTTGGGGACTGCGTTCAGCGACATCACGATCTACGCGTTGCCTGAAACCATGAGCTTCATCCAAGAGCACGGAGAAGCCTCGAGAAGTGACCACTGGAAACTCGGTGACCTCGCTCCGGACCAAATAGTCGTCCCCGAAAAAGTCGCCAGCCCCGGTGACGAGACAATCGACGGGGTCAGGTATATCTTCGACCGAGTAACAGATACTGAAATCGACTTTCACCTTACCATCGGGCTTCCTGAGATAGGAGTGTATTTCACTCAGGACCTGATCTACAGCGGCACCCATCTGTACCTGACCAAACATATGGACCACTGGATTCGGGTTCTGCAAGAATTGCTGGTGGCGGACTACGAATTGTTCATGCCAGGCCACGGCTTGCCGGCTGACAAAAATGAAGTCGCTCGCAACATCGAGTACCTTTCGGCCGCTCGGCAGGCAATCGGCAATGGGTTGACGGACGACGCCTTCAAGAATTTCATGCTTCAGCGGTATCCCGAACGCAAATGTCCGGGGATATTCGACATATACATGCCCCGGCTGTTCGGCGATGCGAGCGACTACTGATTACGGAGGTATTCAAACCATGAACGAGGGATACACGGTAGGACAATACCTGGTAGACCGGCTCCATCAATTGGGCTTGGAGCATCTGTTCTCCATCGCGGGCGACTATTCGATAGAATGGTTGAACCGGTATGTCACACCAAGCAGCATTGAAATCATAGAAGAAGTCAACGAGGTAAATGCCGGTTATGCGGCGGACGGATACGCAAGACTGAAGGGTATCGGGGCCCTCTGTGTTACCTACTCCGCAGGCGCATTGTGTGCCGTGAACGCTGTCGCTGGTGCTTACGTCGAGAAGGTGCCGCTCGTGTTGATCAATGGCACACCGAGCATAAAGAAGACTCTCACCTTCGAGCAGACTGGCTTCAGTGCACATCACTTCATCAGCGGACGTGAAACGGATCTTCAGTCGTTCGAGCATATAACGGTCGTAACCATACGAGTCGATAATCCTGACCTTGCGCCGATGCTGATAGATTATGCGCTGACCCAGTGCATAAGCGAACGACGCCCGATATATATTGAGCTTCTCCAGGACATGGTCGACTTGGAGTGCGAGCCGCCGAGGGGCGTTCTGAAGCCGGCCAGGATCTTGTCGGATGAGACCAGCCTGGAACAGTCAGTCGCACAGATCTGTGCAAAGCTTGAAAGCGCTGAGAACCCCCTCATCTGGGTTGGTGTAGAGATCGACCGCCTCGGCCTTCAGCAGAAGGCCATGAGTCTGATACAGCAACTGAACGTCCCATTCGTTACGGAACTCCTGAGTAAGGCCGTCCTTTCCGAAGATGATGCGCTGTTTGTCGGCGTACTCGACGGCCAGGCATCATCGACAGCCGTTACAGATCTGGCCAGGACGTCTGATTTCATACTCGCCCTCGGCGTGTGGCTGACAGATATCAACTCGTTGGGCTGGAACCCAGACTTCGACAAGACCGCATTTGCGTCGTTGGACGCAGTCAAGTTCGGCACCTATTTCGGCGGACAGGTCGCGTTGGAGCACCTAATAGACGGGATACTGGCAAAACAGGTTGCGCCCAAAGTGCGGAACCTGCCGGAGAAGCTGGCTCATAGCGCGCCGACCGTGGGCTCAGCCGATGAGATCACGTACCAGGGATTCTACAACTTTATACAACAGTATATCGATAAGAACACCATCGTCGGCAGCGACGCGAGCATGAACTACTTCGGGAGCCTGCTACTCGATGTGCCCAGCCCGGGAGGGTTTGTCGCTCAGTCATCCTACTCATCGATAGGTTACATCGGGCCGGCTGCGACGGGTATCTGCTTGGCAAAGAGGCGCGACCAAAGGGTAATGGTCTTCTCGGGTGACGGTGGATTCCAAATGACCGCCCAATGCCTCTCGACGCAGACTCGTTTCAAGCTCAACCCTATTATCTTCGTAATCAACAATGGAGTCTACGGCGTAGAGCAGTGGCTCGCTGATTCAACGGTTTTCTCTACCGACAAGCCGTTTTACAAGTCATGCATCTTGCACCCGTGGAATTACGGTAAGCTGTCAGAGGTGTTCGGTTGCCAGGGATGGAAAGTCGGCACGTATAGGGAGCTGAAGGATGCCGTGACGGGTGCTCTAGCGAACTCAAGCAGCCCGTCCATCATCCAGGTCCTAGTGCCCGACAAGTCGATTCCCGACAATGCGGAGTGGAAGACCCAGTAATAGGACGAACGTTGACGCATCACTGAAGAAAGGACAAGAATAATGCCAACGAAGATCACTGCAATCTACGAGAACCCTCAAGACCCCGATGCCTTCGAGGCCGGTCACCACGAGCAGCTCGCGCTGGCGAAGAAGATCCCCGGAGTCAAAAGAATAGAGAGCGCGAAGGTCTGGCCGAAAGAGGATGGCAGCGCGACCCCGGCTTATCGCGTACTCGACCTGTACTTCACCGACTACGATGCGGCCAGCAAGGCCGTAACGACCGAAGAGGCATCGGCGTTTGTCTCCAAGGTTTTCGAGTTGGCGACTGGCGGTGTGCGGCTCCTCTTCGCAGATGTCGAGGAGGTCTGAGCGCAACTGATCGAACGTCCCGGCCAGGGTTCAGGGC
>OBLU010002270.1_pt1 | contig 17805 bp, 15 predicted proteins | sample 1518681 | NCBI WGS metagenome assembly OBLU01 (sample SAMEA3539304, study PRJEB22396) | soil metagenome | biome: tundra; feature: field; material: soil | place: USA | collected 2010-05 | depth 0.15 m | reverse complement strand
GCAATCGGTCGGGAGATTGTAATGACACGGTGGTCCTTTGCCAACTCGCGCTCGATAACACGTCCAGAAGTGCGAATTCCCCCAGCGACCAATGCAACCGGTGGACTCGACAGTCGTGATGTGTCAGGCATGGATCTGGGAATCTTTCGTCGCAAGCTGGACATCGTCAGGATCGATCCGGAACCTCAGAGTGCCCAAGCGAACACAAACAGCAACGCCGCCAACATGGCCAGAATACCATATCCGGTGCGGATGGACCGGATCTTCGAGTAGTATCCGATCAGCGCGGGAACGAGCGATGACCCCAGGAGCCCGACCGAATAAATAATCGCGAATATGCTGCCGTACAACGATGGACTGAATTTCGCAAAAGTGACCCCAACCGTCGTGGGGAAAACCGGCCCGAAGACCAAGCCCAGCAAGGCCACACACGCGACCGCCACCCGCTGGTTCATGGTCAGAGTCAGTATCAGAAGCCCGACAGCGCTAGCAAGGGAGGTAACCTGAATGGCGGTCTTGCCGATCTCCGTTGTCACCACTTGAGCAGCGATCAGCCGCCCCACGATCTTGCAAGCCCACAGCATGGAAAACACCAGCGACGCACGATGATCCGCGAAGCCGATCTTTCGAAAGTACGTGGTGGTCCAGCTTGCCAGCGAAACCTCGATTCCGACCATGCAGAAGAGCATCACTCCCGCGACAATCACCGAGTTGTTGCCCAGTAGCGATACCGCGGCCGACAGTTGATAGACGCTTCGGACCGGCGGATATCGAGCCACAAGCGCCGGGATGATGCCGCAAAACGCCGCCACTCCAAAAATCGCCACAGCGACACTGTAGCGGAGCCGCTTGAACAGGAACGAAATCAAGAAGGGCACTACGAATGCGCCGAGTCCGAAGAACACGTTTCCCAGGTTGCTGGCGGCGGCGGGGTTGGATGGACTGAGCGCCGGAAGGAGAGTGTTGCCCCCAGTATTCACGCAGCTTCCGCCGACTCCCAGCAGAGCCGCAGCGGCAAACACGCCGATCGGCCGCCTGACCATCGCAAAGCAGCAGATTGCCAAGCCTACGAAAAGAAATCCGCAGACCAAAACCGGCCTGTGGCCGACTGCGTCCATCACGGCGCCGACCGCGAGGGTGAGAACCAGAGTAGTGACTTGCCAAAGGGTGATGACTCTGCCCATCTGAGCGTCGTCCAGGTTAACGCGCTCCACCAACCGCAGCTTGATGCTTCCGGGGATCACTATTACCATCCCGTAGGTAAACACGGACAGGACTGCCACCACCATCGCCAGAGTCATTCGCCAGTGCTCCCAGGGCCCTCAACGGTTGCGACTTCGGGATTGTCCGGATCCCTCGGAACCGCCACCAGGTTTTCCGGTGGGCGGGGATCCGCCGGTGGCAGCGGCGAATCGGCCCGGTTGATCTTGATCGCCCGCACCAGTTGTGCGTGGGGATGTGTGCGGTAAAAAGAATCCAGAGGGAAACAGCCGGAAACCAAACCGTTGCGAGGGCCGGTGGTGCAATCGCTAAAGGTTCGGCATAGCCGCTTGGTCTGGAGGCTCCTCCCGCTCAGCACATCGCTCGGCAACTCAGGATAGGAAAGCACCACGCGCCCCAGACCGACGAAATCCACCTGCCCGGTCCGGACGTAGAACTGAGCCACGTTGGGCAGCCATTCCTGCAGGTAGCTGTAGCCAGATCCTACGATGGCGAGTTGCGGGAAGCGCGCCTTGAGCTTGCTGGTCACGCCGATCATCCTTGCGACTCCAGCCAGCGGATCTTCCGGCGGGGCATAACCGTCCGAGGGAGGAAACAGAGCTGGGCGCGTTATGTGGGGATTGTAATAGGGGCTCCCGGCGGAGATGCAAACCAGTTTGACGCCCAATTCGACCAGCAGATCCAAGTAGCGATAGGTCTCGGTCAGATCGATGCGCAGGGGATTGGCCTGGTCGGCGCCAAACGCGTAGCAGTACGGTGTCGCGTACTCCTCGGGCCGGCCGCGCCCATCCTGCCCTTTCTGAAAGGGAAGTGCATCGAACGCGCTCAGCCGGACACCGATCAGCAAGCCCGGAGCGTCCCTACGGATGCCGGCGACCACCTCGCGGACAAAGCGGGTCCGATTCTCGAAAGAGCCCCCAAACTTCCCGCCCCGCGATACGGCGCTCAGAAACTCATGTCCCAGATAGCCGTGGCACTGTTTGATATCGACGAATGCGAAGCCCGCCATCTGGGCGCGAACAGCGGCCTTCACGAAGTCTTCGATGAGTTGCTCGATCGCGGCGTCCGACAGGCAAGCATCGCTGGGACGGATGCCGACCCTGCTGTCGAGCAGAGGGTGGTGGTACAAAAAGCGAGGCTCCGGCACGCTCTTCTGGTTCGGGCGGGAGAATCTACCGGAGTAGGTGAGTTGCAGGCCTACGAGCAAGTCCTCGCTGGAACCGAACCGCGCCACGTGAGCGGCCATCAGTTCGCGGCGCAGTTGTTCCAGAGACGATAGGGTATGTTCGTTCAAAAGGAGTTGGTTCGGGTTGGCCCGGCCATCGTGCCGCACGGCCACGGCTTCACCGCCCCAGATCAATTTGGCGCCGCTCTCACCGAAGTGTTTCCAACGGCGTAAAGTCAGGCCGGACGGCTTGCCATCCGGCGTGCCATCCCATCCCTCCATGGGCAGAATGCAAAAGCGGTTTCCGACTGACCGTTCGTCGACGGAGTAAGACTGTTGCAGCGGCGAATCGCTTCCGGCACAAACTTGCCGGTCAAAACCCAAATCCACGCCAATCCGGGCCAGATAGCCGGCAAATTCCTCGGGACTCTTCAACGATGCGATCCGGGGGTAAGAAGCAGACAAAGAATCACCCGAGTTCGAGATTTAAGAAGCCTTTCCCAGAACTATATAGCAGTCCCGTTGGACTGGAGGCGCCGCCACCGTCGTACTCCATCGGCGACTGGCCATGGATCGCGCCAGAAGTGCGGGCGACAGAACGCGCACAGGGCCGTAACACAGGGCCCCCCCGCAATCCGCTCGACCTCGCGCGCCCCATCAGTTCTGTATTGAACTATTTTCAAACTTCCGCTAGATTAACTTGTAATGAAATTCCTGGTGAATGTCAAGCAGAATCTGACAGCAGAATCTGCAGGAGTTTACCCACTTTTTTGGCGGCGTCTCTGTCCCTGCCCACAGACTGCCGTTTTCCGAGTGCGGCGCTCGACGTGGTTCCGCCCGAGGCGTACGGGCGGGCGACGTATCTTATTGAAAAAGAGCGAACCGGTGTGTGATACGCGAGGTCCGTGGGCCTTGTAATGGGCCTCAGGTGGCACTATCGAGCTTCTTTGGAGCAGTCGAGTGCGGAAACTGCCGTGGCCACTTGTGGAAGACCTTAACGCTCTGATTCTTCGGCCGTTGAGCATCTCGGCCCCAAAATTCTGGGTAAACTCCTGGAATCTGGTGCAGAGAAACTTGGGTTCGGCACGTGGTGCTTTCCGGCAAAGCCGCGAATACCGCCTGCCCGCGGGCCTCGAACGGCGGTGTCTGGGTCTCCCCCGACGACCGAATTCCGCACGCGGTGCGAGCCAATATCTACCACCTTTGACGAGTCCTTCGAAAGGCCAGCAAGGAAAATGCCCGGCCATAGGTGTCTATCAGATTTCACCTGCTGCAGAATCGCTTCGCTAAGCGCTTAGGCTGGGTGGTCATTGGACAGAATCATCACAATTTGAATCTTTTATTCTGCTACCGGACGAAGCTGCTTTCCATTGATGATATGTGTGTTAGAGAGGGTTTTGAGAAAAGAGCAAAAAAAGACTTGACACGGCTGAAGCTGCTGATAGATAATCGTGCTTCAAAGCGCTTAGCGAAGCGTTACGTTGCTTAACACTTGCTTAGTATGGGCATCTGGAGAATAAAGTTTGCTCTTTGCTCGACCATTGGTGACAGTGTTTGGAAGGTGTTCTAGCAAGTGCGGCACTCGCCTGTGTTACGCAGGCCCGCGTGGAAGGGGCCAGGCGAAGGAAAAAATGGGGAAACTCCTGTTTTTACCTGTTGACTCCTGTAGTAGAAGCGCTGTATTCTCTACCCGGCTCTTTTATGTATAAGGTACAGATCTGCAAGATTCCGACTGTTGCCCTGTTGCTGCTCCTCCTCACCCAAGCGGCCCTATGGGCGCAGGTTCAGGCAGGGCGAATGGTAGGGACAGTGACCGACCCGAGCCGTGCCGTTATCGGTGGCGCGAAAGTTACGGTTACCGATACGAACACGAAGATAGCCCGCAGCACGCAGACCAACGCGAGCGGCAATTATGTGCTGACTCCTCTCCAGCCAGGGGTGTACGACCTCAGCGTGAGTGCCCCGGGCTTTGCGACCGTGGTGAAGACAGGGATCGAACTGCAGGTGGCGCAGTTTGCCGAGGTAGATATCGAACTGCCCGTGGGCGAGGCGAGTTCCAAAGTGGAGGTAACGGCGCAGGCTCAGCTGCTGGAAACAGAGTCCGGTTCCCTGGGCCAGGTGGTCACTAATAACCAAATCATCAACCTGCCGTTGAACGGGAGAAACTTTTCCCAGTTAGCGGAATTGTCCGCGGGAGTGGCCGTGCTCCCGAATACCTTTGCGTATTCGAACCAAATCCGGCCGAATTACGTTGACTCGTTGACCATCAGCGGCACGGCCGGCACCCAGACTGGATATCTGACCGACGGCGTGGATGTAACCGACTATCTTGGAGGAACTTATATCCAGACTTCGATCGACGCCATTCAGGAGTTCAAGCTGCAACAGAACGCGTATTCCGCCGAGTTCTCTCGAGCCGGCGGTGGATACAACCTGACCACTAAATCGGGAACAAACATGGTGCACGGCGGCTTGTTCGAGTTCCTGCGCAACGAGAATCTCGACGCGCGGAACTTCTTTGCGATTGGGCAGGATATGCTAAAGCGGAGCCAATTCGGCGGTACTATCGGAGCGCCGGTGGTCATCCCGAAGGTTTACAACGGCAGGAACCGGACCTTCATTTTCGGGAGCTACGAGGCAACCCGCCAAGCCCAAGGGATAGTGATGAACAACATCGTTCCCACACCGGCAATGCTGGCCGGTAATTTCAGCGCTGGCGGGCCGGTGATCTACGATCCTTCCACCACTAGTCCGAATCCGAACGGCGGCGCAGCCATTCGTTCCCCGTTTCCTAATAATTTGATTCCCAGTAGCCGGCTGTCGTCACAAGCGCAGTATTTCGATCCGTACGTACCGGCGCCCAACTTGACCGCCAATACGGCATCCTTCTCTCCCACCCGCTTGCTTTCATTGGACCAATTTACGATCCGGGGCGACCAGAACATCACGGACAAGCATAGGTTTTTTGCCCGTTGGAGCTTCTTCGACAACCGCATGAACGATCCGAACGGGTTTCCGAAACTCGGGATTGCGGCATTGCGCACCCGCGGTCAGAACGTGGCGGCCGCCCTCACAAGCACGCTCACGCCAAGCGCAGTCCAGGAATTTCGGTTCAGTTATTTGGTGGGTTCTCTACTTAACACCCCCTTCCTGGTCGGTACAAACTATAATCAGGCGGCGGGAATAGCCGGTCTTGACGGGCTGACCCCTCCGGGTTTTCCGGGTTCGTTCCCGGATTTTACGTTTAGTGGGTATGCTTCGATGCAAGGCACCGCGTTCGACCAAAGGCCGAAGACGCAAAACCGCGACTTTTATCAGGCTCTCGATAATGTGACCTGGATTAAAGGTAATCACGTCGTCAAGTTCGGCGGCGAATTCAGGAAGTCTCTCACCCTCTACACGGACGCCCGATCGGCGCAAGGCTTGTGGTCGTTTAACGGGAGTAACACTCAAAACCCTGCCAGCCCCAGCGGAACCGGAAGCCCAATGGCCGATTGGGATCTTGGTATTCCGTATTCATGTATGCGCGGTCAGTATAAGACCTCTTTCGGGGGATGGTACCATGCCTGGGCCGCCTTCATCCAAGACGATATTAAGGTGAGTGACCGACTATCGTTTAATGTAGGCTTGCGTTATGAGTACACACCGTGGGACTCTGGATACAAGGGTCAACTTGGGACATTCAATGCAACAGCGAGCCGGCCTCTAATTGTTGCCAGTGACACAGCTACGCCGGACCTCACGGCGCAGCCCTCGACGCCCTTGTTAATGACTATATTCGGGAATCTGATCCAAACCAGCTCGCAAGCCGGTCTCCCTTATTCGATTACCTATACCGACAAAAAGCAGTTTGCCCCGCGCTTTGGGTTTGCCTGGCGCCCGGTCGGCCAGCGAACGGTAGTCCGCGGAGGGTATGGGATCTTTTACGAGGGTACTGGCCCGGTAAATCGGGCAGGGGGGGGCGGGACGATCCCCTTTTACTTGGAAGAAACTGTAATCCAAACCACGGGTATCGTTCCGCCGAGAACGCTGGCGAACTTCTTCCTGGGCGCGCCGATTGGTTCCGCTTTAGGCGGGATTGCCATCACTCCCACGAAGACCCATCTCCCAATGGGGTATGATCAGCACTGGGATCTGGGCATTCAGGAAGCTCTCGGGGCAAAGACGATAGTGGAAGCCTATTATGTTGGCGACAAGGGTACTCACGTGCTTGGAGCCAATGAATATTTCAACCTGCCGCCCGCAGGTCCGGGCGCCGTGGCGAGCCGGCGGCCCTACCCCACTTTCGGGAATTCCTATTTCTTTGCCGCCGGTGCAGCATCCGTCTATCATTCGCTTCAGGCCAAAGTGGAACGCAGGCTGGCATCCGGCCTATGGTTCCTCAGCTCGTACACGTATTCGAAAATCATGGTGTGGCAACCCCAGCCCGTAGTGGGCGGCAATACCGCATGGGAACGCGCCCTGAGCAACTCCAGTGTTCCTCATAATTTCATTTTCAGCGCCGGCTACGAGTTGCCCGTCGGGCACGGCAAGCACTTCCTGGGAAGCGCCAGTGGCATTTCGAACGCGGTGTTGGGCGGCTGGCAGGTCCAGGGCATTTTTAACATCCGCAGCGGTCTGCCGTTCACGCCAACCATCAGCAGCGATGTGGCCAACATCGGCATTACCGGGCAACGGCCAAACCGCCTCGGCTCCGGCACGCTCGCGAACCCGACTGTAGCTCAGTGGTTTAATAGAAGCGCCTTTGTTCTGCCCGCAACTTATACGTACGGCAATTCGGGCGCTAATATCATCACTGGACCTGGGCTGAAAGAACTGGATTGCGCCATATTCAAAGAATTTCCGATCCGGGAAAGGTTGAAGATCCAGTTCCGGTCGGAATTCTTCAACCTAAGCAACACCCCCAGTTTTATGCCGCCCACCGGTCTGATTGACTCCGCTTCGGGCGCCACGATAACCGCGACCTCAACCTCTCCGCGCCAGATCCAATTCGCACTGAGGTTGTCGTTCTGATATGGTGAAATTATGAATCGGCGCTCTTTTATTTGTGCGTCTGGTTGGACGGCGTTGTCTGCCAGTCGTGTTTTGGGGGCCGGGGACCGGGTCCGGGTCGGCGCGATCGGCGTCGGACTTCAGGGCAGCCGGGATCTCGGAAATTTCCTGAAGCAGCCAGACGCGGAAGTGGTCGCGGTTTGCGATGTGGACCGCAATCATCTGGACGCCGGGGTCTCGATGGTCGGTGGACACGCGCAGGGATTCAAGGATTTCCGCCGCGTATTGGATCTGCGCGACCTGGATGCCGTTCTGATTGCGACGCCGGAACACTGGCACGCATTGCCCGCCATAATGGCTTGCCAGGCAGGCAAAGACGTGTACGTGGAAAAGCCGCTCGCGCTGACTGTGCGGGAAGGCAGCCTGATGGTACGCGCCGCGCGGAAGTACAACCGCGTCGTGCAGGTCGGGACACAGCAGCGTTCCGCCGAACATTTTCAACGCGCGGCGGAACTGGTGCGGAACGGTACGTTGGGTCAGGTTTGCCATGTAACCTGCTTTGCGGGGTCGAACAAGATGCCCGGATGGGGATCGTACAAGGATTCGGCGCCGCCGCCCGAGCTCGATTGGGATATGTGGGTCGGGCCGGCGCCGATGAAAACTTACAATCCATTGCGGTGTCATTATAATTTTAGGTGGTTTTGGGACACCGGCGGCGGCCAGATGACAAATTGGGGTCCGCATCACCTGGACACCGTGCGGTGGATGATCAACGAGCGGGCGGTCGACATGGTGACTGCCATTGGCAGGCGATTTGTCTTGCAGGACATCGGCGAGACGCCCGACGTTCAGGATGTTCTGTATAACTTCCCATCGGCAATCGTTCAGATCACGATTAAAGAAATGAATGACTCGTCCCCATTGTTGGTTCAGTTTCATGGGACGAAGGCCACTCTGTCGATCACCCGGGCGGGATTCAAAGTTGATCCCGAGACGTGGGGAAGCTCGAATTTGGGGCGAGGCCGGCCCAAGGGGGAGACAGCGCAGAAGATGGCGGAGGCTCGTTCCGTACCAGCCGGTGTGCCGGAGATGGAGTTCGAGGTGGCGCACATTCACAATTTTCTGCAATGTGTGCGCTCGCGCCAGCGTCCCATAGCGGACGTCGAGGAAGGACACCTGAGCACCACGCTGTGCCATATAGGAAACATCTCTACGCGCCTTGGCCGGTCTCTGCGTTGGGACCAGGCTAAGGAGGATTTCGTGGGCGATGCGGAAGCTTCCAAAATGCTGTCCACTCCATACCGGGCGCCATGGCGCCTTCCGGAAATCTAAACATGCTTTCACGGCGAACTTTCGTTGCCGCCGCCGTCCCGGCGCTGGCGAGCACTGTCGGGGCGGCTGACGACACAACCGCGAAGGGCCCAATCCGCACCGGCTTGCTGAACACCCAGCACGGCCATCTGGACGGCAAGATGAAGGCCATGCTGAACTCGCCCGACTACAAGGTGGTTTGCGCCTCCGAGCCGGACCCGGCGACCCGCCGCAAACGCCAGGCTCAGCCGGACTTTCGGGACCTTCGATGGGTCAGTGAGGACCAATTGCTGGGCGATCCTTCGATTCAACTCGTGGTCGTCGAACCGGGTGAAGGTGTAGTTGTCGCCGAAGCCATGGGGTATGGGCGCAAGGTGATTGACGCGGGCAAGCATCTGCACCTGGAAAAGCCGCCCACCAACCGCATGCAGCCGTTTCGGGAACTCGTCGAACAAGCCCGCCGCCGCAATCTCCTGCTTCAAATGGGCTACATATGGCGCTTCCACGAGGGCATCACCGCCGCCATAGAGGCCGCTCGCCAGGGGTGGCTGGGAGACGTCTACATGCTGCGGGGCACCATCAACACCGATCTCACCGCGGAGGCGCGCTTGCCCTTGGTCCAATACCACGTCGACATGATGCTTGAACTCGGCTGCCATATCATCGACCGCGTCGTGGACCTGTGGGGACGCCCCACCAACGTCCGCTCCTGGCTGCGGCACGATACGCCCTTCGACGATAAGCTGCCCGACAACACGCTGGCCGTGCTCGAATACGAGAAAGCCATGGCCCTGGTGGTCTGCTCCGCCTCGATGCCGGGCCACAACGAGCATCGCTCGTTCGAGTTGATCGGAACCGATGGCCTTATGCTGATTCAGCCCGTGGAGCCGGGCAACGGTATGCGTGTCTGTCTCCGCAAAGCCCGCGGGCCGTACAAGGCGGGTTGGCAGGAAATCAGGTTTCCCGATCAGACTCGCTTCGTTAACGATTTCAAGGAACTGGCCCGTGCCATCAAGACCGGGAAACCTCTCCGCTATTCATACGATCACGAATTGCTCGTACACGAAACCATACTACGGGCTTCCGCGGCGCCCGGTTAGGCGCATTTCCGAAAGGCGATTTTGTAATTCGCCGAGCATGGGGTCCGCTACGTAAGTCAAATGTTTCCACGAAAGGATTCTCACTATGAAAGACGAGCAGATGAGCCGGCGTGCATTCGTGGCCGGAACGGCCGCTACGGCGGTAGGCCTTTCCAGCTTGGGTGCCGCGCGGGCGGAAGGCCCTGACGCCACGTTGGCCACGGGGAAAATCCTAAACTACAACGAGAACATGGAGTATCGGCGGTGCGGGAAGACCAACCTCATGATCTCGGCTGTAGGGCTAGGCGGGCACTGGAAGCGCATCAATGTGGCGATCGGAGCGGCTGATGTGTCAGGCGACCGTGACATCTTGGAAATGCCGGAGTTCATTAAGAATCGCCACGACGTCGTCAGCCGTTGTATCGATGCCGGTATTAACTACATCGACGCATGCTCCGGGCGGGAGGTTCTGGCTTACACCAGAGCGCTCAAGGGGCGGCGCGACAAAGTGTACCTTGGATACTCATGGTACGAAAAAGAGCCGCGTTTCGAAGGATGGCGTACCACGGAAAAGCTGATGCAGAGCTTTGATGAGGGTCTAAGGGAAGCTAAGCTCGAGTACGTCGACCTGTGGCGGATGTCCGTGTTTTTAAATGGCAGCGCGCACCCCCCTAGAGAAGTCGAGGCGATAATCACGGCCCTGGAGAAGGGCAAGAAGCAGGGCAAGGCCCGCTTCACGGGTATCGCCACGCACGATCGCGGATGGGCGAAGATGATGGTGGAGAGCTACCCGGAACAGATCGACGTCCTTCATACCCCCTACACCGCCGACACCAAGATGCTTCCGCAAAACAGCTTGTTCGACGCGGTCAAGAGGCACGATGTCGGCGTCATTGGCATTAAGCCTTTCGCGAATAATTCGCTCTTCGAAGGCGATAGTTCCCCGGGGAGCCCTCACGCCGAGGACGACAATCGCCGTGCACGCCTGGCCATTCGCTACGTCCTTAACAACCCCGCTATCACGGCCCCGATTCCGGGGTTAATCACTGTCGAACAGGTGGACAACGTGGTGAAGGCGGTGTGCGAACGCCGGGAGCTCGACCTCAAGGAGACTGCCGAATTGGGAACAGCCGCCAAAAAGATGTGGGCCAGACTGCCGGAGGATTACCATTGGCTCAAGAGTTGGGAGTATGCCTAGAGACGGCTTCGACGCGAAGGGAAGGTGTGTGATGCGTGCGTGGAGGAGTTGGCGTCAGGCTGCATTTATTCTCAGTATTACGACATCACTTGTTGCCACTCTTTGTGCTCAAGCGGTCGGCGCCCACATGAAGAGCGGACTAAAGTGGATGGACCTTAAGGAGTACAACAAGGCCCGCCAGGAGTTTTATCTATCGTCATTAATCGATGAACCAGGCGATGCCATCGAGGCCCGGTACCAGGTGGCAATGAGCTACAAGCTTGAAGGCAACCTGGTTCAGGCGATAGAAGCGTGCGTCGACGTCTGCGCAATCAGCCCCAAAGACGCCAGGACACGCGACTTGCTCAGCGATATTGTGACCCTGACTAAGAACGGTCTGGCGGCGGGTGATGCATCGAGTTTGACGGTATTAACCCGGCTTTTGGATCGCGGGCTTATATCTCCGGAACCGATTCTAAAGGAAAACGTGTTGCCGCTTCTCCGGTCACCGGATGAGCGAGTTGATGCTGCTTGTTTTCGGCTGTTGAAGCAGCAGGGCATGGACGTTGAAGGGCTCGCGATGTTGGCGCGGGACACGAATACCATCCAGCGGCAGAAGGCACTGCGGATCGTGAGCGAAGAGGCTGACCCGAGATATCAGCCCGTCCTTAAGATTTTGATGACAGATGAGCAGGGCCGTATAAAGGAAACTGCTGCGGTATTGTTGGTGGAGCGGTACGACGACGGCGCCGCCAAAGCCGTCGTCGCGCAGATTTACCATGCATACCTTCAAGATCTGATCGCGACCGCCAGGACGAAGAAAAGAGGTTTGGAATTCTCTGGGATCGACGCTGAGACTCCTACTCGATTGGTTCAGGTCTCCGGAATAGCATGGAAGCTTGGGGACCCTTCCTTGGCGTGTGAGTTGGTCGAGCTTGTATGCGATGGCACGGCGTATGGTTTTCTCGCTGACAACCTGCTTGCCTCGGTCGAGAGGATGGGGAAGCCCACGCTGCCTTATCTTAAGGAGGTTCTCACAAGAGAACCGGAACTGCGCCGCTCGATGGAACAAAAGGGACTCAGCGATGCAGATTCGCAGATCAACTGGCGTTTTGAGAAGGTCAGAGCTATGGTCGGCAGTTTAGAGCGGTAAACCCGTGAAATGCCTGATCATCGCCGGTCTGATCGTGGCCACCACCTGCCCCGCGGCGGATATCATCGAAGTCTTTGGCCTCCGCTGGAAAGTGCCGGTAGCTGCGGATTGGAAAATCGAAGATGTGGATGGTGCGCCAGTGATCGAATTGCTGGTGCCGAGGCCGTCGACCGAGCCGCGCCGGCCGACGCAATTCGCTATCGCCGAGACCCCCGACTTCCTCACCGTCACCGTGGAAGTCGAAGTGAAGAAAGAGCCGGCGTCATTGCGCAACCGCCACACTTCGCTGATGATCGCCTACGCGTATCGCGACCTGGACCATTTCAATTACGCCCACCTCTCGGTCGACTCCGGGGAGCAGCAGGAGGTGCACAACGGCATCTTTCACGTGTACGGCGGCGATCGCGTGCGCATCAGTCCTCGCGAAGGTCTCGGCGCGTTTAGCGACGAAAGGTGGTACAAGGTGCGCCTGGTCTATGACGGGCGCAGCGGAGACGTGCGGGTGTGGGTGGACGGCAAGACCTCGCCATCGCTACACGCGGTCGACACCGCGCTTAAAGCCGGCAAAGTGGGGATCGGCAGCTTTTTCGACATGGGCCAGTTCCGCAACGTCAAAATCCACGGCACCCCTTAGGCGAACCGGAAGAATTAGCTGGGCAAATCGGCTTCGCGTTAGGATACGGTCGGGTGGATGAGCGGGTCCAACCGTCGGTGGCCGAGTAGAGAACCGTTAGCTGAAAGGGCTAGCAACGCTCAAAGAGTTTCAGGCGCGACTATTTGTTGCCGACAAGGATTTGGATCAGGCGCGAGGGGAAATTAGCACCTTATCGGTTTAGCGCTCCCAACTGGGGCTTGTGTCAAGAGGCTCAGAGGTGCACAATATTCTTAGGTCGAATCTGGAGCTTTTCAGAATGCGACCGTCACGCCTTCCAGCATCTCGAACTTATCAAAGAACCGGCGGCTTTCGCCGCAAAAGGAGACAGAAGACATGGAATCGAACAGTATTTCCCGCCGCCACTTGATTTCGGCCGCAGCTATCGTGCCGTTCGCCGCGGTGCGCGGCAGCGCTCAAAACTCGGCTGTGACCGTCGGGCTGATCGGCTGTGGGGGGCGCGGCACCTACGATGCCAGCCTCCTGGTCCGAAATGTTCCCGGCGCGCGGGTAGTCGCCCTGGCTGACTTATTCCCCGAAAAGATCGAGGCGGCCAAGAAGGCCCTCGGGGTGCCGGACGCAAAGGCGTACAGCAGGGACACGGAGCTGCTTGCGAAGAGCGGGGTGGATGCGGTGATCATTGCCACACCCGTCTATCTCCACCCGGAGTCCCTGGAAGCGGCGGTGCGCGCAGGCAAGCACATTTACATCGAGAAGCCGGCCGGCGCCGATGTGGCGGGGTGCCTCCGCCTGATGCGAGCCGCCGACTCGGTCAGCAGACTCGACATCACCTTCGGGTTCCAGTGTCGCTACGGCGCCTCGTACCGGAAGGCGAAAAAGCTGGCCGAGTCGAACGGCATCGGGCGGCTTCTCATGGGTCATTCCTATTGGGTGAAAAACCAGGTATTCTTAGACCGCCAGGCAGGTCCCACCCCGCCGACCACGGAGAAGGAGATCATGAAGGAATGGCACTTGTGGCGTCGGTATTTCGGCGACTATATCGTGGAGAACAATGTCCACGGCGTTGACGTACTGAACACCTTCTTGGGAGGCCACCCGGTGAAGGCAGTCGGCTCGGGCGGCCGGACTCTGATTACCGCGGGCGATAACACGGATCACTGCTACGTCACGTTCGATTACGCCAACAATGTTCAGGGTCATCTGCTCGGCCCCATGATCACGCCGGTTTGGTATCGCGACGTCAAGGAGATGTTTTTCGGCACGACCGGAGTCATCGAGACGCATCGCGAGTATTGGCGCCACTATCGCGGCCCGGGCGATAGTGTGGAGGAAAAAGAACCGGTCGTGAATGGCGCGCCGCGGGACATCACCATTGATGCACTTACGGAGTTCATCCAGCGGATTCAGGACGGGCGGCCGGAGAATGCCGCCCAGACCGCGGTGGACGCCACGCTCACGTGTATCATGGGTCGCATGGCCACGGATGCGCGGAGAGAAGTGACCTGGGAAGAGATGTTGAAGTCGGCCTGAAGGAGGCTCGACAGATACGCGTATGGCGCGGTGCGCCGGCGTGATCCGGAGCAATGAGACCGGCCAGTTCGGCTTGTGCTGATGCTGGCTGAAATGCTTAAAACATCCCGCACGCGCGCAACACCGCCTCGTGCACGAGCAAGTCCTGATTCGGAGAGATGGATAGCGGTCGCCGCAGGCGGACGGCTTCAGCCAACTCTTCGAATTCCCCGACGTAGCGCACATACGGGGCCAGCGTCACCGACTGCGAACCGCCCTGGTAAGGCCCGGCCGGTTTCAGAAGATCAACATCGAGCGATGCCGGTTCAATTGGCCGGACCACCGCCGTACCGTTGGTCCCCAGAACCTCGAACGTACGGTGCGCGTCCGAATCTGGTTGGAGCGCGGAAGACACAATGACGCCGAAGGCATGCGAGTACTCAAAGATAGCCATCGTGTTATCGGCGACATTGTCGTCAAAAGGGCCGTGTTTCTTGAGGAATGGGGTGACTTTCAAGGGCGCCCCGAGCAACCGGATCAGTGGATCGATGAGGTGACATCCATCCTGGAACATCTGTCCGCCGCGAAAGAGGCCCCATAACGGGCGCCGATCCGGCGCGATGAGCGAGTTCATCGTGCCCCGCACCAAGTAGACGTCGCCCAGCCAACCGTTGCGCGCCGCCTCGAGCGCGGCGTTGATACCCGGATGGTAACGCCACATATATCCGGTCTGCATGAGTAACTGCTTCTGGCGAGCAATAGCCACCATCGATCGGAAGTCTTCCATGTTGTCGGAGGGTGGCTTATCTATGTGAATGTGTTTACCGGCCTCCAGTGCCAGACGCCCATACCGGGGGAGTTGTTCTATATTGGACTCGACCGCGATCACCTGGACAGATCGATCGCCAAGTAGGTCATCCTGCTTCACAATCGGAACTCCAGTCTTTTCATATTGGGAGCGTACCGCGGGATCTTCCTCCCATATACCGACCAGTTCGTATTGGGGAGATTCGCGCATTAGCTTCACCTTGGCCGAGGCGTGGAGGTGCCGTCCGCCAAGGAACCCAATCTTAATTCGCTCTGGCGGCAGCGCAGCTAGAGGCGCGGCCAGCGAGGAAGAGAGACACGAAACAAGAAAAGTTCTGCGTACCATAAATAAATGCTCACCACCTAACAAGGGATTCTAGCACGATTCCGCGAAACAACGGATACTCCTGTCTTGTTATGCCGCTATAGGTGCCTTGTGTTCGGGATCACCCTGGAATGCTGTTCGGCTTCCCTCCGGAATGGTGTTCGGCTTCGCCGGAATGCGCAGTGTGAGCCGGGTATCGTAGTCGAGCGGTGGAATCCCTTCAGTATTTTCGGCAGGGGTGCTCTGATTTCAGTAAAATTAGTACTTGGAGATTGCGCGGCCCGCGGGTGCGGTCTCCATTAAGGAGCGATTTCGGAATACCTCCATGCCGACCATTTACGATGTTGCGAAAAGAGCGGGTGTTTCCATTGCGACCGTCTCTGCGGTGCTGAACCGAACCGCATATGTCAGTCCGGAACTCACTAAGAATGTGAAGCAGGCAGTCAAAGAGCTTGATTATACAATTAACCATCTTGCGCATAGCCTCCAGACGCACTCCACGCGCTCCGTCGGGATGCTCATACCCGACGTTGCGGTGCCTGATCCCTTTTTCAGCGAGGTAGTGCGCGGTGCCGAGGACCTGTTACGCAAGAGGGGTTACGTGCTCATCCTGGGCCATACCTACAATCGAGTGCAAGAACAGTCACGCTACCTGGCTACATTTCGCTCTAGGCTGGTGGATGGAGTGCTTCTGTTCCAGTCACCGGGCGACGATGCCGAATTGCAGCACATACTGGAAAAAAAACGTCCGCTGGTGTTTGTGGGTCGCGTACCGAAGGACATTGAAGCGGATGTGGTTGCCACCGATATTCTCGCTGGGACGAAAACCGGAGTTACGCATTTGATCCGAAGAGGACACACGCGGATCGGTCTGATCACGGTAGAGGATTCTATGAGCGTGGCGGAGTTCCGCGTGGCTGGATGGACTCAGGCGCTGAAGGAACTAAGCCTCGCGGTTGATCAGGAACTCATCGCGTCGGCGAAATTCTCGGCAGAAGCTGCATGCTGCGCTGCGATTCAGCTTCTGGATCTGAAAGAACCGCCCACCGCAATGTTCGTGGACAACCTGATGGCAACCACTGGTGTGCTGAAGGCCTTGCGGGAAAGGGGCCTCAATTGTCCGGCGGATGTTGAAGTTCTCAGCTCTGATGATGCCCCATGGCTGGATATGTTTCAACCGCCGATCTCTACTATCGTACAACCCAGTTACGAAGTGGGCGCACGATCCGCAGAGCTGCTGTTGAAGCGGATTGCGCATCCCCGGCGGGCACACGAAGTGATACTCTTGAAGCCGAAACTCCGCGTTCGGGTGCCGTGACCGGGATTAACCCCGCGGCACAGCAAATGCGTGCGACGATTGCGCGCCAGCGGTTCTTGCGACTTCCTCGGCTATCATCTGCATGAACTCGGGCATGTAGAGGTGTTGATCGTTCCATGTTCGGCCGCTAACCATGTTGCCGTCACGTACGCAGCCTTCATTCACGAAAACAGCCCCGCATAGCTCGATATCGAACTGGCACTTGGCGACCGTCGCCATCCGCTTTCCTTCAACCACGCGGGCCGCCGCTAGTATCTCCACGCCGTGACATACTACACAGACAGGTTTTCCAGTATCAAAAAAGTGGCGGACGATGCGAAGCAGATCCTTGTCATAACGCAGGTATTCGGGAGCGCGGCCACCAGTCAGAAAAAGCCCAGAATAATCGGCCGGCAAAACCTCGGAAAAGGCAACCTGGGCCGGGAGATGATACCCGGGAGACTCGCGCGTGATGTCCCATCCTGGTGGGATCTCGTGCATTACGAGAGGGTAGACTCGACGCTGGGGGCCAGCTACCACGGCTTGATATTGTTCGCGGATGCGATAGTAAGCGTACAGCGTGTCCAAAACTTCCGCGGCGTCACCAATCGGCAGGAGGATCTTCGGCATATGGACCTCGTGAAATGTATTTTTAAAATTAGAGCGCAACGCTTTGCTAAGCGCTTCAAATTATACCAAGGAAACGTAATGGAAGTCAACGCCAGACGCCGACTTCGATGCCGAGAAAAAGCCCATTTGAGATGAACCTCTCCGGCGAGGAACGACTGTCGCTGGAATCCATAGCCCGGAAATATACGTCACCGTATTGTGATGTGATTCGCGCCAAGGTCATCCTGCTCGCCGATGAAGGCTTGTCCAACGACCTCATCGCAGCTAGGCTCGATACGCCTCGCCAGATCGTCAGCAAATGGCGCAAGCGGTTTGCGCTTGTGCGACTGCCTGGCCTGGAGGCTCAGCCTTGGGGCGGGCGTAAAGCCCGCTTTTCCCCCCCCAAAAATCGTCCAAGTTAAGGCGCTTGCCTGCGAACTCCCTCACCGCCTCGGACTTCCTTTGTCACGGCTCTCCATCGAGGAGATCCGCCAGCACGTGATTTCTCAGGGCCTCGTCGCGGAAATCAGCGGCGCCACCTTGTGGC
>OBLU010002269.1_pt1 | contig 17807 bp, 11 predicted proteins | sample 1518681 | NCBI WGS metagenome assembly OBLU01 (sample SAMEA3539304, study PRJEB22396) | soil metagenome | biome: tundra; feature: field; material: soil | place: USA | collected 2010-05 | depth 0.15 m | reverse complement strand
TGCTCCGTCAGGCGGTCGGCGGCGCAGCGCTCGTCTCCGCACTGCACGCCCAGAATCAGCCCGCGAGTCCCTCGGCGAGAATCCGCGAGTCCTTTGACTTCGGCTGGAAGTTCCTCAAGGGCGACCCGCCCGGCGCCCAACAGCCCGACTTCTCCGACAGCGCCTGGCGCTCTGTCGACCTCCCCCACGATTGGAGCATCGAGGGTCCCTATGGCGAGCAGGAGAAAGCCCAGGGGAGCCTTCCCACCGGCATCGGCTGGTATCGCAAGCGCTTCCGCGTGCCCGAGTCCTACCAGGACCGCATCGTCGTCATCGAGTTCGACGGCATCTATCAGAACAGCGAGGTATGGATCAACGGCCAGTATCTGGGCAAACGCCCCTACGGCTACGTCGCCTTCTCCTACGACTTGACGCCGCACCTCATCGCCGGCCGCGACAACGTGATCGCCGTCAAGGTGGACAACTCCCACCAATCCAACTGCCGCTGGTATTCCGGCTCCGGCATCTACCGGCACACCTGGCTGCTGGCCACCAACCAGCTGCACGTGGCCTATTGGGGCACCTTCGTCACCTCGCCCCGTGTCGCCAAAAACGCCGCCATCGTTCAGGTCAAGACCCGCGTGAAGAACCAGCGCAAAACCTCGGCCACGTGCGTGCTGACCACGGCTCTGCTGGATCGCGACGGGAAGACGGTCCAAACCGCCGAAGCCACCCAGCAGATTGCGCCCTCTGGCGAATACGAATTCGTGCAGCAGGTGAGCGTCCCTCAGCCCCACCTCTGGAGCGTGGCCGATCCCTACCTCTACAAGGTCCACACCACGCTCGGCGACCAGCACAGCGTGGTGGACCAGTACGACACGCCCACCGGCATCCGCGAAGCCGTCTTCGACGCCGACAAGGGATTCCTGCTCAACGGCGAGCGCGTCAAGCTCAACGGCGTCTGCCTGCACCACGAGGCCGGAAGCGTCGGCGCCGCCGTCCCGGAGCGCGTCTGGGAGCGCCGCCTGGAACTCCTGCGCGAGATGGGCTGCAACGCCATCCGCACCAGCCACAATCCCTACGCCGCCGAATTCATGGACCTCTGCGACCGCATGGGCTTCCTGGTGATGAACGAGGCGTTCGACGAGTGGAAGGTCGGCAAAGGCCAGATCGGCCCCTACGGCTACGCCAACTATTTCGACGAGTGGTACCAGCGCGACGTCAAGGACTTCGTCCACCGCGACCGCAATCACCCTTGCGTCGTATTGTGGAGCGCCGGCAACGAAATCGGCGACCAGTCCGACCCCGAGGGCGCCGAGACCCTGCGCAAGCTGCTCGACGTGTTTCACACCGAGGACCCCACGCGCCTGGTGACCGCCGGCTGCGACCAGATCGCGTCCGAGCCGCTCCCTAACCGCGTCCGGCCCGAGTTCCTGGCGCTGCTCGACGTGGTCGGCTACAACTACGTGGACCGCTGGCGCGACCGCCAGGAGAAATACTACAGCATTGACCGCGCCGCCTTTCCCCAGCGGCGCGTCATCGGTACCGAGAGTTCGGCCATGGGCGGCGTGCGCGGCGATTATCGCCGCTTGTTCCGCCCGGATTCACAAACCGACGCCATCCCGGCGGCCGGCTTCGGCGAAGGCCGCGGCCGCAACCTCGATGTCGAGCAGTTGTGGCGATTCGTCAGCACCTACGACTACGTGGCCGGCGACTTCATGTGGACCGGCATCGATTACCTCGGCGAATCGCGCTGGCCGGGCAAGGGCTCGGCCTCCGGCGTGATCGACACCTGCGGCTTCAAGAAGGATGGCTTCTATTTCTACCAGAGCCAGTGGACCAGTAAGCCCGTGCTGCACCTCTTCCCGCACTGGAACTGGAAAGGCAAGGAAGGCCACTTCATCCCGGTGATCTGCTACACCAACTGCGATACGGTGGAGCTTTTCCTCAACGGCAAGTCCGTCGGGCTGAAGGGCTACGCCTTCCCGCGCTACGGCATGGCGGACCGCTACGGAAACTATCCGGCGCGCGCCCGCGTCCCCCGCACCACTGCCGATCTGCATCTGGAGTGGGACGTGCCGTATGAACCCGGCACGCTGAAAGCGGTGGGAACCAAAGATGGCAAGGTCGTGACCACCGTGGAAGTCTCCACCACGGGGGAGCCTTCGGCCGTCCGCTTGTCGGTGGATCGCGCGGAGATCGCCGCCGACCGCCGCGACCTGGCCCACATCACGGTGGAAATCCTGGACGCCCAGGGCCGCGTGGTGCCGGCGGCCGATCCTGCGGTCGCTTTCATCGTGGAAGGCGAAGGCAAGCTCATCGGCCTGGACAACGGAGACCCGGGGAGCCACGAGGATTACAAATCCACTCGCCGCAAAGCCTTCCACGGCATGTGCCTCGCGATCGTACAGTCCACTGGAAAGTCCGGCCGCATTCGGGTCACGGCGACCTCGCCTGGACTTCAGCCCGGCAATCTCACGATTTCGACCAGGACGTAGTGGCACCGGTACGTTATGAGGCGACGCCTCATCCGACGGGATGAAAATTGGGAGCGCGACTGGCGGAGTATCAGCCGTAGGCAAACCGGGTACAGCCAGCCAATTCCAAAGGCGGGAATTGGTGGCAGTCCCCGTTTTGCCCGGCAATCTTACGATTTCGACCAGGACGTAGTGGTGAAGGGAAACAGCCCCACGGATACACAGTCAAGCGTCGGTTGCCATGCGAGGTGATACCGTAGAAAGCCTATGAGGCGCCATCTCCTGTCACTCGCATTATTCCTGGGCTCGGGGCTCGCGCAACTCCCCGCCAATCTGCCGAAAGCCGACCTGCTATGGCCGGGCGGCGCGCCGGAGTCGCAGGGTATTGAGGATATCGACCAGCCATCGCTGGCGCCGTACCTCGTCCCCGCCGGACGCGGGACTGGCACCGCCGTGATCGTGTGTCCCGGCGGCGGCTACGGTCACCTTGCCATGGATCACGAGGGAGACCAGGTTGCCAGGTGGCTGAACTCGCTCGGCGTGTCGGCCTTCGTGCTCAAGTACAGGCTGGGGCCCAAGTATCACCATCCGGTGGAACTCTGGGACGCGCAGCGGGCCATCCGCACGGTGCGCTCCAAGGCGGCGGAGTACCGCTTGTCGCCCGATCGCATCGGCATCATGGGGTTTTCGGCGGGTGGACATCTGGCGTCCACCGCCGGGACGCACTTCGACGCGGGGGACCCTGACAATGGCGACCCCATCAATCGGGTAAGCAGCCGTCCGGACTTTCTGGTGCTCTGCTATCCGGTGATTTCCTTCGGCGAGTTCGCGCATCAAGGCTCCAGGCGCAATCTGCTGGGCGAGAATCCCGATCCCAAACTGGTGGAGAGCCTGTCCAATGAAACCCAAGTGACCGCGCGGACGCCGCCCACCTTCCTCTTCCACACCACCAACGACGCCGCCGTGCCGGTGGAGAACAGCGTCATGTTCTATGCGGCGCTGCGCAAAGCGGGTGTGCCGGCCGAGTTGCACATATACGAACGGGGTCCGCATGGCGTGGGATTGGCGCAGTCGGACGAGGCGCTCTCCACTTGGCCGGCGCGCCTGGCGGACTGGCTGCGCGTACGCGGCCTGCTGAACTCTGCCGCGAGGTGAGGCCCCGGGTTACCGTGGCGCAGGCACTCGAGTGCCCCATGCCGTTCGGCACTGATGGTGGGGTGGATCCCAGGGGGTCCGCCCGGTCCGAGCTGCGCTCGGATGGCAAGCTGAAGCATGCCCCACCCATGCGGCGCCGCCGCCCGACCTCAGGGGGTCCGCCCGGGGTCCGCCCCGCACTCGCCTGGAACTATCGCATGCAACAGATTTGTTGCACAACGAAACCGTTGTAAACTGCCAAACGCATTCTATCGGCGATGTGAGACATTTGTGCTAAACTGTACGTATTCGTCCCGTTCTCTCAGCGAGTTGGCTCCGACACTCTCCGCCCTCGCTCGCAGGTTCTAGCTCGCAAGAAGGACTCATGATTGATTCCGATTCCGTGATGATTCTTGTCCTCCTGATCGTGGTGGTTCTGCTACTGCTTTCCCCTCCCGGGCCGGGTACGCCATTGCGCTCGCCCGTGCGGTTGCCCTAGCGGCCCCTTCCGGGCATTCTAGAATAGTCTGCGGTTGCCAAAAAGTACCGGAGTATCCAGGCCGGGTCCCACCACTCCGGCCACCGGACTACAGACGATGTTGCCCCTCAGCCCGCCCGCCGGCCGCCGCTCAGAGATAGTGTAGACTCCTCCGGCCACCTGGAAGCTCTGCGTGCTGGAACCGGCGCCGCCCAAGGTGAAAGCGCCGAGACTGCCCGTAAAGTGGACGGGGTTCGCACTGCTGGGTTGGTTTCCAGGGCAATGGGGATGGTGCCGGAATTGGGCTTGACTGTGATGGTCGCAGTGGCGACGTTCGACAACGCGCGGCAGCCGCGTGGTGGGGATGCGCTACTTCGGCGGGATGAGCGTCGAGGAGACCGCTGCCGCGTTGCACGTCTCGGTGGACACGGTGATGCGCGACTGGAAAGGGCTGCACTCACAACTCAACAGGCCGGAGGCTGCCCGCCACAAGGCCCAGAGCGGATGACCCCGCAATGCGGGCGAACCGCCGCCGGCGCAGATTCATGTAGTGGTGAACTGGATGGAAGAGCTGAAGCGCGCCGCGCCGTAACGCCGTAACGCCAGGAAGCGGAAGCTTCGCCTGGGCGGCATGCTAAAATTGAGGAGTTCCCCTTTTCATGGATTTCCTCAAAGGGCTTAATGCGCAACAGCGCGAAGCCGTAAGCCACATCGACGGACCCCTACTAATTCTTGCTGGAGCGGGCAGCGGCAAAACCCGCGTCATCACCCATCGCATCGCGCACATCGTCACCACCCGCCATGTGCCTCCATCCGCGGTACTTGCGGTCACCTTCACCAATAAGGCCGCCCGCGAAATGCGGGAACGCGTGGTCGCGTTGCTGGAAGATGTCCCGCTCGATTCCGCCCCCAACCTGAGCACCTTTCACTCCTTCTGCGTGCGCATGCTGCGCCGCGACGGCGACCCGCTGGCCGCCATTCGTCCCGGGTTTACCCGCCGTTTCAGCATCTACGACGACGACGATCAACTGGTGATCGTCAAGGCGGCGTACCGCGCCCTCGGGCTCGACGAAAAAGAGTTCATGCAGTACCGCGCGGCCATTTCCAGGATCAGCCACGCCAAGAACACCAAGGTCACCCCGGCGGATCTCTACAAGAGCGCGGTCAACAAAGAGTCCGAGGCCATCGCCGCCCTCTTCGAGCAATACGAGAAGACGCTGCACAACGCCAACGCGCTCGATTTCGACGACCTGCTGCTGGAGGCGGTGCGCCTGCTGCGCCATGACGACGCCACCCGCGAAGCTTACAACCGGCGGCTCAGCTACGTCATGATCGACGAGTATCAGGACACCAACCGCACCCAGTACGACCTCATGCGCCTGCTGACCGAACAGCATCGCAATATCTGCGTGGTGGGCGACGAAGACCAGTCGATCTATAGCTGGCGCGGCGCCGATATCCGGAACATTCTGGATTTCGAACGCGACTACCCCAAGGCCAAGACCATTCGCCTGGAGCAGAACTACCGCTCCACCAAGAACATTCTGGCGGCGGCCGGCGCCGTGGTGGAGAACAACGTGGCGCGCAAGGGTAAGGTGCTCTGGACCGACGCCGATGCCGGGGACCTGATCGGCCTGTACGCGGCCTACGACTCGGAAAACGAGGCCCTGTTCATCGCCGACGCCGCCGAAAAATCTCTGGCGTCCAACCCAGCCGATCATGTGGCGATCCTTTATCGCACCAATTCGCAATCGCGCCAGATCGAAGAGGCGCTGCGGCGCTATGGGCGCAAATATAACATCGTGGGGGGCTTCAGCTTCTATCAGCGGGCCGAGATCAAGGATATCGTGGCGTATCTCAAGCTGGCGGCGGCGAATGCGGATTCGGTCAGCCTGGTGCGCATCGTCAACACCCCGGCGCGCGGTATCGGGCGCACTACCGTGGAGCAGATCGAACGCTACGGCCGGGACCACGGGATGAGCCTCTGGGATGCCATTGAGCGGATTATCGACGACCAGCAGCTTTCCACCCGCTCGCAATCGGCGCTGGTGATTTTCCGCAACCTGATTCAGGAGCTGTCGCTGGTGGCCAGTCAGTCGCCGCTGCCCGATTTGATGCGCCACATCCTGGAGCGCACCGGCTACACCAGGATGCTCCAGCAGGAGAAGACGCCGGAATCGGAAACGCGGCTGGAAAATCTCGACGAATTGGTCAACGCCGCGGCCGAAGCCCAGGAGCGCGGCGAAAGCGTTGCCGATTTTCTGGATCACGCGGCCCTGGTGGCCGACGTCGATTCCTACGACGAGAAGGCCCCGGTCGCGCTCATGACGCTGCACAACGCCAAGGGACTGGAGTTTCCGCTGGTGTTCCTCAGCGGCATGGAGCACGGACTCTTTCCGCATAGCCGGTCGATGGATTCCGAGGCGGCGCTGGAAGAAGAGCGCCGGCTGTGCTACGTGGGGATGACGCGCGCCCGCAAGCGTCTGATCCTGACCTGGGCGAAATATCGCAGACGCTTTGGGGGCGGGGAGCAGGAGCATTCCACACCGAGTTGGTTCCTCAGTGAAGTGCCGGAGCCCCTCATCGTCAACCTGGGCCCGCGGGATGACGCCGGGGAAGTCAATCTGCACGCCGAGCGCCACCATGCGCGGCAATCGGCCAGACGCGGCACGTATACCGGCAAGACCTACAACTCGCTGGACAACATTTCGCAATTCTTCGGCGAGCGGGGCCTGCCGTTCAAGCCGGCGCAAGCGCCCCCGCCGAAGCCGGACTTACGCACGCCGCCGCAATTCCCGCGGCCCTTGGGCAGCCCTCCGCCTCCCAAAACGGCGCCCATCTCGCCGCCGGCTGCCCGCAAAGGGGCGCGCACGGGGATGGTGGTGGAGCACCCCAAGTACGGCACTGGAACCGTGGTACGGCGCGAAGGGGATGGCGATGATGCTAAGATCACTGTTAACTTTCCTCGCTACGGGTTAAAGAAGTTAATCGAAAAGTACGCTGGATTGAAAAGAAACTGATGAATACGAAGAACCTCACCGACACGATTGAACGCAAGAAGCTGAAGCGCACGGCGCGCAAGAAGGCGGCTCCCAAGGCGAAACGCGCCGCGGGTGTGGCCCGCGGGAGCGAAAAGAAGAAGATCCGCCACCAGGCCCAGGGCCAGCGCAAGCGCTGAGAATCGCATAGAGGGGCCGCCAAGCGTGAGCATTTTCCGGACGAAGAGTATCGATGCACTCATCGCCGCCTCCGAAGATCCGGAGAAGAAACTCCGGCGCACCTTAGGACCGTGGAGCCTCACCGCCATGGGTATCGGCGCGGTGATCGGCTCCGGCATTTTCATTCTCACCGGCACCGCGGCCGCCGGTGAGACACTTGCCTACAAGTCCATCCTGCACGCGCCCGTGCTGGATCTGCTGATGCACGGCACCAAGGCTCTCTCCATGACGGGGCGGGCGGGCGCCGGTCCGGCCATCAGCCTTTCCTTTCTCCTGACCGCGGTCGCCTGTAGTTTCGCGGCGCTCTGCTATGCCGAACTGGCCTCGATGATCCCCATCGCCGGCAGCGCGTACACCTACGCCTATGCCACGCTGGGCGAACTGGTGGCCTGGATCATCGGGTGGGATCTCATCCTGGAGTACGCCGTCAGCAACATGGCGGTGGCCGTGGGCTTCTCCGCCTACCTCAACGACGTGCTGGACAACGTCTTCGGCTGGCATATTCCGGCCAAGTTCGCTGGTCCACCAATCGTCGGCGGCCAGTTCAGTGGGAGCTGGTTCAACATCTCCGCCCTGATTGTCCTGATGGTCCTCACCTGGATTCTGGTGAAGGGCGTTCGCGAGAGCGCCACCACCAACAACGTGATGGTGCTGATTAAGATTGCGGCCATCCTGATTTTCGTGTTCGGCGCCGCCCGGGCGGTCGACACTTCCAACTGGAAGCCGTTTGCTCCCAACGGATTCCCCGCCGTGCTGACCGGGGCGGCAATCGTCTTTTTCACCTATATCGGCTTCGATTCCGTCTCCACGGCGGCGGAGGAATGCCGCCGGCCGCAGCGCGACCTTCCTTTCGGGATCATCATGACCCTGGTGATCTGTGCAGTGCTGTATATCTCGGTCGCGCTGGTCCTGACCGGAATCGCCCGCTGGGACACCCTGAACAACGCGGCGCCGGTGGCCAACGCGCTCAAAGTGCTGGGCTACAACGGCATCCGTCAGTGGGTGAGTATCGGCGCCCTTGTCGGCATGTTGAGTTCCCTCCTCGTCTTCCAGTACGGCCAGGCGCGGATCTGGTTCGCCATGTCGCGCGACGGTCTGCTGCCAAAAATATTCTCCAGAGTGCACCCGGTCCACAAGACTCCGCACGTCAGCACCTGGATCGCGGGGTTAGTGGTGGGAATCCCAGCGGGCATCTGGGACATCGACACTTTTGCCGATCTGGCGAACATCGGCACCCTGTTCGCCTTCATTATCGTCTCGCTCGGCGTGATCGTCCTGCGCAAGACTCAGCCCGATCGTCCCCGCGGTTTCCGCGTGCCCGGGTCGCCCTGGCTGCCGATGATTTCCATCGCCTTTTGCATGGTGCTCATGATGGCTTTGCCGCTCGAAACCTGGGTCAGGTTCTTCGTCTGGCTGCTCATCGGCTTCGCCATCTATTTTCCCTTCGGCCGCAAAAACAGCGCCCTGGCGCGAGCGTAGAGCTTGCAGACGCCAGGCCGTGCCGCAACACTCCTGCCCGTGCTTTTCTTCGCCGTGTTAACTTGAAAGCTCTGTGAACATTCTTTTTATCGGCGACATTTTCGGCTCGCCCGGGCGGCGCATTGTGGCGGACCATGTGGAGGACATCGTCAAATCGAATCAGATCGATCTGGCGATTGCCAACGCCGAAAACGCGGCCGGCGGGTTTGGCATCACCCCGTCCATCGCCGAGGACCTGTTCTCTCTCGGCATCGATGTCCTCACCAGCGGCAACCACGTCTGGGACAAGCGCGAACTTTACGATTATCTGAATCGCCAACCGCGCCTGCTGCGGCCGGCCAACTATCCCGATGCGCCGGGCCATGGCCTGGTAACTGTCAAGGCCCGCAACGGAGTGGAGTGCAGTGTCATCAATCTGCAAGGCCGCACCTATATGCCGTCCACCGATTGTCCGTTCCGCAAGGCGGATTCGCTCTTGAGCCAGATCGACCCCGCGGTTACCGTGAAATTCGTGGACTTCCATGCGGAGGTGACGAGCGAGAAAACCGCCCTCGGCTGGTATCTGGACGGCCGCGTCTCCGCCGTCGTGGGCACCCATACCCACGTTCCCACCGCCGATACCCGGATCCTGCCCGGCGGCACCGCATACCAGACCGATTGCGGCATGACCGGCCCGTACCGGTCCGTGATCGGTGTCGATACGGAGATCATTCTGCAGCGCTTCCTCTCCGGCTTGCCGGTGCGCATGGAGGCTGCCCGGCACGGGGCGGAGTTGCACTCGGTGATCGTCGACGTGGACGAGGAGACCGGGAAGGCGCGCGCCATTCGCCGCCACACCATCAACGGAGACTGAGCCGATGGACCCTTCCAGCCCGATTGCCGATATCACGTCGTTTTACATCCAGGAAATCGGCGCGGCGCTGTTTGGGACGGTGTTTCTGTTCCTCTACCGGCAGTCCAAGGTGGTCTACTTCGGGCTTTGGGCGGTGGCCTGGGCGATGCGCGTGTTGGCCGCCCTTTTCGGCTTCGAACTGCTGCGCACACACCACTCCGGGTGGCTCGCGCCTTATGCCACCTTCGAGTTCGGGTTTGCCATCGTTCTGATCGCCGCGGCGCGCGCCGGCTTCGCCAGCAGTATGAAGGACTGGCGCACCGTGCTCCGCCTGATTTCCATTCTGCCCATCTTCGTCGCCCTGGTTTGGGCCATCGGCCAGTTTTCCGGCCTGGAAGCCTACCACGCCTCCGACGCCGTGGTGCTCGGATTCGTCTACGTTTACAACTTCTTCACCTTGCGCCGCAGCGCCGGCGTGGGTGCGCGGATCTTCCGCTACTCTCTGTTGCTGCTCGCCGCCGCCTTCTTCGAACACGCCGTGATTCTGCTGTACCTCTTCCATCGCGGCGGCGCCCCCGCCTGGGCCGTCTACCTCCACCACGAGTCGTATTACGATTTCGCCCTGCACTGCGTCATGGCCTTTGCCGCCATGGCCATGTGGAGCGAGAGCCAGATCGACCGCCTGCGCGACCTGACCGGTGAACTGGATCATCTGCGCCGCGAGCGCAAGCAGACCATGGATCTGGACCGCTTGACGGGCCTGCTGAATCAGGCCGCGCTGGCTCGCCGCGTGGAGGAACCGTCGGGCTTCGAAGGCGTCGTGGTGGTCTGCGACATGGATAATTTCAAGGACATCAACGACCGCTACGGGCATCTGGTGGGCGATGAGATCCTGCGCAACATCGGCAATCTCATGCAGTCTTCCATCCGCCACGAGGATGAGGCCTTTCGCTGGGGCGGCGACGAGTTCGTCATCCTGTTCCGCAATCAGCGTGCCGAAATCGCCGTGCGCCGCATGGTGGATATCGAATCCCGCCTGCGCAATTTCCGGGTGCGCGGGTTGGGTGTCCTGCCGATCTCTTTCAGTTGGGGGACGGCCGATACCTCCGGCCGGGCAATGCGCGAAGCGCTCGACGAGGCCGATCGCAACATGTACACCCTCAAGCGATCTCGCGCCGCCGAGCGCCCTCCGGCGGGCTGACGGTTAGCGCACGGCAAGCTAAATAAACATGCCCCACCACTACAACTTGTTCGGTGGGGCATGCTTTAGCTTGCCGTGCGCCCGCTTGCGGACGCATTTCTTCACAGTTTCTTAGCTTAGGGAGCGGTAGGCTCCTGACCCTTACTTCGCCGCCACGTAGAACACGATGCGGTATCCGGTGGCCGACGGCAGATTGTCCGCAAAGCTGTCGTAGAGCAGTCCCAAGGGCTGCGCGCCGGCGGCCGTGGCTTGCGGGATTCTCACGTTAACCTGCCACATTCCGGGGATACTTGGCGACAATCCCGAGAAGGAGACAAAATTGACGTCCACTCCCGGAATGCTGCGCTGTTCGGTGCCTTGCAGCGGGATCTGATCCGTATAATCGCTGCCGATGAACACCCGCGGGTTTCCCGGGGAGTAGACCAGGCCGTTGCGGGGAATATCGCCGTCGAGGGGTGGACTCGGGACCAAGCCCTGGCCGGTCGCATAAATGGCGATGTAATCGCCGACCTTGGCGGGGTTCGTGGCGCTGTTGACCGTGTTGTCCTGATTGACCACCGCCGCCAGTTGGAGCCCGACGCCGGCCGCGCCCATGACGAAAATCCCGGGCGACACAGTGTTCATGGCGACCGGACCGGCAGCCATGAGCTGCCCCGTGGATACCTTCATCACCTGCACGTCCGCGGTGCCCGTGGTGGGCGCGTTCCAGGGCACGATGAAGTTGATCTGCCCGGGCGATACGTAGTACAGTGGCGCCGCTGTCCCGTTGACCGTCACCTGTAGGTCCGCCAGCACCGTGGGTAGCGGTATGGGCTGGGGCAGGTCGGTTGCCTTGGCTGTATCTGTGCCGAACTGGACACCGAGGGGCTTGACGGTCGCGATGGCGTTCGGCGCCAGTGGCTTGCTTACCTGGAAACTGGCCCCGTTGACGGCCGACAGCGCCGGGTAGTAGAACGTCACCCGGTTGGACGCCTCCGCCACGATGAGATCCCCGTACGGATCCTGCGTAACCGCTATCGGGCCGTTGGAGGGGATGTTCACGCTGGCCACCGGGTTGAATATCAGCTGGTCGTAGCGCGGGTACTGGTGGACCGACCCGCCCAAGTCGGTGACCCATACGTCACCGGTGTTGGGGTTGACGAAAATCCCCTGCACGCCGCCAGAGGGCAGCACGAACGATGCGTGCGCGCCGGCGTTGGGCAGGTTTAGAATCTGGTCGAAGATCAGCACGCGGGCGTTGCCGCTATCGGTGACGTAGGGGCGGCCGTCAGTATCGCTGGAGAGGTGATGCGGCCCCGACATCCCCGTGTCCGAAGTGCCGACGTTGGAACTGATGAAATCCGGCTGCCCGAGTACCTTGGTCGCGGCTGCGCCGTTATCCGCCGACGTGAAGGTGCCATTGTTAAAGGGAAAGTAGAGGACCCGGTTGAGACCTTGATCGCTGACCAGCAACCCGTTACTGCCGGCGAAGGCCAGGCCATACGGGATGTACATGTTTCGCGCCGTGGCGTCGGTGATCGGCGGCGTCGAGTAAGTGGACTTGCCCAACACCACGTCCGCCTGTTGGTTGCCCTGGTGGGAAAACGGCGTGGGGAAGCGCAACACACGGCCATTGTACGAATCGGCCACGTAGAGGTTGCCGTTGCCATCCACCAGTAGCCCGATGGGACGGCACAGGCTGGATTGGGTGGGCAGGTTGAGGCTGCCGTTCGGATAATTGCACACCGCGGTCGCCAGGTCGGGCTGTCCGATCACGATATCGGCGGCCGATCCGGGTACCAGTTTGCGCACGTCCCGGAAGCCCAGCACCCGGTGGTTGTACGGGTCGGAGACGTACAGGTGTGGCGTATCTCCCGTGCTGTCCATCACTACTGCCGCGTCTGCTCCCGTGCTGCCGTAAAAAAAGAACTCGCGGCCTTCGATCAGGTTGATCGAATTGGTATTGAACCGGTCCTGCCCGAGCACCCGCGATGCCGGGCCGAAATTGCCTGTCTGCCAGGGAAACACGATCACGCGGTTGTTCTTCCAGTCGGCCACGTAGAGCTCGTTGTTGACGAACACCGCCGCCTGCGGGTTGCTCAACGTGAGAGCCGATGCCTGCGGGTTCCCGTCATTGGCAATCAGGCTCTTGTTATCGGTGTGGCTGATGCCGGAAATGCCGGTGCTGTGGCCGAATAGAGCTTTTGCCGAGGGAGACACCGCGGTGGCGGCATCCGGCCATTGATCGTACCCATCGAAGATCAGGATCCGCGAGTATCCGGAGTCAACCACGCCCATGCCCTGCGTGCCCGGTAGAAAGAAGACCGCCGCGGGGCCGGCCATCGCGATCGAGAAGATCTGCGGATCGGTCCGCGGCGGAGCCCCGGTGACGGTCGCTGGTTGAATGCCCATCACGCGCGTGGCGGTCATACCCGAAGTGAAACTCGGCAGGTAGACCAGCACCCGGTTGATGGCGTTCCCATCGGAATCCGCGATGTACAGGCGGCCCGTCGCATCGAAGGCGATGGCGGCCGGCGTGGCTAACAGATTCAGGGTTTGCGCCCCTGTCGCGTTGGAGGGCAGGGCGGGCTGCTTTGTATTAAAGTCGTATTGCCCGATTTCCAGATTCGCCGCCGGAGCGAACTGATTGACCTTGGCCACATCGGACGCTGCGTAGCGCAGAACCCGGTTATTCCCGGCATCCGTCAACCACAGGTTGTGCTGCGCGTCGAACGTGATCGCCCCGGTGAATACCGTCCCGTTATTCAGCGAGATCCCACTGGCCCCCAGGACTCCATTCGGAAAATTAGCGGTTTTCGAATTGAAGCTCGTCTGCCCGATGCATAGATCCGGAAACAACTGATCCTGCGGCGTGCCGAATGGTTGGCGGAAACGCAGTACCCGGTTGTTGCCGCTGTCGGCGACGTAGAGATCTCCCTGATCCACCGCCAGCCCCGTCGGTGCGGCGAAACCCGTCGAGAAGTTCGTCCCCGGACCATTGGCGCCTGTGGAGTAGAAGTCGTGCTGCCCGATCACCAGGTCCGCGAACTTGCCGTTGGTGAAATTCACCGCGTTTTTCCACGCCAGTATGCGGTTGTTGTCCGTGTCCGCCACGTAGATCCGCGGCGGTGTAACCGATGTGTCCAGCGCGATCCCCGAGGGATTGAAAAACTCCCGCCCTTCCACCAGATTCGGATTGGCGTTGGCGACGGCAAAGGGGGTGCTGGCGGGTGGCATTTGCGGTTGGCCGATTTCGCGCGTCGGCACCGTGTTCAGGGTGATCTGAGCCCGGCCGGTGCCGGGGCAGATAAGAGCAACAATTAGAACGGCAATTATGGGGAAGAAGTTTCTAAATCGCATGGATAGTCCTGCGGCGCGACGCGGAGAAGCACCATACCCAGGATATCAAACGCCAACCGGCCAGGCGCGTCTAATGGCACGCGCGGCCGTACCGTGCGTACCGTTAGGCCCGAATTTCCCCCGAAGGCGCGCCAAACCGTCTGATAAACTGAGGGTTGAGCCACCCTAACCCGAAGCGGCCTCGCGTATCGGCCGTCAGTTATCTGAATACGTCGCCATTGGTCTGGGGCATGCTTCATGGGCCGCAGCGCGACACGTTCGACCTGGAATTCCGCCTCCCCGCCGGGTGCGCCGACCAGTTGGCCTCCGGCGCCGCCGATATCGGCATCGTTCCCTCTTTTGAATTGACCCGGCAGGATCTGGAGATCATCCCCGGCGCGGGCATCGCCTGTCACGGCGCCGTGCGCAGCATCCTGCTGATCTCCTCCCGTCCGGCGGACCAGATTCGCTCTCTTGCCCTCGACTCCAGTTCGCGCACCAGCGTGGAACTCGTCCGCATCATCCTGCGCCGCCGCTACGGTGTCGCGCCGCAAACTTTTCCCCACCCCCCGGACCTCCATGCCATGCTGCGCATCGCCGACGCCGCGCTCATCATCGGCGACCCGGCCCTGCGCATCGACCCGACCGCTCTCCCGTGGCATGTTTACGATCTCGGGGCCGAATGGGTCCGGATGACCGGCCTCCCCATGGTCTTCGCCGTTTGGGCCGCCCGCAAAGGCATTGTGAACCCGGATTTGGTCGCCGCGTTCCAGGAGAGCTGCCGCTACGGTTTGGAGTGCCTGGAGGAGATTGTGGCCGCCGAATCCGCCGCCCGCGGCTTTCCCCCCGACCTCGTACGCCAGTATTTGACCTGCAATATCGTGCACCAACTGGGCCCCAGGGACTACCAGGGGATGGAACTATTCCTGGATTACGCGACTCGGGGAACTGCCGCGGAAACGAAGCTTGTCACCCCAGTTTGACCGGAGTCCGGCATTTCCCTATACTAGGAAAGACGATGTATATACTGCTGTTGATTCTTCACGTAATCGTGTGCCTGTTCCTGATCGTCGTGGTTTTGCTGCAAAGCGGCAAGGCGGCCGATCTGGCGGGCGCATTCGGCGGGATGGGCTCGCAGACGGCCTTCGGACCGCGCGGGTCGGCGACCCTGCTTTCCAAGGCGACCACCATATCGGCCGTGCTCTTCATGGTGACCTCGCTATCGCTTTCCATTCTGGCGACCAGAAGCGCTGGCTTAGCTACCTCCGTGCTCGAGACCGCTCCCAAAACGAGCGTGCCGAAAACGGCCCCGGCCCCGGTTCAGGTCCCGGCCACCATCCCCGGCCAGCAGGCGCCCGCCGGGACGACGTCGCCTGCGCAACAGCAGAAAACACCCCCTCCGGCGCCGCCTACGCCGGGGAAAAAGTAGCACCCTGAACGCGGAGGTGGCGGAATTGGCAGACGCACTAGCTTGAGGTGCTAGCGGGAGCAATCTCGTGGGGGTTCAAGTCCCCCTCTCCGCACCATAGATTTTAAAGTAGTTAGCGAGGATCGGTCAGAGATGATCGGTCCTTTATTTTTGTGCGATTGTGCCCGTAACTGTGCCCATTGTCTAGAGTGTGCCCACGGGACGGGCACAGGAAAGCGGATGGATGGAACGGCAAAACGGGGGGCTGAAAAATGGAAAAGGCCACCCGGCGAGGTGGCCTTGATGGGCACAGCGTGGGCACAGTTTAGGCGCTAGCCTTTTTCCTTCCGGCTTGCATCAGGGACTTGGCAATCTTGATATCGTCGCCATCCACGATGTTGTAGCGCCGCTCCATCGAATCCGTCTTGTGTCCGCTGATCTTCATTCGGACAACCTGGGGAACGCCGTCCCGCCGCATGTTCCGAACTGCGGTGCGACGGAGGTCATGGAATTTCACATCAGGCACGCCTGCGCGCTTGCAGGCCTGTTCCCATGCCCAGCGGAAATCCTTGATCTGATCGCCCTGACGGTTGAATACCCACGGGCTATCCGGCCAGTTCGTATCCCTTTCCTTCTTCGCCTCCGTCAACAGGTCGTGCATGTCGCCTTCGAGAATTGGAAGCATCCGGCCTTCGCCGTTCTTTGTCTCCCCGTTTTCCAGCGTGATGAAGCCTTCGCTGAGGTCTACCTGATCCCAGGCGATTGCCTTAAGCTCTCCCAGCCGCATTCCGGTTGCGTACCCTACAGCGAACAGCGGCTTGAGTTCGGACGGCAGTTCCTTCAGGACGGATGCGTATTGCTCATCGGACAGGAATCCGGTTCGGATGTTCGTCTCCGGCGTCATGGGAAAGAACGGAACGAGCATCACTTTCGGCGGCGTGCATTTCCGGCCATTGTGAAATGCGGTGCGGAGAATCGAGAGTTCGCGGTTTGCGGTTGCATCAGACCGCCCCTCAGCAAGGCGTTTGCGGCGGTACTCTTTCAGCTTTTCCGTCGTGACTTTTTGAGCTTTCAGAGTGGCAAAGAAAGGTCGGATATTCTTCTCGATCACCAGCCGCCAGATGTACTGTGTTGACGGTCGGATGTTCGTCTTGGCGTATTCCAGTACGTCGTCTAGCAGTTCGCCCACGGTGACCCTATCAGGGTGCCCACCTGAAATCTCTCCCCGGTGCTTCTGTCCGAGGAGCTTGTCACGAAGGCGCTTTGCGTCTTCGTACTTGACTGACTTGCTGGATTCACGGTGCGGCTTCCCATCGACATAGACCTTGACCCACCAAACGTTGCCACGTTGGTAGATCGACCCCGAACCATCCTTTGCGTTTGCCATAGATTGTAGTGTGCCTAAACAGCTAGTGCGTGTCAAGTCTTATTGTTTTCTATCCAACGGTCCAAGTCCTTGCGGTCAATGCGAACGTTACGACCCTTCCGAACCGTGGGAATATCCCGCTGAAAAATCATATGACGTAGAGCTTGCTCTGAGCGTCCAATGTATTCTCCAGCTTGCTTTGCGGTCAGTAGTCGCGGCTCCAGCATTCCAGGAGAAGTCGCCGGACGCCGGGGCTGCGTGTCGTTTTGTAGCGCGGTGATCTGTTGGGCGAATTGGGCGGCAAGCGCCGTAATTGCGGATGTCTGTTCAACCATAAAATACACCTTCGAGAATCAAAATCAGGTTAAAGGCCCCAACGGGCCAAGAACTGCGCTCGATGGGGGAAGTGCGCCTTTATGGCGTCGAGGGGGGATCGGATCTTCTAGCTACATCGGTTTCCAACTCACGTCTTCATTCGCCAGGACGAGTTTAGAAAAATGCCCCAATGCTGTCATCGGCGTCATGCGGCCTTCAGGGCGTCCCGACGAGCCATGCGAGTCGGTTTAGGGTCCACCACCTTGTGCAGGACCACGAGACCTGAGCTCTGGCATTCCTCCCTGGCGAAGCCCTCTGCCATGTCGGACCAGAGCGCGATGCCGAAGTACCTTTCGCGGGGACAGGTAGTCTCCACCAAGCAGTCGCGACCGATGCCCCACGAGTGCCGACGCCAGAGACCGTCGTCGCTCAAGGCGAATCCAGTGCCAATCGCCACCACGCCCAGCTTGCGCTCCAGCCAGAGCCTGGAGGAGTTCAGATGGCAAGCGCATCGCTCCATCACCCTCAGCTTGACGGGGCCGTGCATATGATTTCGGTATTCTGAATTGGCCCACTTCGGCAGTTTAATTTGGCCCACCCCC
>OBLU010002268.1_pt1 | contig 17809 bp, 22 predicted proteins | sample 1518681 | NCBI WGS metagenome assembly OBLU01 (sample SAMEA3539304, study PRJEB22396) | soil metagenome | biome: tundra; feature: field; material: soil | place: USA | collected 2010-05 | depth 0.15 m | reverse complement strand
GAATCAGGCGTTGGCGCTCTTCCAAAAGCGGCTTCAGAAACCCTTCTTCCTTTATTTGCCATGAGAAAACAATTTAATACGGCGCTCGTTGATAGTATGAAAAAATCACTTGCCGGACTTAAAGAACATCATGACGAAATGAAATTACTTGCCAGCTTAGTTGATGAAGGCACCTCAGAAAATAAAGAATATGCGGCTTCAATAACTGAGGAATCGTTCTCAGATGCTAAGGCTGCAATGCAAGACGCAGATGGCATTATGGAAGCATTCGCCAAATATCTTGGTGGAAGCGAAGGTCTTTACAAGCAGGCGATGGAAGCAGAAGAAAAAGCTCTCAAAGCATATGCCGAAGAAGATGATAACGAAGCAAAAGATAGGGATTCAGATAAAACAACCAAGACGTCAGATAATGATGCCGATGATTTTAATTTTGGTCAGGATATGGTTGGAAATAAAGATTTGTGCGCAGATGATGAAAGCGCCAAGTTTGATCCCGAGTTAGATATTACTGATGATGAGTTTGATTCAGATAAAACAACCAAGACGTCAGATAATGATGAAAATGCAGTTGATGTGGATCTAAATAATCCAGCCAACAAGTCATTACTTCAAAATTCTCCTGCCGGTAAATTGGTTGGTGCAACAAAGAAATTTGATCTCACCACAAAAGAAGGCCGTTCAGCTTATCGCGCCACCCTTTCTTCAGAAGCAATGGCAGAACCAACCGGCAAACAAGATGCTGGTGAACCACAAGATGCATCAAAGATTAAGTTCAATGATATTCTTCAAGATGCTCATAAACATGTTGATCATCACACGCAGTTAGATGTTAAACCTTCAGACAACCTTGATCTTATCGAGACTCTTGAGGAAAACAATAAGGCGATGTTGGAAGTTGCAAAAGCCCCACCAAAGGTTCGTAAAGAAGCAGAAAAACTTAATAAGTTTATCGTTGAAGGTAAGGTATCAAAAGATGACTTAGATAGTTTGGTTGCCCAGGGATTGGATTCAGAAGTAGTTAAATACTGGAGACAGTTCTACGGTCAGGCTGGCAAAGAAGGCTCAGAGTTCGCGAAACTTCTCACCACGGAAACCATGAAAGCGAAAGCAGAAGAAGATACGAAAGTCTATCGTATTAAACTTGCCCGAGCCTATGAACTTGCTAATGACATGGTAAGCAGAGATTTACTTGCCAATGATCGTAGTGCAGTTAATGCCCAGGTCGATGAGATCATGAAGTGGAATGACGAGGGTTTTGAAAGCATGAAACGCGTTATTGCAAAGAATGCTCCAAAATCATTCAAGAAAAGCGCAATGCCCACAGTTGGATTAAATGATCCATTCGATAATTCACCACAGCAATCAGAAGAAGGTGATCTTAAATCTGCTCTTGACAACGCTTTCTCAAATCGTAGATACTAATCTTTCTAAAGGAAAATACAATGAGAAAATTTAATATAACAGATGCAGTGGCTTCAGAAATGGAACGCATTGTAAACAGTACAGAGCATCAAGAAATGTTTGCTGCTAAACCGTCTTTAGAAAAAGTAGCCTTCAAGAAAGTTTCCGAAGAAGATACGGTTAATGAAGTCGAAAAAGAAGTTGAATATAGTCTTAATAAAAAAGCATCCACCATCTGTAAGGGCTGTGATGATGGGCTTGTAAAAAAAGCTGGAGCCGAAACTCATTGTTCTTGTGATTGCAAAAATGTCGACGCATGTAGAAACGGATGTGCCTGTCATGATAAAGGAGCAAAGCCTAGCAATTCAGTGGCTGGTTTTGCTGATCACCTTAATCCTGCCGATGATGGTATAAAACTCTCATCAGTAATACAGTCCTTAGTTAAAATATCAAGCGTACTGGAAAATTCTGGTTTTGAAAGACAATCAGCGGCTACTCTTATGTTGGCAGAAAGTTTAGTTTCAGAAGCCAAAGCAAAGAAAAACAGCAAAGACTCGAAGAAATCAGAAACCAAGTCTGATAAAAAAGATTCCAAAAAGGACTCTAAAAAATCAAAAACTCCAATCAAAGATCGCATGGAAAAAATGCGCGAGATGAGAGATAAAAAGAAAAAGTCAGAAAAAGATTCTAAAAAATCAGAAAAAAAAAAGTAAGTAAAGCCGCACCTGGTTTTCTGGGCGATGATAATTATAAACCCGGCGAAGTACATAATACGAAAATGGATAAACCGGAAAATGATAATAGGTACCAGTTAGACGCCGATCACGAAAAAAATACCGATGAAGAAGATGAGTATACCAGGGACTTAGAAAGAGTTGAACACGCATGGTTTCCTTTACAAAAATCTATGCGTGAAAAAAGTTATGGGGCTGCAATGAATCATGCCAGAGAATTGGCTTTTTCTTTAGAAGTATTAATGGGCTATAAATAAGGATTTAAAAAATGTTTAAACCAACAAACTTTGCTGATGAACTTGCGGAGTCGATGCAGAGTAATTTAGTTGGGGGCTTAATTAAAAAAGAAGCCTCTATAACTAAAACTGCAAAGATCAATAAGTTTTCTGATGCCTTAACTCAATTAAGTAAGGCAGCAGAATTATTTGATGAGCTTGGTTTAACAAAGCAAGCAGAAGCAACTACAATTTTGTTAGAAGTTTTGGCGGGTAAAAAGAAAAAATCCAAGCCAAAGAAAAAATCTAAAACAAAAACCAAATCATCACCTAAAAAAACTAAGAAAATAACAATCGATCCTGCTATGAAAGATTTAGATAGCGATAAGATGCTTGATAATCTAAAGCATAAAGGATGGGTATTTAATGCAGATGATGTCGACATAGAAGAAGATTTACCAGAAGACAAAGAAGAAATGCCTGATGATTCTGAAACCTGTGGAGATTGTGGCTATGATCATATGTACTCGCCTACTGAATCAAATAGCTGGCACAAAGCTCACCCCGGTTCATATAAAGGAATTTCAGGGCACGAAGACAATAAAAAAGATGAAGATGAGCTGGGTGATTTCGGAACTGTTGGGATCGATGAAAACTTTGCCGAAGATTTGAAAGAAGCATGGAATTCAATTGATAAAGAAGACGATGAAGACTTTGAAGATGACGAGGAAGATTCATTTTTTAAGCACAACAGATAAAAATTGAAAGCCTCTGATATAGATAGTTAAGGAGGTGAGTAAATATGTTGAGATTAATTCAAGTAGGAAATAGTTTACCAATATCATATCCAGTTGATCCTAGCGCGGAATTTCAACCAGGAATGGCAGGTCAGTTAACAGTTGTAGGTCAGACTATAATGGTGACTGTGAGCAATGGTTTGGCTCCACTAGGGGTTCTAGACGATATTAAGACTAGAAGTTTCTCGGCGAATAGTTGGGATGAAACTGTTATAGCTGCTGTACCAAATGCTGTTCCGGGACCTGGCAGCACTTTAGTTTGCCCATTTGACATTAAAATGGAACTTGAAAACCCAAATATTGACGGAAATTCATTTATTAGTATTCCAGTTCCAGTTCAGCTGATCCCTCGCAATGGTGTGGTTGTATTCCCCGCAGGTACAGTTTTAAACTTCGATCTTGACGGCGATGGCATACCGGATTCAATAAAAACAAACGTTAGATATCAATATATTATTCCAAATATTATTGGTGATGATAGTACGGCAGCAAGTAGCAAATGTACTATATGGTTTCAAAGAATGATATTTGAAACAAATATGTTTGAGACAAACGCCGTTTATGGTGTAAATAGTAATTTATTTGTTAATGAGTGTGGGATGTACACTAGCAGACAATATTCTACTAATATTCCAAGCGTGGGTATTTGTTTGGCGCCACCTACAGCTTTAACGGCCACGCTCCAGATCCTCCTTTTGTGATCTTACACATAAATTAGCCACTATTTTGACATATATGTATGAAGGTAAGAAATGCACTATTTATATAAAATTACAAACTTATTAGATCAAAAAGTTTATATAGGACAAACAAATAGTAATAACAGATGGAGACAGCATAAATATAATGCTAAAAATCCAGAAAGAACACATCAATATATTCACAGGGCTATGGCAAAATATAAAATAGAAAATTTTATATATGAAGTGATTGCAACCTGTATGACCCAAGAAGACGCTAATGAAATAGAAAGCATATTGATTAAACAATATAACAGTAAAAATAAAAATTTTGGGTATAATCTTACCATAGGTAGTGACTATGGTGGACATTCTGAAGAAACTAGAGAAAAGCTTCGCAAACTAATGTTTAATAGATTAGCAACCAAAGGACACCCATCACTAGGGCAAAAACGTACGCCAGAACAAAAAGAAAATATATCTAAAGGTCGTCGTGAACACCCGGTAATATATACCCCGGAAATTAGAAAACGAATATCAGAATCACAATCAAAGAGAATTTATACACCAGAAGAGATAGATAAAAGAAATAAAGCAGTACGAGAAGCTTATAATAAAATACAAGAAATTAGATCAAAAGATCCGGAATTAAAGTGTCATGCCCCAGATTGTAATATTAGAGGAATTCAAGACTATTTAATAGTTGATAATATACGATATTGCGAAAAACATGGGCAAAGATTAAAAAGACTTGGCTCATTGGATTCAAAATATGTTTTAGCCGATGGAACAAAAGTTGCCCATAATAAAACAAAATTTACAAACGAACAAATATTAAGTATATCTAATGATTTACGCCCACTAGAACATATTGCAAAAGACTATAAAGTTTCGCAAAATGTAATAGTTAGAATTAAAAAAGAAGTAGGAACATATAAAAAATCAAATAAAAAACCAAATACTAAATTTAGCAGTGAACAAATACAAAATATAGTATTGGATAATCGTTCTATGAAGGCTATAGCTCGTTTTTACGGGGTCACTGATAAAGTTATTAAGCGGATAAAACTACTTAATAAAAAATTGCCATAATTCCGCATCATAATATACTCTATTCTCCGGAGATTTCCATATGGTTTATACTGAAAAAGACTTAAATACCCTTAAAATTTTCGCCTGGTTAGATGAGAAACCCGCTGAAATAAAAGAAGTTCCAGCGCCAAAACAAGAGAAAGCTTCATTAGATACAAATATTCTTACTCTCTCAAATAAGCTTCGATCATCGGGGTTTGATAAATACGCTGATCAATTAGAAAATAAATTTCTTGCCGTTAAACAAGCCGAAGTTCATCTCTATAAAGTACATGAGGAAACCGGTGAAGACTTGGTTAATGCAGCTCACCCAGACGGAGATAATAAAACTATCGCCCCAACAAAAGGTTCAGATCTGGGCGATATTGAAACGATTTTATCACGTCATAAGAAAATAGAAGATATCGTTAATAAAAAACCAACTGGCAAACTCGCGTCCTTAACTTCTTACGTGGATCAATGCAAAATAGTCCTTGGCCAGAGTGCAAGTTTTTTAGACCAATTTAAGAGTTTTGCCACCGAATTTTCAGCATCAGTTTCTCAAGATTTGGTCGGTGCGTTAAATATTGATCCTTATAAAGATATAGTTCTTCCAAATGGTAAAAAAGTATCTGATTATATGAATTCTGGTGAAGGATCGCTTGAATTTAAATTTGATAAATTTAGTGATATTTTTAAACGAATGATTAGTAGCTTTGAAACAAATGATAATGATTTAGATACACAAAAATATATTATGGAAGAAGTTAAACCATATTTTGATATGGTATTTGAATTTATTAAAGAAGTTAAAAAATCACAAGATGATGATAATACTACATGGACAACCAAAAATTTCTCAACACAATTAGCCAATATATTTAATATATATGTGGAACAGTTCAATGATTTATATGAACAAGCCAAGGGAAATAAACCAGGCTGGCATCATGAGTTTTTTAATTTAAAAGATCTTTCGGTTGCAATAAGTCAGACAATAGAAAGGTTTAAACCAATTACTTCACGAATTGATAAATATATTTTAGATGAAAAAAGTTTTGGTGGTCAGTTAGTTAAATCCGATCCCGGGCTTGTTAATTGGTTTAGAACAGAGTTGGGATATATTGGTACCATGTCTACCAATCTATATAAGATTAATACAATGGCTAATGATTATCATAATACCTCTGTTTCTGGTGATGGATCATTACTAGGAAAAGGAATGGTAAATATGGATATTTTAAAATCAATTATTCAAAAAATTGATCCATCCATTATTTCAGAGACGGGAGATTTAAATGTTAGTAATAAGGATGAATTTCTAAAATCATTATCTAATTTATCAAATGTATATAAAAATGATTGCTTGACTTCAATAAAATTATCAAAAGATGAACAGCTAAAACCACAGTTATTATCGACCTTTGGGGATATAAAATGATAAATAAACTAGGGGGAAGACCAGCAGTATATAGTCCGGTATCAATAGAATCTCCATCTACACCTGCTATTACTACGGCACCAGCAACAAAACCACAACCTGCAGGCACAACACCAGTAAGTACTAATGCTCCCGCCAGCAATCAAGCGCCAGCACATAGATCATATCAAAGTCCAAATGTTATGGTTATGCAAAAACAATTGTTAGAAATTTATAATGAATTTAAATCTAATAGTGCACAGGTTCCAGATTTTTTTAAGGCTGAAAAAGAAAATCCAAAACCAGGAGATAAAGGGCCGTCTTCTTTTATGTATTTTTTAATGCACCGATATATTAATAAAGCAAAAGATCAGGCAGATCAATATGATCTTACTGCTCCTGATGCAAAATCATATTCAACAAATGCATTACCAAAATCCGACTTTCCAAAATATTTAGAAATGTTAAGAATTTTTGGGGCGCATACAACTACTGATAAAGCCAAAGCACCAGATGGACAATGGGGAACATATACAACCAATGCAGTTAAAGCAGCGTGGTCAATTGCTTATTCTATGGTTGCTATCGCTAGACAATTGGGGGAAAAGATAAATTTTTCTGATTCAGATTTAAGTGAATTAGCAAAAAATATTCCCAATGCACAAACAACAAGTTTAGAAGTAAATGCAAAAAATATAATACCATTACTTGGAAAACTAAATAAATCAGTTGCCACATTTATTACTATATTGGTTGGCGCAGAAAGTAAATATAGTCAATATATTAATGGAGACAAACAGTTTGATGTATTAAAGGGCGGAAAAACTAGATCATGGTTATCACAAAAAGAACAGGTCAATATAGCTAATAAAAGAAGCATAGAACTTCCTGGTATTTTAATTCCACAAGATTTAGGCAATAAAAATCCATCAGAAAATGATAATACAATTACAATAGGTGATTTGGCATCTATTAATAATCTTAAAAGTTATTTAACTAAAAATAAAATATTCATTGGAGATGCTGACAAAGTAGACTGGAATGATCCAAAAAATCTTGCTCAAGCCATAACCTATATAAAAAACCAAGTTGTTAATAAGCAGGAACCTAATGCCAAGATTTGAAACTATTTTTGAAGATTCATTATTTGAGCAGTTTGAAAAAACACTTGAAAAAAAAGCACAACAGGCTGATAATACACAGAATTATCAGTTGGCTCTTAGAATGTTAGATAATTTAAGTAAACAATCTGCTGACAAACCTAATACTCAATTTCAAGAAAATGATCGTGGCAAATCACAACCGAAACAGTCAGACTTAGTTAGTATAGATGCTTTTATTAGTTACTTAGCTAATAACAGGTTTCCATATAACGGAACCCCAATTGCCATTGTAGCGCCTGGAACCATTCCAAATGGACTTGTTGAGTTTAAATCATCAATGGGACAGGAGTTTGCTGTTAATACAACTGGATTAATTGCAGTATTACAAGAATTCCAAAATCAATCTGCTAGTAATCTTTATTTTAAAGAACTTACTGGAAAACTAATTGATGATGTTAAAATGGATAAACAGCTTAATGTTCCAGCTGATTCATTTCAAACGCCAGCAATTAACGAAGCAACTGGAGAAGCAGTAAAACAAACCCCAGGCACAGATAAAAAAGTAAATGATGAAACAAAGGGAACGTCAGTAAGTGATAAAGGTGGTGATTCAGAAGGTGGCTTTCAACATGCCGATCTAAAAACAAATACACAAGAGCAAGGACAAGATCAGGGGCAAGACAATTCGAAAGTTAATGTACCAATGCCACTTAACCCAGACTCAAATTTATTTAGTATAATGAAAATGAAATCCTTCTTCCAGGGAATTTTAAATATTACGTCTATTCCTGAATGGAACCAGAAAATAAATAATAATGCCACTTTAGGTCAAAATATAAAGATTGTAAGTATTGCCTTGTCTAGTTTTAATACTGCAGTAAATCAATATGAATCAATAGTAAATAAACAATCTGGGTTTTCACAAATTTCTCAAGTATTTGAATTTAATCCAAACGAGTCTCCACAACAATTAGTTAATTCTTTAATGAACACTTTCAGTACATTTGATAAGACCACACAGAAGCTTGCCACAAAAGAGATATCTGAATTAATGAATATGGCAGCTGCAATGACTAATCAAATTTGTTTGGCTGTACGTGCTTTACTAAGTTCTCCAGAATTAGCCTCAGTAATTGGGAAAGACGTACTTGAAAACCAAGCGGTATATGGGGCATCTTTATCACAAACACTTATGCAGGTATCTAAAATTCTAGCACAAATGGCACAAAGGTAAATGTGGTTAGTGCAAAACTACAATATTTAGAAGATTGTATTTTACTTGAGAAACTATTTGAAGATGATCGTTTATCTTCATTCGCTCAAGAAGGCGGAGTAGCGGCTTCTGTTGAGGGCGGAATTAAAGAATATGCTAAGTCTCTTTGGAACCCAGAAACACCATATGCAAGTATTATGGCTATTTTTGGTGGAGGACTAATAGCAAGCCTTGGTTTTCCATGGATTGCAGGAATGTATGAGGTTGCACAGGCCCTGGGATTTGATTGGAGCGGATTTTGGGGAGAAGTTGGTCATGCAATTGTTAGTTTTCTTCAAGAGTTTGCGCCGGGAGTAAAAAGTTCTTTAGAAGAAGCGACAAGTAAAATTAATGATATCGTCGGCAGTGCTGTTCAATCTAATTTTTCGGGATCAGTAGACTATGATAAACTTGGCGATTTAGCTGCAGCAGGAAAAGTATCGCTTAATTCACGGTTAGAAGACCTATTAGAAATAAAAAGAATTGGAATGAGAATTGGAAATAAAAAAGATTTAGAAAAATATGCATCAATATTTAATATTAAAGGACTAGTAGCCAAATTATTTAAATGGCTAATAATTAAGTTAATTAAAACAGTATTAATTAGTTGTGGATTTATTGCAGTGACCGGAGCAATTGGTGGATTAACAGGTACTCATCCAGGCCCAGAATCAGATTCATCCGAAGAAAGCAAAGATAGTGAGCCAACTTCTTTTTCTGAAATTAAGAAAATGAAAGTATCGCCATCAGTTAATCAAGATTTATTTACTTTTCATAAAAATGATATTAACTCGGTTTGGATTGAAAGAGGAAATATAAATCAGATTGAAGATGAAATGATGTATTGGATTATTAATGCATACCCAAATTTACAACAATCAGAAAATAGTATCAGAGAATCAAGTGCTTTCAATTTGGTTTTAAGTAGATTTAAACAAAGAAACCAACTGGCAGAAGATACAGGATTAATTTCAATACCAAAGCCATTTCAAAGAAAAATTGACGTAGTGACATATATAGTAAGTCAGTACTTAAATACAGTGAAACATCCCTTGGTTTAAATATAATAAAAAACTTCAACAAGCATAAAATAGAATTAAATTAGAGGAAATATGGCTAGAATTACATCAGATATTTTTGACAGTTATGAGCAAATAGCAATCGAAAAGGGATTGGTTAAGAAAGCCGCGCCTGAAAAAGAAAGCAAAGAACTAAAGAAATATAAGACTGATGCTCATGCAAGAATGGGATCTGATGACATTAAAACTATCGAGAAATTATATGATGTTAAGCCAGATAGCATTTATGAGTACGAAAGAAATATTTTAGAAGTAGCGCACCCAACTCCATATGTTGAAGGACCCGCTTACGACAGACTGAATGCTTTAATAGAAAATGTAAATGAGAGACAGGATATCATTAGTAATATAGTAATGAAACCTACTGATGGAAATTTAACTAATCATAGATACGCTGAAAAAGAACTATTGATGGAGCTGGTTAAAATTGCAAATGATATGGATAATAGAGATCAGGAAGAGTTAAGAGTATTGGCAGATTCTTGTATTGGTGAACTTAAAAAAAAAGCATTTGAATTAAGCGATCTTTTAGGTAATGATACGGCAAATCTTGTGGGTGGCGCTGAGTATGGTGCAATCGCGGGCGGTATTATTGGTGGCTTAATTGGCGGTGTGCCTACTGAAGGGGTTGGTACATGGGCTGGGGCAACAATGGGAGCAAAAATAGGGGCAGCTGGTGGAGCCGCTTTAGCAGCATTGTTTAAAACCTCACCAGAAGCAACAAATATAAAAAACAATACAGAAAAACTATTAAGTGAATTGGATGATCTGAAAGAAAGTTTGCCTGGAAATAGTTTTATTATGAAATTTGAAATGGAACTAAGAAGTTTAGAAACTATTTCAAACCAATATATAGTATTAGTAGATCATATCAGAGATGAAATATCAAACAAGCAAACAGAGACACCACAAGAAACAGAAGATGAAAATAAAATTGGTATGATGTTTAGTAAAGAAACAGATAATATTAGTTCTTACTTTGATGGATTTAAGAGCCGAGCAAGCAGTGGTGAGTTTGCAGATGCTATTAAACACAACCCATTATTGACGGTTTGGCACAAGTTTGTTGGTGATGATATTGAGGATGTAAATGGCGCAATAGAGGCCCTAGATCAAAGTATAAAGAAGTTTAAAGCTTCAGTTGCTAACTTACACGGAGTAGTTAATACGGCGGCTCCCGTGGCAGATAAGACGGTTCCAAGTCCAGTAGTAGAACAAAAGACCACACCACTAGAAAGAAACCAAGAGCCAGCTGATAATAATGAAAATATATTAAATGCTATAAAGATGCTCGGGGTTAAACCAGACGCAAAAACAATAGAATACTTAAAAACATTACCAAAAGATTAATGTAATAAGGCATAATTAGATATAGAAGTAGACTTTAGAAAGTTTATAGATGAAAGACCTCCGACTGTTTAACGGGCGGAATTAAATAAAAAGGAAAATCACATGGCTTTAATTCTTCATAATCACACGTCAATGCCACTTGGTCAGTTTGACGGTTACGATTCACAGATTTCTTCATTCAAGGGCGGCGAAGTTTGTACCCTCGTTGGTGTCGGAACTGCAGGCGGCGATCTTAGTTCAGCGGATGTAGTTCAAGACGGTTACGTGCCAGGATCACCTCCTACGCGTCCCGTTGTTTCAAATGTTTTGAACTCAAACTCACGACCATTATTCTTAGCTGATGATGGTATTGCTAATTACGGTACGCTTTTCGGCACCGTCGTTGGTGGAACTGTTGGTCAGACAAGTGGCCCAACGTTAGGCCCATCAACTGCATTGGGTTCAGGCAAAATTACCTTGTGGCAGTCACCTGGTATATATGGCGTTACGCTTGATGCTTGCGATACCGCGGCAGACGGCCTCGTTCCAAACAGCACAACGACTTTGTCAGTTGGCAAAGGTTTAACTTGGTCAACGGCGGGCTTGCTTACTCCAGTCGGCAGCACGAAAGGCACGGCTGGCGGAAATACTGCAGTTCTTTGCAGCTTTATCGAGTTTGCTACCAATGGTTCATTGGTAACTACACCCGGTACTCTTGTTGCGGCTCTTAACTCGCCATCTGGTAATGTAAGCTCAGCGAAGGCACAGGTATTCTCACAGGCTGTCTTCTATTACAGAGGCGCATACGGGGTTTAATTAGCCCAGTAATATACAATAATTGATGTAAAAAAGCCGCGAAAGCGGCTTTTTTATTTTTACCACATTAAGTTTATCCGTTTCAATATTCACATCTCCCCAATATTTCATCACGCCATATATTCATGTAATGGCTCTTTTTTTATCTTTCAAAGACTATACCTTACAAGAATTTAATGATCTACTTCCATCATGTCCTATTTGCGAAGGAAGATTTATTTATGTTAAGGATAATTACATAAGCAAAAATTTTTATCGAGAATGTTCTAAATGTGATATTGATTTTTTATATGAACAAGAATATATAGAAATTTTAATAGGATCATCCGCATATATAAATAATAATTGTTGTGAAATTAGAATTATAATTGAGAAAAACCCAACCATATTAAGTGGTCAAATATTTTTTGGAGAAGAGAAACATACCGATCTTAATATTGATTTTTCTAAACCATTAAACATAAATGATATCTATAACAAATATTTGAAATTGCAGGTATTAGCATGATCCATCAAATATATAAAGACACAAATGATTATATAGAATGGCACGAAAACGAAAATATCTTTCGCCAATTCAAAAATATATACCAAGAACATAATGGATTTACTTTTTCTTTAAAGGATATTGCTTGTTATAATTCAAAAGGAGAATTACATAGAGAAGATGGTCCCGCATTAGTTGGAGATTTATATAAATATTGGTATCAACATAATCTTTTGCATAGAGAAAATGGTCCGGCCGTTGAAACAAATTATCCAAGTGAATATCGTGCATGGTGGTATAAAGGAAAAATGCATAGATTAGACGGGCCAGCAATTATAAGTATGGGGGTATCATATTGGTATTTTGAAAACAAAGAAATAAAATGTAAGGACCAAGATGAGTTTTTACGACTAATTAAATTACAAATCTTATGGTAAATAAAATGAAAGAAATCAAATATTATTGGTATGGAGAATTAGAAATATTATCAAGTAGTTTCATTATGAATAGTCAGGTATCATATGATGAAAATAACTTAGTTCATAATGATGATAAACCAGCATTAACTAATGGACGAGGAGGTATGTGGTGGTTTAAACACGGCATTTGTCATAGAGAAGATGGACCTGCTGTAGTTAATAAATATAGTTATATGTATTTTTTTGAAGGAAGATATATTAAAGATATTAAATCACAAGAAGAATGGAAGCGCTGGCAGAAATTGAGAATACTATTATGATTATTGGCTTTTCCGGTCATAGAAAAATAGGTGGTTATGTTTATCCCAATCCAATCTACAATAAAGTATATCAAGAAACAGAAAAATATTTATTAGAACTTAAACCAGAAAAAGTAATTTCTGGATTCGCAATTGGGTATGATCAAATCGCGGCGCACATATCTTATAAATTAAAGATATCAGTGATCGCAGCGGTACCATTTATCGGTCAAGAATTAAATTGGCCCAAACCAGTACAAGAAAAATACCATGCCATGTTAAAATTAGCAGAAAGGGTTGAAATCGTTAGCAAGGGTGGTTATGCTGCTTATAAGATGCAGGTGAGAAATGAGTGGATTGTTAATAATTGTGATTTGCTTCTTGCTTGTTTTGATGGTAGTAAAGGCGGAACTTATAATTGTATTGAGTATGCCAAATCAAAAAATAAACCTATAATTGTGATAGAACCAAAAATATGATTATTGATTTATGTAGAAAATATAAATTACAATATATTTCAGAATTAGAATTTTTACAAAAATGCTTTCAATGTAAGAAAGATTTAACTAAAACTCATAATATATTTTATAATAGATACAATAATTATTTGTGTTATAATTGTAATATTCAGATTGATCTATTTGGTGAAAGAGATACTGGGAATTGTATTTTTACGGTTTGGTTTGATAAAGGATACCAAATAAATATGATCATGGATAAGAGCGGCTCGGTTGTATATGATGGCGATTATATATATGGAAATGTAATATGGTCTGATTTTACTGCACCAGAAAAAACTGATTTAGTAGAGTGTAAAAAAACTTTTAACAGATATAAAAAATTAGGAATTTTACTATGAAAACAAATAAATTAAATTTAATACAACTTGGCGCTTTCTTTGGAATAACATCTAAAAAATTAGGTGAGATTTTAGATAAAGAAAACTTAAGAAACCCAAAAACAAAAATACCAAATAAACTTGCTTTAAGTAAAGGCGTAGCAAATGTTATAAACAACAATAACAATGATATATATTTAATTCTTGGAGCAATTAGATTTGGTAAAGAAATGCGAATACCAGAACAATATAGCTGGAATTTAAAAAATGCAACACCTTATATAGAAAAATATTGTAAGCAGTTATCGGAAATAGATTTTTATATATATTTAAAAACAAAAGAAATAAAAAATATTTATAAATTATATGTTAATGGACAAGATAAATTTGCGTTGTTATCATTAGATAAATTATGGGCAGACATACCAAAACAACATTATGATTTGGTAAGAGGAAAAGTAGAGTTAAATAATTTAATTAATATTTATAAAAAAGATATTTATGGAGCTATTAAATTTATGGTTTTATCAGAAAAAGATCCAGAGGCATTTAAAAGATTTTCACTGGCAATAGAAACATATCACCCAGAATATAAAGCACGAATGGAAGGTTTGATGATATTGCTATAAAAAAACAAATATCTCTAATAAAAGAGACATTTGTCGTCTTAACTTTACTAATTAAAGATGAAATTAAAAGCTAATTACATTTTTAGCAAACATAAATACCAACCAAAATAATCCGGAAAAATAAGCTATTTTTCCTGCTTCTGATATTTTTGGGTTAGCGCTTGCAAAATATATAACAAGTCCTAAGGCACTTACTATAAATGGAACTATCATCGTGGCAACGGTTGGAGCGAGCATGGTTTTCCTTTTTTTATTTTATATTTAAAAGATTAACAACCAAAATGCCGTCAATCCGAGAAATACTCTTTCATAAGGATGCAAACATAATAAAATGTGGTATGTATATATTATTAATTGTACAAAAGATAATACTCTTTATACCGGTATTACTAATAACTTGGAGAAGAGAATTGCTGCACACAATAACGGTACAGGTGCTCGCTATACCAAAGGAAGAGGGCCGGTAGAAGTTATAAAGATATTTGAGGTGGAGAATAGGTCTGCAGCACTTAAACTTGAGTGTGAAATTAAAAAGATGAAAAGAGAAGATAAGCTAAAATTATGAAAAAGGCAACAAAAAAGCCGGTTTTACCCGGCTCATTTTGTTTAATTAGTTGCTAATTGATATTATGAACCAACGAGAACTGATTTATTTCCTTTCGCGACACCACGTGAATTGAGAATACCAATTCCGATGATTTCTGAAACAACCCAACCCATGAGAAGTCGTTTTGGTTCGTCAGCAGGAAGAACTTCAATATCCTGACGAATTGGCATCACGCCAACAAATTCCGGATCGGCACAACCATAGACAGTTCCAACTGGAACAATCTTTGACACGAGAATGTCCGCACCCCAAAGGTGAGCATAAAGACCAGTCTGGAGAATTTCTCTCTGAGTAACTGGATCGATTTCTCCGCCGCCGAGACCCTGACCACCGCCAGAAGCCCATTTGAGAATATCATTAAATTCATTGATATTCATGAAGAATTTAGTCGTTACGAGGTCCCAACGATCGACCTGCGTTTTGATTTCGGCGAGATCTCGTTTTAAGAGACCAGCATCCGCAATGTCCATCGCAGTGTTATCAAGAGTTGACGAGGCATCAAGAGCCGCGAAAAGATTTGCATCTTCCTGCGCCATGATTTCCTGACGGGCTTTCTGAACAGCTCGGTCAATGACGTTGAATCTTCGGCGTTTGACTTCCGCGATACGAACGGTTGGATTTGAAACAACTTCGAACTCTGGAACAACTACGCGATCACCGAAAACACGTGATTCTGGAGCCGTACCATTGCTTGAAATAACGCAAGCTGAAACGTCGATATCACGATCGTACGTTGGGAGTGCGCCTTGGGGAAGTGGATCGACAACTAATGCACGACGACCAATTCCTGAGTAGTCTAAGTTTCTACGGATTGGATTTGCCATTGCCTGAGCAAGAGCAGTTTTCCCTTCCTGCGTATTGATTGCGCGAGCAACCAGGTCATCTCGGCGTGAATCCGAAACGTTTGGGCTAACGAGCCCGGTGTTTGAGGGGTTATTTTCCTCTAAAAGTGATGCGTAGCGAACGATCTGACCCATGGCTTCTTTGAGTGAGCCGGCGTTCAGTTCGCCTTTACCATTAAACATATTCATGAATTATCTCCATATGATTGATTATTTCTGCCAGTTTCCCAGCTAAAAAGCAACAAGCTTTTGAAGATATGCCTAAATATTACTATTATTTTAAATATATTTTATTAAATCAATAATAAATATTAAAATATTTGTCTTTCTCTTAACATTCTCAAACGTTTTACAAGTGGATTTGCCCCTTGCATTGCGTCGAAAATTCCAAGACCAAGTGGTGCGCTGCGTATACTATTTTTAATATACTTTAATCTTTCATAGTAATTAGTTAATAATGAGTTATATTCCGTCAGAAGCACCTCAGAAATACTAGGAGGAGTAAAGTTTACGCCATTATCCGTCACCGTAAATTCTCGCCCCCTTTCAATCAAAGCCTGACTTGCCAATGCTGTTAATGTGGCACCCTCAACAATATTATTAAAAAACTGATCAATTGCAGGGGTATCATCAAACGTATAGAAGGTAAAGAATGGAATTTCATTAAAAGAACTTAAAGACTGCGCAATGAAAGTAGTTAACATGTCAGTAGAAAAAATATCACAATCTACATAAATAACATTTCCATAACCATCTGTACTTCTTGATTTTCCAGAGCTATTTAGTCTTGCCCTCAATGCTTTAACTAGTTTATTTATATTTCTACTTGCTGTTTGTGAATAATTAAAGCCCGGATCATCACCTAAAGAAACATATCCATCACTATTAATTATTGCTGGAAGTTGAGTGCTACTAACTATAAAGCTTAATGTTTGTACAGTGACGGTTCCACTTACAGATCCCATCCAAATATCCTGCCAAACACCATAAGGTCCATTAAAAGGAACGGTAAATTGAAATAAATACTGCCCAACATTTAATTGAGAGACGCCAGCGCTTGTAGGACTAAAACTCACTAATCCAGATGGCATAACAATAGATATTCGTGGAAATGTATCTGTATTTGCCGGGTTTCCATTTGCATCATAAAATTGTGCAATTAAATTAACGACATTGGTTGGTGTTAATAATTCTCCGCGCGCTTTCAATAATGATTGTAAAACCATATTGTGTCCTCAAGAAAATGTGATTATATAGCGGAAAATATAATAAAAAGACATTTACTTGTGAAGTTTAAAAAGTCAGAAGAGAGTTTTTGGATTACAAACATATCTAACAAAATAGTTAGTTTGAGAGATCTTAATTTATCTATACCTCCAATGAAGTCTATGAACCTATTGGATTCAAGACATCATAGTTTGACTAAAGAACAAATTGCTACATCTATTACCTCAGGATCATTATTTGCTAAACAAAAAATGGTGGTGGTTAGAAAAATACCACCGATAGGAATTGTTAGTAATGAAATTTTATTACAAGCAGATTCAGTTTTATTAACTAAAAAACGTTCGGCAGTGGAAACCAAAAGAGTTATATATGAAGAGCTAGATATTACTGATGATGAGTTTGCTAAGTCTAATGCAGATTTTGCAGAACTAGATCATTCTGGAAAATATAAATAAATGAATCCAATAGAAATTATTACTATAATTTTAGCTGGACTAGGGACAATAACCTCTATTTCTGTTGCTTTTTTACATTACAGCGATAGAAAAGATACTGTTTCTATTC
>OBLU010002266.1_pt1 | contig 17812 bp, 14 predicted proteins | sample 1518681 | NCBI WGS metagenome assembly OBLU01 (sample SAMEA3539304, study PRJEB22396) | soil metagenome | biome: tundra; feature: field; material: soil | place: USA | collected 2010-05 | depth 0.15 m | reverse complement strand
GGTCCGCACTCGCCATTCACGACACCAGTTCAGTGGTAGGGGCAACCGCGAAATATGACTCCCAAGCGTTAATGACGGCAGGCAGCTTTCGATCGGTGACCCGCCTTAGCGCCATTATCAGGGGCGCCTTGTGGCAGTCGTGGTCAGGATCGTGCAGCTCTCGACCGCTTGCCCGTCCGGCCCCCGCCAGCGATCCCAGAGGCCGGCGAACCCAAAGATTCCGCCGTCGCCGACCTCAAAGCAGAAGGGCTGCTTCTGCTTCCCTTTGACCCTGCGCTGCCATTCATAAAAACCGTCCGCAGGGATCAGGCACCGGCTCCTCCGGAGCGGCTCCCGGAATGATGGCTTGCTTGCCGCAGTTTCAGATCGGGCGTTGATCGTGCGAGCGCCGATGCTTGGGTCCGTTGCCCACGACGGGATCAAGCCCCAACGCATTAGCGAAGCATGCAGAGTTGGCCCTTTCCCGTCGCGTCGTATCACGGGCACCGGCTGCGTCGGAGCGATGTTGTAGCGCGGTTCCCAGTCCAGGTCCTCAAAATCCGCGCCGAAATGTTCGGCGAGCACTTCCTTACGACGTGAGAGTCGGTATCGGCCACACATGAATGTGCATTCTAAACTGAGACGTTGCTGAACTCGAAGGGTCACCGCTCCGGCGGCGTGCGCTCCTGCGGCTTCCTGGACGGCCTTTTGTCGGCATCCACGAACTAAGCCAGCCTTTTCTGCGGCGGCAGAATCTCTGGGAAGTTGTTCGTCACGTCCCGCAGCGCCGCGTCCGCAATGTGCGCATAGCGGGCGGTCGTTCCCGTCTGCGTGTGCCCCATCAGCCTTCCGACCAAGGGCAGCGATGCCCCGCCCGAAACTAAGTGCGACGCGAACGTGTGGCGGAGATCGTACACGCGGACGGTCGGCTTCCAGATCGGCAAGGGCTTGCCGCGCTTTCCCGGCTTGTAGGACACGCTCGCGAGTCCTGCGGCCTTGCACACCTGCTTCCACGCATTGCGCAGAGTGGTGCGCGCGGTGCCCGGGTCGCGGCCCGGAAATAGGAATTGTCCGGTTCTGTCCTCCCACATGCGCCGAAGGATCCTCAGCGCCGCCTCGCTCAACGGCACGTGCTCGATCTTCCTTTCCTTCGTGTGATGACTGGGCTTCGTCCAGACGCCGCGCTTCAAGTCGAACATCGGCCACGACGCGCCGAGCCACTCATGCGGGCGGGCGCCGCTCACGATCAGGAGCCGGAGCGCGTCGGCGGCGTCCTGCTCGGGGTACGCGTCCAGCGCGTCCGAGATCGCATGGAGTGTATCCAGGCTGAACCACGCCTCGCGCTTGTCCTCGGGGAATCGCTTGATGCCCTTCGCGGGATTGTCCGGACGCATGTTGTCGTCCATCGCGAAGGTGAACATCTTGCTGAGAAGCGCGACCACCCTGTTGGCCTGGACCTTTGTCTTCTTCAGCGACTTGTGCAGCGACCGGACGTTGCGCAGCGTAACCGCCGAGACGCGCAGCTTCCCGAGCTCCGGCAGGATGATCTTCTCCAGCATCCGCCGGTCCTCGTAGACGCTCTTGTCGCTTTTGTTTGCCAACGCGTGTTCCTCGACGTAGTCGGCCGCCAGGTCGGCCATCGTGGGCTCGGCGCGCAGAACCTCGCGCTCGTGCAGCGGGTCGATGCCATCGCGGGCGTCGTTGCGCATCTTCACCGCCTTCTTCCTTGCTAGTTCCGCCGCCATCTCGGAGCACTTGCCGATAGTCAGACGCCGCTCCTCCAGGTTGGCGTAGTAATTCAGGATGAAGGACTTGGTTCCGGCCTTTGTCACGCGGACGCCGAACCCGGGAAGGTCGTCGTCGTAGAACACGCGGTCGCGCGCCGTGTCCGTCTCCAGTGCCTTCACCGAACTCTGGGTGATGTGAATCTTCATGTTCCCGCCCTTTCCACGTCCGTTCCACGTCCGTAAGCGAGTGCGTTTCTGTGCTTGCGAGTGTGCGCCGGTAATTGCGAGTTGTCAACACATCTTGCTGATAAATAAGGGGGTGCGTCGCAAGCCGCTGAATCGGAAGGACCGCCAATTTCGCCAGCCGCCTGACTCTTAATCAGTAGGTTGTAGGTTCGATTCCTACCGCGCTCACCATCTTTTCAATCACTTGGCAGCTTCGGCTCGATCCTCATTACACCGATTGTGTCCTTTTTGTGTCCTTACTGGACCCGATGGCCGGCCACTGCGGCCACCTCATCGATGTCTTGGTGCTGGTACTTCATGGTTGTGCTCACAGTCGTGTGTCCCATGACGTTCATGACCGCGAACAGGTTTTTGGTGGCCCGATACATCTCGGTTCCGAAGCCATGACGCGCGCAGTAGAGGACGAGGTCGTTTGGCAACCCGGCCTCCTTTCTGGCTTTCTCGAACTGCTTAGCGACCGTTGTCAGATGCCCACCACCGGCGCGTTTGGAGGGAAAGATCCATCCCTCTTTCTGCTCCGAGTATCGCGCCAGAAGTGCGAACACGCGGACTGATTGGCACATATCTTCTTCCCTTGGGCGATTTGCTCTCGTAGACGAAGTATCGCTTGTTGCCCCAGTCCATGTGTTCCCAACGCATTCGGAAAACTTCTTTCTGGTTGCGCATCCCCGAATCGCGCATGATCATCAACACATCGCGAAGCGGCTGTTTGCAGAAAGGCAAAAGCGTGGCTTCTATCTCGGCGTCAATGACGCGCTCCCGTGCGTGCTCCTGAATAAGTTTGATCTTTGGAGAAGCCTTGATGATGGTCCGTTCTTCGGCCTTTCCAAGCATCCGCCGCAGTGTTCGCAAGGCGTTGTTGTGATTTGACGGACCACCTGGAAAGGTGAGCCGGTCAGCATCATCCTTGGTGATCGCATTGAGCCTCATCGCCGCTACGTCAGTCTCTTCAAGCAACCGCCAGCCGTTCTCGTAATACTCCTTGATCTCTTGCTTGAGCGTCGTATTACCTTCCACCCATTCAAAAAACCGCGTCTTGAAATCACGCACTAGCGGGCTGCGCTTTCTGAGAACTACATCTCCTTTCTCTTCGGCTTGGGCGAGCAGCAGCGATTCCACTCGCCGGGCAGCCGCCAGGTTTGTTTTCTTGGTAGATCCGCGATAGCGCGTACATGCTCCTGATTGTTGGGCGTTGTCAGAATTGAGGCGATGGATGTGACAACGGTCGTTTGGGCACTCGGGAGCTGCTCGTCTACCCACGTAGAGCCGTTGTAGGAAAGTTGATGGACGTGCTGCCCAAAGGCGGGCAGGGCGGCGAGTGAAATCAAGAGCCCGAATGCACAAACTGCATGGCGCAGGCGGTTTAGGGTGTCTTTGTAGGTGGTCTTGCGAATCATAATGTTCTCCTCGTAGAGATTTGTGAAAACTTCCCTGGGGTCGCCAAGCTTGCGCGGTGCATTCGTGCAAACCCTGCAGGCAAAAGCGGTTCTAAACGTGGCAAAGGAAAACCTGGCCTATTACGACCATGTGCTCGACATCAGCCGAGACCGGTTCCAGGCAGGCGATATCGCTTCCCCAATTGAGTTTGTCCATGCAGGCAAACCGACGTAAGAGCATGGCGTTCCTCTCTGCCCTATTGAAAGCTAGAGACAAAAATGAAACCAATCGCAGTGCTGTAGCTGGCGGGAATCGAGGACAGATCAAACTGGATGTAAGTCGTCTGCGAGGCGCTCTCGACGTCGAGCAGCGTTTTGGCGCCGTAGTTCGTGGTGGGATCGGCCGTGTTGGTATAGGCGTCGCCGCTGGGAGTAAGTTGCGCGCAGGCGCTGGTCAACAAACATACCGTGGACAGCAAGAGTACCGCTAACTACGTTTTCAAGTTTGTCATGGTGTACTCCGGGTTTTCTCCTCAAGTAAACAATTCACTACATGGCTCCCACTGCCGCGAAGAGCCTTACTAGCCATCTACGGGATTGCCATGAAACTAACAACGAGCCCGGCGGCATCCTGGTAGGACCCGAGGACCACGCCGTTGTTATTGATATCGACCAAGTTCGTCGCAAATTCGCCGGGGATCGTGATCGTCGTGAATACTCCTCCGCTCAGCAAGAATCCCTGCTGGCCCTCCCCGGTTGAGATACATTCGCTGGTTGCGCAATACCAGCCGACGATGTCGCCGGCGTCGTTGATTCCGTCGGCGAACGTGTCAACAGAGCCTGGAGGGTCGATCCAAGTGTAGGTTCCACCGCTGAGCAAGTAACCGTGATAAACGCCGCTTGTGTCGATGTAAGAGCCGACTATTTCCCCTTCATTGTTGACATCGGAGGCCAAGGTCTGGGTCGCGGCGGGGCAGTCGAACGAGGCATAGGTGCCTCCAATCAGCGTGAAACCGTGCTGTGCCCCACTGCTTCCGTTCCACCCGCCGACAACCTCGCCCGAATTGTTGATTCCTACAGCGCCGCTGCCCGTTGCGCCGGCAAACGGCACGTCAAGCGTCGTAAACTTGCTGCCGGTTCGCTCATAACCGTGGGAAACGCCCGAGCTGTCTTGGTATTGGCCAACGATCTGGCCTGAATCGTTAACGTCATATGCGTTTTGTCGCAGGGGCTCGTGGGGATAATTCACCGCCTTGTAGGCCTCGCTGACAGTTTTCTTTCCCGACATGCCTACGAGGAAGCCCCCTTGGCCCTGGCCGCCTTCGCCTTCGCCGCCAACGATCTCAATCCTCGAAGTGGTCGCACCCTTGTTGATGCCGTTCGCAAACGTGAAAAGGGTGCCGGGGAAGCTAAGCAGGGTGTAGGTGTATGACAGCGAGCCCGGCGTCTGTGCCTGATGGCTTGCCGCTTGCGCAGGGGACGATGCCGCCCGCGCGCCTGGGCGCTTGGATGCGAGTCCAACCTGCACCATTCTCGGCGACGTGCTTAGCGCGAGTCCCAACAAAGCCAGCGATAATGCGACATGCTTCAAGATTTGCTTGGTCATAAACGCTCCTTATTCGTTCTTGAAAATTTGAGCCTTGGGCGGCCACTTCTCGAAAGGCGCGAGAAGTGGCGCACCCCCTTTTCTTCTCTGCCTACGTTTCACAACGCGGGTTATCCTCGCGGCAGATGGCGGCGACCCGCCTATAACGAATCCTGGCGGCGCGCTCGCGCGCCGCCCAGGTTCTGTTTTGCGATGGTCTCAGTGGAAGTTGAACCAATCGAGTACATCGCGCCCGTGCCGTATTCCCCAGGATTAGACAATAGATTGTTGTCGGGTTGGGGGTTGTACTCCTCGTACATCATGATGTGCCGGTTTTGGATCGCGTTGTAGTTTTTCCACTTCGATGTCGTGGTGCAGGCGGTGGCGTTCGTCATGGTGGCGAAGCTGTAGTCGGAGAGTTCGGAGTACACCCCACCCACAGTTGGCCGCTCCATGATCCACTCCGCTTCGCTGCCGTTAAAGTGTGTGCCACTGAGCGGCGTATTAATACGGACCGACTGGCTCTGGGTAACGTCAGTCAGGCGAAAGCTTCCGTAGATACCGTTTTGGTTGGGGGGCCCTGAGCCATCGCCGATCCAAACCTCAACCTGAATGTCATCTCCGGGATTGACGGAGAGGCCAGCCCCCTGCTGGGTGGGCTGATTCGGCAGAAGCTCGGTCCAGGTGGAATAGCTGGTAATGGGTTGGCCACGTTCCAAGCGCTTTCTCGCGCTCGTGAGCGAGCCAATGCCACTGCGCTCAAGAAAGATGAATGAGCGTCCTGTCCGATGCATTCAAGAAGATTGGGATTGGAAAAATCAAAGTCGAAGCTGGTGGTATTTACCGTCTTCGCGATGACATCACAAAAATTCCAGACAGCGACCTTGCGGGTAACCGCACCAAGCATGACTTCCGAACTGTTGTTGTTCTTTCCAATCAGCAGACCTGCGATTCGCTATCTTCCCCGGTCGTTATCGTCGCGCCGCTCTCGCATGAAATCGAAATTCGCCCAGCCACAGATTTAATCGTCGGGAAAGCGCCGGAGAACAAATTGGCACACGATAGCAGGTTCATGTTCGGATACGTGCAGCCAGTTCTAAAATCCGACCTTGAAAAACAAATCGGCAGAATTACTGAGGAAGACTGGCAAGGCGTGAAGGCCAAGATCGTCTGGAATTTGGACCGCTAGCCACCTGTGGAAATCGTACTGACCCACTACCAAACATGCCATGTTCTTGACATTTTGAAGGTTAAGGCATAACTTGATTGCGATTTCGGCGAACGGAAGAGTGAGGCCTCCTGGCTTCACGCCTGAGGGGGTTCCACTACGCCGACGTCCCCCAGGAATCGAACCAGCAGCTGCGCCAAGTCGATGCAGATCCGTGGGAATCGGGACGCTGCGTTTACTCGTCAGTCCTAATACATGCACGACCCTCGCTACCCGAGGGGGCTTCGGATTTCTTGCCGCACTGTTGAGAATCAACTAGGCATTGCTATGCTAACCAACGACCGCAGTATGTGTCTTATCGACAACTGTTGCGCCGCGCAGAGGTGAAATGTGGCGAACCCCCTAGTGTTAATCCATGGTTATGGCAGCAGCGGAGACGCCTTTTCTATCTGGAAAGATGCCTTCCTGAAGGCCGGCAGGAAGATCGAAGAGATTTCTATTGGAAATTATGTGACCTTGAATAATGAAATTACAGTGGATGACATCGCCAATGGTCTCCAGCACGCCTTACATTTGAAGGGCATCGATAAGGCCCCTTTCGATGCCCTCGTGCACTCCACGGGAATGTTGGTTATACGGGCGTGGCTGACCGCTTCTAATGCCCAAACCTCCCGACAGGGTTTGCTGAAACACCTCGTTGCTATGGCTCCGGCGACCTTTGGTTCTCCATTAGCCGCCAAGGGCCGAAGTTTGCTGGGAAGAATTTTTCAGGGTAATAAACACTTCGGGCCGGACTTTCTGGATTCGGGAAACCTGGTGCTGAGCAATCTCGAACTAGCTAGTGAATATACGTGGAATCTGGCGCACAAGGATCTGATCAATACCAAACTGTACGGCCCCGGGAATGAGACTCCGTATGTATTTGTGTTCGACGGGACGGACGACTATGGAAAGCTTGCCGAGATTTTCCTACCAGGCGATCAGAAGGGCAGCGATGGCGTCGTGCGTTGGTCAGGCGTCGCTTTGAATACTCGCAAAATTACTTTGAACCTCGGTTTCCCTGTGCCTAGAGTTAACTGGGCTGATTGGAGCAACCTCCTCGACATTCCCATGATTCCTGTTGCGGGCGTAAATCACAACCAGATCCTTAGCCAACCTCCCGATGAGCTTATTCCTCTGGTTCTCGCGGCACTCGACGTGAACAGTAAGGAGGAGGTCGACGAATTTTACGCTGCCGTGGCTGAGGCTGAGGTTGTCCAAAGAGGCAAGGAGAAGCTCAACACCGACCAATGGCAGCAGTTTGTGGTACACGCGGTCGATAGCCAGGGATGCCCCATCACGGACTATTCAATAGAGATTCTGACCGTCGGCGCGGATGGAACGGAAACTACGCTTAGTGATTTTGAAGCGGACGTGCACCCGTTTGCCGCCGATACCAGTTTTCGGTGTTTCCACGTTCAACTCGGTGCCCTACCGGCCCTTACGGAGAGACGCCTAATCGCACGCATTCGCGCTTCCACAGGAACTGAATTAGTGGGATATCAGGGATATGGGACCGATACCGCCGAGAGCGCGGCACCGGAGTTTGGTCCCGTCGATTTGGACATTTCCGCATTTAACGGAAGTCAGCCGGATAAGCCGGCTCTGTTCTTTCCCTTTACCACCACGTTGATCGAGATCATTTTGAACCGTGAGCCCATCCCGCCTGTAAGAATTTTTCAATGGATAGAGAACTCTTAAATTCCGCTCCAGGCAACGAGGATTGAGGGGAACAAGCCGCCAGGCATCCTTGTTGGAGGGGAGCTTAAGCGCCTAACGGTCGGCTACGCGGATGTAGTCGCGAAGCCCTTGATTGCGGTTTGTCCGCAAGTCGACAGTCGACTCGTTACGCGATCCACAAACGGGCTTGTAGCCGATGATTCTTCGGCTCAACCGCTCAACCGGACTGATCGGGGGATTGTGAACTCGCCCTCTCGGCTGTTGGCAGCGGTTCCGCGCTTCCTCATGGTCGCTAACACAACCGGCAGTGCGCGGCCTCAGATTCCGGCCGGGCATCCCATCAGACTGGTGCGGAAGGATACACTACGATGTTCGAATGGCGCCTCCGGGAGAAGAACAGATAACATGCCGTCTCCAGAGAAGGATCGGTTAGCTGCTGAGGCGATGCAATGCTGGGCCGATTTCCAGGAAGGCCTTTCCTCAGACAAGCAGAAATATCCCGTGCAACAGTTTCGAGCTTTTTGGGCGGTCACAAAACGCTTACGCCGAATAGCAGATTCTTCGTCTCATACTTCCTCCGCATTTCGTTCGGGCAATGTTCTTGGGGCGAGACGTCGGAATAGCCCGCTTCCTAATCAGGGGCGGATAGCGTGCATTGAATCGAGCGAGTCGACTACAAAAATACTTATCTTCGAAGCACAATCTTCCTTGTTCACTTCCACCTCTAATAAATCGAGAACGCCCGCCAATCTCCTTCACCCGAGGGGAAAAAGTGTAATTGTCTTGAACCGAGAGCCTGCGACACAGTCCGGAATTCCTGGCCAACTGCCTGCTAACTCGGCTTCTGGGAGGAAGTCCGATGGCGCTGCCGTCGATTGTGGGTGAGTGACGGACAACCCTTCCATAATCCGGTTAGGTAAGGGCTGCTGACCATTCAGAAGTGATTCCGTCTGGTTTTAGAATCGCAGTGCCGATTGACGTTACCCCTGCGGATACCCATTACAAAGGCGAGATTTCGGAGTTCGGCGCGACCGTAGCGGAGCCGGGTGCTGGTGCCGTTTGGTTTTGGAAATCAAACGGCACCACCACCCGCAGCCGCCATTCGTTGACTAGCGGATGCAGCGTCCGTAAGATGAAGCGACCCGAAGGCGTGCATCCTCTAATGATCGGCCAAACCATCTCACACTACCGCGTAGTCGAGAAGCTTGGCGGCGGCGGCATGGGTGTGGTCTATAAGGCTGAGGACATAACCCTGCGCCGCTTTGTCGCCCTGAAGTTTCTGCCGGATGCGGTAGCCAAAGACTCCCAGGCGTTGGCCCGGTTTCAGCGGGAAGCGCAAGCAGCTTCCGCCTTGAACCATCCCAATATCTGCACCATCTATGAGATTGGGCAGCAAGAGGGTGAGCCCTTTATCGTCATGGAGTTTCTGGATGGCTTGACGCTAAAGCATCGTATCGGGGGAAGACCTGTCGATACCGATGTTCTACTCGGCTTGGCGATTGAGATCGCCGACGCGCTGGACGCCGCTCACACCGGAGGGATCCTTCACCGCGACATCAAGCCCGCCAACATCTTCATCACCAAGCGCGGACATGCCAAGCTTCTGGACTTTGGTCTGGCGAAGGTGGAGTCGGCTGCGACTTCGTCGAGCAGAATCGCAGCGGCCAGCACGCATGACGTGACCGTGGAGGAATCGCATCTGACCAGCCCCGGCTCGACGCTGGGGACCGTGGCTTATATGTCGCCGGAGCAGGCGCGGGCGAAAGAACTGGATGCGCGTAGCGATTTGTTTTCGTTTGGCGCGGTGCTCTACGAGATGGCGACCGGCACCCTGCCGTTTCGCGGGGAGAGTTCGGCGGTGATCTTCAAGGCGATCCTGGACGCGGCGCCAACTGCGGTGGTGCGGCTGAATCCGGATGTGCCAGCGGACTTAGAGAGGATCATCAACAAGGCCCTGGAGAAAGACCGCAACCTGCGTTACCAAAGCGCGGCCGAGATGCGGACCGACCTGCAGCGCTTGAAGCGGGACACGGCGTCGCACGTGTCGGCGGCGGCCGTTTCAACGGAACGTGAGGGGACCGCCGTCACCGGCCGCGTAGGGCGAGCGAAGTTCGGCCGATATGCCGCGGCTGCTGCATTGGTCGCGGTGCTGGTTGCGGGCGGTGTCTACTTTCGCTCGCGTCACAGCAAGCGCCTGACCGACAAGGACACGGTCGTGCTTGCCGATTTTGCCAACAGCACGAGCGATCCTATTTTCGACGATACGCTTAAGACCGCGCTCAGCGTTGCGCTGAACCAGTCACCGTTCCTGAATGTCCTCTCGGACAATAAAGTGGCGGACACGTTGCAGCTGATGACCCGTCCACCAGGGACGAAACTGACGCCTGAATTGGCGCGTGAACTGTGCCAGCGTGCGGGCAGCAAGGCATACATTGCCGGTTCGATTGGCAGCCTGGGCAGCGAGTACGTGCTGGGGCTGAAGGCGGTGAATTGCCAGAATGGAGACACGCTGGCGCAGGAGCAAGTGACGGCGTCGGTAAAAGAGAGGGTCTTGGAGGTCCTGGGCAAGGCGGTTTCCAAGCTGCGTAGCCAACTGGGCGAATCGCTGGCTACGGTGCAAAGGTTTGACGTTCCTTTGGAGCAGGCCACCACGTCTTCGCTGGAAGCGCTGAAGGCCTACAGCCTTGGGCAGAAAGCCGATCGCGAAAAAGGCCCCGGCGCTGCTTTGCCTTACCACCAACGCGCCATCCAACTCGATCCGAATTTTGCCATGGGCTACCTGGCAGTGGGCGGGGAATACTTCAGTCTCGCCGAGCCGGGGCGGGCCAGTGAGTACCTCACCAAGGCTTTCCAGTTGCGCGATCATGCCAGCGAGCGGGAAAAGCTCGCGCTGGCCGCGGACTACTATCTCAATGTCACGGGAGAGCTGGGCAAAGCGGCCCAGGCGTATCAGGAGGAGATTGAGAGCTACCCGCAAAAGTCCCGAGGCTACCTCAATCTGGGCGTCGTCTACGCCGAACAGGGACTGTATGAGAAGTCCGCGGAACTGACCCGCCAGGAACTGCGGCTCGACTCGGCCAACGTGGCTCCCTACGACAACCTCGCCAACTGCTACCTGGCCTTGCAGCGATTCGACGAGGCGCGGAACACCATTCGCGAGGCACAGGCGCGAAAGTTGGACGACTATATCACGCGCAATGCTGTATACGCTCTTGCCTTTCTCGCGTCGGATTCCGCTGCCATGGAGGAGCAGGAGCAATGGTTCGCAGGCAAGCCGGAAGAAAACTATGGGCTTTCACTCGGCTCCGACACTGAGGCGTATGCCGGGCACTTGGGCAAGGCACGCGAACTGGCCAAGCGGTCTGTAGACTCCGCCATTCGCGCTGATAGCAAGGAGAACGGGGCTATATGGCAGGAGAATAGTGCTCTGCGCGAAGCCGCGTACGGCAATACTGCGGAAGCGCGCCAGGCAGCAATGGAAGGCTTAAAACTGGCGCCCGCGAGCCAGGGTGTCCAGAGTGAAGCGGCGCTTGCATTCGCCATGGCGGGCGAAACGGCACGAGCCGAATCGCTGGAGAAGGACCTGAATTCGCGCTATCCGTTGGACACGCAGATGCAATCTCTGTGGCTGCCGGCGATCCAGGCTCAATTGGCGCTGGACAGAAGAAATCCGGCAGCCGCACGGAACGCTCTGCAGGCTGCCTCCGGCAATGAGTTAGGCCAAATTACGTTCGTCAGCAATCTCTCCTGCCTCTATGACGTTTACATACGCGGCGAGGCATACCTGGCCGCGGGACAGGCCAGCGCGGCAGGAGTTGAGTTTCAGAAAATCATTGACCACAGCGGGATCATCTGGAACTGCTGGACGGGAGCGCTGGCGCATCTGGGCATGGCTCGCGCGAACGCGCAGCAGGCAAGAGCTTCGCAGGGAGCGGATGCCGATGCCGCCCGCGTCCGGGCGCTTGCCGCCTACAAAGATTTCCTCACGCTCTGGAAAGACGCCGATCCCGACATCCCCATCCTAAAGCAAGCCAAGGCAGAGTACGCGAAGCTGCTGTAGTTCCCTGTGGCAGGAAACAGTCATTCCACGTCGCTTACTGTTCGACGTTTATTCGTGCAGACAGGTAATTCCATGAACACTTGCCAACTATTCCGGGCGGATCACGGACAACCCTGAAATAGCGAGTGTTTTACGTTCGCGTGGCCGACCGCGCGTCAGGAATTCCAGTTCACTTCCCGTCCATTTACGTTGCCCCCAAGCGCAACGTGTGGTGGAATTCACTGCGATGAATCGTCGAGATTTTATACGCCTTTCTGCCGCTGCTTCTGCAGCTGTTTTTCGCCGTCCACTCAGTTTTGCCGAGATCATCCCGAGCCCTTCCGTCCGGCTGACTCTCCGTACAGACCGGCTCGGTAACAAGATCGACGATGACTTCACCGGGCTAAGCTACGAGTCGGCGCAGCTCGGTAGTCCTAATTTCTTTTCGGGTGACAATACCGACCTGGCCGGGTTTATGCGGCGGCTGGGGAGGTCGGGCGTTTTACGGATTGGAGGCAACACCAGCGAGTATTGCTACTGGACTCCGAATTCCGCAAAGCAGGCGAGCGTGCCCAAGGTCGAGAGCATGCGCACGGGAGACAAGGCGAATCCCATTGCATTTGGATTGGCCGTCGGCCCGGATACTGGGCACAAGGCGCCTGCGCCGGTGAATATTACGCCGCTTGCCATTCGCAATCTCCGGGCGTTCCTCGACGCCTGCGGTTGGAAGCTGATCTATGGTCTGAACATGGGCACAGGCACGGCCGAGGACGCAGCAGATGAAGCCGCCTATGTGATGGACGTGGCCGGTTCGAAGCTGATTGCATTTCAACTATGCAACGAGCCCGATCTTTTTTATCGGAATGGTATCCGCAAGGCGGACTATGATTTCGGGCAATTTGCCGGCGAATGGCAGCGCTACTACCAGACGATACGGGGGCGCGTTCCGCATGCACCGTTTGCCGGACCGGATACAGCGTACAACAACGAGTGGCTCGTACCCTTCGCGAAACAATTCAAACGTGAGGCGGCATTCCTTTCGCAGCACTACTATGCGGAGGGTCCGCCGACGGATCCTTCGATGACCATCGAACGACTGCTCCGGCCAAATCCCAAGCTGCAGGCCGAGTTCGAAGGAATGAAGGAGACAATGCACGAGTCTGGCTTGCCCTTCCGCCTGGCGGAAACGAACTCCTGCTATCAAGGAGGCAAGCCGGGGGTGAGTGATACTTTTGCCTCCGCTCTCTGGAGTGCGGACCTCATGTATCAGCTCGCGGCACAGGGCGGCACAGGGATCAACTTTCACGGGGGCGGTTATGGCTGGTACACCCCGATTGCGGGGACGCAGGAAGATGGATTCCTGGCCCGGCCGATCTATTACGGCATGTTGTTATTTGCGCAGGCCGGCGCTGGGCAGATCGTGGAGAGCACACTCGAACCGTCGGAACGGGCACCCTTGCTGACGGCTTATGGCCTCCGCAGCAAGACAGGAGCAATCAAAGTAGCGGCTTTCAATAAGAACCTGGATCGTGGCGTTCGCCTCACCATCGATGCAGAACAACGTGCGCAGCGCGTAACTTCGCTTCGTTTGCACGCGCCGCGAGTGGACGACACCACTGACGCTACCTTCGGCGGAGCACCGGTGGGCGCGGGTGGGGCATGGTCGTCCTCGCGGGAAGAAACACTGTCCGTGGAAAACGGAGCTGCGATCATCGAACTTCCGACAGCAAGCGCGGCCCTGATTACGTTCGAACGCGAATGATCCCAGCAACAGTGTTCCTGCATTCTTGCGAGTAGCATCGAGGCTTCGGGCGAGGGAAAGCCTGTGCTGTACCCACTATGCAATTCCGATAATCCTGACACTTAACGGCAGAGCACAATCCGTCCGGCGAGCGTCGCGCTCGATGCCGATAGCAGGCGGATCACGGCCGACTCTGACCTTACAGCGCGGCACTACTCTGATCATTGATCGGTGGCAGGGAGGCCACCGGTCATGAAGCAGAAGCCAAGTTCCAGAAGAAGACGCAGGAGGACGCAATGTGGCGTGTTGGCAGAAGCTGCCGTAGGATGCTACTGGCAACGGTGAGGTTTATGAAGAACGCATGGCCGACCACTGTGATCGTGCTTCCTTGGGCTCACTCCGGTTGGGCCATCACTGGCACGGGCGAAGGCTTATGACTGCTTCGAGGCATTATTCCCATCCTGATGGGCCAAGTGAGTGAAGCTGATCTACACAATTACCGCAGAAGACCGTCGTCAAAGCCGGCTTATATATGATTCGGCGCTAGCTCCGATGCGATGGTTGACGGCGATCGCGGAGCCATTCACCTTTGTGGCGCTTGGCCTCGGCATTTACTACTACATGACCGGTAGCTGGATCTTAGCTATCAGCCTTTTCGCTAGCTTCGCGTATCTATTTAGCAAGGGGTTCCTGCTTCGATTCATACGCAATCTGCTGGCAGGCAGGAGCAAGTCTGAGCCGCAACATTTTCAACTGGAGACCGGCAACAGCGGAATCGCCTTCTCTGCTACCGGTGGCACACCGAGCGGCGGCCCCGCATCGGCGCAGAAACAATGGTCGGAATTTCGTGCGTACTGCCAGACGCCGGACATGTTTGTCCTCTCAGCGGGGCGGACATTTTACGTCATTCCCAAGCGTTTGCTGCCAGCGGCAGAGATTTCCGAATTTCAGGCGGTCTTGAGGAGCAGGCTGTCGCAAATGACGGTGCGGACTGGACCTCGGGCCCTGCGACATGCCGTCTCGTTAGTACTTCTGGGCTGCATTGCGTTCTTCTTTTTTGCAGGAATGATTGAGGGGACGCTGTGGCGGCCCTTGCGTCCCTTTCTACAACGGAATAGTCTTCGGCGTTCCGCCACCGTTCGGCTTCCTCAACCTGCGTCGCGCGATGAGTTGCATGGCATGGGCCAGATCTTCTTAGTCCCGATCGGGGACACGACGCCGCTGATTTCCGCTTCTTTGCTTCAGTATTACCGTGGCAAGTACGGTCTCACGCTGGATGTGCTTCCGAGCATACCGGTGCCGGAATGGGCACGGGATGAGGCTCGGCACCAAGTTGTGGTTGAAGAACTCATTGAGGCGATGCGACGGGCCTACCCGCAGCAGGCAGCCACTCCGGATAGCATTCTGATCGGCGTGACCGACGAAGATATTTATATCGCCGAGCTGGATTGGGAGTTTGCCTTCAATTTCCGGGAGACGCACCAGACAGCGGTCATTTCAACCGCTCGGCTGAATCCGGTTTACTATGGCAGGCCGGCGGCGCCAGCAGTTCTTGAAACTCGGCTGCGCAAGCTGCTGAGCAAGAACATCGGAATTTCTTTCTACGGTCTCAATCTGTCGAGTGACCGCGGAAGCGTCCTCTATAACGAGGTCTGGAACATAGAGACGCTGGATGCGATGGGAGAGGACTATTCGGTCCGCGACGCACGCGCTCGCAGGGACGTAACCCTTGAGGCAGGAGACCCATGCTTCGCGGTCCGTCACTATTATTCGCCGAAGAAACAACGAACGGATTCGGCCCACTTGAACGGTTGCAGCAGCACGCACGGAGAGAGCGATCTCGAAGTTTTGAACATTTATTTGCGCTACGGTTTGTTGATGTCACGACGAACCGACTTCTATTTGCCAGGCCGGTTGCCGCTGGAGTTGAGCCGAGTAGTCCGCACTCAGGATTCGCGCTCACGAGCTTTTGGGATTGGCGGGAACCATAGCCTAAATATCTGGCCGGTAGGGAATAAGTGGCCTTTTACCTGGATGGACCTGATTCTCGAGGATGGAGGAAGGTATCACTACCGGCGCAGCGACTGGGGCGTAGGTTACTGGGACGCCGTTTATGCCGTAGAGCCCACGATCACCGACTTTTACTCCTCATACGTGACTTGGAACTGGCCGGGATGGAAACTTGTTCGTCAAGACGGCCGGACCTATTTCTTCCCCGATGGTGGTGGCGTCCAACGGCCCGAGCAGGGGGCGCTGATCGGAGTGCAAGATGCATGGGGAGATACTCTGCGGTTGCAGCGCGAATCAACGGGAAATCTGGTGAGTGCAAGTTCCGGAATCGGATGGGTCCGGTTTCAGTATGACTCACACTATCGGATGACCGAGGCGCGAGATAGTGCGGGGCATGAGGTCTTGTACCATTACAGTGCGGAAGGCTGTCTCGAAGAAGTCGAAGATGCAGAACACCACCTGACGAAATATGGTCACGAGGGAACGCGCTGCCCAACCAGTATGGCAATTGACGGGCGCCTGGTATGGACCGCTGAGTTTGACAAGGCGGACCGGGTCACAAAGTTAGAGCTCGCCAATGGGGGAACTTACGAGTTCACATACACTTTAGGTCGCTCGGGCGCGATCACCCATGTAGACATCAAGGACGCCGGAGAGAACGTGTTGCGCATTATCTACGACAGCTCGGGATACCGATTGGAGCATATTGTGAGCGGCAATGCATCGCTTGTCCTCCGCTGACGTGTCCTACCCGGCCATGAAGCCTTCGAGCAGGCTTGGTATTTCAGCCATCTGCGAACAGCCGCTCAATTGGTGTAAACGCCTGGGCCCGTTCTACTAGCAGCGAGTCCCATTCCGCTCCGCGCCCCTAACAGGATCCGAGGTCGACAATGATTGGCGAAACATCGCGATGTCACCAACAATCAGGTGATTGACCTTCACTGTCCAGAACCGTGGAATCCTGTACACATTCCCGCAGTCGATTGTTGATGCTTACCATAGAGATCAAGCTGATTCTGCTTCCTGTACAGGGCCTACTCCTTCTCGAGTTTCTTCACCTCTTCTGGTTGAGCGATTCCAAATCGAGCCAGCGCAAGGATCAGAGCTCGAACTGAGACCTTAGGCGGAGCCATACGCCTTTCCTCGTGACACTTCGGACATTTCATGATGGGAGAAAGGATGTTCTTTTCCGAACGAATCAACTGCAACATCGCGTCCTGGCGGTCACGGAGCTCAACCAATGACAGGGACGACATAGGAGGCTGCCATTCCCTCCGCAGCGTAGCAATCATTTCCGGAAACCAGGTCCTCTGCGCATCTCCCGCTGCCATCCTAAACTCCCCTCTTGCCGCCCTGGCCTGCTACTTGTACGGCAACTTGTGCTCCTCTAGCCACCTGCGCGCGATTTCTGCCAGCGCTTCGTCACGGAACTGATACCAACATTGTTCCATCCCGAGGCCTCGAATCGCACTCCGGAATGCACGAAACGCGCCTACCCTTTGAATGGCATCCAGCAACTCGCGGCGGATTCGCTGGTTGTTCTGAGCCCGCGAGAATCCCTCCATAATCGACCACTCATGAATGTCAAAGCGGTCCGGCAACTCCAGGAAACGATCGCTTTCCAATACGGCACGAATCTTTGGCAGCATCTCGCGCTGCCATTCGGGAGCATCTCCCCAAGATTCGTCTTCTGCAAGATTTCGCTCTTCCTCTGTTACCGTGATGATTTCGCCCGTGTCCGGATCTAAGTAGGAAGAGCAGTCGTCGCTTGCGACTTCCAGGGCCGCGATGACTTCACGAAGAAGAATGACACTTGCCATCCTGTCGAACGCCTCCGGTGAAGGAAACGAAATCGTCTGGACCAGAATTATAAAACGATAGCGTCCTGACAGCACTCTCTGCCGTCCTTGCGCGTTCTGATCCAGCAGATGCATTGAAATTGCAACCACGGGGCGACCATCGTGCAACTACCGATCTCCTGCACGCTGATCCACCTGGCCGTGAGCGTTATGGCCAGCCTGCAACAGTTCTCGTGGAGTTTCGTTCCGTCAGTGGTGCACGGTATTGGGCGTGAGAAGCGCGAAACGCGTGACAGTTTTGGCTGGGGGTCCTTGTTCTGGCATTGGGAGCCCGAGCCCTCTTTGGCTCTGTCCCAAGTGTGGCGGAAAGAGGATGGTCATCGAACGACTTACCGCGGCCCAACTCCAACTCCGCTCTCCACC
>OBLU010002262.1_pt1 | contig 17821 bp, 11 predicted proteins | sample 1518681 | NCBI WGS metagenome assembly OBLU01 (sample SAMEA3539304, study PRJEB22396) | soil metagenome | biome: tundra; feature: field; material: soil | place: USA | collected 2010-05 | depth 0.15 m | reverse complement strand
TATTGATTTCGTGCGCAATTCCAGCAGCCAACTGCCCAATCGCCTCCAGTTTCTGTGCCTGCCGCAGCTGTTGTCCCAGAATCTCGTGCTCTGTCACATCTGAGCCAATAATCAGCAGCTCATCGATTCTTTGCTCCGGTGCACAGATCCACTTCAAAGTAAGTCCCAGGAATCGCGTCTCGCCCTTGATTACATACGGGAGCGTCTCAATGTGCCTCGGCTCCCGGTCGGCACACCAGGAAGCAATCTCGGCTGGCATATCCGAGCGCGCCCACTGAATGCCGCACCACGCCAGGCGCTTTCCGGCCACCTCGGCTCTGCTGAGACCAAACACCTGCGCCGCCGCCAAATTCCAGCGTTTGATCCGTGAATCTCGGCTGACTCCGATAAGAATCGACGGCACCGAGTTGATGAATAGCTGCGCTTCTTCATGCGCCCGGCGCAGTGCCTCATGGGTCGCTTTTCTCTCCCTGATATCCACGAACGTCACCATGGCGCCCACCGTCTTTCCTTCGTGTTTCACCGGGTGAGACCAGTATTCGACGGGAAGACAGGTGCCGTCGGCACGCCACACGACTTCGTCATCAACGTGCATCAGGCTGCTGGTCCGGAAAGCCTGAAAGATGCAGCATTCCTCCACAGGATAGGCGGATCCGTCGGCACGGCTGTGGTGAATGACCTCGTGCATGTTTTTTCCCAGCAAGTCACGGGCATCCTGGTAGCCGAGCATCCGCAAGAGAGCTTGGTTGCAGAATGTACAGTTGCCGCTCAAATCCAGGCCATAAATGGCCTCTGCGGTGGAATCGAGCAGCAGTTGGAGTCTCTCTTCCCGCTCTCTTAGCTTCTGCTGGGCAAGGATTCGATCGTCAATCATGCGCGAGATCACGACGATGCGTTCCAGGTCGCCGCCACTGTTGCGCACGGCACAGCCGCGAGCCTCCACGTAACACCAATTGCCGTTCTTGTGACGGTAACGCATTTCCGTGCTGAGTCGGTTGGCTCCCTCCCGGACCACTTCTTCGGTTGCCTGGCGAACGATGGGCAGATCATCAGGGTGGACCAACGCATAGCAGTTGCGATCTTGAAGTTCGTCGACCGAATATCCCAGAAGCTTCTGGTATGTGGGGCTGACGTAGAGCGTCTTCATGCCGGGGTAATCGACGATCAGAATCAGCTCTCCTGCACTTTCGGCGATGGCCCGAAACACGGCCTCGCTGCGCTGCAGAGCTTCTTCCACAGTCCGAAACAGGGCCTCGCTGCGCTGCAGTGCTTTTTCGGCAGCCTTCTGATGGGCGATGTCCTGGACGAGCCCCATTGCCAAATCAGGCTGCATTTGATCGGTTCGCGGGATCGCTGTCGCCGTCAGCAGTACCCACACCGGTCGCCCACTCTTATGGAGATATCGCTTTTCTATCTGGCAGCTCCTTGCTTCTCCGCTGATCAAGCGTCGCAGCGCTTGCACGCTTACCGCGACGTCATCCGGATGAGTGATATCGGGGTTGGCCAGGATTTCTTCGGCGGTATAGCCAATCAGGTCGCAGAAGGCTTGATTGACCGAGACACACCGGCCGTTAGCGTTCAAAATCAGCATGCCTGCGGCAGAGCACTCGAAGACAGACTTGAAAAGGTGTGCATATCCCGGGAGACCATCCGCCGGCCCCAGGCTGGTCGTCAAAAGCTCCGGGGTAAGGTTGGTAGTGGAATTCAATCTCCCTCTCCTGGTCCGTGTTAGAAACGCAGACCGTGGCAAGGACAGGCTGGGAAACGGGCCTTACGCACGGTGCTCTACCCTGCCTGGCGCCAGTAGGCCGTCATTGAGATAGTCGGCAGTGAGGCTCTTCAACTTGAGCAATCCCGTCTATGCGGTCGTACCTTTCGTGCTCCGTGGCCGTGAGCTGGGAACGGGCAGTCGGCAATGGAACTCGGGGCGACGCCTGATTTTGTGGAGTGGCCATTCGCTCAATAATCGAGGCCTTGTTGGTCCGCAGCCGTAGCGGAAGAGGCAAGATTTTCCTGGCACACCTTCCTTGTTCACGCAAGCTGACCAGCCGCGGTCAATCGCATAAACACCTCGATGACCATCGGGTCAAATTGTGTTCCCGAGTTCCGGCTGAGCATCTCAAGAGCTTGTCGCTTGGGAAGGCCTTTTCTGTAGGGTCGATCGGAGACGATCGCGTCATAGCAGTCTGCAACGGCAAGAATGCGAGCGTGCAAACTGATATTCTCCCCAGCCAGACCTGCTGGGTAACCGGAGCCATCGAACCATTCATGATGTTGGGCGACCATGGGCAAAGCTTCGCGGAAACATGGGATGGGTTCGAGGATGCGGACTCCAATTTTCACATGGTCCCGCATGATCTGCATTTCCTCCGGTTCGAGCCTGCCGACCTTATCCAGGACGGCCGGAGGCGTGCCGATCTTTCCGATGTCATGCAACAACCCTCCGCGGTGCATGAGCTCCAAACTTTTGGCCGGCAGACCCATGGCCTGCCCCATCTTAAGAGCCAGACTTGTCACCCGCTCGGAGTGGCCCGCCGTCCACGCCGATTTCGCGTCAATCGCACGGGCCAAGGCAGTGAGAGTCCCCAAATCCAACTGTTCCAATGCTTCGATCGTGATCTTCAGGTGTTCTTTTTCGAGGCGTGCGGCGTGATACTGCGCGACGCAAGCACGAAGTGTGGCCAGGAGTGTCTTCGGGGGTACGGGTTTAGTGAGAAACCGGAAAATTTGTCCCTCGTTCACCGCTCTCGCGGCCACTTCGATGTCGCCGGAACCTGTCAGCATCACACGAATGGAATCCGGTGAAATGGTGCGAACCGTCGCCAAAAACTCCGCTCCGTCCATGCCCGGCATGCGCATATCCGAGACCACAACTGGATACGGCCCGTCCCTTCTCAGCTTCGCCAAGCCTTCTTCGGCGCCGCTTGCCAGGTCGGCGACAAACTCCCTGTGGACGGAACGTCGCAACCCTTCGAGCACCAATGGTTCGTCATCCACCAAGAGGACTCGTGCTTCGTCGCCACCGCCGATCTCCAAAGTAGGGCTCTGGTTCACTCTGGACTGGTTCACTCTGGACCCTCCCTTAGCCAATTCATCACTGGCAATCGCAACCAAAATGTGGTTCGCTTTTGCACCTCAGTGCGAACCAGAAGCTTCCCCGTGCTTCTGAAAACAACGTCATGACAGACGGTCAACGCTGTGCCCGTACCCAAGTCTTATCGGCAATGAAACGCAGTTACTTTAGGGAGCGGGTGGCGGCGGCCGAGGCGGCTCCCGCGATCACCTGCACCCGGTCGGCACGGCCAGCAAGGAACTCTACGAAGCTCCGGAGTGCAGTTGCCTTCTTACCAGTTTGGTCCAAACCTCGGTTTCTATTATTGACAGTTGTTCGGGGCGAGATAAGCTTGAGGACAGCACACAAAAAATCTCCGAGGTCGCTCTCATGAAAGGTTCGCACGGCAGAGCGTTTTGCGCCGCGTGGTTGAGCTTGTGTTTCTGGACCGTGGCGCTCGCGCAAGATCCCACGAAGGTCGAGCCAACGCACTACACGCTGGCTTTTGAGAATGAGTATGTGCAGGTAGTGAACGTCCACTATGGGCCGCATGAGAAGTCGGGTCTGCACGCGCATATAGGAGGTGTGGTCGTCGTTCTCACTGCCGGGCATCTCCGGTTCACGGATGAAAATGGCAAGACACAAGAGGTGTTTGCCAAGCCGGGTGATCCCCGGTGGTTCCCGCCCTTCAAGCACAGAGTGGAAAACCTCGGGGATACGGCATACAACGCCGTCTATATCGGGATCAAGAACCAGCGTCTAGCCAACCAGGTCAGCCTGAAGGCTGGGCCGTCGGAGATGGATGAGCAGACGAAGAAGCTCGTGGCAGACGCTCTTCTGGCTGCGGTGAAGTGAGGTCGCTGCACACGTGAGTGACCTCTGGTGGCAGTGTTCTCGAGCTAGGGGCTGGCTTCAGGCGGGCTTTCCTTCTTGTGTTTCATGGAAAACAGGAGCTGCACTCCCAGAGAGCCGAAAAATTGCGGCTGGCTGATCGACGATGTGCGGAAGCTGCGGCCCGCCACGAACAGCAACACGAAGTGTTCTCCCAGCTTGTAGCGGCCTCCGCCATCATAGGTGTTCCAGTGGTTGGAACCATCGGTGTTGGCAGTGTTATAGAGCTCGCCAGCCAATTCCAGTCGTTGATTGATCTCCCTAAGCACCACTAATCCCGTAGCCCAGGCTGCGCCCTTATTGCTGGCAAACCAATAGCCGACTTCAGGATTGACCTGGAACGGTCCTACCTTCTTGCTGAACTCGATCGGAAGATAGAACCTGGTGCCGTAGTCGACGAGTCCGCGCTCCAATGACGATGTGGGGTTGTTAAACTCGAGCTGGGGATAGGTGGATATCTGGAGACCATCCTCTCCACTGTCGTAGAAGCGCCACTTCACGCCCGCCAGCGACTTGCCCAAGCCGCTGCGAGTCGGGCCGCCGTCGGTACCGTCGACGAGATAGGGCACCTGATACTTGAGCTGGATGCGAGGACCAAGGCCGTAGTTGAAGTCCAGAAAGGGAGCGTTGAAGATGCGCTCGGTGGGATGGCGCTCGGTGTAAGTCATAATGTTGATCTCCCAGTTGCCGTCGCCGGGAGTGCCGGGGTCGTCGCCGATGAAGGGCGGCCCTCCCTGCGCCGCAGCCGGCAGCGAGATCGCGGCCAGCATCGCTAACAACAGCGGCACTGAGAGTATGCGAACTGGGAACTTTACTTGCGGCAGGGCGGCGAGAATGACCGCAATCGGCGCTCCCATTTTGACTTCGAAACCGGGAGGCGTCATACGCGTTAATCGCCAACTCCGGGATGGTTGAAATATTGCTGCGGATCGCTCATAGCTTCGACCACGTCCCGCAGAAACTCGGCCGCGCGGGCACCATCCACTACACGATGATCGCTCGAAAGCGTCAAGGTCATCATGGGACGGATGCCGGGACGACCGTCGACCGGCACGACTCGGTCGGCGATACGTCCGACGGCGAGAATCGCGGCTTGGGGCGGAATGATAATCGCAGTGAATGCGTCCACTCCGAACATGCCGAGATTGCTGATCGTGAAAGTGCCACCCGCAATATCGCCCGGACGCAGCTTGCCACCGCGTGCACGTTCCGCAAGGTCTCGCCGCTGCACCGCGATCTCGCCGAGTTCGACCTTGTCGGCATTCTGAATTACCGGAGCAACCACTCCGTCGTCTACTGCCATCGCCAGTCCAACGTTGATCTCGGCATTGGTGCGAGCGCCTCGATTGCTCCAGCTTGCGTTCATGCGTGGGTGCTTCTGGAGAACGCGCGCAACCAGCGCCACCAATAGATCGCTGTGCGTGAGTTTCACTCCGCGCGATTTTTCAATATCGGGCCCGAGCTTATGCCGCGCTTCGTTCAGAGCGCCTGCATCCACGTCGCGGACGACGAAGAAATGGGGGACGCTCGTCCAGCTAAGCGTGGTGCGTTCCGCCATCAGCCGGGATATTGGGCTTCCGCCGTCGACCGTCGCGGGCGGTGCGCTGGCTTTGGATTCGGCAGCCGCGAGAATGTCGGAAGCAAGGATTTCTCCGCCCGCTCCCGATCCGCGCACATCGGCGAGATTGACGCCGCGTTCGCCGGCGAGGCGTCGCGCTTTGGGGGAAATCTTAATGGCCTGGTTTACGGCTTGCGTAGTGGATGTCGCTGGAGTCGGAGGTTGATTTGCTGACGCTGCAGTTGAGATCGCAGAACCCGTGGGAGCGGCGGCGGTAGTTTTTCTTCCGGATTCCACGGCGACTTCATCCGCCGGAGGAACCTCTCCGGGACGCACGATCCAGGCGATGGTTCGGCCAACCGGCACTTCGGCCCCGGCCTGCACCTTGACGCCGGCAAGGACGCCATCGCCGGGCGATTCGATCTCCATCACCGCTTTGTCGGTTTCGATCTCCAACAGCGGCTCGCCTTTGGCCACCGCCTCACCTTCCTTTTTCAGCCACGAAATGAGCTTGCCAGTTTCCTGCGCCATTTCGAGCGCGGGCATAACCACACTGATCGCCATAGTTATATAGCCGTAGTAAGTAACTCAGTTAGATTGCCATTAGTCTGGAAGAGCCTTGTAGAGACGAGGCTTGCCTCGTCTCCCGCCGACCGCATTCACTCAGTCGCCCACTCCAACGCGTTCTTGCCGGGAGCTAGCTTCGATCATCTCGCGCACGCGCGTGCTCGGCTTCGATTCGGTTTCCCGGATTGCGGGAAGTGGACCATCCACTGTGAAATAGTGTCTGCCGGCGACCAGAAGCTCTTCGGCGGGGAAGCGCGTGATGACCTCGTGTCCGGTTTCGGTGACCACGATTTCTTCTTCGATGCGAGCGGCGCTCCAGCCATCCGTTGAAGGCCAGAAGGTTTCCAGCGCAAACACCATGCCGGGCTTGATTTCGCAGGGGTGATCGAGCGAGACGAGACGACTGATCACGGGCTTCTCCCAGATAGCCAAGCCGATGCCGTGACCGTACTGCAGAGCAAAGCAGGATTCCTCGTTCGGGAAACCGAATTCCTGCGCCTTCGGCCACACGGCGGCAATCTCGGCCGTGGTACGGCCCGGGCGCACGAGTTCAATCGCAGCGTCGAGATATTCGCGACACCGTTTATACGCGTCGTTCATCGCGTGCGAGGCGTATCCGATCGTGAAACAGCGGTAATAGCAGGTGCGGTATCCCATGTAGGAGTGGAGAATGTCGTAATACACGGGATCTCCCGGACGGAGCACGCGATCTGAGAAAACATGCGGATGCGGATTGCAGCGCTCTCCTGAGATCGCATTCACAGCTTCCACGTACTCGGAGCCGAGATCGTACAGCACCTTGCTCACCAGGCCAACTGCCTGGTTTTCGCTCATGCCCGGCTTCATGGCGCGATAGAGTTCGTCGTAGGCAGCGTCGACCATCATGGCGGACGTGTTGAGCAACGTGATCTCATCACGCGTCTTGATGAGGCGTGCTTCCGACATGAGCGCCTGCCCATCGACGACTTTGATTCCTTCTTTTTGCAAAGCGAACAGGACCGGCAATTCGACGATGTCGACGCCCAGCGGTTCTTTATGCAGGCCGCGCATTTCGAGTTCAATGCGAATCTTCTTTGCCACATCTTCCGCGCGCCCCATCTCCGGCGTCATGGCGCCGCGCAGCACGGAAATTCCGGCACGCGACCGCTCTCCGAGCCAGGGACAATGCAATTGGTGGTGTTTCGCGGCCGATCCGAAGTCCCACAAAATCGGCTCATCGTTTTGCGGAAGGAGCGTGAAGCGATTTGCCTTGTCTTGCGCCCAGGTACCGATGTGGGTCGCGGTAATGTACCGGACATTGTTCATGTCGAAGCACAACAGCGCGCCCATCTCAGACTTCTTTAGAAGATCCTTGGCCTTCGCCAGGCGCTCGCGGCGCAGGCGATCGAAGTCAACCCGGTTTTCCCAATCGACCGCCATCGTTCCATATGTAGGTAGAGCCATAGAATTCTCCTTAGAGAGCAGGTCAGAGGTGAGAGGTCAGATTGCAGAGGTGAAAACCTAAGTATCGAGCTTCGAAGGTTCTTACCTCTGCAATCTGACCTCTCACCTCTGACCTCCCTCTACCGTCCGCAGAGTGCGCGGGCGGCCTGAAACACGGTCTGCTCGGTTGGCACGGTTGCATCTTCCAAAGGCGGCGAGAACGGAATTGGAACATGCATCGCGCCCATGCGCTTGACCGGAGCGTCTAGATCATAGAATGCGCCGGTGGCGATCACCGACGCAAGTTCGGCGGTGACGCCATAGCGTTCGTAACCTTCGTCGAGAACGATCGCCCGCGACGTTTTCTTGGCCGATTCAATCAGAGTTTTTTCGTCGAGCGGCCACATGGTGCGCGGATCGACCACTTCGGCGTTGATCCCGATTTCCTCCAGCAACGTCGCCGCGCTCAACGCCACTTGCACCATGCTGCTGGTGGCGACCAGGGTGATGTCCTCGCCCACCCGTTTCACATCCGCTACGCCCAGTGGGACCGTGTAGTCGTCCGCGGGCACCGAGCCTTTGAGCTTGTACATCATCTTGTCTTCGAAGAAGACAACTGGATTCTCGTCGCGAATCGCCGCCTTCAGCAGTCCCTTGGCGTCGTATGGCGTCGACGGGAGAACCACCTTCAAACCGGGAACGTGGCAGAACCACGCATGCAGCGATTGCGAGTGTTGCGCAGCGGAACGGCGAGTCGCTCCCATCGTCGTGCGCATCACCATCGGCACTCTCCACTTTCCGCCCGACATGTAATGGACTTTGGCGGCTTGGTTGACCATCTGGTCCATGGTCAAAGTGATGAAGTCGCCAAACATGATGTCGACCACCGGACGCATTCCCGTCATGGCTGCGCCCACGGCAAGCCCGGTGAAACCAGCTTCTGAAATCGGCGTATCGAGCACGCGGTCTTTGCCGAATTCCTCCAACAGGCCAGAGAGAACCTTAAATGGAGTGCCCGCCTCCGCCACGTCCTCGCCCATGATGCAGACGGTTGGATCGCGGCGCATCTCTTCAGCCAGCGCCTCGCGAATCGCTTGCGCGAATGTCAGTTCACGATCGCCGGTCTCAGGCATACACGTCCTCGTCCACTTCATCGACGGTTGGGTACGGTGCCGCCACTGCGAAGTCGACGGCCTTCTTCATCTCCGCCTCAAGGTCAGTCTGCAGCCGATCAAGCGTCGTCAAATCGGCGAGCTTCTGCTCGACCAGCCACTTCCCGAAATTCGCGATCGGATCCCGCTCCGTCTTCCACGTTTGTTCTTCCTGCTTGGAGCGGTAATATTCGCGGTTGATGTCCCCGACGTGATGTCCGTGGTAGCGATAAGTATTGCAGAGCAGGAACGCAGGACCGTCAGCGCGTCGGGCGCGCTCCACTAATCGCTGTGCGACGGCATGGACAGCGCGAACATCTTGTCCGTCCACGCTGGCAGCCTCCAAGCCGAACGCAGTCGCCCGCAGCAGAATGTCTCCGGCCGTGGTTTCTGAATAATGCGTATATTCCGTGTAGAGATTGTTCTCGCAGACGTAAATCACAGGAAGCTTGAACAACTGGGCGAGGTTCATCTCTTCATAGAGCACGCCCTGGCCGAGCGCGCCTTCTCCGAAAAAACACACCGCCACGCGGCCGTTGCCTAGACACCGCGCCGAAAACGCGGCTCCAGTGGCAATGCCGGCGCTGCCGCATACGATCGCATTGGCTCCCAGGTTGCCGGTCGCCGGGTCCGCAATGTGCATGGAACCGCCTTTGCCCTTGCAGTACCCGGCCTTTTTGCCCAGCAGTTCGGCGAACATTCGATCGGGGGAGGCTCCTTTCGCCAAACAATGTCCATGACCGCGATGCGTGCTGGTGATGTAGTCGGTTCGCTCGAGCGCTTCACATACGCCCACCGCGACCGCCTCCTCACCGATGTAAAGATGCGCCAGGCCGGGCATCAACGCCCGCGTGTAAAGTTCGTTGACCTGCGCTTCAAATTGGCGGATGGCGACCATCTGCCGGTACATCCGGAGCCACAAATCGACTTTTTCCGAAGCTTCTCTCGGTTGCATGGCAGTCGTCATTTTTGCACTTCCGTAGTTACTCCCGACATGAGCGCCAAAACGTCAAACATGACCGCAAAGTCCAGCTTCTCCCAGCCCATGCCGCGCGCGGCGGTCAGGAACTCGTTGCTAACGGCGGTGGTGGGAACGGGAACATTCAGCTTGCGGCCCAACTCCATCGCCAGCAGCATGTCCTTCTGCATCATGTTGACGTCGAACCACGCTTCTTCCGGTTGCTGCAAGACGAAGGGACCGCGATACTGAATCATCGGTGAGGCGATCGCGCTGTGCACCATCACGTCCACGGCGACGTCGCGCGGAATTCCGCTCTTTTCCGCCAGCAGCACGCCTTCGGAAAAAGCCAGCATCTGCACGGCTAATTGCAGATTCAACGCAATCTTCATGGCCAGCGCCACGCCGTTTTCGCCGACATGCGTCACCTTTGGTCCAATGTCCAGCAGCAAAGGCAGCAGGCGCTCGAAAGTTTCTTTGCGGCCGCCGACCATCACGGAGAGCTTGCCTTGCTGCAGCGTGATGACGCTGCCCGAAACCGGCGCGTCCACCATGTCAGCGCCCTTCTCGCGAACTTTCGCAGCCAGTGCGCGGCTCACTTCGGGGCTCACGGTGCTCATGTCGATGTGGAACTTGCCAGGACCAATGCCTGCGAGCAATCCCTCCGGACCGTCTGTAACCGCCGCGAGCGCTGCGGCGTTGGTCACCATGGTGAACGTCACATCCGAAGCCGCCGCCACGGCTTTGGGAGAGTCGGCAAACTTCATGCCCTGGTCGATCAACCACTGCGCCTTGGAGCGCGTCCGGTTGTAGCCGGTCACGGTGTGCCCTTTTTCGAGCAGGCGGGCTACCATGTTGCCGCCCATCACACCGAGACCGATGAATCCAAGTTTCGCCATGCAGCAAATTCCTTTCGTTTATGAATTCGGCTTGATGTGCGAATTTCCGTGCGAATTAAGGTGCGAGCCGCTTTTTGCCGAAGAAGAATCCTCGAGGACCTGCTTGAGATGAGCGCGCATCGCTTTTCGCGCCGCTTTCGGATCGCGCTCCTCGATGGCCGCCAGTATGCGCTTGTGATGGAACTGCCCCCGCTCCGGTCCTCCGTCCACATCGAAAATGCGGCTGCGCTGCTCGCGCAAGAGACCGACAATCGAATCCAGGAGCGCGAGAATTAGCGGGTTTCCCGCCGCTTCTGCCAGCGCTAAATGGAAATCCAGATCCGCTTCCACATAGGCGTCGGGATCATGCAGGCTGCGATCCATCACGGCGACGGCTTCCCGCATGGTGCTCAGCAATTGTTCCTCAATTCGGGCAGCAGCCAGGCCGGCAATCTCCGGCTCCAGTACCAGCCGCAACTCCGCCAGGTTCGCCAACCCTTCCTGCTGGTTGATGCGGATCATCAGATCCAGCGACTGCCGAATCGCATGGGAAGTCCCATTCGTCACGAACGTGCCGCGCCCAGAATAGGCCTCGACCAAGCCCTTTTCACGCAAGGTCTTCACTGCTTCGCGCACCGCAGTGCGGCTTACTCCAAAGCGCTGGGCCAGGTCGCGCTCCGCCGGCAGCTGGTCCCCGGGCTTGAGCTGGCCTTTCAGAATGGAGTCTTCCACCTGCTGCACAATCTGCTCGTACAGGCGAGACGTCTTTACCGCCCGGTACATTGGCTTGGGGGCTATAGAATCAAGCGCTTCGACTGTCATTAAGGTCCTCAACTCACTCAAGTCCGATCAATTTCTCAAGTAGGTATAGCGGTCCAACCAACATACCACACAAAATGCCCGTCTACTGGATCCAAACCGTCTTGATGTTCACAAACTCGCGGATCCCTTGCACGGCCAGTTCGCGCCCGTGGCCTGAATATTTCACCCCACCGAACGGCAAGCGCGGATCGGAGGACACCATCTTGTTCAGGAAGACCATGCCGGCATCGAGTTCGTTGATGAACCTCTCGGTTTCCGCGGGATCGTTAGTCCAGGCGCTGGCACCCAGACCGAAGCGGCTGTCGTTGGCGATCTGGATGGCTTGATCCACATCTTTCACGCGAAAGATTGACGCCACGGGGCCGAAGAATTCCTCCTTGTAGGCCGGCGAATCTTTCGGAATGTCGGTTAGCACCGTCGGCGCGTAGAAGTTGCCGGGACGATCCAACGGATGGCCCCCGGTCAGCACACGCGCACCCGCGGCCACAGTCTTTTTCACATCGGCATCAAGCGAAGTGACCGCGTCCGCGCTGGACAGCGGACCGAGTTGCGTGCTCTCCTCGAACGGATCGCCCACGCGCAAGTCCTGCATGCGTTTGACGAACTTGCGCTCGAACTCGTCGGCAATTTTTTCAGACACGATAAAGCGCTTGGCCGCGATGCACGACTGCCCATTGTTTTGAATCCGCGCCTCGACCGCCGTGGCGACAGCCGCATCCAGGTCCGCGCTGGGCATCACGATGAAAGGATCGCTGCCGCCCAGTTCGAGCACGACTTTCTTGATGCGCTTGGCGGCGGAAACTCCGACCTGAACCCCCGCCTGCTCACTGCCCGTCAAAGTCGCGGCGACGACACGGGGATCGCTTAGGATGCCATCGACCGGCCCCGAGCCGATCAGCAGCGTCTGGAACTCGCCTTCGGCAAAACCGGCGCGGCGCAGAATGTCCTCGATCTTCAGCGCGCACTGCGGAACGTTCGAAGCATGCTTCAGCAACCCGACATTACCCGCCATCAGTGCCGGCGCGGCAAAACGAAATACCTGCCAGAAGGGAAAGTTCCACGGCATGATGGCCAGGATGGCGCCAATCGGCAAATAGCGGATGAAACTGCGCTTCGCTCCCGTCTCCACAATTTCGTCGGCCAGGAATTTCTCGGCGTTTTCGGCATAGTAGCGGCATCCCGTGGCGCACTTCCGCGCCTCGCCCACTGCGGCCTTCAGAGGCTTGCCCATTTCGAGCGTCATCAAATGGGCGCAATCGTCTTTTTCCTTTTCCAAAATCTCGGCGGCGCGCATCATTTTGCTTGCACGTTCCGCGAATGAAGTCCGCCGATGTTTTCGGAACGCGGACGCCGCCAATTGCAATTTCTGCTCAATTTGCGCCGCGGTGAGAGGCTCGAAAGTTTTCACGACTTCGCCGGTTGCGGGATTGATGGTCGCTATTGCCATGATGGATTCTCCACTTTCTAGTTGGGGTAGCCAATGCCCCAAGATGTCCAAGCCTAAGCCAGCAGTCTCTGGGAGGGATGCTGTCTTGTGGTCGGACCACGATACTACTTGACTGGTAGACCGCGTCAAGGTATATCTTCCAATCGCACTTGGTTCGCTACAGAAACCAACTTCGGTTGTATAGGTGTCCGGACCAAGAAAAACGTTCTATCCCCCTATTGGAGGCTGCAATGCATTCTCCGTTGAACGGCATTCGGGTTTTAGGGATCGTCTGCGTGGTACTTGCCATCTCTCTTCCCATGTTTTCCCAAACCACGATGGGCCGCATTCTCGGGACGGTTAGCGATCAGTCCGGCGCCAATGTGGCGGGAGCCGCGGTAGTCGTCACCGATGTTCAGCGCGGCACGACTCGAGCCGTAGCCACCGATGACTCCGGAAACTACGTCGCCCCGCAGTTACAGCCCGGAGTTTACAAAGTCCGTGCAGAAGCGAAGGGTTTCAAGACCGTGGAGCGCGTAAACATCCTCTTGGAAGTTGCGCAGGACGTCCGCGTCGACATCACGCTAGCGACCGGGCAGGTTTCCGAGACGGTGGTCGTCAGCGAGGAGGTTCCGCTGGTCAACACCACATCCTCCACTTTGGGCGGCACGCTGAGCAACGCGGAGATCAACGATCTGCCGCTGAACGGGCGCAACTACGAGAACCTGCTCCAGTTGCGTCCCGGTGTAGAGCGATATCCGGGCGGCGGATTCTCGACCACGAGCACGAACGGACTGCGCGCGGAAGATAACGCCTACTTCGTTGAGGGCTTGTTCAACAGCGAGCCCTATTCCGGCCAAGCCATTATCAACGGCGCCGGCATCGCTGGCGATTCGGCGACCATTCTGCCCATCGACTCGATTCAGGAGTTTAACGTGGAAGAACTGGCACCAGCCGAATTTGGGTGGAAGCCGGGAGCGGTGGTTAACGTCGGTCTCAAGTCCGGCACCAACCAGATTCATGGCACGGCGTTCGCGTTTGGCCGTGACGGCGTGACGGACGCTCGCAACTTTTTCAACACGGTCCCCAACGCCAAGCTCTCAAGAACACTGGAACAATACGGCGGCAGCGTCGGCGGCCCGATTGTTAAAGACAAGGTCTTTTTCTTTGGCGCTTACGAAGGGCAGATCTATGACGTAGGAAACTCTTTCGGAGGCGTTACCAGCCCCTTTATGCCCTCCTCGCTGAGCAACGCCGGCAACTGCCTTTTCGTAACCGGCGACTGCGCCAACAGCATCACCGACGCGATCCATGATCTCGTAGGGCTAGGAATCACGCCGAGCGTCGCTAGCATGCAAATCGCGGGGTGCACACCAACCTCAGGTCTTACGGTCACTTCTACGATTACATGCAACGGAACTGGCTTCCCCACGAACAATACTCAGAGCATCAATATCTCGAATGGGTTCGCCAACGACGTCACCATTTACAATGCGATCGGCAAAGTGGATTTCAACGTCAACCAAAACAACCGCCTCAGCGGGATGTACTTCTTCGGGAACAACTCGGGGACGGTCGAAGACTTTCCGGAGTTGCAATCGAAGTGGCGGTCGAAGATTCACACGCGCGCCCAGGTGGTTGGCGGAAGTTGGGCGTGGACTCCCAGTCCCCGTTGGGTGAATGAAGCGCGCGTTGGATACAACCGCCTTTACCAGCCGACATTGCCGGGCGATCTCAACACGCCCGCGTCCAGTTACGGGCTCGACACTGGCGTCTCCGGTCCATTTACGGGCGGACTGCCGCGCATCTCGTTTGGCGGCTACTTCTTTCCGGGCCTGGGTGGCTTCAAATGGCCAAAGTTCCAGGGGCCCGACTCCATCACACAGTTCATCGATCACGTTTCCTACACCGCCGGCAAGCATGCGCTGAAATTCGGGGCGGAGTTCCATCGCAATCGGGTCACGAACGCGGCCTACGGCAATGCCCGTGGCAGCATTACATTCCTGGGGGCAAACACGCCGACTCCTGGCAATCCGAATGTGACTCTCAATACCACGACCTTGGAAGACTTTTTTTCCGGTGCGCCGGTCAAGGCCTCACTGGAAGTGGGGAATCCGACGCTGCACCTGCACAACTGGGCCTATGGGTTATTTTTCCAGGATGACTGGCGGGTCGCGCGGAACTTTACGGTGAACCTTGGGGTGCGCTATGAGTTCAGCTCCGTTCCGGGGGAAGATCATAACCTTCTGGGTAACTTCGATCCGAACTTTGGGTTAGTGCAGGTGCAGACCGGCACCAACGCAATCAGCAGCCTGTACAAGCCCGATCACAAAAACTTTAGCCCGCATATGGGCTTTGCGTGGGACACCACGGGAAACGGGAAGACGGTGTTGCGCGGTGGAATGGGACTGACCTACGAGACGGTGAACTGGCAGTCCTTCATTGCGTTCAACAATGCCTTTGGGCCGGGTAGCGTTCCAACCGAGGGAATCGTTGTGGGCGGCACCATCAACACCGGAAACATAACGATCCCTTTAGGCTATCCCTGGGACAAGGGTCCGATTTACGGCAACAATGCGATCGACTGCAACGCCAGTCCCTGCCCGATCATGAGCGTGGACCGTAACCTGACCACTCCCTACGTCTGGAACTGGACCCTGAGCATGCAACACGCGTTTACCCCGAACCTTACGTTGGAGATGGCCTACGTCGGTAACCACGGTGGGAATTTAACCGGCATTCGCGACATTAACCAGCCGCCGGTAGGCTCGGGCTGGCCCGCTGCGAACATCGCCACTTGCAACGCAAATCTCGTAAATCCGGTTTCCGGCGGGCCACCCCAGTACGACGTCAATAACACACTCAACAACGGCGCCCCCTGCCAGGTTGCCGCCGAGGTGGGACCGTTCACTCAGTTCCCATACCTAAGCAACATTTTCCAGATGGCGAACGTTTACAGCTCAAATTACAACGGCCTGCAAGTGACGCTGAACTCCAGAAACTTCCATGGCCTGAGCATGGTAGCCGGATACACCTACTCGCACTCTCTCGATGACGTGGGCGCAAACTGGGATTTCGGTTACGGATCGGGACTGCCGCAGAACGCTTATAATCCGAACGGCGAATACGCCAACAGCGATTTCGATGTCCGGCATCGCCTCACCGTTTCGCTCACCTACGCTATCCCCGGCAAGAAGGGCTACGCACAGACCCTGGAAGGTTGGGAACTCAACTCGATCATCACATTGCAAAGCCCGCAACACTGGGGGGCGATGGATGAGGGAACCGACGCAGCCGGTATCGGTCCGCTGCCCGTTAGTCCTCCGGCGAACAGCCCCATCCGGTGGAATTTCTATGGGAACCCTGACGACTTCAAGTCGAAGTCGACCGGCATTCCCTTCTTCCCCGGAAGCGATGCTCCATCCGCCCCGACAAGTAATGCGGCCTGCAATGCAAAGGCTCTAGCGCTGGATGGAGGATCCCCGGGTGCAGCCACCGAATCATTGGCCTTCCACGGCTGCTACGCTCAAGGCAACTCCATCATGATTCCTCCGCCGCTCGGAACCTTCGGCACCATGGGACGCAACATTTTCCCCGATTCCGGTTTCAAAAACGTGGACTTCTCGCTGGCGAAGAACTGGCATTTCGGCGAGCGCTTCCGCGCCCAGTTCCGAGCGGAGTTCTTCAACATTTTCAACCATCCCAACCTTGCCAATCCCTACGGCGGGCAGAATGGTTTCGGCTTCAATGATCCATCGGCGGGTGGCTTCGGGTGCGGCTGCGCCACTCCGGACGTCGCCGCCGCCAACCCGGCCGTGGGTTCGGGAGGCCCGCGCTCGGTTCAACTCGGCCTGAAGCTTATTTTCTGATCGCGCAGGGTTCGTAAATCGGGGGTCGGACTTCCCTCTGGCCCCATCTTTTTCCAACTGGAAAGGAAATTTATCCTGTGTCAACACCGTTCGCGCATTGTCACCCGCCCCTGCGACTGACTATGTCATTGGCCACCTCATTGGCAATAGTTCTGGCTCTGATCTTCCCGCTGAGTACCCCCTGCTTCTCGCAGCAGCGCCCCGAGCGCACCATCGACGAGATCAAGACCGAAGCCGTCCATCGCGCCGAGGTGGGACAGTACCCGCTCATCGGCTTCGATCCCGCCGACGTCAAGGAAGCCTTCAACTCCATCCATACTCGCGATAAAGACGAGTGGGCTGCGGGGTTTATGGGAGTGGCCGATCGCTACATGAATGAAGCCAAGTCGCTGGAGAAAACCGACCCGGTGAAAGCGAACGCCGATTACATTCGCGCCTGGCGGCTTTATTCCTTCGGACGCTGGCCCATCCCCGCCTCTCCCGGCAAACAGCGCTCCTACGAAAAGGCGATCGAGGCCTTCCTGGCACACGCGCGCTTTTGGGATCCACCGCTTGAAATCGTGAGGATTCCCTTCGAAGGAAAAGAAATCATCGGCTACCTCCGCCTGCCGAAGAATGCGCACGGGCCGGTGCCACTCGTGCTGGCCGTGAATGGGCTCGACAGCCGCAAGGAGGATTTGGCTGAGAGTTTCAGCGCGATCCTTCCTTTCGGAATCGGATATATCGCGGTCGATGGCCCTGGAACTGGCCAGTCGCCGATTAAGGCCAGTGAAACTTCCGAGCGCTTGTTCTCGCGCGTGATTGATTACGCGCGATCCCGTCCCGAGATCGACAAGAGCCGTATCGCCTTCCACGGCGTGAGCTGGGGAGGGTACTGGGCCACGAAGATGGCGATAGTCGAGCGGGCACGGTTGCGCGGCGCAAGCGCGCAGTCGCCTATGATCGACAAATCCTTCCAGAAGGATTTTCTGATGAACTCGCTGCTGGGCAATCGCGAATATTTGTTCGACCAGGTGCCCGCGCTCATGAACATTCTAGAAGGCGTACACACACTGGAGGAAATGGGCGAGTATCTGCCGAAGATGTCGCTGGTGCACCAGGGACTGCTGGGCAAACCGATGGCACCCATGCTCATTCTCGCGGGAGTCAACGACACGCAGGTTCCGATCGAGGACGAATATCTGCTGCTGAGCAAAGGCGATGTGCCGAAAGAGGCCTGGATCAATC
>OBLU010002261.1_pt1 | contig 17830 bp, 18 predicted proteins | sample 1518681 | NCBI WGS metagenome assembly OBLU01 (sample SAMEA3539304, study PRJEB22396) | soil metagenome | biome: tundra; feature: field; material: soil | place: USA | collected 2010-05 | depth 0.15 m | reverse complement strand
CTTGCCATGAAGACAAAATAGCATAATTAGTCTCATCTTGAAAGAGAACTTGAATAAGCAGCACATAGATAGAGGTGTGTTATGAAAGCAAAGCTTTTGCAGAGGCTGTCACCCATTACGGAGACCCCCGCCTTCAAGGCATGGTTCCAAGGGTCGAAGGTGGTCGATGATGGGGGTAACCCACTCAAGGTGTACCACGCAACCAATGAGGACTTCGATGTGTTCCACCCAAATTCATGGTTTGCCATAAGACCCGGAGAGGCAAAAGTAGGCGGAACCCAAGAGGGGACGCATATTCTTCCGGTATTCTTGAACGTAAAATCTCTATACGTCCTATCTCCAGAGGAATTCGATGCGCTTCGGTATGCGTCATACAGCCTGGAAAAAACAAATAATATGGGCCAGAAACTTCTCAGGAAAGCAAAGAGACTCGGGCATGACGGGGTTTTAGTTCCTGGTTATGCTTACATCGTCCCCAACCCCAACCAGATTAAGTCCGCCATCGGAAATGACGGCTCCTTCGACCCCAAGAGCCGCAGCATCACCAGCGCACTACTCACCAGGAGAGATTGACTCCAGTTCAATCAAGTATATAGTTCCCAAACTTAAACCCGAAAGGAGCCTTCCCCAGTTCGCCTGACCTTCGCTCCCTTCAGGCTCATCCTTCAAATGGAAAAGACTGCCTGAGCGAAAGATTACGCTAACTTTTGCCCGATAAAAAGATCCGAACACTTAATTCATTCCGTCGAACCATAGCCTTGCGAAAGAAGCTTGACACATCTCTCCACGGCATTTAGCGGGGCAGGACTGCTGGAAAATTGACTTTCACCAACAGACTGCAATTACATTACGTATCACTGGGAAAGTTGGATCTGAAAAACCGTGCAATGGACCCGCGCCAATAAGAATCAGAAGCTGGACCGCACTCTAAGCTGCTTTGAAATGAGGATGGGCATTGCACGAAGCTAATTCACATGTAAGCAATGTGGCTAAATTGGACACGGTTGATACCGTGAGAGTTCGGGCCATCCGGCGGACGGTACGGCGGCTCGTACCGTTCATGATGCTAATGTACGTGGTCTCTTTTCTAGACCGCGCCAACATTGGCTTCGCGAAGCAGGCGTTGCAGGCTTCTGAAGGGATCTCAGAGAGCGTCTACGCGTTTGCCGCGGGTTTATTTTTTATCAGCTATTCGTTGTGCGGATTTCCCAGTAATTTGATCCTCCACAAAATCGGCGCGAAGATCTGGCTCGGCTTACTCATGGTGAGTTGGGGCTTGGTGTCGATGGCCACCATGTTTGTAACCGGTAGCCTATCCTTTTACGCGTTGCGGCTTTCGCTGGGCGTAATGGAAGCAGGATTTTTCCCCGGTGCCATCCTCTATCTGACCTATTGGTTTCCGAATCGCGTTCGAGGTCGGATTCTTGGACTGTTCTACCTGGGAGTGCCGCTGGCGTTGATTTTTGGCGGACCGGTCTCGGGTTTCCTGCTCGAGATGCGTCCGTGGGGTGGACTTCAGAATTGGCAGTTTATGTTTCTGGCCGAAGGCTTCATGGCGATACTGGTGGGAGTTGGGACCTTCTGGTATCTCGACAACAAGCCTGCGAATGCCGCATGGCTTCCTGCCGACGAAAAACATGCTCTTGCCGATGCCCTCGCGAAAGAGGAGATGGAACGGAGCTCTATCGGGCCGACCCGGGTACTGCCCATGTTGCGCGATCTTCGGGTCATCCAATTCTTGCTGATCTACGGATTGATCCAAATGAGCACCTATGGAGCGATCTTTTACCTTCCTGCGGAGATATCGGCATTGCTGCATAAACCCGCGGGAATCGAAGTGGGAGAGGTCTCGGCCATACCGTGGATATGCACGTTGGCGGCTGTGTACTACCTGCCTCACGCTGCTGACCGCTGGAGTAGCCATCGCCAGCTCGCCGTTTTGACCTTGTTCGTCGCTGGCTGCGCGAGCTTTGTGTTTCCTTCCGCAGGACCACTCATGGGCCTTGTCAGCCTTTCGATTGCCGTTTCAGGATTCATCGCCGTTCAGCCGCTCTTCTGGACTCTCCCTACGGGTTATCTAGCTGACCGCGCCGCAGCCGGAGGAATCGCAGTGATCGGCATGGGTAACCTCGGTGGCTTTCTCGCGCCGAACGTGAAAGTCTGGGCCGATCAGTATTTCGGATCGCCCCGAGCGGGTTTGTATCTTCTTGCCGGCCTTACGGTTTTGAATGCAGGATTGGTGGCGCTGACACAATTTCATCCTTTTTCAAAGGAGCGCGCTGGGGAACCTGCCGCCTAGATGGTGGGTGGCGACCCGGTATAGTGGTCGTGGTAGTGCCGGAAAAACTGAAGCGCAGCAACGTCAGGATTTACAGAATTTACGGCTCAGGTCCTCGCATCACCAACGTCTCCGTTGTTTTGAATGGATAGGTCGAATGAAAGACATTTACATTGCTGATCTGGCTGGATTTGAAGACGGCAAGCTTTTTGATAGCTTTTTCCTTGTACTCCAAAAACAGCTCCGCACCACCAAGGCGAACAAGCCCTACCTCAACTTGATCTTGTGCGACAAGACTGGACAATTGGAAGGTCGCGTTTGGGAAATGGCCGACCCGCGCATCAACAAAGAATTTGATCGTGGCGACGTTGTCAAAGTGCGCGGTTGCGTATCGCGCTTTGATGATCGCCTTCAATTGAAGGTCGACCAGTTACGAAAGGCAACGGCGACTGAAACGGACAAGACCGACCTGATGCCCGCGACCACCTGCGACGTTGAGATGCTGTGGGCTCAGCTTATTGGCTTTATCGAATCCTTCACCGATCCAGATCTGAAGCGGTTATTAACCACGGTGCTCGCCGATCCGCAAATCGCAGCAGCTTATCGTGAGGCGCCTGCAGCGAAGCAGCTGCACCACGCATGGTTAGGAGGGCTGCTCGAACATGTCATCAGCTTGCTCACGCTGGCTGATCGTGTGGCGCCTCATTATCCAATTCTGCATCGAGACCTGCTGCTCACCGGAGTCATCCTTCATGACATCGGAAAAGTGCGTGAGTTGTCCTGGGAGATCGGCTTCGAATACACCCTTGAAGGAACTTTGCTAGGACACATCCATATAGGAGCGGCTCTTGCCGAGCGAACCATGGATAGCCTTCCCGGCTTCCCATCCAAGCTGAAAACTCTGGTGCTGCACCTGATCCTGTCGCACCATGGCAAGCTGGAATTTGGTTCGCCCAAGCTTCCTATGGTTCCGGAGGCCCTGGTGTTGAACTTCATCGATGATCTCGACGCAAAAATGCAGGCGATGTCTGTTGAATTTGAAAAGTGTGTGCGTGAGGGCAAGCCCGCAGACGAGATGACTGGAAGGGTCTGGGCACTGGATCAACGACAGTTGCTGAATACGCGCCGCTGGCTGGACGAACCGACGGAGTAAGTCTCCGATCAAGTAATCGTCTTCGCATGACGCGGATTTCTATTCCGAGTGAAGCAGGGTCTTGCCTGATATCAATCGGCAAAGACAATGCGTTTTTTCCACGAGCTTTTGCCTTGTACATTGCTGCGTCTGCCGCTTGCAGCAACTCTTCCGCATTGCGCCCGTTAGCGGGAAACACGGCCACTCCGCAACTAAGGCTTGGAGACAAAGCGGTTCCTTTGCAGCCGAACGGCCGGCAGACGGCGTCAATCAGCCGCTTGATGGCGATTTCAACGTCTTCAATCGTTTCAATTTCGCAAAGAATCAGGATGAACTCATCGCCGCCGACACGGATGACCGTATCTGAGCCACGCATCGCGCTTTTCATCCGTTGCGCTGCTTCCTTCAGAAATGCATCGCCGGTCTCGTGTCCATAGTTGTCATTGATCGCTTTAAAGGCATCGAAGTCGATGACTGCAACTCCGGAAAGTCTCGAACTTCGACGGGCGCGTTCGATCGCGTTGGAGATCGTGTCTGCCAGCAAAACTCGATTCGGCAAGCCAGTCAAAAAATCGTGTGTGGCAAGCTGCTCGGCTTGGAGCTTTGCTGCCATTAGCTCCCGTTCCAATTGCTTCAAGCGGGTTACGTTTGCGACCTGGACTGTAAAACCAACCACCGTTCCGTTTACGATGTCGGGATAATAGGAGGCAAGACTGTGTCGTATGCTGCCATCCGGTAACGCGATCTCGCGCTCGAAGACCTGGACGTCCCCCTTCAAAACTCCTTCAATGGGCGGCAGATTCAATTCATATAGGGGTCCAAGAAGATCCTTCATGTGGATCCCAAGCATTTCTTCGCGCTGTCTCCCAAACCACACCTTGTATGCGGCGTTGGCGAATCTGCACTTTAGATCCCGATCCCAATAAGCGAGAAGGGCATCGACGTGGTCGACGACTTTCAGTGCTTCCTCAAATGGCTCTGTTGACACGAATCGCTCCCCGGGTAAATACCCTTCCTGCAAGATGGGAAAGTGCGATTATTTTTGGCCACCAACACGAATTTAATTCGACTGCCGGGGCCCAATCGTGTCCGGGTGAATTGTAAACTCTTCAAAATCTCCAACGGGAAGCTTAGCCCGTAAACCAGTCCCACTGCTCTTTAGTCAGAGGAACCACCGAGAGGCGCCCGATGACGATCAGCGGCGAGTCGGCAAAGATCGGCTCACCCTTGATCGCCGCCAAAGTCTTTGGATGCTTAAGGCGCTGGCCGACCTTTACGCGCACCACGGGAACCTTGGGATCGGTGGAATCCACGCTTGTCACCGTCCCTGTTCCAACGGCGGTTCGCTCATCCCCAGTGTGGTAGAAGATCCACTTGGCGCCCGCCTTCATTTCGCGCAGATTCTTAACGCCGGTTGGGTTGGTCACGCCATCCCATACGGTCTCCTTATCGCGTAGAAAATCATCGAAGGAATAAACATCGGGCTCAGTCTTAAACAGGAAGTAAGCCATCTGTCAGTTCTCAATAACTAGCGATCAGTTGATTGGGGGTCTGCCGAACATGAATTCGCTAGAAGCAGATTACACCATGCCCGCAACCGCAGTCCCCTTGGATTCACGGGAACGAAGTCGGCCAGGCGCAGCCCGCTTTTGGCACTCGAGTGCGCGAAAACCCCCTATTTTCAGATTGCTGCTCCTTTACAATCAAAAGAATATGATTCGTTTCTCAACTGCCGGTGAGTCGCACGGGGAAGCCCTGATCGCGCTGGTTTCGGGACTGCCGGCCGGTGTGCCCGTCAATCTGGACTTCATTAATCGTGAACTCTGGCGGCGCCAGCAGGGCTATGGCCGCGGCGGACGCATGAAAATCGAGACCGACAAGGCCCACATCCTGTCGGGCGTTCGGCATGGCAAGACGATTGGCTCGCCCATCGCGGTTGAGATCGTTAATCGAGACTGGAAGAACTGGGAGGAGAAATTGCCGGTTGAAGCTGGGGACCCAGCCAAACATCAGGCTGTTGCCTCCCCGCGCCCCGGACACGCCGATTTGGCAGGCGCGCTGAAATACAACTTTCCTGATGCACGGTACGTGCTTGAACGAGCTTCGGCGCGTGAGTCCACGGCGCGAGTCGCTGCCGGTGCCCTCGCCAAACTGATGCTTCATACCCTTGGCATCGAGGTTGCCAGCCACGTCATCCGTGTGGGGCACGTTGAGCTGGTACGAACCGCGACCTGGGAAGAAATTGTTGCCGTTACCGCCAAAGACGAAATCATGCTGAGTTGTGTCGATCCAGATACAGAAGCCCGCATGAAAGAGGAAGTGGAACAGGTCTCCCGCACCGGCGATACCGTGGGTGGCGTTTTCGAAGTCGTAGTGCATGGCGCGCCGGCTGGCCTGGGCACATACGCCGCCTGGGATGAAAGGCTTGATGGCCTGCTGGCATGGTCGGTGATGAGTCTGCAAGCCGTTAAGGCCGTAGAGATAGGGCGCGGTGTCACGGCGGCAGAATCTTTTGGTTCCCAGGTTCACGATCCGATCCTTTATTCCGCGGTAGACAGTGATAAACCTACCCGCTTCGTGCGGGAACAGAACAATGCCGGCGGGATCGAAGGCGGGGTCTCCAACGGGGAAGATATCGTTGTGAGAGGTTATCTCAAGCCGATTTCCACGCTTCGGCGACCGCTGGCTTCGGTTCGCTTCGATACCCGCGAAGCCACCAGTGCCAGCTACGAGCGGTCAGATATTTGCGTCGTGCCCGCCGCCGGAGTCGCCGCCGAGTCGATGGTGGCGCTTACCATTGCCGGCCTTGCGCAACAGAAGTTTGGAGGCGACTCGGCCCTCGAGATGAAACGAAATTACAATGGATACATCGAACAGATCAGGAGCTTTTAGTAGATAGAGATGATTCTCAAGATCGTGAAATATCCCGAACCGGTGCTTTCGCAACCTGGCGAACCGGTCAATGAATTCGATGATGGACTCCGGAAACTGGTCTCTGACATGATCGAGACCATGTATTCGGCGCAGGGCATTGGCCTTGCCGCGCCGCAGGTGGGCGTCTCAAAGCGTGTCACGGTGATTGATCTGAGTGCCGGAAAAGATCCTGCCCAGAAACTGGTGCTCGTCAATCCCGAGATCATTTTCCAAGAAGGCAAGCAATACGAGGAAGAAGGCTGCCTGAGTTTTCCCGACATCCGCGAAAAGGTGGTGCGTGCTCTCAAGGTGAAAGTACGCGCCCAGGATGTCAAAGGCAAGTGGTTCGAGATGGACGGCGAAGAGTTGCTATCGCGGGCCTTCCAGCACGAGATTGATCACCTTGACGGCATGTTATTCATCTTCCGCATGAGCGGCCTCAAGCGAGATCTGAATCTGCGTAAGATTCGCAAGATGCAGCGCGCGGGCGAGTGGTAAACACCCCGATGTCGAAACTGGTGTTTTGTGGGACGCCGCAGTTCGCCGTTCCGACGCTGGAAGCTTTGCTTGCAGCAGGTCACGATATCCCCCTTGTCGTCACGCAGCCTGATCGCCCGGTGGGTCGCAGTCAACAACTCGCCGCGCCGCCAGTGAAACAGATCGCCCTCGCCGCAGGGCTTTCGGTCATTCAGCCGGAAAAGATTCGTAACAACGCGGAGTTCCGCGCACAAATGGAAGCGATTGCTCCCGATGCCATCATTGTTGTGGCTTACGGGCGCATCATTCCGCCCTGGATGCTGACGCTGCCGCGTCTCGGCTGCATCAATTTGCACGGGTCGTTCCTGCCGAAGTATCGCGGCGCCGCTCCGATTCAGTGGGCCGTCGCGATGGGTGAAACCGTTACCGGAAACACCACGATGCTACTTGAAGAAGGATTGGATACCGGTCCCATCCTGATGCAGCAGTCGATCGCCATCAAGCCCGAACAAAACTCCGTAGATCTCTTCGCAGTTCTGTCTCAGTCCGGCGCTCCCCTCGTGGTCGAGACCATAGCCGGACTGGCAAATGGCACTCTGCAACCCCAGCCCCAGGACCATGCCAAGGCTACTTTGGCCCCCCTGCTCGATCGTGAAGACGGGCGCATGGACTTCATTACCCGTACAGCTACTGAGTTGAAGAATCGTTGGCGCGGATTTCAACCCTGGCCCGGCGCTTTCACTGCGCTCGACGGCAAGAAACTGCTGGTTCATCGCATGGAAGTAGCTACTGCTGTGAGCCCGGCCGCTGTTCCCACGGAACCCGCGCGTATCGTGATCGAGAATCATCGTGTCTATGTGACCTGTGCCCACAACACCCTTCTTGAGCTGATCGAATTGCAACTCGAGGGGAAGAAGCGCATGCTGTCCGCAGACTTTCTGCGCGGAGTGACTATCGCCCCTGATACGCGGTTGGGTTGAGTCCAATGGCTGCCGTTTCTCCAGCGCGTAAGGCCGCCTTTGGGATTCTGATGGCGGTCGACCGGGGTCAGGCTCATTCTGACGAATTGCTGCGCGGCAAAGCGGTATCTGTTCTTTCGGCACCGGATCGCAACCTGGCTACAACGCTGGTGCTCGGTGTTCTGCGCTGGCAGATTCAGTTGGATCATCGATTGCACTCGCTGCTCGCGCGTCCGAACGCAAAGTTGGATTCAGAAATCCAGATTGCTCTGCGCCTTGGCGCGTTCCAGTTGCTCCATCTTGATCGCATTCCCGCCCGTGCTGCTATCGATGAGAGCGTTGAACTTGCGAAGCAATCCGGTCATCGCTTCGCGTCGGGCATGGTCAACGCCGTTCTGCGCAAACTAGCAACGATCGCGACTAAACACCCAGACACGGAATCCAACTTGGCGCTGGGTTACGCGCATCCTGCATGGATGGTTGACCGCTGGACAGCAAGCTTCGGTGTCGAGACCGCGTGCGCCATCTGCCAGCATGATCAGATGCCGCCCTCCCTTTCGATCCGCATGGAGAGTCCAGCCGTTGAAGCTGAATTGGTTGAAGCCGGAATTAGCCTCATGCCCGGGCAGCTTCTCACTCTTTCGCGGACCGTAATAAGCGGGGATATAACTGATACCCAGGCCTTCAAACAGGGTCGGCTGCGAATCCAGGATGAAGGCTCTCAGTTAGTGGCTGAAATCGCAGCCAGCATCGCTGTGAAGTCGGCCGACGCAATTCTCGATTGTTGCGCTGCTCCTGGTGGGAAGACTTTCATCCTCGCCGAGCGTAATCCCCAGGCGCGCATTGTGGCCTGTGAATCGAGTCCGCAACGCCATGAGCAGTTGCGAAAGCGTTTGGCTCCTCTGGGAGACCGCGTCGAATGTCGTCTTGCGGATGCGACTGTGTTCAATGAGTTATCGCGTTACGACTTGGTCCTCGCCGATGTGCCCTGCAGCGGAACAGGTACGCTGGGCCGCAATCCCGAGATTCGCCACCGCTTGCAGATTCAGGATTTTGCTCGACAATCGGAGCGGCAGCGGGCGATTCTCGAGTCCGCGGTGAATGCGGTTCGAACCGGTGGCAACGTGGTTTATTCCACCTGTTCTTTGGAGCCGGAAGAGAATGAGCACGTGGTAGCGGCGGTCGTTCAATACTTTGCAAAACTGCGGATCGTTCCACTGGGTCCGCACATTGACGCGATGAACGCCGCAGGGATACTTACAAACTCAGGGGCATTGGCCTTGCGAAGTTCTGTTACGCCAGAAGGGTACTTACGCTTGATGCCCGGTCAGTTCGGAACGGACGGATTCTTCATTGCCTGCTTGCAGAAAATATCGAATTAGCGCTGATCTGCCTCATTGGGCAATCCACTTTCCGTTTCGGAGCTTCGAAGTTCTACTCGGCTGCGAGTTTTAATTCTGCATAATGGCGCTTGAGAATCGTGCACAATGCTTCGACCACTAGTTCGTGATCGGCACGCTGCGGCAATCCTGACACCGTCGCGCTCCCGATCACGCCTCCACCCACGAGCGCCAATGGAAATGACCCGCCATGCGTAGCGTAATCGCTGATGGACAGGCCCTGGCTCTCTGACAGCGTTTGCTTTTTGAGCTTCTCTTTGATACCCACACTGTAGGAACTGGCATGAAATCGTGCGACCACGTTACTCTTGCGCCGCACCCATTCAACGTGATCCGGGGTGGTGCCTTCGAGCGCTGCATAGAATAAAGGCTGGCCAAAACGCCGCACATCGATGACCACACCCAACCCGCGTTCGGTGGCCATCGTTCGCATGCTCAACCCCAGTTGCCATGCGATCTCCGCATCGAAGCGCGGTAGTTGGAGTTCCTTTTCCTGTAGTGCGATCCGTTCCAGATCTTCGTTCAATCCCATAAACTGAGTCTCCTCACTCCAAGCCATCATACAAAGTGCGGCTTGGAAGCAGTCCTGTGATCCGACTAATTCTGGGCAGCTTCTTCCAAAGGAGGTTGAGATTGCGGAAGGACCCCGAGCCGCTCGTAGATGGGCCGCATCTCTCTGCGAATGGTGCCCAATTGCGACCAGAACCAGAGGCCACCGAGAATGCATGCGACGCCGCTCACGATGACAGTCTTCGGAGCGCCGATAGCGTGCGCCAGTCCACCGGCCATGAGACTGCCGAATGGAGCCATGCCGACGAAGGCCATGGTGTAATAGCTCATCACGCGGCCACGCACGTTTTCATCCACGAGCGTCTGCAGAATCGTGTTACTCGATGTCAATCCCTGCATCATGCCAAAACCCACGACGAGCATGAGCGGCATCGACAACCAAAGGCTATTTGATAACCCGAAGCAGATCAGCCCAATGCCGAACACCATCGCGGCAATGGGAATCACCCTGGTCAGGCCGCGCACTGAGCGCCTTAAGACCAATGCAAGGGCAGATATGAGAGAGCCGACTCCGACTGCACCCATCAGAAAGCCCAGCGTGTGGGGGCCGCCGTGCAGCACCTGTGCGGCAAACACAGGCATCAGTACCATAAATGGCCATCCCATTAAACTCAGCAGCGCGAACAGAAGCAGAATACTGCGAATGGGAATTGAGTTTGCAACATAGGTCCATCCCTCGCGCAGCTGCTCCACCATGCTGGTTGTGGCGCGCTCTACTTGAGTGCGCGATACGCGCATCATCAACAGAGATACGATCACTGCGATATAGCTGACGCCGTCAATAAGAAAGCACCAGCCTTCGTTGGTAGCCGCAATTAGCATGCCGGCCAGCGACGGCCCAACCAGGCGCGCCACGTTGACCATCGAAGAGTTGATCGCGATGGCGTTCGACAAGTCAGCGCGATCCTCGACCATTCTGATCATGAAAGACTGGCGGCCGGGCATGTCGAATGCGTTAATCACGCCCTGCAACGCACTCAGCGCCAGAACTTCAGCGATCGTGACCCGGTGCGTCAATGTGAGCCATGCCAATACAAGGGATTGGACCATGGCCAGAGACTGCGTCCAGACCAGCACCTGCCGTCTGTCCATGCGGTCAACGAGCACACCTGCAAGTGGAGCTAGCAGGAAGGTCGGGATCTGTCCCACGAATCCAACCGTGCCAAGCAGCAGGGAAGACTTCGTCAACCGATAGACCAGCCACGACGTCGCAACACGCGTCATCCACGTGCCGATCAGAGAGATGCTCTGGCCACCGAAAAACAACCGGAAGTTACGATGCCGCAGGGCCCGCCACGCGTGCGAGAAATCTCCACTGGACGGCGTGGAAGAACCCGCCGATGGTGACGGTTGTGGATCTTTTGTCATGCCTTGGTTTTAGATGCGACACCGGGGGCGAATGACGCGTGGTCACTTGGCCGCCGTGAACTTGACCTGTGTGGTCTGGTCGACGCGCGACCCGGCAGGTGGCTGCTGCGAGATTACCGACCCTGGGGCCTGAGGAGGTCGAGGAATCGAATCTCCGGGACCAACCGGCGGTATTGGCACATCTTCAAAAGTCGGAGGGATGACTTTTATTCCTACGCGCTCCAGTGCCGCTTGCGCCGAGATGACAGGCACCCCCAGAAAATTAGGCATCACAAACCCGTCCGGAGAGTCCGTGCCCGGGGCGGCTACAAGCAGGTTGATGCTCGGCCCCTCGATTCCTTGTGCATGAGCAGGCGGATCTTGAGCGAGCACCGTGCCCTCCACCGCTTTGCCGTAGGCCAAATGCGCGGTCGTCCCAACTGCCAATCCGACGCGGCGCAATTTGAGAGCGGCCACACGCTCGTCGGTTCCCACAGTGTCGGGTACATCAACTTTCTGCGGTCCAAGGCTCTCGGCCACGCGCACACGCCATTCACGACGAACCACTGTCCCGGGTGCGGGCGATTGGGTCAAGATATGCCCGGGAGCCACGTCGTAAGAGTAATAGCGGTTATCCACATCAAGATTAAGGCCTAGGCCCGAGGTCTGATTACGCGCATCGGCCACGGTCATCCCCTTGAGCGATGGCACTTGGACTTCCGCGCCATGAATGGCGAAATGCATCGTCGTGATCGCGGCAAAGAGAGCCACGGCTACCAGAGCCATGACCAGCGAAGATATCTGGATGACATTCAAGACAGCGCGGCGCTTCATGGCTCGGGTTCCCCATCGGGATAGACGATCTCGTACTCAATCGTCGCGGCTTTCTCAAGCATCAAGGATACCGAGCAGTATTTCGTCTTAGAGAGAGAAACTGCGTCTTCAACGGCCTTGCGGCTGAGGTGCCCACGCACGGCATATGTGAGTTTGATTGATGTAAAGACACGAGGCGCCGTCTCGGCTTGAGTGGCGACAGCTGTGACGCGCAATCCAGTGAGTTGCTGCCGTTTCTTTTGCAGTATCGAAACCACATCGACCGAGGTGCACCCGCAAGGTGCCATTAAGACAGCTTCCATCGGGCTTGGTCCCTTAGCATGCGAGGGGTTGGCGTCAAACGTGATCGTGTTGCCGTTTTCAGCGATGCCTTCGAAGACGTTTTCCTGCTTCCATTCGCTATGGGCAATCATTGCGGTGCGTCCTTGATTTAGCGGTGATTGTCAGTCACCGGCTCAGGATGAATGGTGACCCGCGAAACTTCGGGGCACTCGAGCTTGAACCGGTCTTCAAAATCGGTGATGACTTCATGCACACGATGCATGGGCAGCGAATCGGGCATCGTGCAATGGCATGATAGGTCTACATGCTCTCCCGCGCGACGCACCGTGATCTCGTGCACGTCCATGATCTCGCTAAAAGATGCTGCCGCTGCACGCAGAGCCACTTCAATCCTGCGATCTTCGACCACGACTTCTTCGGGCAATTCAATCGTGGCTTTTTCGCTCTCGATATGGGTCAGGACCGAATCAATCTCCGGTGTATCGCGCAGGATTTCGGCTTCCATGGCACTGACAAAATTATGCGCCTCGAGCAGGGACAGATTCTCATCGAGTTCCACATGTTGCTCCACCCGCAGGCGTCCGTGATGCGATTGAACACTCAATTCATGTACGCTGACGTTGTTGCGCGCGGCAACTGCCCGCACGCGGTCAAAGATGCTTTCCGCACGTCCCCTGCGGGGTACTGTGTGGATGACCACGTCGGCTTCGGGAAGCGCGCGATGCACGGCCTCGGTCGCGGCTCGAACCAGTTCGCCTGTGTGCTCAAAGGTGTAGCGGCGGGGCATGGCCAGCGTGAGGTCCGCAAAGTAGGACGCACCGGAGCGCCGCACGCGGGCCTGCTCAACAGCCAGGACTCCGTCTACCTGTTCAACTTCATTCACAATGCGCTGCCGGGTGTCAGCGGGGATTTCGTCCATCAGGACAGCGACGGTTTCGCGCGAAAGCTGCAATGTGATGCGCAGAATCATCAACGACACGATCACCGCTGCGCAGGGGTCGGCATAACGCAGCCAGCCAATGCCGAAGTGGCCGCCGGCCCAACTCGCTCCCAGTCCGGCAAGCACCGCCAGGGTGGACCATATATCTGAGGCGAAATGGAACGCGTCGGTGGCCAGCGCCGGTGAGCCTGTCCGCTCCGCCACTTCGCGAAGCTGCCGCGATCGCCAGAAATCCACGGCAATTGAAATCACCAGCACAAGAACCGGCCAGATTGAGTGGCGCAACTCTACCGTGTGGTGGAGGATCCGCTCAATCGCCTCATAAATAATCCACGCGCAGGAGATGGCCATCAGGCCGGCTTCGGCAAACGAGGAGACGTTCTCGATTTTGCCGTGGCCGTAAGTGTGGTCTTCGTCTGCCGGCTTGTCCGACACACGCACTGAAAAGAATGTGAGCGTCGCGCCAGCCAGGTCCAGGCCCGAATGCGCGGCGTCCGACAAGACGCCCAACGATCCCGAGAAAATTCCAGCAGCCAGTTTGAGCAGAGTCATGGCCGCCGCCGCCAACATGGAATGCAGGGCCACCCGCCGCTTTTCGGCGGAGAAGGAAGCGACACTCGACGCGGTGGTTGTCATGGACTTCCTAGACTACAGGCGGTCGCGTTGCGGTGTACAACCCAGCGATGCCAAATGTGTAGGCCTGCCAGGCACAATCCTGATAGCCTGTCTTGCGCATCAGGTCTAGCATGGCTGGGGGCGCAGGAAAGTTATCGACTGAAACCGGCAGATAGTTATAAGGTCCCTCTTTGCCGTAGACCAGCCTTCCAATTGCTGGAAGGACGCGAAGAAAGTACACAGAATAAGCTTTACCGATCAGGCCGCCGGGCTTGCTGAAGTCCAAAATACCCAGCTGACCGCCCGGCTTGAGCACGCGGAAAAACTCGCGCAGTCCGGAGTCGTAATTAGCAAGATTCCGGAAGCCGAAAGCGGTGGTGATCAGGTCCATGGACTGGGACTGAAGGGGTAGATGGAGCGCGTCCGCTTCGATCGCGATTGCGCCGCGGCGGCTGAATTTCTTGGCTCCGCGTGTCAACATGGCGTGCGCAAAATCCACAGCTAATACCGGCCTTGCATCTTTAGGCCGATGCTTCAGGAGTGCGGTTGTCATGTCGCCTGTCCCGCAGCAGATGTCTAGCACTGCCGCCTCTGGATCGGCGAGGACGGAATGGAATCGGCGCGCCGCACGCCACCACCAGATACGATCGACGTTGGACGAAAGCAGATGATTGAGCAGGTCATAGCGGGGCGCCACGGAGTTGAACATCTCGCGCACCGCCTGAGCGGCACTCGTCTCGTCCTCTGCACCTACGGGTTTTGCACCTGTCGTTGTCATTCAGCTCGTTTCCCGATGCTCCTGATTCGTGGGATCCTCGTGGCAGGTCATCCCAATTGCGAAAACTACGCGTGTCGTTCCTCGGCTCGAGCCAGCATGTATTGCGCTGCCGCTCCAATCTCCGCCGGTGTCACATCATTCACTACGCCCGCGTCGCCAATACTGACGGGAAGCACAAATCGCCGTACGCCACCTACGTTCTTTTTGTCGGCGTTGGTAGCGGCCACCAGCTTCGCCGCACGAAGTTTCAACGGCGGCAGGGGCCCATATAGATAGATGAGGCTTTCCAGTCGCTCGGCCTGGCGGCTTGAAATCGTACCGCGCTGTTGAGCCAGATACAAGGCCGCAACCATGCCCCAGCCCACAGCCTCGCCGTGCAGAAGGACCTTGTAGCGGGTGACTTGCTCGATGGCGTGACCCAGGGTGTGCCCAAGGTTCAGAATCATGCGCAGGCCGCTCTCGCGCTCATCCTTGTTCACTACATCGGCCTTCATGCGGATGGAGGCGGCGATCACTTTTTCAAGAGCCTTAGGGTCGCGGCGGAGGACCTCGTCGACGTGTTCCTCTAGATAGCGCACCAGGGTGCGGTCGCGAATGATGCCGGCTTTAATGCTTTCCATCAATCCGGAGCGGAGTTCACGGTCAGGCAGAGTTCCCAGTACCCCAATGTCGGCAAAGACGGCCAGAGGATGATGAAAGCTGCCCACAAGATTTTTGCCCTCAGGCAGATTGACGCCCGTCTTGCCGCCCACAGAAGAATCAACCTGGGCTAGAAATGTTGTGGGGACTTGAACATAGGGAATGCCGCGCATGAAAATGGCAGCGGTGAATCCGCCCACGTCACCAACAATGCCTCCGCCAAAGGCGATCAGGAGCGAGCCCCGGTCACCCCCCGCCTGCGACATTTGCCGGGTGAATCTTTCAACATTAGCGAGAGTCTTGTGCTTCTCCCCGGGAGAAAGAAAGAGCGTGATCGGTGGCTCGGCAAAGGAGCTCGTAAATAGTTCGCCCCATAGGGCCCAGATTTCAGGGGAAGTGACCACGAAAACGCGGCGGGGAAGTCTCCCGGCGATGCGCTCAATCCGGGGCGCCAGGGTGGCGATCAGCCCGCTGCCCGCAATGACGTCGTACTTTGCAGATGGTGTGTCAACTCGTATGGTTTGCACGCTACTCTTATCGTAAAGGATGGCTGCCGGGGCTCGAAGTCGGCAGTCAACGATCAGCGGCCGGGTCTTGAGTGGCGCCATTGGCCTTGGCCCAGGCGACAAATTCGGGCGATGCATTCTTGGCGCCGGCGAGATTCGCGCCCTTGATGCTTCGAATGTGCTGCCAGGCTAGGTCGCGGAGGTCGGCGGTTCGGAGGTCTACGTCGTCGAGCACTGCACCGGAGAGGTCGGCATCGACCAGGCTAGCGCCGGTCAGATCGGCTCCCCGCAGGTCGGCAGCCACGAATTTCGCGTGGTCAAGACTCGCATAACGGAAGTTGGAGGACTGAAGGTTAGCAAGCGTGAAATCACTGCGCGCAAGATCGCCGTTCCGCAGATCGGCCGAGCTGAAATCGGCGCGCAGCAGGTTGGCGCGCTCCAAACGAATTCCCTGGAGAAATGCCGAGGACACATCGACGCCAACCAGTGGAACGCCATCCTGGTTGAGTTCCTGGAGCGCCTCGATGCGGCCGCCGCTGCCCCCTTTGCCCTGCGCAGTGTTGATCACTTGCCAAGCCTGGTAGTGGCGCAGTTTGACCCGATTGCCCGACTCAGAGAAGTAGAAGACGACTGCAATCAAGACCGAGAACGTCCCGAGGTATTCGAGGACCTCGAGAAAAGCCCAGTTACCGAGCGCAAAAGCAGCCCATTCACAGGCGTATTCGAGCGCAACCATGGGCAGCAACCACGGTCGATGACGCTGCTTCTTCTGTTGCCATGAACTTGGCCGGCTTCGCGACGAATGGGCAAGCATGCTGGACGCTGAGCTCGCGGAAATCATACAGGAAATTGATGTTGACTTGAGTGCGTCCCGCTTGGCGACAGCAGAAGAACCAACTCTGGCTTGCAATGGCCCGCGCCTACGGGGGTGGGGGTACGCTCCCAGCGAATGAGACTTGGGGAGGGTATTCTGCCCAGGACCGATCAAACTGGAGCCGTTTTCCCGAAAACTGGATTCTCGGCTTGGAGATGGGCCAATGGCCTTTAGCTTCGGGCCTAAGGGCCATTGGCTGAAAACTATTTGCCTGTGTCGGGTTCAGCCTGCCGGAAGCTGGCGGTGGAAGTTCAGGTAAAGGTTCCGCACCAGGGGATAGCACTCGCAAGCAACCGTCTCGAGAGTCGCCGAGTCGACGATCTGGATACGACCGCGGCTGTAGCGGATCAAGCCCCGGCGCTGTAAAGCTCCCGCGGCTGCCGTGACGGTGGTTCGCCGTGAGCCCAACATGGTCGCCAGAAACTTCTGGGTGAGGGTGAATGTGTCGCTCTCCACCCGGTCTCGCACCATGAGCAGCCAGCGTGCCAAGCGTTCCTCCGCCTCGTGGAGACGATTGCACGCCGCCAGTTGTCCCAGGATGAACCCGTGGCTTTGTACGCCCTGGAGTACGCAGTCCCGCAGTTCTTCTTTGTCGAGGAATTCGCGCTGAATGTCCTTGTAAGGCATGCGCAAAGCGCTGCCTTCTACCTGCATAAAGCAGCGGGTAGGGATTTTGGCGTTACCCAGCAACTGCAGGCTCTCGACCAGGCCCTCGTGACCCCAGATACCGACCTCTGCGCTGGCTCCATTGGACATGGAGCTTACCACGGAGGCCATCCCGGAGATCATGAAGTGTGCGTATTTGGGCACCTCGTTCGGTTCATAGAGCACGGTTCGGGTAGGAAGTGTGACTGGTTTTAATCGGGTGAGAAGTGAAGCCCTGTAGGCCGGGGAAAGTGCTGACAGCAGTAAATTGGACGGCTGGCCGTTCATAGTAGCGTCCCTCGATTCGGGTGTTGCAAAGGACGCCGCGGGAAGTGATCGCGAATCTTGCGTTCTCTTTGAAGGTAGTCCCGTTCGCATCGTTCTTGCGGGATTGTCTCATTGATAATTTGAGAATTATGTTCGCTATTGGACAGAACGTCACTAAACCTTCGCCTCCAAAAAAGCCTCTTTGCTTGTTATGTCTGCTACCGGACAGAACTCCATGCCGAGTCGGCTTATGCTTCGTGCACTGGTGCAACGACATGGAAGCTTCGAGCAGTGGCGTCGAAAAAACGGGTGCGCACGAATGATTGAGGCTATTTTGCGCTGTTCTTAGTAGAGAAGTCTTTTTGCTTCAGTGT